>Ga0209985_10000069_pt1 | contig 110986 bp, 92 predicted proteins | sample NOAtaG_FD_187305 | JGI IMG/M metagenome (GOLD analysis project Ga0209985, IMG submission 187305) | Freshwater lake microbial communities from Lake Erie, under a cyanobacterial bloom - NOAA_Erie_Diel6S_1000h metaG (SPAdes) (version 2) | ecosystem: Environmental > Aquatic > Freshwater > Lake ... | reverse complement strand
AGTTTTCGGATAAACACAAAAACAAAGGTAAAAGCCAGATTTTAACACCCAACCAAAATGAAAAACCGCGTTTTTGAATAAAATTCTATGTTTTTTTGACTCGACTCCAAAAAGTGCGGAAGTCAGGAAAAAGTTGCCGAAATACTCGGACGCAATCCACGGGCGTTGGGCATCATTCGAGTCGCGCCTTCTCAAACTTGCGCAGTCTGAAGGGTTCGATCAACGATAGGCCTTACTATCATTCATGAACAGACTCATTAACGAAAACAAAACCCCGGGCATCGGCCCCTTCGTAAAAGTCTACCTGTTTGCCCACCACGTACATGGTGTGGCGCTTGTCTACCACCACGGGGATTCCCTCTATCTCAAATTGCTGATCGTTAGGTTTCGGTCGGTCGAAACCAATTAAGAGAGAAACCCCGCAGCCGCCACCTTTCACCCCGATGCGCAAAGCGTAGCCGGCTGGAATGTTCTTGTTTTGCATGATCTTGCGAACTTCCAGCGCGGCTGACGGTGAAATGGAAACCGGTTGAAAACCCATAACGATGACAAAATTATCTAAATTCGGGCGGTTATTCCTCAAATTCCTTTATGAACTATCTTCTTGAAATCAGCAAAATCGTACTGCCCGCAGCCGGAGTGTTGTACGCAATTTATATTCTCGTGCGCTCGCAGGCCGCCAAGGAAATTGAATTGAAAAAACTCGAAGTTCGCACGCGTGCCATCGAAACGATTCTCCCTGCGCGGCTGCAAGCGTACGAACGTATTACGCTTTTTCTTGAGCGCATTTCTCCGCAAAACCTGCTCATTCGGTTGAACAATCCTGCGTATTCGGCCCGGGAGTTTCAAAAACTCTTGCTGGATGAGGTGCGAAACGAGTACAACCACAACGTATCGCAGCAAGTGTACATGAGCGAAAATGTGTGGGGAATGGTGAAGAACGCCAAAGAGGATCTGTTCATACTTATCAATGATGCTGCCGCTGCCTTACCGGCAGACGCTACCGGACTGGATCTGGCAAAAAAGATATTCGAGAGCACCATGGGCAAGAATATTGATCCGATCGGCCACGCTTTGTCCGAGCTGAAAAAGGAGATTCAGCAAACGTTCTAACGAGTGTTACGATTTTTTGTCAACACGTAATGACCAGCCCCGAAATTGAGCAGGTAGCCATTGGGCAGGGGTTGGCCTACCCCGCGTACCGGCAGTTGCTCGACCGCTTGTTGAAGGAAGGTAAGACCACCGGGCCTGATCAGAGCGAAAAGATGATCTCCTATGCCCGGCTCAATCAGCAGCGGATGCAACGCATTGAGAAACAACTTGATCTTTTAGTGGATTTACGTGCCGCGGTCGCGCAAATAAAAGTTGAGCAAACGTGGGTTGCCCTTACGGAAGGCTGGTGTGGCGATGCGGCACAAAACCTCCCGGTTATTGCATGCATGGCCGAAGTTAACCCCCGAATAACTTTTCGGTTATTGCTTCGCGATGAAAACCCGGCAGTCATGGATCGGTATTTGTTTAACGGCACACGGTCCATTCCGCGGGTAGTGCTTTTTCAATCCGGACGTGAATTGGCGGTGTGGGGCCCCCGCCCCGGGCCTGCACAGGAAATCGTCAATGAAGGCAAACGGAGTCAGCGCCCGCACGATGACTGGTCGAAGGAATTACATGCCTGGTATGGTCGCGATAAGACGCAGACGCTGCAGCGCGAGTGGGTAGATTTAATCCGAAGAATTCATGAATGAAAAAATTGCTCTGGTAGCCGGAGCCACCGGACTGGTGGGGCGGCAGGTGGTGGAATTATTGCTGGGCGACAGCCGGTACCGGCAGATAATGGTAATCGCCCGCAGGCCGCTGGATTTCCAACACTCACGCCTGATCACGTTGCTGATTAAAGACTTTGATGGGCTGGCGCAGCATGACTGGCACGCGCACGATGTGTTTTGTTGCCTGGGAACCACCATGCGTCAGGCCGGATCGAAAGAGGCGTTTCGTCAAGTTGACTTTGACTATGTGGTTATGTTGGCGCGGGAGTCCCACAGAAGGGGTATCGCTAATTTCTTACTGGTTTCGGCACTTGGTGCCAATGAACGGTCTTCTGTTTTTTATAATCGGGTGAAGGGAGAGGTGGAGGCGGAAGTTAGCCGTGTGGGGTTCTCGCGTGTCGTTATTGTCCGGCCATCCCTGTTGCTGGGTAACCGCAAAGAATCAAGATTGGGTGAAGATATTGGCAAGGTAGTAGCCCGTTACCTGAGTTGGCTGATACCGGTTCGCTACCGTGCAATTGAATCAAACAAAGTAGCCCGAGCGCTCGTTCATTATGCAAATCAAACTAACCCCGGTGTTTTTATCCATGAGTCGAGCGAGCTTCATTCCTTTTAAGACGTTCATCCTCTGGGGTTGGCCTATTTCACTATTGGCACAAAATCAGCTAAACGGAACTATTCGCGATAGTGAAACCGGAAGACCAGTAGCTTTTGCTACTGTTTTTTTTGCCAACACCACACTTGGCACCAGTTCAAACCAGGATGGGGTCTTTGTCATTAACCGTATTCCCTCCGGCAAGTACGATCTTACAGTGACAATGGTGGGCTACCAAACCTATCAGACCTCGGCTGAGTTTCGCGGGCGTGATGTTTTGGAGATGGATATCGGGCTTACCCCAGAAGATAAAATGCTTCGCGAAGTGGTGGTCAAGCCTGATACCGCGGGCTGGAAGCGAAACTATGCCGATTTCGTTCGTCATTTTTTGGGGACGTCCAAATATGCCGAGTCGTGTACGATTCAAAACCCAAAGGACATTTTACTTTTTTTTGACCCCTCAGATGGGGTGCTGGTGGCTCACGCGAAAAAACCAATCATAGTCGAAAACCAGGCATTGGGTTACCGGATTGAGTACTATCTCAAGCAGTTTGAATTGAATTCCAGGGCCGGCACATTTCTGATCTTCGGTATTCCTCGTTTTGAGTTACTAACGCCCCGGAATGAGCGGGAGGCACGGAAGTGGGAGCGCGAACGCCAGCGTGTGTACACCGGATCATTACTTCATTTTATGCGGGCGTGGCATGGTGGGCAATGGGTGGAGTCAGGATTCAACGTGGCTCGGGTGTACCGTATCCCCAATCGTGAACGGCCGCCCGAAGATTTTTTGAAAAGAAAAGTCGCGGAGTTTCGTACCAAGGCAATTCAGAACGGTTCAATGAAAGTCCAGGTTAATTCAATTGATGGAAAACTAGACAGCCTGAGTTACTATTTGCGATTACAGCGGCTTCCGGCTGAGGTGGATAGTGTAGCCCGCGAGCAGTTGTCGGGAAAGGAATACGCGCCAGCCACACCCGGTCAAATAACATATAAAGGACGTTTGCGGATTATCTTCCCCGAGTGGGAAGACCTGCGCTATACTGCCTTTGTTGGTCGCCCTCCTGAAAAGCGCCTGCGACAAACCACCCTGCTTCATGTTTTTGATCCGCTCCACATTTACGATAATGGCTACTACGAAATGCCGCAAAGTGTTGTTTTGGAAGGCTACTGGTCTTGGTCTGAAAAAATTTCCACTACTTTACCGCTGGAGTATCTGCCCGCACCAAAGAAATGATAGCCGTCATTCAGCGCGTTTCCAGTTCATCAGTCGTCATTGATGGGCGTATGCAGGCACAGATTGGCCTTGGGTTGCTCGTGCTCGTTGGCATTGAGGAAGCCGATGGACTGGAAGACATCGAGTGGCTTGCCGCGAAGATTGTGAACCTGCGGATCTTCAATGACGAACAGGGGGTGATGAATGTGTCCGTGAAAGATGCCGGCGGCGATATCTTAGTGGTGAGTCAGTTTACGTTACACGCCAGTACAAAAAAGGGTAACCGCCCCTCGCACATCAAGGCAGCCCGCCCTGAGGTAGCCATTCCGGTCTATGAAAAATTCAAAGAAGCATTAGCTATCCAACTGCAGCGGCCGGTAGCCAGCGGAGTTTTTGGAGCCGATATGAAAGTGTCATTGGTTAACGATGGCCCTGTGACGATCCTCATTGACACGAAGAACCGCGTTTAGGTCACAACAACGCCAGCACCAGGAACATCAGGTTGATCAGGACATACGCCAGCACGATAATCCGTGCAACCACCGTATCGGGTTGTGCCCATGCCGACCAGCAACCGAAGGTGAGCAAAACGATCAGCAGAAAATTGCGTACGGTCCAGATAAACAAAAAAGTCACGCCTTCTATGGCGCGACTTTTTGACCCTACTGCTGCTGCCGAAGATTATTGACCAGGCGCGTTAACCGGTTTGGCGTTCTTCACATACTTGTCAAGCCACTGGTCCATCTCCCACAACATGTGCAGCACAGATTCTTTGGCGCGGTATCCATGGCTTTCAAAAGGAAGCAGCACGAAGCGAGCCGTGGCACCATGACCTTTCAGTGCGTTGTAGAAACGTTCGCTTTGAATGGGGAAGGTGCCGGTGTTGTTGTCCGCTTCACCGTGGAACAGCAGGATGGGCTCCTTGATTTTGTCAGCGAAGCTGAAAGGCGACATATCATAATACACTTTGGGTGCTTCCCAATAGGTGCGTTCTTCACTTTGAAACCCAAACGGAGTGAGTGTGCGGTTATACGCACCGCTTCGGGCAATGCCGGCTGCAAACAAATCGGAATGCGCTAACAAATTACCCGTCATGAATGCACCGTAGCTGTGGCCTCCGGCCGCTACCCGCTTGGGGTCAACTACACCCATCGATGCACCATAGTCGATGGCGGCTTTTGCGCTGGCGACCAACTGCTGGATGTACGTGTCATTAGGTTCCTGATTGCCTTCGCCCACAATGGGAATTGACGCATTGTCAAGAATGGCATATCCGCGTGTAACCCAATAAATGGGGGTGCCCCAGCCGAGGCGGGTAAACGTGTAAGGCGAGCCCTTCACCTGTCCTGCGTTACTTTTCGATTTGAATTCTTCCGGGTAAGCCCAGAAGAAGGTTGGCAGCGGGCCGTCTTCTTTCTTGTAGTCGGGTGGCAGGTACAAGTCGGCACTCAGATCAACTCCATCGTCTCGCTTGTATTTCAGTACTTGTTTCTTTACATCTTTAATTTGTGGATAGGGATGAGGAAATGCGGTAAGCTGTGTAATATTCTTTGAACTAATGGTGCGAACAAAATAGTTCGGATTGTCGGTGAGTGATTCCCGTGAGGTAATGAACACACCCTTAACCGGGTCAAGCATATTGACGACATACTCGAAATAGGGTGCCTCACTACGCCACAGACGTGTACTCTTGCCGGTTTTCAAATCCAGCTTGTCGAGGAATGGGCGGTCACCCTCTGGTGATGATCCTTGACCCGTCATCAAAACCGAATTGTCTTTGTTGATGTGAATCACCTGGCGCCCGTACGCGTTTGATTTCGTAACCGGGTTGCCAGGGTCCGAGTAGGCATCTTCGGACGAACGATCGAACAATATTTTTTTGTTGGATGGTTGTGAGGGATTGATCATGTACGTGCGTTCCTTTCGGTCTGTCCACCAGTTTTCAAACACCCACGCCTGGTTGGCATCGCCCCACAGCAGGCCCGCGTAGCGCAACGGCAGAGACACTAACTCCGTACTGGCCGTGAAGGGAGCAACCGACATCATGACTTTATCGCGGATGTCGGCTTTCACTTTAGGGTCGCCATCATCCTGGGCTTCAACCCAATACACCGTATTGGGCGCATCGGCACGCCAGGCATGGCTGCGCGGCCCCTTTATGGTAGCGTTAAAACCCAGCGGCAGGTTATCGGCCAGTGGGATGTTGGTCAGGTTCTTAATCACCGATCCGTTGAGGTCAACTACGTCTATCTTTTGCGGAAAGGCATTGGCCGGTACGAGATAAGAGTACGGCCGTTGAATAGTCTTGGTCAAGATCGCCTGGCCATCGGGTGAAGGGCTCTGCGACAGGTAGATGGCGGGTGCCCCGATTTTGGATTCGCCTCCGGTTAAGGAAACTTTCATCAACTGGGCTGTTGTGAAATAGTCGAAGAGTGCTTCGTCATGGGCATTCTTCAGCAAATCCTGATAGGTGCGGTTGGGCGCACGCTTACCCAGGTTTTCTTCAATTACAGGTCCGGCCGGCACGCGATTTTTAATCGGCATCGTTTTTCCATCTGTGGCCACGGCCAGAAAAACCAGGGTCTGCGAATCCGACAACCAGCTCATGGCATTGCCCATGGTGGCATTGATTTTCTGATTGGTTATTTTCTTGGCCGCCAGGGTGGCCAGGTCAATCACCCACAACTCAATTTGAGCAGGTGTGCTGTTGAGTACAGCCACCTTTTTGCTATCGGGCGAAAAGGCCGCCTGGCTGATTTGGAGGCTGGCGGGCAAACCCGTTATGGCGTAGTCTTTTTTGTCTTTCAGATTTTTGAACTTCACGCCAACGAAAAAGTTGTTCCGGCTTGGGCCGAAATTATCCGGGTTAATGCGAAGGCCGGCAATCCGTAGTTCGGGCCGCGATAATTCTTCGATGGCCGGGTAGTCGGACCGATCCAGCAACGCCATCCAGTTTTTGTCGGGTGAAATGGAAATGGCCGGGGTCAGCGGAGCCTCCACCAGGTCGGCAATCGCGGCCACTGGGCGTTGGTACGTCATGTTTTCCTGCGCTTTGGTCGAGGTCACCAGCGCAACCACCATCCAAATGTTTAATATGAGTTTGTTCTTCATGCCTAAGAGTGTTTGAAGTGTAAAGGTTACAAAAATAGTGGCACGTAAATCACCGTTTGCGTAATGATTTTGAGCGTTTGCCGTGCTAAGTTTACGGCCTAAACTGAATTAGTTATGATTACGGGTTTGCTTCATTCTCATTCCGCGCTGCGTTATTTGGTCCTTTTCTTGCTGGTAGCCGTTCTGGTGCGGGCTGCTCAGGGCGTGTTCGCGAAAAAGCCCTTTCTCCCGCTTGACAACAAACTGAGCCTTTGGTTGCTGATCGCCACGCATCTGCAACTGCTTTCGGGTTTGGCTTTGTATTTCGTGAGTGATGTGGTTCAATTCAATAGCGAAACCATGTCCAACCCCGGATTACGGTACTGGGCGGTAGAACACATTACCGGCATGTTGGTGGGCGTTGTGCTGATTACCGTAGGCCGCGTAAAGTCAAAAAAGAAACCGGAAGATGCAGCGAAATTCCGCACCCTCCTGATTTACAATTCCATCGCCTTGTTGCTCGTAGTGCTCGTGTTATGGCAGAGCGGCCGCGGCATTCTGATTAGACCATGATCAGGAGAACACCCGCAACGTATTTCCGGACAGGCTGGTTTGAAATTGGGTGAGGGGACGGGTTGCGGGCCCATTTATAACCGTGCCATTGAGGTTGAAATTCGAGTTATGGTTCGGGCAGTTGAACCGGTTTTGGGAGGGTTGAAACTGCACCGTGGTGCCCTGGTGGGTACAAGCAGCCGAAACCGCTACAAAATCAGTGGAGTTCACCCGAGCCACAATTACCCGATTCTGTACCACAAACTCACCAGGCATAGCCAGCAGCCCCGATGAGATGTCGAGCGTAAAGTCCACACCGGTTGGTGTGTTGGGGTCGGCATCATCGCTTGAGCAAGATTGAAAGCAGCTGGCGACTAGTGCCATTCCTGCACTGGCCCCGGCAAGCCGGATGAATTCTTTGCGGTCCATAGGTAAGAACAGTACATTTTTTAACACATTTTGCAGCAATCTTGTTATTTTCGTCACATGCGTCCAACTGTGTTTTGTCTGGTATTGGCCCTGGTTTTTACTCTTTCGGGTGCTTTCGCCCAGGTTTTCTCAACCCGCTATGAACTGGTTCCGCTCTCCAATAAGGTCAATTCTTCGCACCACGAGGCTAATCCCATCGTTTCCCCCGATGGCAAGACGCTGTATTTTTTTGTGGCCAACCATCCGGAAAACACCTACGGAAAAGACAACAGTCAGGATATCTGGGTGACCACCCGTGATGACAAGGGCGATTGGCAACCGGCTAAGCACCTGGGTTCGCCTTTTAATCAGAACCGTTTTAACGGGGTGCTCACCGTGCTGCCCGATGGTTCGCTTCTGGTTCGGGGAGGGCGCGCGAAAAATTCGGTGGGATTCTCACTCGTCAGCGCTTCAGGGGGCAGTTGGACCGAGTTAAAAGTGCCTGGGCTTGAGGAGATGATGAAGGGGCTATTCAACGGTGCCGCTATTTCGGCTGACCGCAAGCATCTGATTCTATACTTCTCCGAAATGAAGCAGGGCAAGTTTTCAGATCTGTACATCTCAAATCTTCGCGATGATGGCCAGTGGACTCGCCCGGAGAAACTGCCCATCAGCTCGGTCAGTGACGAGTTTGCACCTTTTATCGGCCCCGATCAAAAGACGTTGTACTTTGCCAGTGGCCGCGTGGTGAAGAATCGCGTGGGGGGCGTAGACATTTACAGAAGCGAACGATTGGACGACACATGGCAAAAGTGGTCAGAGCCCTTTAACCTCGGCAAACCCATTAATACCGGTGTGGAAGACGCCTACTTTAGCGTTGATGCCAGTGGCCTCGTGTTTATCACCCGGGCGGGCAACGTCATGGACGGGGGTAACCTGGACATCCTTATGCTAAAGCCGCGCAATCTGAAAATCACTCTCACGGGCAACGTGTTTGATCAGAAAACGCAACAATCCTTGAGTGTGCCCCTCGAGATTACCCTGAAGGATCAAAAGCCGTTTGGTGTCAAATCCACACCTGCCGGTAAGTTTGAAACGCGAATTCCGGAAACGGATACGTATGGGGTGAAAGCTACGGCAGCTGGTTATCAAGCCTTCGATCAAAATTTCACCATGCCTAAAATCAATAATGATACCACGCTTCACATCGACATCCCGATGGTGCCACTGGCGAAGAAGTTGGTATTGGCGGGCCAGGTACTGGATAAAAAAACAAATCAACCCGTAAACGCGAATATTGAGATTGTGTATCGGACACAGCGGGGCTCGGTGTTCAAAGGGCCGGCTGCTGACGGTTCGTTTTCGCAGGATGTTCCCGGGCTGGGATGGTATGTGATTAGTGCCAGTAGTGAAGGATACCTGAACGGAGTAGACAGCGTATTGGCGGACGATGAAAATACTTCACCTGTTCAAAAGAATGTGTTGTTGACCCCGATTGAGGTGGGTCTTACCGTGCGGCTAAAAAATATTTACTTTGATTTCAATCGCACCACGCTTAAACCCGAGTCGTTCACCGAGTTGAATAAAGTCGTGGATTTTCTTAATCAAAACCTAACCGTTGAAATTGAAATTGGAGGGCATACCGATTTTGTAGGCACGGATGAGTATAATCAGAAGTTATCGCAGGGACGCACACAGTCGGTAGTTGATTATCTGGTTACGCAGGGCATCGGGCGAGGCCGACTGACTCCGCGGGGATATGGTGAGTCGCAGCCGATTGATACGAACGAGACGGACGAGGGAAGGGCGAATAACCGAAGGGTAGAATTTACCGTATTGAAGAAGTAGTTCTTCCGCACGTTAGTATAACCAGGCAACATGAAAAAGATTCTGCTCACGCTGGCAGTAGGCATCTGTTTTACCTCTTTCGCAGCCGACACCACCCGCTATGTCGTACTCATGTCTGGTAAACCCGTGGGTAAGCACCTGGTGTGGTCAGACGCTGCCAATCAGTTATCTTATTTTTTTGAATACAACGACCGTGGGCGGGGACCCCGCCTGTCGGTCAACATTACATACGATGATCAGGGATTCATTACCAACCGGCAGGTGCGCGGTGTTGATTACTACAAAGCTCCGGTTGAGGAGTCTTTTTCACTGGTAAACGGCCAGGCGAGCTGGAGAAACCATATTGAAAATGAACACCGGGCCATCAGCGGCAACGTGTTGTATGCTGCCCTTAACGGTGCCCCCGGTGAAGTGGAGTTGACGCTTTTGGCGTTGTCTAAGTTGCCCAACCAGGAGGCAGAAGTGGTGCCTGCAGGCCGAACCCGCGTAGTTCACGTGCGCAACCATGTCTCCAAAGTATTCGGATTCCCGCTGGAGCTTCAACTGTATGCCTTTACGGGTTCGGGCGGTCCGCCCGAGTATGTTTGGTTCACTCCCAAGAAAAAGTTCTTCGCCTCCATTGGCGGTTGGATGTCGGTCGTGCTGGAGGGCAACGAGAAAATTATCGATGACCTGAAGAAGGCGCAGGACAAAGTGGAGCAGGAATACCTCGTCAGCCAGGCAAAAAAATTCACTGAGAAACAGTTGACACCGGTCGTGTTTAAGAATGTAAACGTATTCGATTCAAAAACAGCCAAGGTACACGCCAACCAGTCGGTAGTGGTGGTTAACGGAAAGGTGACGGAAGTAGGTAAAGCAGGTAAAGTTGCCGAGCCGCCTGGCGCCCGGGTTATTGACGGCACCGGCAAAACCTTATTGCCCGGCTTGTGGGATAATCACGCGCACTACGATGCCTCCACCGGATTGTACCACCTGGCGGGGGGTGTTACCAATATCAAAGACATGGCCAATTCGCTGGATCTGCCGGAGGTAAAGGCAAAAGTGGATGCTGATTTGCTGCTCGGACCGGATATTTCCGTGATGTCGGGCTTCATCGATTTTGCAGGGCCCTATGCCGGGCCTACCGGCAAAATTGTAAGTACCTTAGAAGAGGGACTGGAGGCCGTGAACTTTTATGCGGACAAAGGCTACCAGCAAATCAAATTATACAGTTCCATCCCGCCTGACTGGGTGAAGCCGCTGGCCGAACGGGCGCATCAACGCGGTATGAAAGTTTGTGGCCATGTTCCGTCTTTTATGACGGCCGAGCGTGCCGTGAAAGACGGGTATGATCAGATCATCCACCTGAATATGATCATGCTCAATTTTCTGGGCGACACGCTGGATACGCGCTCCATGCTGCGCTTTATCCGGGTGGCCGAGCGCGCACACAACATTAACCTGGCCAGTGATGAGGTGAAGAGGTTTATGCGACTGTTGAAAAAGCGAAACATTGTGGTAGACCCTACGGCAGCGATTTTCGAATCCATGTTTACTAACGAGCCGGGGAAATTAGCCCATGGGTATGAAGGCACTATTGACATGTTTCCTGCGGCATTCAGGCGTTCGTTTTATTATGGCGGGTTACCCACCATGAAGGGTCACGTGGGCGAGTACCGCGAGTCGTTCGAGAATATGGTGAAGATGCTGCGCCTGTTGCACGAGAATGGAATAACCGTAGTGCCGGGCACAGACGATTTTCCGGGTTTTACCTTGCACCGCGAGTTGGAACTTTACGTGCAGGCGGGCATGACGCCCGCGCAGGTATTGCAGGCGGCTACGTTCACCTCTGCCCAAGTGGCGGGGCTCAGCAACGAACTGGGTTCCGTTGAGGCAGGAAAAAAGGCAAACCTGATTTTGGTTGACGGAGACCCCGTGTCGGACATCCGGAAAATTCGAAGAGTGGAGCTGACGATGAAGAACGGTAATTTGTATAACCCCAGGGCCATGTATGAATCCTACGGGTTTGGGTTTTGGAAGTAGACGAAACAGTTTGCTTACGGCCTACGGGGGATCTTACTTCTTTTCTTGGTTCTTCTTCAATACTTCGATGACCTCCGCCCGGGCTTTTAGCACCATTTCCAATTCCCTGCGTTCATCGGCCTGTTTCTGATCATTCTGCTGACGAATAAGGGCTATTTTGGCAGCAAGGTGGTCAATTCCTGCCAAGGCTTTTTTACTAAAGCTAACTCGCTTTTTCACTGGGGTCACGAATATTGGTACAATGTCCTGTTTTCTTTTGAAATTGCAAGTGGCGGGAGTTGTTTCATCCCGCTCTGCGGCAGTGTTATTTCCTGCCTGCGTGACGCAGTCAGGCAGGGATAGATTGCTTACGGAACAAGAAGCCAGCAAGTACGGCACCAGCATCATGAAAGCTGAGGGTGCCCTCCCTTTTACACGTGTGGTAATTTAAAACGTTGCAACAATTGAGTCGGCTGTTGTATTAATTCTATACAATACCTATTTTCACCCACACTAACGTTATGTACATGAAAACACTGTTTTTACTTTTCTTCTTTGGTTCAGCCTTGGCATCCTTTGGTCAGGCTACGATCTCACTGTTTGTGTTGGGGCTAAAAGCAAAAATTGATAACCAAAGTTGTGCACCGGGGAAATACTACAAATGTCAGTTTCAAAATGCCCCAGGTACACAATCCGCGATCCAGAAAGGCTTGAAAACCCCAAATGCAAGAATCTACCTCCCCGTTAAAGATCCGGCCACAGGCAAAGAGGTTCAGTTGTACGTCAAAGTGAAGTCCTCTGACGGATACACTGTCAAATTGGACGCCTACGGTGCAGACATTACACTTATTTCCTTTTAGTTACCGCAACCCTTCACGATAAATGCGGTCAAGCAGGCTCGCATTTTTTTGTGGCGGCTTCACAGGCAAGCATGGATAAGGAAGGTTCAGATTTGTTTCATCCCGCTCTGCGGGAGTGTTCTTTCCTGCCTGCGTGACGCATTCAGGCAGGGATAGATTGTCACGCGCTTCGCGTGATGATTTGCTTTCAGTCCCGATAGCTATCGGGAGTGTTCTTTGATAGATTGCATCCAGTTACCGTTTTGGTTTCGGATACTTGTTCAGAGTTGTGATTTGCTTTCAGTCCCGATAGCTATCGGGAGTGTTCTTTGATAGATTGCATCCAGTGCCCGCGCCCGGAAGCCGATGGCGTTTTGTGTTGTGATTTGCTTTCAGTCCCGATAGCTATCGGGAGTGTTCTTTGATAGATTGCATCCAGTATTCAATTGCTTCCATGCCTCTGTTTGTTTGTTGTGATTTGCTTTCAGTCCCGATAGCTATCGGGAGTGTTCTTTGATAGATTGCATCCAGTTAAGGATATATTCTATTATGAAGAAATATCTGTTGTGATTTGCTTTCAGTCCCGATAGCTATCGGGAGTGTTCTTTGATAGATTGCATCCAGTACGTTCCATTGCTTGAATTGTTAAGCTTTAGTTGTGATTTGCTTTCAGTCCCGATAGCTATCGGGAGTGTTCTTTGATAGATTGCATCCAGTTTGCGCGCGACATGGCCAAGACTACGTTCTGGTTGTGATTTGCTTTCAGTCCCGATAGCTATCGGGAGTGTTCTTTGATAGATTGCATCCAGTGTCTGCTGTATTGTTAGGATCAAACGTACTGTTGTGATTTGCTTTCAGATTGTGTTCTTTGATAGATTGCATCCAGTCTCATAAACTTTTCTGTAGTCTCCTCTCCGGTTGTGATTTGCTTTCAGATTGTGTTTTTTGATAGATTGCATCCAGTACGCTAACCCTGTAATGATCAACGTATGAGTTGTGATTTGCTTTCAGATTGTGTTTTTTGATAGATTGCATCCAGTTATCCTTTGTCCAGGTTCGGCATAGTTTGTGTTGTGATTTGCTTTCAGATTGTGTTTTTTGATAGATTGCATCCAGTACGCACCTACATCATTAGTGGTTCACTCAGTTGTGATTTGCTTTCAGATTGTGTTTTTTGATAGATTGCATCCAGTTCATAGTTTTGCTGTTGTTTGAATTGTTACGTTGTGATTTGCTTTCAGATTGTGTTTTTTGATAGATTGCATCCAGTGGTGTACGGCAGGAATTCACACGCGATGCAGTTGTGATTTGCTTTCATATTGTGTTTTTTGATAGATTGCATCCAGTGATCGATCAAATTCGGAATTTCTGTCCTCAGTTGTGATTTGCTTTCAGATTGTGTTTTTTGATAGATTGCATCCAGTCACAGGCAGTGGGGTAACGGTGCGCATTCAGTTGTGATTTGCTTTCAGATTGTGTTTTTTGATAGATTGCATCCAGTCTCCTTTACAATGTCCCTACACTAATGCAGTTGTGATTTGCTTTCAGATTGTGTTTTTTGATAGATTGCATCCAGTTCGCATTCATTACCTAAACCCCGTAACGGGGTTGTGATTTGCTTTCAGATTGTGTTTTTTGATAGATTGCATCCAGTAAACAACCCCGAAGGACTTAACGATAGCGAGTTGTGATTTGCTTTCAGATTGTGTTTTTTGATAGATTGCATCCAGTAGTTTAGCATAATTTCCCCCGCAGGGTATTGTTGTGATTTGCTTTCAGATTGTGTTTTTTGATAGATTGCATCCAGTCCGCAACACCCACGCGGCCTACACGCCCGAGTTGTGATTTGCTTTCAGATTGTGTTTTTTGATAGATTGCATCCAGTTGGAGCACCTAATGCCATTTTTAGGCTAACGTTGTGATTTGCTTTCAGATTGTGTTTTTTGATAGATTGCATCCAGTCAAGCAATGCCCGATACAATGCGGGACGGAGTTGTGATTTGCTTTCAGATTGTGTTTTTTGATAGATTGCATCCAGTAATTGCCATGAACCCCACCCCACAATTACCGTTGTGATTTGCTTTCAGATTGTGTTTTTTGATAGATTGCATCCAGTGTACCCCCGGTCATTGTTCTGTCTATCAATACGTTACGACCAAAATCAGGATTAAAAATTCGGGTGCAATTTCAGGAAGAGCCCTCATACTAAAACAGTTCTAACTGCTCGGGTATGGGGGCTTTTGCTTTTTCTTGCCGCCCAAAAAAGATCTGCATCATGCCAAATTGCTTGTCGGTAATGGTTAAAATGCCCACATGGCCCCGTGGCGGAAGGCTTTTTTTAACCCGTTTTACGTGCACCTCCATGTTTTCGCGGCTGGAACAGTGGCGCACATAGGTGCTGAACTGAAACATGTTGAAGCCGTCTTTCATCATGCGTTTGCGAAAGTCGGTGTAGTGTTTCCGGTCGGTTTTGGTTTCCGTTGGCAAATCGAAGAGCACCATAATCCACATAATGCGATAGGCGTTTAAGCGATCGGTTTTCATACAAGTGGGTATGTCAGCGTCTGGCAGGCGTTGTTACGTTTTCGGGCGGTTCAACCTGACTCATTCACTACTCCATCAGCGGATAGGCAATCTTTCGCGATTCTCCCAAAAAGCATCGGGCCAGCGATGCGCTGGTGCGCTGCAGAGCAATCATCAACGGGCTGGTTTCCCCCTCAAGTTTGACGTCCATTGCGGGAAGTTTCAGCAGTTTTTTCTTCACTTCGGGCGTCAGTTCGGGTGCCCGCCCGTGCTCTTCGCGCAGCAGGTTTCTTACCAACAGGTCGGCATAGGGGCGGTAGGGCTCCATAATGTCATCGGCCAGGCAATAAGCGTTGTATTGATTGCGGTGGAAGATGCCCAGTGTAGGCAGCAGGCCGGAACCGGTGAGCGCCCGTGCGGCCGTAGCCCGAATGAGAGCATAAGCGTAATTCAGCAGCGGATTCGGAGGTTCACCGGCCGGGTCGCGTATAAATTCCTGCGGGCCGGGCAGCAGGTCTTTGAAAATGTTCTTCCAGTACCAGGCAGCCGCGCGGCCTTCGTGGTTTTCGGTGTCGCCCGATTTTACCGCCTCGGCCCAATGCAGCATGTTTTGTATTTCTTTACCGGCCACGGAAAGGGCGATAGCCTGATTCTTGATTTTGGCCCGTATGGTCTGCTGCCACAGTTGCTTTTTCAATGGCTCGCTGGCTTCGAGTTGGGCTTTAAAGCGTTGGGTTTGCAGCGTGTGGCCATCCAGGTTCAACAGCAGGCCGGTGGGGTGGTGGGTTTCGTTGCAGGTAATCACGGCTGCGTTATGGGCGAGCAGCTTTGCCAGGAGGGCCTGTGAAATAGTAATGCGCGGGTGGTCCAGCACTACCACTCCGATGTCTTCAATGGGGATGGTAGCCTGCGCCTCCTTCTTGAAATGATCGGGCAGGGTGACGTTTTTTTCTACTTCGGGCAGGCGCACCACCAGTTGCTCCAGGTGGGTGCTCAGGTAAGCCGGGTTGCCGAAGAAAAGCGTTCGTTTAATCATGATCGGTTATTATATGTCATATCTTCCCGCCTTCATTTCTATCGTAGCTCACCACCTTTGAGGTTTAGTTGCCCTATAGCATTTTCCTTCCCTGAAAAGTTTCGTTTGAGGTATATTCGTGTTGAGATGGAAGAAATCGCTCAGTTGTGATGGCGGGCTGCGCAGCAACCATTCGTTTGTCGGGTAACGTTGGAAGGCGAGCCCGTGGCGCATGGTTCATCCGTATGGTATTTGTCGCACCGCCCGGCAGCCTATCGTGTTGGTGTGCTGGCAGGCGTTGGGCTTTACCAAGGCTGGAGGGCGTGCGGGGTATCGGCAATTGCAACTCAACCGCGTGGCTACCGTAGAAGTGCTCAACACGCACGTCACCGCTGACCGCGGTTTTCATCCGGAAGACGGGCAGTATGCGGAATGGGTGTTTCATGTTTGATTGGCCTCAATTTGTCCAAGTCTGTTTACTCTTATTTTAATGCATGATTCTTTTATCATTTTTCCGTCAATACTCCTTTCCATTTTGTTCAATGTTGTGTACTCTGCCTTATTTACAATGCTCGTTGCCACTGTTTGCATCACAAAAAAGCACTGGTTGCCTGAAAAACTTACAACTTTGTAAATTCTGGTTGGACCGGTGGTTAATTTAATAGTATCCTCATTACCGTCTGGCAAATACACCAAATCATTTGGTGATAAACTGAACAAGAATTCACCATTTTCTCTGTTGACCGGAATTATGGGTGTTTGCCGTTGCTCGGCTACAGGTAGCGTAGCCCGCCACTTTTGGTGTTCAATTACTTCGTTGAGCGGAATGCTTTCGTAATTGCGTTTTTTCTTTTCGTTATCCCAGTACACCGCAAAAAACAAGTTGGTGCCTTTATCGGCTTCTGCGTACTTCTTATCTTTATTCCCTGTTTGCCCGAGCGGAAATTTATTTCCTGTTTCATAGACCCTCGCCTTGCAAATTGGCTTGTGGGGTTTCCCATCATTATACTTTTCAATGGTTTTGTTCATTTCTTCAAGCCCTTCGGGCGAGAAAGCCAATTCGGGGTTACCGCCCTTGAAGGCCAGGTAATTCTTTAAAATTTTTTGAATGCCGGTATCGGTAATCGATTCGATTGTACCGATATCAAATGTGGAGTCAATCGCTTTCCTGGTTGCGGTAGTGATTTTGCCTTTGGCCATTTTTACTCGTGGCAAGGTTACCTGCCCGGAGATGGTGTCTTTGTGCATTGACTTTCGGATTGCCCAGTTATAACCTTTCGTTTGAGGAATCAGGGCTTTTTTTGGTTTACCATCTTTGCCAAGCCTCAGGTTTCCATTTTCATCCTTGAAACTTTCATACTTGTTCGAGGCTTTATTAATCACACGTAGGTTTTGCTTAAAACTGATAATGATCGTTTCCAGGATTGTTTTAGCATCCGCGGTGAAGCTTGCCCAGGGCTTGATGAATTCCCTGGGTACGTTTCTTTCCAGCAACCGATTCTCTTTGGCACTGAAGTACTTTACTTTTTCTAACCTCCTTAGCTTTCGTTGAAGATCAAATCGCATGTTGTCGGATTTGGCGTGCAGGTTGTTCAGCAAATTGACATGATCTCGGGTTGCGCACGCAATCACAAGCGCATCAAGGGCATGATGCCGATGGTCAATTCTTTTCTTTTGAAATCCTTTTGACAGCTCCAGCGGTACGGTCGGCAACTGCTTCTGGTGTACTTTACTAAAGGCTGTAAACGCAGCACTTTTTGTCAACGCGTTCATTCGCTCGAATCGCGGCAGAATCAAATCGTTCCATACATCATCCAGTCCCCAGTCGTGCCTTAGTTCTGCGGTAATTTTTCCGTTGCCCGGAACTATATTTTTGGAGTTAACACCATCATCGTTTTCCGATTCGCGGACGATACTGGATAGCACCGCACTGATGAATTTGCCGATGTACCGGGTGTCGTTCAGCTGCCGCTCGATCATTTGTTCCGGAATTTCGTCCAGCAGGAGTTTTGTCTTTTTTCCTCTGCTTTTTGCGTAATGCTTTTTCACAAACTCCTGATAAGCCTCCAATTCGAATACCGTAACTGTATTCCCAAACCCAGTTTGTACTTTTTCACCATGGTGATTTTTGATGAACTCCAGCGCCAGCTGGTTGTCTTTTAGTTTATTCACCGCAGATTCGCAAATTACCTTGTTACCAAAGCTATCATCATAGTAGCGGCTTTGAGGGATGATGTGCTCAATCTCGTATGCAGGGGTGAAAAGCTTACTCAGCGGTATGATTTCGCCTGTATAGGGCGAGCGGTACTTTTGTTCCAGCCATAGCTTGTACTTCAGCAGTTCTTTACTGCTCGGCTGTGCAGTTTTGCTGATTTTCTGAATGTCATCCGGAATCTCAATATCCGAGTTCAGCACACCATCTTCGTAGATTTTCAAAATTTCCAGTTGTGTGGGGGAGTGGGGGCGTACATTTTCTACATCGCCCTGCTGCATCATTTCTGCCAACAAAGCTTTTAGTCTCAGGTTGGTATTTTCGTTTTCACTTATCTGTTTCGATAGTCCTTTTCGTTCATCGGCAGTTTTTTTCATCTCTCTGCCCAATTCAATATGTATTTCATTAAAGAAGTCTTTTGCACCATTGCCATATTGTTGCCAAATGTCTTTCACCACTCGCAGTGTTTCGGTCATTACCTGCTCAACAATTGGGTTGCGTAAGCTGTGTTGCTTAAAGTCTTGAAGGTAGTGTTCCAGATCATCTGCGCTATTCCACTTCGTAAGGTCGGTTGCTTCCGCATGGCGCCCATACACGATGTATTTAGCCACCCAGTCGGGAAGCGACTGAAAATGATGCGGCTCGGTTAGTTCTTTTGTTTTCTCCCTTACGCGGTGACTAATGGTTTCATCATACTCACCGGTTGTCAGTTTTTCAATCCTCGCCCGCGTGTTGCTGTCGATTGCCTCCCAGCTCCAGAATTTGCCTGCGCGCATGAGCGGCAATAACTTTTTGATGGCCTTCTCTGAGTAAGAAGCATATTCACTTTTAAATGGCGGGAATTTTCTGAAATGCTCAACAAAGGAGGCTTCGTCCAGCTTGTGTTTTCGGGCAAATGTTTTTAGTGCTTTTTCATACTCAGTTTTGTCGGTAATCGAGTAAATGAGATGCCATAGTTGGAATTCGTTCGTTTTCGACAGAAAGTGGGCTGGCAAGCCGTTGACTCTTTCGAGGCGAGTTGCGATTAACGCATAGGTTTCATTCATCGGATAGACCTTGTCCTCCACGAAGTTCCAGCGGTATTTGTTGGCTTCTGCACTGGCTGGCTTTCCTTTCAGCCCGGTGCGTTCAACCAGAAATTTTAGTAATGCTTCCTGCTTAATTTCCTTTCTTTTTGCTAGTTCTTCAAAAAGAAAACCGTAATCTTCTGCAGACTTTAAAAATTGCCTTGTAACGTTGCCTTCATCTTCTTTTCGATAAATGTTCAGGTCCCAAATCCACTTCCAGATTCGGAACTCTTGATAGTAGGGGTTTGATTTTGGGACTACTTTTACCGGAGCAACCTGTTCATTACCATTCGCGTCTTTGAATTTCCTGTTCTCCAGGCTACAGTTGCTAATAGAAGACTTTTGTGTACGCAGGGGTCGTTGATAAAAAATAATATCGTCTATGAGTAAGTGCTGAAGGTCTTTGCTGTTCAAATTGTGCTGGTGATTTTCATTGTTGCGGTAGAGTTCACGGATGCAGTCTACAAACAGTTCTTCCTGTTGCAACTCCGGGTGGAATTCAATTTGCTTTTTTAGAATAGCTTCAAGTTCTTCCTTATAATACTTGCGTTCAATCGTTCGAACTAACTTTCCTTTTATTTTTTGGTTAGGATTTTGAAGCAGGGTGTCGTAGATATATTCGCCAACGTTTTTTTGACTTTTTTCAATGTCGCGTTCAGTCTTCTTTTTTAGCAAAGTCCAATCTTCTTCACCCGGTGCCCGAAAACTTCGTTTTTCATTTCCCTCTCTGTCCCTTTTAGCACTGCCATCTTCATTTAGATCGGTGGTTACGATAAAATCCTTCGTTTTACCTTCCCAATCTTCTAGAGGTACTTTACTTGATCTCCGGTACACCCAGCCATTTTCCAACGTGAGCGAGTACCATGTTTCATCCTTCGTTTTTACGGGATGTTGATCGGCTTTCACCTCGGTGATTTTAAGGGAGTGAAACTCAACTAGTTTGTTAGCGATTTCTTCTTCCTCTTCGCCTCGGAGTTGATAATACCCACGCTTCTGGTTGAAAGTTAAGAGTACCCACGCCAACTCGGCCTTTTCGATTTTGTGCGTTAACGCTTTTTTCCGTAAGTAATACACGGTCCAGTCGTAAGGTATTTTGACTGGTTCTCCGTTTCGGTTTGTTCGATTAAGTAATTCGGGCTGATTGATCTTAAAATCTTCGAGCATTTCGGCAAACGAAGTTTGGAAGATAAAGCCTGTTTTATCGTAAGCTATTTTCGGTTCCGAGTCATCTTTAAACTGGCCGGGGCGTATTCCAAAGTCGATTTTTTGAGCAAAGTGGTCTGGCAGAAATCCTAAGATGTTCAGGACGCGGTATAATCGTTGCCTGCGCAGCAAATACCTTTCGCGCAGTCGTCTGGCGCTGCGTAGTCTCGTTCTTTCCGCAGTTTGCGAAACGGAGTTGCCTTTGTCGAATTCTCCCAGAATGTCCTGAGGCATGGGAATCACACGCGTTCCCATACCGAGAGTTTTCCCCGTTTTCTCATTAAAATCCTGATTGATTAACGCCCACCCGATGCTGTTTGTACCGAGATCTAAGCCAAGAATTGTTTTGCTGCTCATATTTATTTTTGTACTTTTGTCCTACAATCTAAAAGCAAATCACAATAAGGAATATTCCGTTGTGAAAACATCCAAAGCGGTCCCGTATATGCGGGATCGTTTTTTTGTTCGTGTTTTGGTCTTGCTCTCCAGGCCGTTGACATTTTTTCCGAACTAAAATACAAAACGCAACAAACTGGCCCGACCTAAAAAGATTAAACAAAATAGGCGCAGGCCATTTTTGCCATTTTTTGCGCACTTTTGAGATGAAAAAATCAGGCAGGCAAGCGGTGATTTGTTCATTGCGCTGTGCTCAATATCGTTTTGGCGCATATCGCCCCGGATTTTCAATAGTGGTGTACGGTTACCGTGCCCTCCCCACCCGATGCCCGCTTACCGCATAGTAGAGAATGAACAAGTAGCAGGGTACCACCGATGCTACAAAACCTCCCTGCGGCCCCAGTTGCTCGGCCAATGCAGCATAGCCCTGCGGGATAATAGCCCCCCCGGCTATGCCCATAATCAACAGGGCAGAACCGATTTTGGTGAATTTGCCCAAACCATCGATTGCCAGCGGAAAAATAGCAGGCCACATCAGGGCATTGGCTAAGCCCAGGAGCGCAATAAACATCACCGAGGTATAACCTGACGTAAGCAAGATGAGCAATGAAAACGCGAGACCAACGAGAGCCGACAATCGCAGCGCGGTTTCCTGCCGGATGTACCGGGGAATGCTGAATATGCCCACTACGTAACCAATCACCATGGCAAAAAGGGTGTATGAGGTGAAGTTCTTCGTTTCATCCAAACTGATGCCCAGCGACTTTCCGTAGGAACCTATCACATCACCGGCCATTACCTCAGCACCCACGTAAACGAAAATGCAGACGACTCCCAATAACAAATGTGGAAACTGCAGTATACTCGACTTAGAACCCGCTTTGGTTTCCTGCTCATGTTCCGAAGCGGTTTCAATCTCGGGCAGTGGCGAGAGTAAGATCATGCCAGCCAGGATCAGCAACACAACGGTCATGATACCATACGGCCAGATCACCCGCTGCGCCAGCGAATCGAGCAATTGTGTGCGGGTGGCCGTATCGGTAGCTGCGTTCACCTGCATTTCAATTTCAGAAGCCCCTTGCAAAACAATCGCGCTTAATACCAGCGGACTGATGGCTCCGGCTACCTTATTGCAAATGCCCATGATGCTGATCCGTTGGGCTGCCGACTCAATGGGCCCAATAATGGAGATGTAGGGATTGGATGCGGTTTGCAGGAGCGACAACCCCATGCCTTGCACGAAGAGGCCGGTTAGAAAAAATCCAAATACACGGGTATGGGCAGCCGGGATAAAAATCAAAGCACCCACTGCCATGACCACAAGTCCCCAGGCCATTCCTTTTTTGAATCCCGTGAACTTTAGAATATAGGAGGAGGGAATCGCCAGAAAAAAACAGGCCATGTAAAACGCGAATGTCACCAAAAATGCTTCGGCATCGGTTTTCAGATCGCACGCCAATTTGAGAAATGGGATCAGCGTACCATTAAGCCACGTGACAAAGCCAAAAATGAAAAAGAGCATGCCGATGATGGCAATAGAAAAGGCATAGGAATTTTTGGGGGATGAACTCATGAAGATGTGTTTGTTATTCGATTCTTTTAGCGATTTTCACGGGTTGATTTTAAAACATTCCGATGAGTAACACAACAAAACCCGCACTTTTAGTCATGGCCGCAGGTATGGGCAGCCGTTACGGAGGTATCAAACAAATTGATGGCTTTGGCCCGGGCGGGGAAACCATCATGGACTACTCCCTTTTCGACTGCATTCGGGAAGGATTTGGTCAGGTTGTGTTCGTGGTTCGGGAAGAAATACTCGACACGGTTCGAAACATGTTCTTGCCCAAACTCCAAGGTAAGGTAATGGTTGATTTTGTCATTCAGTCGTTGGACAAGTTTGTGCCACCCGCTTACCAGCCCGTTAACCGAAAGAAACTCTGGGGAACTACTCATGCCATGCTTTGTGGCCGGGAGGTGATCAACGGCCCGTTTGCGGTGATCAATGCCGATGATTTTTACGGCCGCGAAGCGTTTGCCTCACTGGCGCAATTTTTCAAAACCGCTCCACCTCACGAGCACGCGATGGTCGGCTATACGCTCAGGAATGTATTGTCCGATCACGGCAGTGTCTCCCGAGGTGTTGCCGAGGCGGATGCTGCGGGCTTTCTGGTTTCCATGACCGAACACACCACCATTGTACACGAACATGGCAAGATCATCAGCAGGCTGAAAGATGATGCTGTGGTGCTGGATCCTGTTGCACCGGTTTCCATGAATTGCTGGGGGTTTCAGGTCGAAGTATTTGATCTGGCTGAAAAGATGTTTCACGAATTTGTGGCGGCTAACTACCACAACCCGGGCGCTGAAATTTACATCGCTTTGCTGGTAACCGAACTCATCGAGCGCAAGTTGGGCAAGGTGAAAATACTGCCGGGCGGAAAGACCTGGTTTGGGGTTACTTACCAGGAAGACAAACAGACCGTATCGTCCAGGATTCGCGAGCTGGTGCAACGGGGTGATTACCCGCAAAAACTTTGGTAAATCCAAGAGAGGTTGATGCGGTCCTCGCCCGCTTCCGGCTTCCGGCAGGTGATTGCCTTGTGGAGCGGATCACCACGGGGCACATCAATTTTACCTATCGGGCTGAAGTACCGACCCGGGGACCAAGTTTCATTTTGCAGCGCATTAACCGGCAGGTATTTCAAAAGCCGGAGGTCATTTCGGCCAATATCCGGTTGGCGGCCGACTATCTGCACAAGCATGACCCGGGCTACCTATTTCCCGAGCCCGTGCAGGGTGTTGATGGACGTGATCTGCAGTATGACGAATCGGGTGAACCGTGGCGCCTCTTTCCCTTTCTTTCAGGAACCTATACGGTCAATGTGGCCACAAGTCCCGCTCAGGCGTATGCCGCTGCGGCTGCGTTTGGTCGCTTTAACCGGCTGCTGAGCAACTTGCCAATTGCGGGCGTGGGGGAAACGATTCCCCGATTTCACGACCTCGCGTGGCGTTGGCAACAATTCACGGATGCCTGCGAGCGGGGAGTGCCGGCCCGGTTGGCTGAGGCGAGCCCGGAGATTTCACAAGCCAAACGTTTTTCAACGCTCGTTGATCAGTATCGGGCCTGCCTGCAATCGGGGGCGCTGGTCAAGCGTGTTTTTCATAATGATACGAAGATCAATAATCTCTTGTGGTGGGGCGATCGGCATGAGCCGGCCTGCGTCATCGACCTCGATACGCTTATGCCTGGATATTTTATCTATGACTTAGGAGATCTGGTTCGGACGCTAGTAAGCCCGGTGAGTGAAGAGGAAAGGGATGTAACACGGATTGCCGTGCGAGACGAGTATTACGAAGCGGTTGTTACGGGGTATATGTCCGCCATGGAGCCGGTGCTGACCGGGGAGGAAATCCAGCTGGTACCCTTTGCTGGCAAGATGATGACCTTCATTATGGCCCTGCGGTTTTTGTCGGACTTCCTGCTGGGTGATGTCTACTATCAAACGCACTATGCCGGGCAAAATCTGGTGCGTCCCCGCAATCAGTTGACGTTGCTTGAGCAGCTATGCGGGGGGCAGTTGCCAAACTGAAATCAGTATATTCCAAGCCGAAACGAACATCCATGAAATCATTTTTTCTGAACCTGGTTGCACTCTTTGTTTTCTGTACCGGCTGGGCCCAGGTAGACCCGTCACGTTACGGAGATGAAATCAGCCCGGCTAACCTGAAAGATCAACTGACCATCCTGGCCTCCGATGCTCTGGAGGGTCGGGCAACCGGCAGTCGCGGTCAGCGGATGGCAGCTGCGTTTATCGCCAGTCATTTTCAGGAAATTGGTTTACAGGGGCCGGTAAACGGTTCCTACTTCCAGCCGGTAGAGTTGTTTTCGACACGGCAGGAGAAAGTGGTATTGAAGATTGGTGACGAGATCGTGGACAACGAATTATTCGTATACACCGGTATGGCCGATAGCCAGGGCGACAAAAACACCTCGGTCATTTTTGCCGGTCAGGGCGGTGACGCAGACCTGGCGCAACTGGGTGTCTCCGGCAAATCGGTTCTGATCTGGCTTCCGTCACTGGGTTCTATGTCCGGCCTGCGCAGCACAGCGGAGCGTTTACGCGCTGGCGGTGCCGATCAGGTATTCATCGTGCTGGGCTTATCGGGCGATGACTATAAGGGTCTGTCGTTTCAAATGCGAAGCTTTGTCTCAGGCGGTGGTCTGAGTTTAGCGCCCCCGCGCAATAAAGGCGTCTTTTTTATCAACCCCTCGGTGGCTGAGAAAATGTTCAAAATGACATATGCCAAGCTGGTGGAGGTGGCCAAGAATGAAAAGAGGGCTGAGTTGTTGAAAAAGATGAAGCCCTGTGCCGTTACGTACCGGACACAAATGAGCGTAAAGACAGTAAAGACGGATAATGTTCTGGGGTTTTTGGAGGGAACGGACAAGAAAGATGAGGTGATCGTGATCACTTCACACTACGACCACATTGGAAAGAAAAGTGAGGGCACCGGTGACCTGATCAACAATGGTGCGGATGATGATGGTTCAGGTACGGTGAGTGTATTAGAGCTCGCGCGTGTGTTTGCCAAGGCCCGGGCCGAAGGAAATGGTCCGCGCAGGAGTATTTTGTTTATGACGGTTACAGCCGAAGAAGTTGGCTTGCTGGGCTCGCAATACTATGTCGAGCACCCGGTATTTCCGCTGGAAAAAACAGTTGTTAACCTGAACATGGATATGGTGGGGCGCTGGGATGCCGAACACAAAGGGAAGTCTGACTATGTCTATGTGATTGGTTCTGATAAACTGAGCAGCGAGTTGCATGAAATTAACGAACGGAATAACAAGCTGCGCACACACCTGGCCTTTGACTACACCTACAACGATGAAAATCATCCGACCAACTTGTATAAGCGCAGCGACCACTGGAATTTTGCCAAAAACGGAATTCCGATCATCTTCTATTTTGATGGTATTCATGAAGATTACCATCAACCCAGCGATGAGGTAAGTAAAATTGATTTTGATTTGATGGCTAAGCGAGCGAAGGCAATGTTTTTCAACGCTTGGGAAATTGCCAACCGGGAGAATCGCCTGGCCGTTGATAAAAAATAACGGACAGGTACTACTTAAACAATCGCGTACCGAGTATCACTTTCAGGCTGATCTGATTAACGGTGACCCGCTCAATGGACTGACGGGCCTGCAGATTGTAGCCATAGGAAAGAGTAGCAATACCAAAGGCCGATAGACCGACCTCCGGTCGCAGCACGAAGTCGGAATATGTTCCGTCTGTGTACCACAAGGTACTTACGCCAACGGAAGGCACGCCCAAAACAAAATGATATCCGGCCTTGGCGGCCACCAATGGGTTAGTACCGGTTTCAAACTCTGCCGAAAGTGAGAAGTAGTCGTATATAAACCGGTTGGCAATCAAATTGCAATTATTCGTGTAGGTGCAGCGGTGGCCCCAGGCTACACCGGCTTCCACCATGTTAGTGCCCGACCAATGGTTTCCGGCAATAGCCGCCAGTTTTCGGTAGGGCCGCTTGGCTTCCGGGAGACTCTGCTGGGCCATAGCCGGCAGTGTGAATAGTACCATCAAAAAGCATATCCCCGCTTTCATACGCAAGCATTAGTTCATCGGCACGTTCACGTGGCGTTCGGCATGGTAGCTGGAGCGCACGAGCGGTCCGGCCTCTACATACTTCAAACCACGTTTCAATCCCTCTTCTTTGTACATCTCAAAGGTTTCCGGATGAATGAATTCGGCCACCTCGAGATGCATTTTGGTAGGCTGCAAATATTGGCCCAGGGTGAGAATCATCAGGCCATTTGCCACCAGGTCCTCCATGGCTTGAAAAACCTCTTCCTTCGTTTCGCCCACGCCCAGCATAATGCCGGACTTGGTCCGCTTGCCGGCTTCGCGTGTGCGCTTAATCTGTTCGAGGCTTCGTTCATATTTGGCCTGCGGCCGCACTTTTCGGTAAAGCCGCCCGACTGTTTCCATATTGTGGCTTACCACTTCCTGCCCACCCTCTATCATGCGGTAGAGTGCATCCCAGTTTCCTTTGGTATCGGGGATCAACGTTTCAATCGTGGTGGTTGGGCTTATTGCTTTGGTTTGTACTACCGTTTGGTACCAAATTTCGGCACCGCGGTCTTTCAGTTCATCGCGGTTCACCGAAGTGATTACCGCGTGCTTCACGCCCATGAGTTGAATAGCTTCGGCTACTCGCCTGGGTTCATCGGCATCGTATTCAGTCGGCCGCCCGGTTGCCACGGCACAAAAGGTACAACTGCGCGTGCACACGTTGCCCAGAATCATAAATGTAGCTGTGCCGGCACCCCAGCACTCGCCCATATTCGGGCAGTTGCCACTTTCACAAATCGTATGCAGTTTATGGGTATCCACCAGCTTGCGCACCTTGGCATACTCCGGCCCCACGGGCAATTTTACACGAAGCCAGTCCGGCTTGCGTTTTCGCTGTACTTCTTCAACCGATATAACGGGCAACTCAATCACAACTATACTAACCGGTTATTTGCCAATAAGTTCCTTGTACTGCGCAGCCGACAATAGTCCGGCCGTGTTGCCTACGTTTTTTAGTTCAATTTTGATCATCCAGCCCGCTCCATATGGATCGCTGTTGACGTTTTCAGGGGCACCGTCTAGGGCCGGGTTCACTTCCACCACTTTGCCGGCCACCGGCATAAACAAGTCGGATACCGTTTTTACCGCCTCTACGGTGCCAAAAACTTCATGTTCCTCTACTTCTTGTCCAACGGTAGAGATATCTACGTAGACAATGTCGCCCAACTCACCCTGGGCAAAGTCGGTTATGCCCACCGTGGCGCGGTTTCCATCAATTTTTACCCATTCGTGATCTTTTGTGTAGAGGAGGTTTTCCGGGATATTCATGCGTTTATCAGGGTTTAGGGTGCAAAAATACGGGTATTTTGCCACCCTGAAAACCAAATTTCAACTGCGGCTGGCGGTTATTGGGCGAGGTTGAACAGGATCTTGATACCGACCCGCGTATTGGATCTGCGGAAGGAGTTGGTCACCAGCGGCTCGTTGATGTTGCGGTCCAGATACATCTGGATGTTGAGCTTCTGATTAACCACGTAACTCACATTCGGCTTGAGCTGGAAGTTAATATTCCCGTTGGTGATGGTGTTCACCTCGTCAATCTTTCGTTGGATCGTGCTGTTGTTGGTCACGCTCATGTCCAACCGGAATGTAACGTCATTTTTTAACGTGATCGTGCGCCCCTGATCCTTGACAGGGAGCTTCATATTGTTTTTGGTGTAACCAATACTCAGCGACCAATCACGTGTGTTGAGTTCGGTTACCTGTGCATTGGAGATGTTCAGACCCAAGTCGCGTTTGGTCTTGTACTCAAAACGCAGATTCATCCGGCTCTTGGTGCGCACATTTACCCCAATCAGGGGCTGAAACTGCTCCGTAATCAAAACCTGATTGATCACATATACCGGAATAAGTTCGCCTTTGCTGTTGACCTGGTTGGCAAACTGCGAACGGTTGTAATTCTCTACGGGGTTATTCACATCCACGTCCGTGTATTCCAGCGAATTGGTATAGTTCAAAACCGAATAGGAGGCATTGTAACCGTGACTGATCGTAACGGATTGGAACACTTCTTTTAAAGCGGTGATCTTATTCAGTCCGGAATAGTCCACACGCCAACCCGGCACCGGGATGTTGGGAAATGGCGAGAGCTTGACTTTGTTAACGGATTGTCCGGAGTACGCGGCCAGAAAAGCCGGAATGAGCACGTCTTGCGATTGCGTTTCATAACTGCGCCCGGTGGCCGCAGAAAAACGTTGTTGAATGGCCGGGATGTTATCGGCAAATTGTTGAAACACATCGGATTCAAGACTTGTATTGTTTCGGAAAGAGGTTCGAATGGTGTTGATGGAGATCTTGTAATTTCCCGTGCGGCTGGGGCTCAACGATTCGAATCGTCCGCTGTCCACATCAAACCTAAATATTTCCTGGAATGCCGTTCCGGCCGTCTTCCGTACATCAAGCTGAATTTTAAAATCGCTGTTTGGCTCCACGTTTGCGCGCAAGGTGATCTCCTTGTTTTGAATCTGGCTGAACGGAGCGGTGAGGTTGGTGCCGGTGCTGAGCCATCCGTTTTCGGCTGCTTTGAACCGGATGTTGGGATCCTGACTTCCCAATACAAAACTCCAGCCGGGCGCGGCCCAGTTTTCATCCATACCCAAAAGTTTCGGTGTGGGAAGGAAGCCGGGTAGTATCGTTCCCTGATCGATTGTGTACTGCCCCGTAAGGTTACGCACACTCATCAGCAGTCGGGTCAACTGCTTTAGTCCTTTCATCTCAGGCGGCTGCTTCACCGTGTCGGGTTGGTTCGGCTTGGGCTTCGCCAGGTTGGTGGAAGGCCTTGGCGGAGAATTCACATTCTTCAGGAATCCGATTTTGTTGTAAAGCTTAACCAGATCAATGCGTCCATTAAACCCCTGATTTTGCGTGTTCTGCACGATGTTACCCAACTTCAGGGTGTCTACGCGTTCAACGGGGCCCGCCCGCCATGAGTAGCCTACGTTGTACCGGTACTCGAGGTTTAGCCAGTTGGTGAGAGGGAGCTTCTCCAACGGCAGGGTATAGTTCATCGTGATGTTCTGCTCAAAATTCTTCATGCGCCCCAGGCGTTTCAGATTGGTCATGATGGAGTCCCGCTTTTCCTGGGTATCAATGTCGCCTTCCGGTTCGTCTATGATGGCGTTCACCCGGGCGTTATAGTCCACCGTCAGGCTCTTGGCAGGCGCCCATCGGAAGTTGTAGAATCGGTTGAATACAAAAAACTTCTGAAAGTTAGGCCGGGAGTTAAGTTGATCGGGATTGGCATTTCGATAGGCGATCTTGGTGAACGAACGGTCCAGTTCACCGCGAACCGAAATGGTCGAGGGCAGCGGATTGAAGTTAAAGTCCTTGACCAGTTGCGCCCAGGGCGACTTTGTTTTCCACTCCTTAAACGGCTCAAAAGGTTTATTCTTGAACGTGTATTGCCAGGCAACCGCACCCCGCACCGTTCTTCGTGTGTTCTCCAGAAGATTGAAATTGGTTTGTGTGGCCTCACTGAAAGCATAGGTAAACGCGAAGTTCTCAATGTCCCAGATGTGGGTGGCGGCATCTTTCTTCACCTTCACTTTTCGCACGTTGGTGAAGTTGAGGCTCCGCCTGATGGACTCATCGCGTATTTTGCGGATGTAAGCTTCGCGTTCGGCTTCGGTATTGAAGCTCTTGAGCGCAGCGTCCAGCCGTAAGTCGGCATTGGCCGGATCGTAGTTCGGGTTGATGGTGGTGTTTTCGTAGCTGATGAACATCGGAATCTTTAGCCCCGTGTTTTGGGGGAGCAACTTGTCTACGTTGAGATTCGCGGAAATATCATAGCGCGTTGTTTCGCCACGTTCCCGTTCGTAGATTTTAGATTGGACATTGCCGTAGCCAAAGGAAAGGTGTCGAAGGGAGCCGGTGATGGTACCCAAATCAGCCAGTTTCGCATTCATCACCACATTCGTTGCCCAGCCCGCAGTGCGATCAAAATCGGTGAGTCGCAGTTCATTGGCCCACAGGTTTACCGTAGCGCTTCGTCCATCGTTGCTTCGGGGGTTCCGAATGCCAATCATCATCAAGCGCACCTGGCTTAAGTCGGGCCGGCCCAGGATGCGGATCCCGTGTTTACCGGCTGGTCGGGGTCCGGCCAGCGGAAAAAGCTGACCCAGCGGGTAATTCTCACGGTCACGTTGCGCTTTCAGCGCATACAGTTCATTCAGCTCCAGGTCAATTTCATTCTCCTCCGGCCAAATGGTGCCCAAGTCAGTGGTTCCCGGTGGCGTTATCTTCAGCGGCAATTCAATTTCATAAAAGTTCTGATCGAAGTCGGTGCCCAACCGCAAGAATGCGACCAACTCACCATCGTTCAGGTTGGGTCCGTGGGCCGAAAAAAACATCTTGATGCGTCCGTAGTTAAAAAAGTCGAGCGACACATTTTTGTAAATGGCCCGTGCGTCACCATCGGCCAGATCACGCACTTGAATTTGAACAGACTGCTCATTTAGCCGTCTTTCAACAGCCGATGTATTATCACGATCACGTCTTAACGGTGGCACATAAGCTGGTTTTTCCTGATTCTGCTGGCCATTTTCTTCCACGCTTACTACCGAGACCGAGAAATTGTCCAGGTTGGGTTCCGGTGGTGTTCCAAACCCGATGTTGGCCAGGTTACGATCATATCTGCGCCAGCGATTGCCCACCGCCCTGAAGTTGACAAAACGAAGCACAGCCGGTTGGCTGAACTCTGAAAGGATCATGCGCATGTAGCGTATCGACTTGAATCCGTTGATGTCACCCACTGGCGGGGCATTAAATTGACGAACCGGGATTCGAAACAAATACCAAGTTACATCAGGAAATCCATTAGGCGTGATTTTGTCAACGATGTATCCTTTGCCTACGTCCAGTTGGTCCTGCTTTAAATCAATGTTGTAAACATAATACTCCTCGAGGTCGCTCAGGGTGTTGTCCTGGTTAAGATCTTCGTTCTCCGGATTCACCGAGCCCGACTGGGCGAACGGTTGGTTGCCCTGTGGAATGGGTGAGTTGTTCTCCATACCGTTAATATTCTTGTAACGCTCCAGAATTTTTGCGTCACGGGCATCAAGGGCATTGCCCAGGAAGTAGTTGAAGTTGTCGGAAGAGGGATCTTGTAGTACCCCTTCACGTTCGGAGGGGTTGGCAATCGCATTAACGAACGTCTGGAATTTCTGCGCTTCGTTGGTTGAGCTAATACCGTCAAGACCTACATCCTGGTTCGCGCGTGAGGTGGCCGAGTTATCGAAGGTGTTGTTGACAAATTGCTGGTTGGTGACGTAGCCCCATTCATTTTCGGTCGCGAGGGCCAGGTTACCATCGTTCGGTAAACCGTTTTCAAAGGCATGCTTGCCATCGCGCATCACGTCCTCCGAAATACTACCGAGGTGTAGGGTAAGTCGCCCTCCGGTTGTGTTGTTTTGTGGTGGAGCCCCGGTGCCATCATTTATCCTGCCGTTTTCTGTTTTGATGAAGGGATCCATGAGCCAGAACTCAACATACTCAATATTGGCTTTGTCGAAGTCCACTTCCGTACGAATGGCTGAAGTAATACCGGCCCAGTTGGAGGTTACCGGCTCACGGGAGAAATTAGGATTATAGTTGTATTGTCCGCGTTCGGCCGGGTAATAGGCGAGGTCAAACACCTGCTCATAAAAATTGCCAATAAACGGGTCGCGGAACGGGAAAACTTCCTGGGGTAACACAGCCCGCGAATAATGATTCTCCAGATCCTTGCCCGAAATGTTGCCGGGTTTAAATCGACTGTTTTCGCGGTAGAAAAGATTATCTATTTGGTACCAGGCCAGTTTGGCGCGTTTGAAGCCTGCCCGCGCATCATTCGTTATGCCTCCGGCCAGGTCAAACCGGGGATCGCGGGTGGGCACGGTCGCCAGCTTCCAGCCCTGAGGATTCATCATGTTGTACGGTGTGGCACTGTTCTCGAAGTCGTCAATAAACGAGGTGCCATCTCCGTCCACTATATTGGAGGTGCCGGGTAGTAACTGGGCAAACTCGGCATTCAGATTTACCGTAGATGTTTCTTTTGTTTCCAGGAAAGGGAGGGCGTCAACTACTTTGGTGAGAAAACGTGAGTTTTTTTTGAGGTTGATGTCAAGCCCATATTGAAAATTTCGGGCAGGTTCCGTCCCAATCAGGTTGCGCGAAATCAATGGACGTTCATTGTAGTACAGAAGTGTACCGCCCAGATTCACATCTTCATTCAAGCTATAGTCAAAACGCGTTCCCAAAAGGGATCGCGTCTGGAAGGCAAAAGGATCCTGTTGTTCGTAGGTGATCTCAATATCTTTTCCCGAGGATAGAATGCCCTCGTTCAGGATGGTGACTTTTCCAAAGGTGTAGTCCACCGTATAGTCGGTTCCCTCGCGCAAGGGAGAGCCACCGCTGAAGACTTTTACCGAACCCTGTGAGATGTTGAATCCCTGAATGATTATTTCGCGGCCCGATCCGGCCTTGAATGAACCCACGATGAAGAACTTGTTTTTCGTAGCGTCTAATTCGGCTTCGGCTTTGGTTGTACGGTAGAGCGTGTCGTACACATATTTGTTGATCAGGAAGTCCCGCAAACCCGGGTCCTCCCGCGGGTCGTTGAAGAGCGTCCGTAAAGCGGTGTTGAAGGGTTCGAGGAAGGGGAAAATGATGGCGCCCGTCTCGGGGTTAATGGTGATCTTTTCTACGAAGTCAAAATTACCGTCAGGTTGCGGATCGTTGTACGGATTGAGTCGGTCAAGACCAAACACTTCAATCAGTTGCAGTGTTCGGGCAAACTGCCCCTCCTGTAACTGGGGGTTGTCAACACCGCTACGGTCATCGCGGTAGATCACGCGCAACTGAAAGCCATCGCGCGTCAGTTGCGACACATTCAGGTTGTAAATATTTTTCATCATGAGCAGCCAGGTCGGCAAGATCCGGCCGGCCGGATCTTTCACGGCAATCTTGCGCGGGCGAAGCATTTTCAAATACACAATCTCGTCTTCGCGCTTGTTGGAATAATCCTCGGTGAGTTCGCCTACCTTATACACACGGCCGTTAAAAGTATATTCAAAGGCGACTGCCAAGGCTTCATCATTCTGCAGTTTCCGTTGTAGTGAAATGTACCCCAACTCCTTATTAAATGTGAATTCGGAAGGCGCCAACTTGCGTGCCCCGGTGATTTTTTCAAAATCGGTGCCATTGACAAATCCCTGGGCTTCCAGCAGCCCGTTAATGTTGTCGGCCGTGGCACTAGCCGGCAGCAAAGTAAAAAGGTTGTTGGCACCGTTTTGGGTGGGCGAATTGGCCGGAAGGGTGGGAGACAGAACGTTGCCGCGGTAGACTTTGGCTTCACCCATATCCATAAGCCCCACTACGTTTCGCAGGGTTTGTGTGTCATTGTTTCGGTTTAACAGATAAACTTCTACTCGGGTGACGTTAACGCCTGAGAGAATTTGCGGCAACGTAGCCAGCCACCGCTCAAAATTGTCGCGGAAGAACTGGCCTAAAAAGAAGTGCCGGTTTTCGTCATAGTTGGAGCCCACTATTTCGAATGGGCGGCCTTGCGAAGCTCCGTTAGCACTGCCGGCCACCCGCACAGACGACTGCTTACCCCGCTGCGTGGTGGCGATGGCGGTGACGAACATTTTGCCAAACTGCATTTGCGCCTTGATACCGAACAGATTTTGAGCGCCTGTGATGAGGCTGTTATTCAAAGGCAGACTAACATTACCCAGCTCGAGCTTCTTGAGTATGTCTTCCTTGAAGCCCGTGTATTCTACTTTCAGGTTGTTCTGAAAATCGAAGGAGTTGTTGTTGTCAAAGTTGGTAGTCACCCGTAATTTTTCACCCACTTTGCCCACCACGCTCAGGTTAATTTGCTGGTCAAATTCAAAACCCCCGTTTCGCTGCTGGCGGATGGGAATAGCCGGGTTCTCGATCTTTTGCCAGCTTCCCCCAAAATCAAGTGTCACATTGCCTCGTGGAATGAGTTCTACATAACTGCCGCCAAAGATGCGGTCGAGCACGGGACTGACGTATATTTTAGGAAGGAGATTTCGGCTGCTTACGGCACTTTCGCCATCCAGCGCCCGGCTGCGCGACTGCCAATATTCTTTGCGGGCAAGGCGGTCCTGCTGCAGATTGAATTCCGGGAACGACATGGTCGTTACCGGCCGGAAATTGAGGCGCCCGATCTTCTCCGATATGGTGTAGTTCATCCCCGTGTCGATCTGCAACTCCAACCCGATGCTTTTGGGGTTCTTTAAAAAGAGGGGGGACACCGATGTGTAGTTCGAGAAAGGGTCTCCATAGCGATCGCGCAGGCGAAAGCTGGGCCGGTACGCGCTCACCGGGCGGTTCAGCGAGTCGAGGCGTGTGGTGTCCCGGCCCATGCGAAATTGGGCATAGGAAGCAGTTGTGGACCAACATGTTAAAAGCAACATGCTCAGTCCAAGGGCGACTTGCCATGTCCGGTGCAGCGTAGTCAAAACTCTCTTAGGCGTTTTTAAGTGCTTGTTTTACGAGCTCTTCCAAACTAATGGTACTTCCCGATTTCTTGAGAACGGCATCGACACTTTTTTCGGCCGCGGCCTTGCTGATTCCCAAGGTCATTAATGCAGATAACGCTTCCTGCCGCTGCGTATTGTAAACCGGGCCATGAATAGCGCCTTCTGTCCCTTCCTTTTTCAGCTTGTCGCGCAATTCCAGCACTATCCGCTGGGCGGTTTTCGAGCCGATGCCCTTTACCGCCTGAAGCGTGGCCAGGTCCTCCCGAACGATAGCCTGCTGTAGCTCCGGTGGAGGGAGGTACGAGAGCACAACCAGGGCCGTGCTTGGCCCCACGCCATTTACCGAAATCAAATGTTGAAACATCTGCCTTTCCTGAAGCGAGTAAAAGCCAAACAGGAGGTGGGCATCCTCGCGCACCTGCAGGTGGGTATGAAGTTTGATGGCTTCAAGATCATTTACCTGCGAAAAAGTATGCAGCGAAATATTGACGTGATACCCAACGCCCTGTACTTCGATGATGATGTGTGTTGGCTCTTTATGAACCAGTCTTCCCTGGAGATAGGCAATCATGCAGTGGCAAAAAACAAAACGCAGTTTACGAGTAATTCACCTCGTAAGCAACCACCCTAGTGGCTGCGATTGTAAATCTGAGCCCCCACTACCGCGATAGCTGCCATATTAACGATGTCGCGAATGGAGCTTCCCAATTGCAAGACCTGAACGGGTTTTTTCATTCCCAGCAAAATAGGGCCAATCGCCTCGGCACCTCCAATTTCCATCAACAACTTGTACGCAATATTGCCGGAAGCCAGGCTGGGGAAAACCAGGGTATTGGCGCCCTCTTTAGCCAAGGCACTAAAGGGGTACATTTCGCGCTGCAACTCGGTGTCAAAGGCTACGTTGGCCTGAATGTCACCATCAATAATAAGTTGCGGGTATTTTTCCTTTGCCAGGTGTACGGCCTTTCGCGCTTTTTCAGGAATATCCCCTTTGCTTGATCCGAAGTTGGAGTACGACAACACGGCAACCCGTGGTTCGATATCAAAAAACTTTACGCCCCGTGCCGTCAGCCCGATGATGTCCACCAGTTCTTCCGCTGTCGGGTCTACATTTACTGTACAATCGGCAAAAAAGAAATTTCCCTTTTTGTTGATAATGATATACATCCCGGCCACCCGTTTTACTCCGGGAGCAGTGCCGATGATTTGCAGTGCCGGTAGAATGGTTTTCGAATAGTCGCGCGTCAATCCGCTAACCAATGCATCGGCCAGTCCGTTTTCAACCATCATGGCACCGTAGGCGTTCCGGTCGCGGAGCATTCGCTTCGCGTCATGGCGCGAGACTCCCTTGCGTTGCCGTTTGATATAGTATTGTTCCTCAAACTGGTTACTCAACGCCTGGTCTTCGCTGGGATCAACTACGGTGCAGCCGTTCAACTCAAGTTGATGTTCTTTTTTGAGGCGTTCGATCTGAGCCCGTTCACCAAGCAAAATCGGGTGGGCGATACCTTCGTCCACCAACGCTTGCGCGGCCTTTAAAATCTTCACATGGTCGGCCTCGGCAAAAACCACGCGTTTGGGGTCCATTTTCGCCAGCTCGGTGATGCGCGAAGTCAACTTTTGATCAAGTCCGATTCGCTTCAACAATTCCTGATGGTAGTTGGCCCAATCCGTAATGGGTTGTTTGGCCATACCGGATTCCATCGCGGCCCGGGCCACAGCCGGAGATACGGTGGTTATCAAGCGGGGGTCTAGCGGTTTGGGGATCAGGTACTCGCGGCCGAACTGCAGTTTGTCGGTGCCATACGCCTGAATCACGATATCCGGCACCGGCTCTTTCGCAAGCGCTGCCAATGCGTGCGCTGCGGCCAGTTTCATGGCTTCGTTTATTTCAGTGGCGCGCACATCCAGCGCTCCCCGAAAAATGTAGGGAAAGCCCAGCACATTATTCACCTGGTTCGGGTGATCACTCCGACCCGTGGCCATGATCAGGTCGGGTCGGGTTTTGCGGGCCAGGTGGTAGTCGATTTCAGGATTGGGGTTAGCCAAAGCAAATACAATCGGGTCGTTGGCCATCTGTAAAATGTCTTCCGGCTTTAGTATATCGGCAACGGAAAGCCCGACAAATACATCAGCCGCCTTCAGTGCTTCTTGCAGGGTACTTACTTTTCGTGAGGTTGCAAATTCGGCTTTGGTGGGATCAAGCCCCTCGCGCTGGTGGGTAATCACCCCTTTGCTGTCGCACATGATCAGGTTTTCCGGGCGGAGGCCCAAAGCCAAATACATCCGCGAGCAAGACACAGCCGCAGCGCCTGCACCGTTTACAACCAGCGTGATTTTTTCAATCTTCTTTCCAATGAGCTCAAGCGCATTAAGTAAAGCCGCGCTGGAGATGATAGCCGTTCCATGTTGATCATCATGCATGATGGGAATATTCATCTTCTCCCTAAGGTCCATCTCAATTTTGAAACATTCGGGGGCCTTGATGTCTTCCAGGTTGATGCCGCCAAACGTGGGCTCCAGTGCCTTCACAATTTTTACAAATGCGTCCGGATCTTGCTCGTCAATTTCAATGTCGAAGCTGTCGATGCCCGCATACTTTTTGAAAAGAACCGCCTTACCCTCCATCACCGGTTTGGCGGCCTCGGGCCCGATGTTACCCAGGCCCAGCACAGCGGTGCCATTTGAAATCACCGCCACCAGGTTTCCCTTGGCGGTGTATTTGTAAACATCTTCTTTATTGGCCGCGATTTCCTTACAAGGTTCGGCTACACCCGGTGAGTAGGCGAGCGCGAGATCGTGTTGGGTGCTTAGTGTTTTGGTGGGGACAACTTCGATTTTTCCCGGTTGACCTTGCTGATGATATTGGAGCGCTTCGTCTCTTCGAATCTTTAACGACATGAAACTTCGTTCGTGTTTACGAGGCGAAAAGTACAATTATTTACCCGAAACCGGGCTGGCTTATTGACCAGCGGAGGTGGTCGCCACCGGCCCGGGCCGGAAGCTATACACGATAGTTTCCAGTTCGCGCATGAGTTCGCGCTGGTCTCGTTCCGGACTGAATACAAATCCCTCGAGGTAGTAGAGGTAGTTCGAGGAGCGGTCAACGACCGCCACCGCCTGAAATGGCCCGCCCATGGAGAAGTTATTGGCCCGCCATAGGCCACGCAATTCAGTGGCGTACTCGTTTTGAAAGGTAATCGGTCGCGCCTGCACTTCTTTGCCGCGCACGTTCAATTCGGTAATTAAATAAGAGTCGGAAACGTCCGGGTCTTCAAAAAGGTATTTGCGGCAAATGCGGTTTCGGAACGCAATCAAACTATCACGTGAGAACTGGTTTTGAGACCGGTACGGTGTGCGGGCTACAAAAACGTTTTTGTCATCGCGTGGGTTGATTTGTCTCACCCACAGAAACTCCTCATTCGACATCACCAGCTGGTACCCAAAGGGCACACGAAATGAGCATCCGTAAGTTTTTTGCACCCATTGATTGATGCCCTTCATTTCGCCTGCTTTAAATAAGGCTTCGGTCTGCCGCAACCGTTCCGTGCGATCAAAATACGCGGTCAGTTGCGAGCCGTTTTTTCGAATCTTCTGAATCAGGTCAGCTTCGGTTTTTGCAAACAGGTACATCACCGACTGGTTGCGGGCGTATACATCCTCCTGTGTTTGCACGAACAGGCCGCTATCGGCTTTAATCTTGGCAATTGACTCGGGTGTAAACAGGGCGCGAAGGTAGCTGGCACCGGACGTGCGTTGATCCAACGTTACGGCATAGATGAGATTGCGCCTGCCTTTCAGCACAAAATTGAGTTTGCGCGGGTCAATCCACCGCATGTGGAAGAGTCGCTCTTTGCGCGGCAGCACCTGGGCCTCCTGCCGAAACAGGGAGTCCAGTACATCGCCCAACGGGCCTTCCCACTGGAGGGAATCCATCATCAGGTACATGTCGCCCGTAATGCCGGTAGCGGAGGGTAAGCTTTTTTTGCTGCGCTCACCGCACGCCAGCAACAAAAAGAATGAAAGAAGTACAAGATGGACAAGTCGGATCATAAGTGAAATTACCCCCTTAATGCAGCAACAGGCAACAGGTCACGGTTACGATCCGATTATGAGTACCTGGCCGGGTTGCAGCTTATTGGATTTCAGGTTATTGAGGCTTTTGATTTTTTCGATGGAAAGGCCGGGCACTTTACGCGAGATGTTCCATAAGGTATCGCCTGGTTGCACGGTGTAGGTCTTGGCATCAGCGGCTATCGAGGCTTGAATCGATTTCCGTGTCGTGGCGCTGGCCACCGTTCGTTGCGAAGGCTTAACCCACAGGGTAAGCCGCTGACCGGTGCGAATCATATTCCCGCGCAGGTTATTCCACTTACGGATGTCATCCACCCGAACACCATACCGCATCGCAATGCTGCCCAGCACATCGCCTGACCGAACGCGGTAAGTCATGGGCTCTCGTCCGAGTGTGTTGCCAACGGCATTTTTTGCCAGCGCTTCTATTTCCGTACGGCCAGCTTTCGAAGCCGAATCAAGAATGGCTACGCGATTAAGTTCCAGCCGCTCCTTCACCGCTAGTGGTAGCCGAACAACAAAAGTCTTTCCGTTGCCCGGTATGGCATTGCGATGGAGCGATGGGTTGAGTTTTTGAAAATCGTCAAGGCAACCATCGGTGAGCTTGGCCAACGTTTCGAGATTAGTGAAGCCCGTCACGCGCAAGGTATCCCACAACGGGAGCTGCTCGCGGTAGGGTTCAACAATGTTGTGTTCTTCGGCATAGTTCATCGCATAGACCATGGCCACATACTGGGGTACGTAGGATCGCGTTTCGCGCGGCAGGTACTGATAAATCTCCCAAAACTTGTTTTTGCCGGATCTTCGCATAGCCCTGCGTACTGTTCCAGGGCCGGAGTTGTAAGCGGCTAGTGCCAGTTCCCAATCGTGAAAGATGGAGTACAACATACCGAGGTATCGGCACGCAGCTTCTGTTGATTTTTGCGGATCCATCCGGTCGTCCAGGTACCAATCTTGATGTAGGCCCATATACCGGCCGGTGGCCGGCATAAACTGCCAGAGGCCAACGGCTCGCGCACGTGAAATGGCACGGGGGTTAAGCGCTGATTCAATGATGGAGAGATACTTCAACTCGTCCGGCATGCCATGCTGCGCCAGCTCTTTTTCAAAAATGGGGAAATAGAGGTCCTTTCTGCGCAGCATCAGTCGCGTATACTCGCGATCGCGCACCAGGAAAAAATTGATGAAACCCTGAACGCGATCGTTGTAATGCAAAGGCACCTCACCTTCAATGCCGCGCAAACGATCAGCTACTTCTTCGGGTGACAGGTTGGCCGGGATGTAGTCCCACTCGGAGGTTAGGTACTGCCCATTGAAGACACTATCGTCCAAAATCAATTCGGTCTCGAGCGTATCAAGTTCATCCGGAAGTGTTTCCTCCGGCAGCTCTTGCGCCCAACCGGTTGTCATTGCGGCCACCAAAAAAAATCCCAACAGTAGATTTTTCATCTGTCGTATAACGAAATAGTTTAAAAAATAGCGTTTGACCTGATTTTAAACCCCTAAGTTGAGCAAAACCTGCGAGAACTGAAACAGCCCCCCCTCATCGAAGTCATTACCCAATATTTGCAGACCAATGGGAAGCCCCTTTCTGTCCCGCCCTGCGGGCACGGCCAGGGCGGGGATACCGGCTACATTAGCTTGTACCGAATACAAATCGGCCAGGTACATTTGAACAGGATCGGACGAATGTTCGCCTAACCGAAATGCTGTAGTTGGCGCAACCGGCATCAGGAGGTAGTCGTGCTGATCAAATATTTTTTTCATTCCCTGACGCACCAGCGTGCGCACTTTTTGAGCCTGCTGATAGTACGAGTCGTAGTAGCGCGCACTTAGCACGAAGGTTCCCAACAGAATTCTGCGCTGCACCTCGCGCCCAAAACCCTCTGCCCGGCTTTTTCTGTACAAGTCAGCCAGGTTGGTTGCGGATTTACTCCGGTGCCCATAGCGCACGCCATCGTACCGCGAGAGATTAGAGCTGGCCTCGGCAGTGGCCAGAATATAGTACGTGGGAAGTACATAATCCTGATACGGCAGCGTGATGGGATGAACGCTATGCCCGGCTAGTTGCAGGAGTTCGATCCGCAACTGGAGCGCTTCCCGAATTTCGATTTGAATGCCTTCGCTGGTGAGTGCATCAGCCGGATAAGCTACGCTATACTTTTTTGATATAGGAACATGTAAACGGGAAGCATAATCATCAGGCGGTTGGGTAGAGGCGGTGCTGTCGTACGCATCCGGCCCGGCAATGACCTGCAACACACGAGCCATATCATCCAAATGGGTCCCCAACAGACCAACACAATCGAACGATGACCCGTACGCTAGCAAGCCGTAACGGGATACTCGGCCATAGGTGGGCTTTAAACCTAATACTCCACAGAAAGAGGCGGGTTGTCGAACCGATCCTCCGGTATCCGAACCAATAGCTATTTGACAAAGGCCTGCGGCCACGGCTGCGGCTGATCCGCCAGAGGAACCTCCGGCCACGCGGGCAGCGTCATGAGGGTTTTGCACGGGGCCAAAGGCCGAGTTTTCATTGGAACTTCCCATCGCAAACTCATCGCAATTTTGACGGCCAATGATAATCGCGTCTTCGTCCAGCAGGCGTTGAACAGCCGTGGCTGAATAGGGTGATTGGTAGCCGCTGAGGATTTTGCTGCCGGCTGAAACCGGGTGTCCTTCATGAGCAAACGTGTCTTTGAGGCCTACCACCAGGCCGGCCAGGCGCCCCGCGGTGCCGTTGGCCAAACGACTATCGATTTCGGCAGCCCTGGCAAGGGCTTCATCGGCATATACCTCAAGAAAAGCATTGAGGTGCCGGTGCTGGTTGATCTTGGTTAGATAGTCTTTTACAATTTGGGTACACAACGTGTCCCCATTCTTCAGGCGGTGCTGAAGAGATGTCAGGCTGCTGATGGAGTCCAACCGGGAATTACTCTTCGAGGCGACCGGCCTGTTTGCCGTCTTCCACCTCTTTCTTCACGTCTTTCACCGCATCCTTGAATTCACGCACGCCCTTACCGAGGCCTTTCATGAAGTCAGGAATTTTCTTTGCGCCAAAGAAGATGAGGACGAACAAACCGATCAGCAAGATTTCATTGAACCCCACGCCACCCAAGATGCCTAGAACTAAAAGAATTGCTGTCATGACTAATTATTTAATGTGTAAAGATAGTAAAAGTTAGATCAACCAGATGGGCGTGTTTTCGTTCTAGTTCCGGAGCCAAACTTCCGGATCCAGCGGGGTGGTCTGCTTGTAAATGCGGAACCGGAGTTCAGGCACGCCCTCCACATTTTGCTGAACCGATCCGAGTTCCTGGTTGGTGGTTACTTTCTGACCACTTTTGACAAACACCTCCCGCAGGCCGGTATACACGGTAAAATAGTCGCCATGATTAACAATAACCGTGGTGCCCAGCAACGGGTTGGCTGAAATTGTCTTTACGGTACCGTCAAATACAACTCTAACACGTTCGCCCTCGCGCGTCTGAATATTCACCCCCAGGTTGTCCAGCGTTACATTCTTCAAAACCGGGTGCTTTTGCCGCCCGAATTTTTGTGAAACAATGCCGCTGGCCGGCCAGGCTAGCTTGTTTCGATTTTCCTCGAAGGATGCCGATAGTTTTATATCCAGTTCGGGAGCTGTTTTATTTGTATTGGTTTTTTCCTTGGCTATTGCCGCTTCGCGAGCGGCCCGTTCCATTTCCTCGCGGATGATATCGGCAATAAGTTTGTCAAGCTTTACAATCGCCTTCCGTGTTTCTTCGAGGTCGCGCTTAAGCTGTTTCTCCTCTTTCTCCAGTTTGCGCACGAGTCCGCGTTGCTGCTGTTTAAGTTGTGTAAGGCTGGTATTCTCCTTTTCTTCTTCTGACAACAATGCGCTTTGTTCATCTTTCTTGACCTGCGTGGCGGCCACCTGGGCCTGCAAAAGCGACTGCGCCCGTTCGATAGCTCGTGCCTGGTCTTTTCGCGCTTCCGCGTATTGCTCCATGTATTTGAGGCGCATTAGCAATTGATCGAAGGAACGGGACGAAAAGAGAAAGAGCAATTTGTCTGTTTTACCGCTTGCCTTTTGCGCTGCATATAGCATGGCCGCGTATTCCTCCTTTAACTTGTAAAGGTCCAACTCGAGGGCGATGATGATGTCATTGTTCTCGGCAATGTCTTGCTCCAGCAGGGCAATTTCATCTTTGATGGACTTGATCAGTTTTTCCTGCTGCTGAATGCGCGCACTAAGCGCATTGAGTTCGCCCACCGATGTTTTTTTCTTCTGGGCCGTTTCTTTTAGAATGCGTTCGGTTTCCTGGATGCGCTCCAGATTCTGTTTCTTTTCTTTTTCGAGTTGAGTGCGTGATTTTTTCTGAGCCTGCACGCTCAGTGAAGCCAATACCAACAGCATGAGCAGAAAGCGCCACTTATCTGCGATCATATCGCTTGGGGATATTGAACGGGAACTTCAGCTCCTTGTCGCCCACTTCAGCTTTATTGTATTCAAAACTGATGGTGTTATTAACAATGCCGTTTGGCGTTTTGTAAAAAATACTGATGATGCCGTTGTACGGAAACAAGCGCTCGCCCACGGGCTGAAAGTTGGAGTAGGTCACCTTTAACGAATTGGTTGATGTGGTCTCCGATAGTTCCACCTGTTCGAGCTTGCGGGTTGTGCTGTTGATCAGATTCTTCACCGCGACACTGCCGGCCCGCTGCAGTAACACATCAAATGTACCCTCCTGGTCAATTTTGTCCTCTGGCCTCTTCGCAATAATGGGATTGCCAAGCAATGCCGACTGGATCACTCCGTAGTTAATCTCAAAATTGAACCGTTTGGATAGTTCCGCATACGTAAAAACATAATACTCCTTATCAACTGTGCTGACGATCGTAATGGAATCCTGGTTGATCAGTGCCTTGCCACCTTGGACGCCCACGACAGAAAAAGTCATCCAGATCACGCTGTCTTTGCGGATTCGAATGTTGGCCTTGACCTCACGTTCACGCTGGTCATCTTTAAACACCATCTTAGCTTTTCCGTGCAGATAGCCGAAATCGATCTCTTCAATCGAGATGGTTTTCGGTGGCGTTGGCACGGTGGGTGTTATTTTTTTGCCACACCCGGCCAAAAAGGATATCGATGTTGCACAAATCAGAGCCAGAACGCGCATGAGTTTCAGTTGAGCTTTCGGTTTGCAATTTTTTTATCGATCAGTTCAGGCCCCGCACCAAGCGATTTCGCTTTTCTCCATTGCGTCAAAGCGCCTTCTTCGTCCCCGAGCTTGAACAAGATGTCGCCATAATGCTCGAAATGGGTCGGAGATTGGGTGCCGGTTTGAATGCAACGTTCCATCGCCTTTCGGGCATCTTTGTACTTTTCGCGCATGAACAAGACCCATGCATAGGTGTCCCAATAGTTGGCGTTTTCAGCATGGTCTTTTATCAATTGGGCAGCCATACGCTCCGCTTTCTCGAGATTCTCTTTCCGAAGGGCGAGGTAGTAACTGTAGTTATTGAGTACAAATTCATGGTTGGGGGCTAAGGTCAGCACATCGTCAAAGGCCTGGTTGGATTTGGGGAAATCACGAAGGCCCTGGTAAATTTCACCCAAAATCATGTTCAGGTCTATGAGCAACCCCACCTGCCCCACAGCCAGTCGCTTGCCTTGCTCCAGTTGGGTGGCAGCTGTTCGTAAATCGCGTTGGCGCCACAGGGCGTAGCCGGAAAAATAATGCAGACTGGCCTGGTTCGGAAACAGTTCCAGCGCTTGCTCAGTATGGATCAACAGACTGTCCGTCATTCCCAATTCAAGCTCGAGTGCACAAAGATTTTGCCAGGCTTCGAATTGCGATATACCTCGTTTTACCGCCTGGATGTAGGCTTTCCGGGCCTGTTCTCTCTCACCATTACTCATGAAAAGATCGCCCGTCATTAACAATACATCGGGTTCACCGGGGTACTGTTCGATCAACAGTGCCGCCATACGCGAGGTGAAGGCCTGCCGCGAGGGGTCGTTGGTTTGAGTTAACGCGCTTTGCTGATAGCTACCCAGCATGAGCAGTTTGGACGAAAGTTCAACTTGAGGGTGACGCAGCAAAATTTCGATTTGCACCCGGGCATCCTGATCGGCACCGGTTTCCAAATAGAGTCCCGCCAGTAGCATGCGGGCACTGGTGGCCTCTGCGTGGGTTCCAACAAACGAAGTCAATACCGCGATCGCGCGTGCGTTCTGATTCTGCTGGGAGAGAAACTCGGCCAGGCCTACAGCATAACGCTCTTCGTCCGGAAACGCCTTAACCAGTTTTTCGCCTTCGGCCAGGGCCTCATTGGTTTTCCCCATGTCCAGATACAGTTGCTGCTTCTGAATAGAAGACATCTCGCTGATGCCCATTCGCTGCTCAATCCGGTTATAGGTCTCGAGCGCATCACCCGGTTTCTTATCCATGGTTTGCAACGCGGCCAGTTGAAAGAGGTATTCCTCCTGACCGGGCACTTGCTCGATTAAGGTTTTGATCAGGTCTCCGGCTTTGCCAAACTGCCCCATAGAAGCATAGATGGAAGAGCCCAGCAGATAGAAATACTTGTTTGCTTTGTCTAACTGCAACGCCTGCTGAATGCTGATGCTCGCCTTTAGCCGGTCGTCTGGCTTCTCACTTTTGGCGAGCACTTCAGCGATTTTGTAATGTATGGTGGCGTTGGTCGGATTTATTTCCAGGGATTTCTGGTAGTAATACAAAGCTTTCGCATAGTCTTCCAAAATGAAGAACTTTTCACCCTCGGTGAAAAATAGCTCCGCATGCAATTGCATTTCGGCCGACTGCGGGTCAGCCTCTTTTTTCTTGCGGTCGCGCTGTGCCCACACGTTGCTGGAAAAAACCACCAACAGCCCGATCAGCCCAACGCGATATGCCCAAAATGCCTTCAAGATTAGTTTGCCACCGCGCCATAGTCACCCAGACTGACGTCCGAAAAATGGCCTTCAAAATTAACGAAATTACCCAACATACTATTGCTCAACAATGCGTTGGTAACACGGGTGTTGCTTTGCACAATTGAGTTTTGTAAGCGGGAATTCTGTATAACGGATTTTTCTCCTACACTCACATAGGGCCCTACCACGGAGTTTTCGATGACCGCGTCAGCACCGATAAACACAGGTGGTATGATCACCGATTGGTGGATTCGGGCGGAGGTATCGATCAGGGGCTGGCTCCTGATCAGCTCAAGGTAGCGCTGGTTGGTTTCCACCATGTTCTGCTTGTTGCCACAGTCCAGCCACTCCTCCACTTTTCCAACGGTTAAGCGCGCCCCTTTTTTGCGCAGGTTTTGAAGGGCGGTAGTCAGTTGGTATTCACCCTTTTCTTTGATGTCGTGGTCAAGCAGGTACTGCATTTCCGCCCTTAACCTTTCACCCTGCCGGAAGTAGTAGATGCCGATGATGGCGAGATCGGAAATGAATTGCGATGGTTTTTCGACAAAGTCGATGATTTCACCTTCTGCATTCAACTTAACGACACCAAACTGGGAAGGGTCTTTTACCTGCTGTACCCAAATCGTCCCATCATGGGTGGTGTCGAGGTGGAAGTCGGCCCGGAACAGCGTATCGGCAAAGGCAACAATGACAGGCCCCTGAAACAATTCGGCTGCAAACAACAAGGCGTGTGAGATACCGAGCGCTTTTTCCTGGTAGTAGATCTTACCTTTTGCGCCAACAGCGGTCGCCACCTGCACGAGGCTTTCCTCTACGGCTGCTCCAAAACTGGGATGGATAATGAAGCCGATCGATTCGATTTTTTCCGGGCAAACCCGGGCGATATCTTCTACCAGCCGATGCACTATCGGTTTACCGGCAATCGGCAGAAGCGGTTTGGGTGTGCTGAGGGTGTGCGGGCGAAGCCGTTTGCCCAGCCCGGCCATGGGAATAATGATATTCATAACGATTTAGGAAACGGATGCTGAAAGATACATGATCAGGTGGCATTGGATGAAACATTTTTTCTTTCGGCCTGCCAGGCCACCACCAGGTAAATCAAACATAAAAATAAGTGGTACATCGTGGTTTGCCACTGCGCGTTAAACGCCCACGTATTGGACAACCCAATCAGCCCGCAGGCTAACAATAAATAAGCCAAACCCTTTCCCACCTGATAGGGTACAGGAAAATACCGCTGGCCAAATGTGTAACAGGCTACCATCATGAATCCGCTGCAAGCCAGGGTTACCCAGGCGCTTCCATAGTAGCCGGCAATGGGAATTAGAAAGTAGTTGCCGCCAATGGTAATGAGGGCACCTAGCGCGGTGAACCAGGTGCCGAAATGGGTTCGGTCTGTGATCTTGAACCACGCAGAAAAATTATAGTAAACGCCCATAAACAAATACGCGATCAATAAGATGATGACAATATCAAGACCTTCATGATAGGCCGGTGAGCGGAGCATCCACTTCAGCCAATCGAGATTGACAGTTACCACCAGAACAATGAAACAGCCGGCTACAATAAAGTAGTGGTTTACTTTTGCAAAGAGGGCAGGAGAGTGCTTGTCGTTGGCGTTCGAAAAGAAAAAAGGTTCGGCTGCGTAGCGAAAGGCCATTACCACAAGATTCATGAACACAGCATACTTGTAGCAGGCACCAAATACGCCCAATGCATATTGTGCGGAGTGGCCCTGAAAATCCACCGGCCACCACCACTCAATGCAAATGCGAGAGAACAACTCGTTGGTCATGCCGGCCAGTCCCATCAACATTACCGGATAGGCATACCGAAGCATGTGCCCGGTTTGTTCCTGGTTCCAGGCCGGGCGCCAGGAAAGCAAGCTCTTGCCTAGGAAGATTAGAAAAAGAGCATTGGCCAACAGATTGGCGAGTAAAACATAACCCACGCCCCGGGCAGGCTCAAACCACCTGGAAAAAAGAAATAGGTAGTTCAATCCCACCAGTACGAGAACATTGGTGACTTTGGCAATTGAAAATAAGGTCGCTTTTTTTTCCTGCCTCCATCGGGCAAAGGGAATGGCGACAAGGGCATCCAGTAAAACGATGCCCGCCAGATACTGGAGGTACTCCGGGTGGCCCGCAAAGCCCAGGGTTTTGGCCAGAAAACGGGCATTGAGCCCAATCACCAGCGAAATCGGAAGAGCAATGCCCACGACCACTGTCTGGGCCAGTTGAAAGACCCTGTTCCGATCAGCTCCCGGTTTATTGGCAAACCGGAAAAAGGCGGTTTCCATGCCAAACAAAAGCACAACATTTAGAAATCCTGCGTAGGCATACAGGTTGGTGATAATTCCATAGGCCTCGGGGAGAAAAATCCGGGTGTGGGGGATGACCAAAAAATAATTGATTAGGCGTGGAATAATGGTGCCAAGCCCATAAATCGCAGTTTCCGAAGCCAGATTTTTTATTTTTCCCACCCGGGCTCAAATATGGGTAAATACTGCGGTCAACAGGTGGGAAAAGGTGTCATAAAATAGCCTTTTAACAGGTTTCGACATCTTTCGCCCGGCATAAGGGTGGGTTCAACACGATTTTTTCCCGGGAAATCCTTACCTTGGGTTTTTATGAAGCAGTTGTCTGTTATCGCTTTCATTATCTCTCTCGCGGGTAACCTCTGCGCTCAGAATACAATTACAACAGACGGAAACTGGAATAACCCCGCCATCTGGACGAGTGGTAATGTGGCCGACAATATCAGCGAAGATGTTTTCCTCAACAATAACGTAGATGTCAATATCGGCTCACCCGATTCCTTTACGGTAGGAAATGTGTCATCGGGAAGCAACACCTCGATGCTCATCAGCTCGGGCGCCACTCTCACGCTCGGCAGCCCGGGCAATCCGCGAGACTTTACGTCCAATATCAACATGTCAATTTTCGTTGCCGGGAACCTTATCATTTATGGCAATGTGAACGTGAATGACAACCTGATCATCTCGATTACAGGAGCCGGTACGGTAACCATTATTGGCAACCTGGTGATGAGTAATAATGCCAGTATTACTGTAAATGGCAACCTTACGATCGGTGGAAATTTTGTGGGCGGCACCAATACCCTTGTGAGTGTTAATGGCACTGTAAATGTGGCGGGCTCAACCACGTTAGGAACCGGATCATCGCTTTCCGGTACCGGTTCTTTTGTAACGGGTGGGCCGTGTACCGGGCCTCCCGCATTTTGCAGCAATCCCATTTTACCTGTCGAACTTATTTTTTTCAAAGCGATGGCATCGGGTTTACAAAACCTGATCAGGTGGGCAACGGCAACGGAATTTCAGTCCGACTATTATGCCATTGAAAAATCTTTCGATGGACTTACTTTTTTTGAAATTGCGCGCAAGCAAGCCAAAGGAGAGTCGAAAACGGTTACTGCCTACGAGCATGTTGATTCGGAGATAAAGGGTACCCGTCAGTATTATCGTTTGCGCATGGTGGATTTGGATGGAACTTTCGCGTTTTCGGATGTCACGCTGGTGTCTCGCAATCCACAACACGCGGAAGTAGCCATTTCACCTAACCCGGCAAGGCAGGGGGAATTTGTGAATATTGAGATTCAGCAGGCGGAAGCCCCTGCGGTTATTTTTGTTCGCGATTTGCATGGCCGTCAGGTAGTCCGACTGGAAACGAAAGAGACACGTGTGCAACTTCCTGTCGAGTGGAGTCCAGGGGTTTACTCGATTTCTGTGTTCACCGGAGGGCGCCAAACAGTAAGCCGCCTCCTGGTTCCCTAAACCGAAAGGTTTCTGATCATATCCGTTGTCATTTCCTCCAGACCGAACCGGTGTTTCCAGTCCCAGTCTTGCCGGGCCGGGGTATCATCAATGGATTTAGGCCACGAGTCGGCAATAGCTTGCCGGAAGTCTGGTTTGTAGCTGATTTGGAAATCGGGGATGTGACGTTTTATCGTTGAGGCTACCTGAGCGGGGCAAAAGCTCATGGCACCTACATTGTAGCTGCTGCGAATCTTCACTTTTTCGGCAGGCGCTTCCATCAAATCCAGCGTGGCCTTTACCGCGTCATCCATGTACATCATGGGCAGGTACGTGTCGGCCGACAAAAAGCATTCGTACTTTTTTTCCTTAATGGCTTTAAAGTAAATGTCAACGGCATAATCCGTAGTGCCGCCACCGGGCGGGGTCTTCCAGCCGATAATGCCGGGGTAACGCAGGCTGCGCACATCTACACCATACCTTCGGAAATAATACTCACACCACAGCTCACCCGCCAGCTTGGTTATGCCATATACGGTGGTGGGGTCCATAATCGTGTATTGGGGAGTATTTTGTTTCGGGGTGGTCGGCCCGAAAGCAGCAATCGAACTGGGCCAATACACTTTATGGAGCTTCAATTCATGGGCAGCCTCCAGTACAAAAAGCAGGCTCTCCATATTCAACTTCCAGGCGCACCGTGGGTCTTTCTCTCCGGTGGCGGAGAGCAGGGCGGCCAGGTGGTAGATCTGCGTCACCTGGTTCTTCTTAATAAATTCGAAGAGCTTGTCGCGCTGCATCACGTCCATTTTCTCATAGCGGCCCTCTCTAAGCGCGCCCTGGGCATCGCGAATGTCCGATGCGATAACATGATCGGGGCCATAAATTTTTCGCAGACCGTGGGTGAGTTCTGCGCCTAACTGGCCTCCCGCTCCAATCAACAAAATGGTGGTTTGCATGTACTGGATTTGGGGGGCGAAGATAACAGAGATTTAAGAAAATAGCCGGGCGCATCGTAGCTTTGCCCCATGTCGTTTCCGGACTTCCTGGTGTCGAAGAAGATTGATGCCGCCCGCTTTGCGGCCGCAGAACCGGACGTTTTTAAGGAGTGGGCAGATTTGTTTGAGCAGATGCACCCCAACAGCTTCACCCTGCAGAAGCTCAATCTGATCAATGCCGTTCGCAGGAAGTATTGGCTGGGCCTTGCCCCACCTGGGACCCCATCGGGCGATACCCCAAACCCCCGCCCTTGTTAAACCGAAAATCAGTTAATCATGTATACTACCCTACAACCTGTTTTGCAAAAGGAACTCAATGCCATTCGCGAAGCGGGGCTCTTTAAGAAAGAACGAATCATTGTCACCCCACAGGGTGCAGACATTCGCACGGCCGATGGGAAATCGGTGATTAATTTCTGCGCGAATAATTACCTGGGCCTGTCATCCCACCCGCGGGTAATTGAAGCGGCCAAACGCGCCATCGATACACATGGCTTTGGCATGTCGTCCGTTCGTTTCATTTGCGGCACACAGGATATTCATAAGGAGTTAGAAGTGAAGATTTCTGAATTTTTGGGAGCAGAAGATACCATCTTATATGCTGCCGCGTTTGACGCCAATGGCGGTGTATTTGAGCCCCTGTTTGGTGCCGAAGATGCCATCATCAGCGATGAGCTCAACCACGCGTCAATCATTGACGGTGTCCGGCTGTGCAAAGCCATGCGATACCGGTATAAACACAATGACATGGCTGACCTGGAGCAGCAATTGGTTGAAGCCCGCAAGGCAGGGGCAAAGCAGATTATTGTTGTTACCGATGGCGCCTTTTCGATGGATGGTACGATCGCCCAACTGGATAAAATATGTGACCTGGCCGACCGATACCAGGCACTGGTGATGACCGATGAGTGCCACTCGACCGGCTTTCTGGGAAAGACGGGAAGGGGAGTGCCCGAATACCGGGGCGTCCAGGGCCGGGTTGATATCATCACGGGTACGCTGGGCAAAGCCCTGGGTGGAGCGTCCGGAGGATTTACGGCCGGCCGAAAGGAAATCATTGAACTGTTGCGCCAGCGCTCGCGGCCCTATCTGTTCTCCAACACGCTGGCACCCAGCATTACCGGGGCCTCGATTGAGGTGTTTAACATGTTGAGCGAAACCACCGCGCTGCGCGACAAACTCGAACGCAACACCCAATACTTCCGCAGCAAAATGACGGCCGCTGGGTTTGCTATCAAACCCGGTGAACATCCGATTGTACCCATTATGCTCTACGAGGCGCCATTGGCCCAGCAGTTTGCCGACCAGTTGCTGGAGAAAGGCATCTATGTGATCGGGTTTTTCTACCCGGTAGTGGCCAAGGGGCAAGCTCGCATTCGGGTACAACTGTCGGCTGCCCACGAGCAACACCACCTGGATAAAGCGATCGCGGCCTTTACCGAGGTAGGTCGGTCATTGGGCGTGATCAAGTAGCCTCTCATGGAGGTATTGTTTGAGGATAATCACCTCATTGCTGTCAATAAGCCGGCCGGCTGGCTGGTGCAGGGGGACAGTACAGGGGATACGCCACTGGCTGAACGGGTCAAACAGTACATCAAAGAGAAATACCGGAAGCCGGGCGAGGTTTTTCTGGGCGTCATTCACCGCCTCGACCGCCCGGTGAGTGGCGTGGTTTTGTTTGCCCGCACATCGAAGGCACTGGAACGCATGAATCAACAGTTCCGGGAACGGGAAACCCAAAAAACGTACCGGGCAGTGGTGGAACGCAAACCAGGCAAGCCTGAGGATACGCTTATTCACTGGCTTAGGAAGGACGAATCAAAAAATAAGACTGCCTGGTTTAGCCGGGAGACGCCCGATGCACTGCGTTCGGAGTTATCCTATTCGATCCTGGAAGAAGCCAATGGATTTTACTTGCTTGATGTGAGGCCCGTTACCGGTCGTCCGCATCAGATCCGGGTGCAATTGGCGGCTATCGGTTGCCCGATTGTTGGCGATTTGCGCTATGGCGCCCCATTTGCGCTGGATGATGCCCGAATTGCGTTGCATGCCCGCAGCCTCACGTTCATTCACCCGGTTTCGAAATCGGCCACCGCTATTAATGCTCCGTTACCCGATCATTCCGTGTGGAATCAATTCACCAGTTTTGCCCGATGAATTGGATGCAACGCCTGCAGGCCCGCTGGGGTCTGTCCCCTGCACGGGTGATTTTGGTCTTATTGGCTTTTGCCTGCACCGGATTTACCGTGCTTTTCTTGAAACGCCCGTTGTTTAGATTCCTGTTTAATGAGATTGAAATTCCGCTATGGGCCAGCGTGGTCTATTATGTGCTCATTCTGCCGGTCTATAACGTCTTGTTGCTGTTTTATGGTGCCATTTTTGGTCAATTCCGGTTTTTTTGGGATTTCGAAAAGCGCTTTTTTAATCGTTTGTTTTCGATCGTTAAAACCAAAACAAAAAACAACCTATGAAGAAACTTCTTTATCTGCTGGTCTTGAGCGTGTTGGCTTCTTGCTCGTCAAACAAGTATGCTGCGCACTTTCAAAATGTGAAGCCGTATGAACCGTTGTATGCAGAAGCGAATACTGTCCCGGGTTCAGCCCCTAAGACCATTCGCCCGGCTATTGAGCCAGAGCAACTCACTGCGTCAACCGAAATCGTGCCGGTTGTGACAGAATCGACCCCGACTGTTGACGTGCGTAAGACCTATATTCAAATGACCAAAGCCGAGCGTAAGGAACTGCGGCAAAATCTGCGGTCGGCATTGAAGGCTTCTGTGGCCTCATCGAAGTTGTCTCCTGAATCCTCAAAAGCATCCCAAGGCATGGACCCGGATCTAAAGTTGGCGGCCATTTTTGGCTCCATTGGAGTGGTGGCCCTCATCATTGGGGGAGATGTGTTCGCAATCATTGGCGGCATTGCCATGATCGTTGGCTTGGTCTTTTTTGTGAGGTGGTTGGTGCGGCAGTAACCCTGTTAAGTAATATTTTTCGACTCCCGAGCCGGTTTGGCACCGGAGTTTTTATTTTGACTTGTTTCAGGCATAATTTTTCCATTCATTTACTTTACAAAATATAAGTATATAAATGGCTAAAGAGTATGTCGGTGAGTTTGAGGAGGTCGTCTTGACCCTTGTAGCGGCTTTGCAAGACGATGCTTATGGTGCGGCCATTGCCGAAGAACTTGAAACGCGCCTGAAGCGCTCCGTTAATTTGAGCGCGGTCCACGTAACTCTTTATCGTCTTGAGGACAAAGGCCTAATCAAATCGGCCATGGGTGGGGCTACACAACAGCGGGGCGGCAGACGCAAACGTATCTACACTATCACCAGTGCCGGTCTGGCCATGCTTAAGGCACTTAAAGAAACGCGGGTGGAGCTATGGAAGTTGGTACCCCAGTTAAAAATGAGTTGATGAAGGATCTCTGGGCGATACGGATTTTGCGCTGGTTCTGCCCGGCACACCTACTCGAGGAAATTGAAGGCGATTTACTTCAAAAGTTCGCGCACGATGTGAAGTTGTTTGGTGAAAGGAAGGCGAGGAGAAGATTGCTGTGGAATGTGATACGATTTTTTAGACCGGGAATTTTACTTCGAAACAAGTTGGTTCTAAATTTTAGGCAGATGGATATCCTTCAAAACTATTGGAAAGTAGCTGTACGCGTACTGACAAGAAGTAAAGTGTTTGTTGCCATTATACTTTTTGGCCTAAGTGTGAGCCTCACCGCTTGTATTCTGATTGCCGACTACACCCGATTTGAATTAAGCTACGATAAGTTTTTTGCGAATAGCAAGAGCATTTATCGTTTACAGCACAACCGGTTTATCGATAACCAGTTGCTCTATAAAAAAGCCATGAACTTCCCGGAAGTTGGAATCGCACTGCAAGAGTATTTTCCGGAGGTAAAATCGGTGGCCCGCTTATTCCCGGTAAGCACCAATATTGAACCCGTTTTTGTAGCAACTACGAGCGATGGCGAGCGGATCAGTTTCTCCGAACCTGATTCTTTTCTGGCCGATAATACATTTTGTCAGATTTTTGATTTGAAATTCATCTATGGAGATAGAGCCACAGCTTTAAACGGTGAAAGTAAAGTCATTCTATCCAGTAGCACCGCCATGCGCTACTTTAAGCGTCTTGATGTTGTTGGCGAAGTGCTTACCAGCAGCATCGGGATGGGCGCATTTACGATTACTGGTGTATTCGAAGATTTACCTGGAAACAGTCACTTCAAGTTTGACATGCTTCAATCGTGGTTTAACGTGTATGAAGAGAGAAGCCTCTTCACCTGGGATGGTTTTTATACCTATGTTCTCTTTGATTCGCCCGAAGATATGCAACGGGTGTCCGCGAGACTTTCTGACTTTGCGAAGTCTTATACCGGTGAGTACTATAAAACCCGGCCTGGGGCAAGTTCTCAGTTTGAACTACAACCTTTAGAAGGCATCCACCTCGATTCACACCTCGAAGGTGAGCTTCAACCGAATGGCAATCGGAGAATCGTCTACGGCCTGTTTGTTGTGGCCATATTCATTATGGTGATAGCGGTGATCAATTACGTCAATTTGAGTACATCGCGGGCATTGCAACGCATCAAGGAAATGGGCATACGAAAAACAATAGGATCAACCGCAATTCAGTTGTCTGCACAGTTCCTGATGGAATCCATGATATTAATTACTGTGTCGATCGGTATGGCATTGACTGCCGCCTGGCTTTTGATGCCGTGGTTCAATACGTCATTTGAATCACAAATCACTTTACAGTTATATCAGCAACCTATGTTTTGGCTAACGCTAGTGGGTGTAGCGTTGCTGGTATCTGTTTTGGGCGGATTCTATCCGGTCTTTGTACTCACACGTCTAAATCCCCGCGAAGCATTAAAAGGCATGTTGGTAAAACACCAACGGCCACGGCTTCAAACCGGTCTTGTTACCATTCAATTTTCTATTTCCTTGATTTTGATTACAGGCACTTTTGTGCTGTTCAGGCAAATTGAGTTTATGCAAAACAAGGACCTTGGTTTTGGTATTGCGCGAAAGCTGGTTGTAAAAGTCTTGCCCGGGGTGAGTGAAGAGATGGATTCCGTTTTCAACATCCGCCTGAATTCCGTTAAATCGGAAGTGGCCATGAACGGGATTAGTCTGCAGGCCACCGTTTCATCAAGCATACCCGGTAGGAAGAATGAATGGCGCGGCAGTACCCGGGTTACCGGAGCGGCCAGCGATGAGGTGGTGCGGTGTAACCTAACCCGCGTAGATGAGAAATTCCTTGAAACGTTTGATTTGTATTTGCTGGCAGGCAGAAATTATTCGTCTTCATTGGGCAATCAGAGTTCTGTTATTGTTACGGCCGAAACAGTTAAACAACTAAAGCTTGGAACACCGGAAGAAGCACTTGGAACAAAAATTGAATTGTTTGGCACTCGTGAGATTATTGGTGTGGTGGAATCATTTCACGAAGCTGGTTTACATGATCCGCTGTTTCCATCTGCATACATTACCGGTGCCGGGTATATGAAATTCCTCACATTATCGCTGAATGGCGAAAACCTTCCCGAGAAAATTGATCAGATTAAAAAGATTTGGCAAGTGCATTTCCCCGATAAACCCTTTCAATACTTTTTCCTGAATGACTTTTTCAATAAACAATATCAATCCGATATTTTAATGAACCGTAGTGTAAGTGTGTTTTCTTGGGTGGCAATTGTCATCGCGTGTTTAGGGCTTTTTTCGTTATCACTCCATACCATTCATCGCAAAACCAAGGAAATTGGGATTAAGAAAATCCTTGGGGCCGGAGTGGGTTACCTAACGCGTGAGCTATGTAGCCATTTTATGACACCGATTGGCGTTGGCGCAATCATTAGCCTCCCATTAAGTTATTACTTGGTTGATTGGTGGCTTGCGCAGTATGCGTACCGGATAGATATCAGTGCGATCCTGTTTGTCGGGCCATTTTTGCTTCTCGTGATGATTGGTTTTGCTACGGTAGTGTTCCAGTCGTTGAGGGCATCACGCAAGAACCCGGTCGAGAGTTTGAAATGGGAGTAGAAGCTAAAATGCAGTTAATACCCCGGCTATAGTGCTCGAATGCGCTTCTGTGTATTGAGAATGGGATGCCGGGACTTGCGCGGCATGACGGACTTGATCTTTAAGTATTTTTGCGATGCCTGTAGGCGTCCGTGGCCTGTCTTTGAGGAAATTAAAAAGGCCACCGCATCGCGGTGGCCTTTTTTGCTTTTGACCGTCAACGACTATTGCTTCACACCATCGGCCAGTAAAATCACGTGATCGCGCAGTACTTCCACCACGCCACCGGTGATCACCAGGCTTTGTTTGCCATCCTTTCCGGTTTTATACTCGACCGAACCTTCCTTCAGCAAACTCACCAGCGGGGCATGATGATTCAATATCTGAAAGGAACCATCGGCACCAGGGAATGTGGCCGAAGACACGTCACCCTCAAATATCTTTTTCTCAGGTGTTAGGATTTCCAGGTGCATACGCAACTTATTTTGCTTCCGCCATCATCTTCTCACCCTTCTCGAAGGCTTGCTCAATGCTACCCACGAGGTTGAAGGCACCCTCCGGCAGGTGATCACCTTCGCCATCCATAATCATATTGAAGCCCTTGATGGTATCCTTAATATCCACCAATACACCCTTCAGACCAGTAAAGGCTTCCGCTACGTGGAACGGCTGTGAAAGGAAGCGCTGCACGCGTCTGGCGCGGTGCACCACCAACTTATCATCATCGCTGAGTTCGTCCATACCCAAAATGGCAATGATATCCTGAAGTTCCTTGTAGCGTTGGAGCGTCAATTTTACGCGTTGTGCGCAGTTGTAATGCTCTTCGCCTACGATGTCGGCACGCAAAATACGGGACGTAGAATCCAGCGGATCAACGGCCGGATAAATTCCCAACTCAGCAATTTTACGGCTCAATACCGTAGTGGCATCCAGGTGAGCAAACGTGGTAGCCGGGGCCGGGTCAGTCAAGTCGTCAGCCGGAACGTATACCGCCTGTACAGACGTAATGGAACCGTTTTTGGTTGAGGTAATACGCTCCTGCATGGCACCCATTTCGGTTGCCAGCGTAGGCTGGTAACCTACGGCCGAAGGCATACGGCCAAGCAGGGCTGATACCTCGGAACCGGCCTGTGTAAAGCGGAAAATGTTGTCGATAAAGAACAGGATGTCGCGGCCTTTGCCTGTGCCATCGCCATCACGGAAATATTCAGCAATGGTTAGCCCCGAGAGTGCCACGCGGGCGCGGGCTCCGGGTGGTTCGTTCATCTGGCCAAACACAAAGGTTGCCTTTGACTCGGCCAGGCGCTGTTGATCCACTTTGGAAAGATCCCAACCGCCAGCGTGCAGCGATTTCATGAATTCGGGCCCGTAGTCAACGATACCCGCTTCGATCATCTCGCGCAGCAGGTCGTTACCTTCACGGGTGCGCTCACCCACACCGGCAAATACAGATAATCCTGAGTAGGCTTTCGCGATGTTATTGATTAATTCCTGAATCAATACGGTTTTACCCACACCGGCTCCACCAAACAAACCGATCTTTCCACCCTTGGCGTAGGGTTCTATCAAGTCAATAACCTTGATACCGGTGAACAAAACTTCGGCTGAAGTCGATAGATTTTCAAAGCTGGGTGCCTGGCGGTGGATGGGAAGTGAGCGATCGCCTTTTGGCTGTTTAATCCCATCGATGGCTTCACCTACCACATTAAACAGGCGGCCTTTGATGTCGTCACCAATCGGCATGGCAATTGGGGTGCCGGTATCGGTCACCTTCATGCCACGAACCAATCCTTCGGTTCCGTCCATGGCAATGGTGCGTACGCGGTCTTCACCCAAGTGTTGCTGGCACTCCAGCACCACACGGGTGCCATCGGTCTTCGTTACTTCCAGAGAATCCAAAATGTTGGGTAGTTTAGAACCGGGCTCGTCAAAAGCCACGTCCACAACCGGACCGATAACTTGGGTGATTTTGCCAAAATTCGCCATTGCGTTTATGAATTGTAGGTGTAGATTTTTTATTAACTAAATGATTTTGAATCAGTTACGAATGAAATCCACTGCATCCAAAATCCGAGCGCAAAAGTAGCATATTCAGGGTCTTGGGCAAAGGTTTTGCGCCCCATTTTGGAAGCTCTCTTAACCTGCCTGAAGCTGGATGCGAAAGGTGGTTCCCAGGTTTTCTTCTGAGGATTTAACGAATATCCTCCCCTCGTGATAGAGTTCAATTATCCGCTTCGCCAGGGCCAGGCCAAGCCCCCAGCCGCGCTTTTTGGTGGTGTAGCCCGGCTTGAAAACACTGGCCACGCTGCCTTTGGGTATGCCCTTGCCGGTGTCCGAAATATCAATGAAAACTTTGCTGTCGCTGCCGCGTAAGATTTTGATGGCAATCGTGCCGGTGTTGCCCATGGCATCAACCGCATTTTTGCAGAGATTTTCGATAACCCATTCAAACAACGGGGCATGAATTCTAGCCTGTATGTTTTCGGATAGCGTGTAGAGTTCGAACGTAATCTTGGATGATACGCGGGGCCGCAGATACCCCACTACATTGGTGATGAGTTGGTACACATTTTCCGATTTGAGCACCGGGGTTGATCCTATACTGGAAAAGCGCTCGGTGACCACCCGCAGTTTCAGAATGTCTTTTTCCAACTCATCCACCACGCCTTTACCTTTAATTTCCGGGTCATCGCGTAGCACCTCGAGCCAAGCCATCAACGATGATAAGGGTGTGCCGAGTTGGTGGGCCGTCTCTTTCGCGAGCCCTACCCATACGCGGTTTTGTTCGGCCACGCGCGAATAGTTGAAGGCCAGGTACGAAATGAAGGCGAAAATGGCGATAACGGACAGCTGAATGTAGGGGTATGCCATGAGCTGGCTAAGCAGGAATGAATTCTTGTAGTAGAGGTACTGTCGGCCGAATACTTCGTTGTTTTCGTCTTTGAGCAAGATCTCGATGGGCGCATAGGTACGCTTCATTTCAGCCAACTGGCGGTTGAGGTAACTCTTTTTCTTTTCGGCCGACCAGGCCGAGTCAACCGGCAGGTTGATGTAACTGAGAATGTCACCCTGCTCACTCACCTGCAGGGTGGGGATGGAGTGATTTTTCAGAATGATTTCCTCCCGGATAAACAGAATGTTGTTTTCGGCTTCGTTAATGGTGTATTCCAGGGCGCGGGCAAACAGGTTGATTTGGTTACGTTCGCGTTCCTTGAGCTGGTCAACGAGCACATCGGTGTAATAAATGGAGCCCACGCTAATCACCACCGATACGATGAGAATAATCCACTTCAGGTTCGTGTTGTCCTGATAGAATTCCATGGATGCCGGGGTGTTTTTACTGGCCATGCGAACCGAAAGTAAAGAAAAAAATCTCTCCGGATCGGGAGAGATTTTTTTGGTGTTTGAGGGTTTGGCTGGTCTAGACCTTCGTCATGAACCACTTGGCCAGCACCTTGTAGTTTACCTTGGTGCCCGTCATCAAAATACCCACGCGGTAAATGCGGCCGGCTATCCAGGTGGTGAAGATGAAGCCGCCAACCAACAGCACCATGGATAAAACTAAATCCGATGTGGGGACATCGTAGGCAATTCTACCAACCATCGCTACTGGTGATGTAAAGGGTATGATTGATAGCCAATAGCTTACCGTACCATGCGGATCTCGTACAATAAACATAAAAAGCCCCAGGTATCCTATCAATAATGGAATCGTAATTGGAAATTGGAACTGTTGAGACTCTTGAATTGATTCTACTGCGGAACCTACTGCTGCGAAAAGGGCACCATATAGCAAATACCCCCCCAGAAAGTAGAACAAGAATACTAGGGCGATTTTCAAAAATGGGATTTGACTCAGGTTTTGAAGAAACTCCGGACCTTGATTGCTCTGCTTTGCAATGACCTCTTTTACCTCTTCATCGCTGGTGCTTTCAATCACTTGCTCCATCGCTTGTTGCTGAGGCATTTTTAAACCGAAATAACCCAATACTGACGTGGTAACCCCAAATATCAACACGATCCAAATTATGAACTGCAAAAGCCCAACGGAAGCGATCCCAATTATCTTTCCAAGCATGAGTTGGAATGGCTTTACTGAAGAAACAATCACCTCGACAATCTTGGAGGTCTTTTCATCAATGACGCCCTGCATAATTTGGATTCCGTAAATGAGTACAAACATGTAAATGAGTATTCCTAAGGCCATACCCAGACCACTCTTGATTTGAGTATTACTGGATTGTTCTTGGCCATCCTCACTAAGATTAATCTCCTGTAGATTAACCTCGGTTGTTCGAATATCTTTTAGAGTTTCCTTGTCTACGTTGTACTTCTCCATCTTCGAATCTTTCACTAAATCTGTTAGCATGGAAGTAACGTTCCCAACTTTTTCCGGACTTTGGCTCTCCTTTGTGTATAGTGTTATTCCCGTTATGTCGCCTATTGACTCCGCAGGTGGGATATACAGCAATCCGAAATCATCTGACTCCATATACGCAGCCTTGACCTGAACAATTGATCCTGAAACGGGCACAATAGTCAGTCTCTTGTTAGACTCCAATTTAAACAGTTGACTTTCGTCCAGCACTTGAAGGGTATCAGGCTTGGCTTCCTTTACTTCCTGAATCATGACATACACCAACACCCCCATAATGGCCGGAATAATCAACGGCACCAAAATGGTGGTAACCAAAAACGATTTTTTCTGCACGCGATTCAAAAACTCGCGTTGAATGATCAACCAAACTTTGTTCATATCTCGGTGCTTTTCGGTTTAGGCTTCTTGTAAATGTTTGCGCAACGCTTCATCGCCTTCGGCTTTCACCAGGTTGATGAAAATTTCGGCCATGGTGGGAAGTTTTTGTTCAAAGCGGAATACCTCGGTTTGAGGCAACAACTCGTGCAGCAGGGCGTTGGGCGAACTGCCCTGATCCGCTTTGATTAATGTTACAAAGTGATTGCCCTCCAGCTCTTTTTGCGACACCAGTTGGTGACCCACACCCGAAAGCCGGAAGTTGCCCCGATGCTCCACTACGTAGGTGTTTGTCTTGTAGCTTGCTTTCACGTCTTTTTTGGAGCCCTCCAACACTTTCTTTGACTTGTTGATCATGGCGATATGATCGCACAGCGACTCAACCGTCTCCATCCGGTGGGTGGAAAAAATGATCGTACTGCCGCGCTCTTTCAACCCCAGAATCTCATCCGTAATCAATTGGGCATTCACCGGGTCGAAACCGGAGAATGGCTCATCCAGGATGATCAACTTAGGCTCGTGAAGTAGGGTGCTGATAAACTGAACTTTTTGTGCCATGCCCTTCGAGAGGTCCTCCACTTTCTTATTCCACCAGTCCTTAATCTCAAATCGCTCGAACCAGACTTTAATACGTTGAAATGCATCCTGCTTTCCCAAACCTTTTAATTGAGCCAGGTACATGAGCTGGTCACCTACTTTCATTTTTTTATAGAGACCGCGCTCCTCGGGCAGGTAGCCGATGATTTCCACGTGGCCGGGCTTCAATTTTTCTCCAAAAATTCGAACTTCGCCCCCATCGGCATTAATGATCTGATTGATGATTCGGATCAACGTGGTTTTGCCGGCCCCATTGGGCCCCAGAAGGCCATAAACAGATTTTTCCGGAATGGTCAGACTCACATCGTCCAGGGCGGTATGATTTGAGTACTGCTTTGTCACGTGTTCAGCTACAAGTGCTTCCACAAGGCAGGGGTTTATGTTTATTTTAAATTAGTAGCAAAAATAGGAAGAGAATTACACGGTCAAACTCCGCGGAATGTTTATTCAACATCAAAACAGGCAACTACTATTCGGGACGCTCGCGGAAGGTGATCTTGCCCATGGATACGTCAAGGTCAAAGACCATAGCATTTTTTTGATTGCCGGAATACGCAGCATTGGCGTAGGTGTTGTCGCCAATCTTTTTCAGGCTCCGAACCAGGTCAATGCTGCACAACCACGAATCCGACAGTTTAACCAGCACCGGTACATCTTTTGACGGAAGCCGAATTATCAGATTGCCAGCGCCTACCGAACCCTGCACCATCCGAGGATATTCGGTCTTGTCGCTGAAATCCAGCAGCATGTTACCAAAACCAACCTCGGCCACCACAACCTGCGCGTTGGCCAGGTTGATGTGTTTGGCCTGTAATGAGCCCATATCCACCTTAACGAAGAAGGTATCCATCTTTACCTTATTGGGTTCTGCGCTGTAGGAAAGCAGAACATCGGCTGTTCCGGTCCTGATCTTTAACCGCTCAACTGCGAGGCCACTCAAATCGATATCAGCATTACCGAGCCCATAATCCAAATCAAGTGAATAGGGTTTGGTTTCGGAGAGATAGAACTTCCAGACCTTACCGTCTACGGTGCGGTTTTCGCCACCAAAAACCTGATACGAAATTTTTTGGCCCACACCTCTCTGATTAGCCTGGTCCATGGCTATCTTCACAGAGCATACATCGCCACGCACATCCTGCGCGAGCGAATGCGCATATTCTTCTGCTTGCTGGTTGCTGTAAATGTCAAGGAGCTCTTTATTCTGGCTGGGGCGGATGAAGCAATTGCCGGTTTTTGCTTTCAACTGCAAGGATACCCGTTTGCAATCGTCCGATGCACCAATAGAAAATTGCTTTTTAATCTGGGCGGCTGCGCCCAGAGACAATAATCCGCCAATACCAACTAAGACAAACGCCTTCATTTACCTGTTTTACGGTTGGCCACCCCGCAGGGTTGTGCCTGTGTGCCTTTTGTTAAGTTTTCGTTAAGCAAAAAAAACCCATAGCTAGGTTAAACGGGGAGTTCTCCCCAGGGTTTCAGTCGACTTTTAAAATTTCTATTTGTTCAGGGATTTGAGGTCGATGCCCCACAAAGAGCAAACAATTTCAACCAAAATACTCTTTCATTCGCTCGAAAAAGCCCTTTTCACCGGCTTCAGGACTCGGCTGGAAGTTCGGAGATTGTTTAAGCGACTCCAGTTTCGCCCGCTCTTCGGACGTCAGTCGCTTAGGTGTCCAGACATTGATATAAATGAGTTGATCTCCCGTACCGTAGCCATTGAGGTCGCGCAAACCCTTGCCGCGCAGCCGCAGAATCTTACCGCTTTGCGTTCCGGGATCAATCTTGATGCGCACCTTGCCGCCCACCGAGGGCACTTCCACCGAGGTGCCCAGCGCGGCATCAATAAAACTGATGTGCAGATCATGAATCAGATTATTGCCGTCCCGTTTCAGCACCTTATCCTCAACCTCTTCAATTTGAATAAGCAGGTCGCCTGGCAGGCCACCACCCGGAGCTTCATTTCCCTTGCCAGACATCGAGAGTTGCATACCATCGCCCACCCCGGCCGGTACGCGCACCGAAATCACATCTTCTTTGCTGACTAATCCGGAGTTATCGACACCCGGAGGGCGTTTATCGATGATCTGGCCTGAGCCTCCGCAACTCGAGCAGGTGCTGGCCGAGACCATTTGGCCGAGCATCGTGTTCACCACCTTGCGCACCTGACCCTGTCCCTGACAAGCAGGGCACGTTTTGAACGTGACACCATCGGCCTGAACCAGGCGGTTCACTTTAATTTTTTTCTCTGCACCGTTGGCAATTTCTTCCAGTGTCAGCTTCAGTTTGATGCGCAGGTTGGAGCCTTTGCGGGTGCGGCTTCGCCCGCCTCCTCCGCCAAAGAAACTGTCGAACGGACTGCCGCCTCCAAAAATGTCACCAAACTGCGAGAAGATATCGTCCATGTTCATCTCGTGGCCTCGGAAACCGCCATTGCCCCGGGAATGACCAAAACGGTCGTACTGGGCGCGCTTGTCCGCATCGCTCAACACCTCGTAGGCCTCAGCGGCCTCCTTGAATTTCTCTTCCGCTTCTTTGTTTCCCGGGTTTTTATCCGGGTGAAACTGGATGGCTACCTTCCGGTAAGCCTTCTTGATTTCGTCAGCGCTGGCCGATTTGGTAACACCGAGGATTTCGTAATAGTCACGCTTGCTCATAAGAGGTGAATTATTGGCCTACCACCACTTTGGCGAAGCGAATCACTTTGTCGTGGAGCAGGTAACCTTTCTCCACCACGTCTACGATTTTACCTTTCAACTTTTCTTCCGGAGCCGGTATTTGGGTAATGGCCTCATGCAGGTCGGGATTGAAAGCTACGGCAGGTCCGGCCTCCATGGGCTTCACCCCGTTTTGGTCAAGTAGTTTTTTGAACTTGTTGTGGATCAGTTTGAATCCCTCGGCCTCTTTATCGGTCAGGCCCGCAAATGATTTTTCGGCCCGTTCGAAGTCATCGGCAACGGGAAGGAAGTCGCGCAAAAGTTTTTCGTTGGCCGTCTGAATCAGTTCGAGGCGCTCTTTAGCCGAGCGCCTGCGGAAGTTGTCAAATTCGGCATACAACCGCAGGTATTTGTCTTTGGCCTCTGCCAATTCGTCCTGTAATTTCTTTAGCGGATCGGCTTCCGGCTTGCCGGAAGATTCCGTCACCGGCTCGGTTGATTGCATAGGAGGCGTTTCTTCCACCACCGAATCATCATGTTTGGGCAAATCGTGCTCCTGCTGCGCGGGGTTTTCCATAAAAAATCATCTAAAAAACGCGTTTTAAAGGGCAATAATACTGCCAAGCCACTTAATCGTGACAGGTTGGCCGATGGATCAACTTTTTAGCGTTTGCCAGATCAAGTCTTTGAGTTCCTTGAGCCCTTCCTTTTTGAGTCCGGACACAAAAACAGAGGGTATTCCCGGGGGCAACTCTTTTTTGATGGCTTCCTTCAGCTCTTCATCCAGCATGTCGCTTTTCGAAATCGCCAGTAACCGCTTTTTATCGAGCAGTTCGGGATTGTACTGCCGCAACTCATTAAGCAAAATGTCAAACTCTTTGCGAATGTCGGCCGAGTCGGCCGGAATGAGAAACAGAAGAAGTGAGTTGCGCTCGATGTGGCGCAAAAAGCGAATGCCCAACCCTTTACCCTCTGCTGCACCCTCAATGATTCCGGGGATGTCGGCCATCACAAACGATTTGTCATCGTAGTAAGGCACCACCCCGAGGTTGGGTGTGAGCGTGGTAAATGCGTAGTCTGCAATTTTGGGTTTGGCGGCCGACATCACCGACAGCAGGGTTGACTTTCCGGCATTGGGAAATCCTACGAGCCCAACGTCTGCCAGCAGCTTTAATTCCAGAATGATCCAATCCTCCTGAGCCGGTTCGCCTGGCTGTGCATGCTGGGGTGCCTGGTTGGTGGGCGAAGTAAAAAAACTATTTCCCTTGCCCCCACGGCCGCCTGCCATCAGAATCACCTCCTGCCCGTCCGTATTGATCTCGCAAACTACCTCACCGCTTTCGGCCCGCTTGGCTACGGTGCCCAGGGGCACCTCCAGAATTTCATCTTTACCATCAGCCCCGGTTCGGTTTTGGCCTTCACCGGCCCCACCATCTTCGGCTCGAATGTGTTTGCGGTACTTCAGGTGAAGCAGCGTCCAGAGTTGCGAGTTACCGCGCAGGATGATGTGCCCACCGCGCCCGCCATCACCACCATCGGGCCCACCTTTGGGTACGAATTTTTCGCGATGAAAGTGCAAACAACCTGCGCCCCCATGTCCGGAGCGGGCATGGAATTTTACGTAGTCGATAAAATTAGGGCTGGACACCGTGATCTACGATTTCAGATGAAAGATGGTTGAGGCGAGGTACTCCGTGACACAGCTATTGAATGTTGAATTCTATTTGATCACGGCTGTGATGCGCGAAAAAATTTCATCAATCGGCCCTATCCCGTTGACAGTATTCAGGCGGCCGGCTTTTTCATAGTACGGCAGCACGTGAATGGTTTTCGTGAAGTATTCGGTGATCCGCTTATTGAGTTTATCTTCTTCATCATCCGCACGGTTTTCAATCGTTCTTCTTTTGGCAATCCGGTCGCGCACCTCTTTTTCCGACACATCCAGTGCCAACACGTAGTGAATGGCTGTATTATTTTCTTTCATAAACCGGTCCAGCGCTTCGGCCTGCGCTACGGTACGCGGAAATCCATCGAATAAGAAACCTTTGGCCTGCGGATTTTTGTCGAGTTCTTCTTTCAACATGGCGATGGTGATGTCATCGGGCACCAGAGCCCCGCTGTTCATGATTTCTTTTACGCGCTTGCCCAGCGGGGTATCGTTCTTGGTATGCCACCGGAATAAGTCGCCCGTGGAGATGTGCACAAATCCGTATTTCTGAATGAGCTTTTCGCTCTGTGTGCCCTTGCCGGCCCCGGGCGGGCCAAAGATCACCAGGTTAATCATTGCCGTTAGGTTTAGATAAAAAAGGAACGCAAGGTAGCGATCCACCGGCTAATTCGCCAAGGGCCTGTTTAATCCACTTTTTTATAGATGTCGGTGAGGTTGCGGCCCAGGCCATCGTAGTCGAGGCCATAACCCACCACGAATTCGGTCTCCAGGTCGAACCCGACATATTTCACTTCAATATTTTTTTCGCGGGCGGGTTGCTTGCGCAGCAGCGCCACGGCTTCTACGGAGTGCGCGCCCAGGCTGCGAAGTTCATCCATTATTTTTTGAAGGGTTAACCCGGTATCGACAATATCTTCGATGATGATGATGTCCTGGTTAAATAAACTCTCCTCGTGACCGATCAGCGTTTTGAGTTGGCCTGTGCTGGCGGTGCCGGAGTAGGAGGCTACCTTCACGAACGACACCCGGCAGGTGAGGTTGATCTCCTTTAAAAGATCAGACGCAAACATGAACGAGCCGTTCAGCACCGGCACAAAGAGCGGAGTCTTACCCTGGTAGTCGCGGTTGATTTGCTTGGCCAAAGACGACACTTTCGTGCTAATTTTGTCGGCTGCTATGGTTTTTCGAAACGTGAGGTCTTTGAGTTTCATACTACATCAAACAACGAAAATGCTTGTAGGTTCATTGCTTCAGATTCAATAGCGATCATCGAGCGCAAACTCATTCTTTCTTTTTTCCCACTTACCGCGGGTGAAATCCGGAAAGTCAACTACTGTGCCGCCTTGCGCAATCGAAGTCTCGGAAAGTGGAGTGATGGCACTCCAGGTCACGGCATCGTATACATCTTGGGGCGGGGTAACGTTGCGTTTCACCGATTCAACAAAAGCGTTCAAAACAAACCAATCCATACCGCCATGCCCCGCGCCACTGGCATCGCTCCCATATTTTTTCCACAGCGGGTGATCATATTTTTCCAGCCATGCCTTGGCTTCTTCCCACTGGTGTGGCTTAGCGCTTTGTCCTTCAATGTACATCGACTTGTTCACGTCCATCCAAATGCCCTTTGTGCCTTGCACCCGGAAGCCCAGCGAATAGGGCCGGGGCAGGTTGGTGTCGTGTTGCAGCAGGAATGTTTCACCGTTGGCCGCGCTGATCATGGTCGTCACCACATCGCCCAACTTGAAATCGATTTTGGCATTCGGATGATCTTTGCCGCCTACGTTCACCACGTGCTCGTGGAGGCCGCGCGCCTTGGAGGCAAACGAGGACAGGCGCGTAAAGCGGTTGCCCCGGTTAATGTTGGCCATCAAGGCGATTGGACCAATGCCATGTGTAGGGTACAAATCCCCATTGCGCACCACGGAGTGTTGCGTACGCCATTGCGCCTCAGAAAATCCTTTTGCGCCAAATTCAGCGCCACCGCCATAAGGTTTTTGCCCGTCATTAAATTTCACTTCGCGCAAGTCGTGCTGATAGCCCCCCTGCAGGTGAATCAGTTCGCCAAAGAGATTCTGCCGCACCATATTGAGTACGGCCATCACATCGCGCCTGTAGCACACATTTTCGAGCATCATCAGCGGTATGCCGGTTTTTTCGCTCGTGTCGACCAACTGCCAGCATTCGTCTACGGTCATGCCCGTGATTACTTCGCAGCCCACCCATTTCTTCGCGTTCATGGCATCGAGGCATTGTACGGTGTGCCATTCCCAGGGGGTAGAAATAATTACGGCATCGATATCCTTTCTTTCCAGCAGTTTGCGGTAGCCGTAATTTCCTTCCAGAATAATCTGGGGTGAGGGCTTGCCGGACTCTTTCACCAGCTGTAAGGCGGCATCCATCATCCGTTGCTGAATATCGCACAACGCAACCACGTCAACGTCTGTGCGCTTGAGCGCTAATTCAAGGTGATTTTGTCCCCGCAGGCCAACGCCAATAAAGCCCAGCCGAACTTTTTCTTTTGCTGTCGCGAATACATCTGAGGCGGATAACAGGGAGAGCCCTACACCTGCCCAAGCGGTTTGCTGAATGAAAGCCCTGCGGGAAGTCATATCGATGGAATAAATGGATGGGAAAATGTCATGAGTAAAGGTACTGAAAAATTGAGACGGGGAAGCTGACTTGAAACGTGGCGGGCTAGAGTTGCCGCATAAGTACTGAATAGAGTTTAAACATGCTTTCGATGTCGGACTTGTTCACTTTTTCATCGGGCGTGTGTGGGTTAAGTTGCGGGGCGCCCACAAAACACCAGTCGAATGGAAAGGGTGAGCGCTGGAGTTCACCACCATCACTGCTCCCCATCCCTTCCACCTCCAGTTGATGATTGATATGGTTCTTCTGTGCCACGGCAATGATCTTGTTGACAAAACTCCTGCGCGGAATGTTGCGGTCGCGAAGGGAAATCACCACGCCTTTCCCCGGCTCCACGCCATCCGAAGTCCAGGTGATATCCGAAATGAGCGCCTGTCGAACACCATACTTGCGGTATACATACTCCGCCACATAACCTACGCTGCCGCCACCATGCTCCTCCCAGCAGGTGAAGGCGATGATACCATCTTTCATCGATTCCGCTACCCGAAGGGCATTGTAGATGCCCAGCCGGTTGTCGAGGTAAGGCGTTTGGATGGTCGTTTTTGTTTCGCGCCAGTTACTTTTGTAGGTGAGGGATGTGCCACGGTCGATGGTGCGACCGAATTTGTAGAACGCGTGGTTCTCTTTATCGTATTCCAACTCACATTCAATTTCGCCATGCGAATCGCGGCCTACCAGCCGGGTGCCCATGTCGGCCTCGGGGCTGCCGATGGTGAGCAGTTGATTTTGGTAACGCACCGTAAACCCGATACTATCCATGTGCGCCAACACAAGGGTGCGCGGCCGGCCAAACTTCAGCAGCAGGCAATCCTGAAATTCTTCACCTTCAATTAGTTTGGGTTTAACCTTCCAATGGCGGCTGGCCTTGCGGATGTATGCTGTTAAGAACTCTTTCAAACGTCCCTCTTCACCTGACGGAGCGTGTATTTCACAAAGTTGTTTTAGGAGCGAGTAATTCATTGATAAAGAATTCACCGGCAGTTTACGACATTTCGCTAAATTTTCGGTTGATTTCAACGTCATGACCATTCACAACCTGAGTGAAACCAACACCATTGCCCTTGCATTCTTGGCTGAATTGCGCGATCGTGATATCCAGCGCGACCGGGCCCGCTTCCGCCATAATCTTGAGCGGTTAGGCGCCATCATGGCGTATGAGATTTCGCGGCACCTGACCTACGTATCGCAAAAAGTGGAAACACCGCTCGCGCCAGCTCACGTGCTGGTGCCAGATCAGCCACCGGTTTTACTTACCATTTTGCGGGCCGGGCTTCCCTATTTTGCAGGCTTTCAATATTTTTTCGATCAAAGCGACTGTGGATTTATAGGTGCTTACCGTAAAGAAAGTGAGAGCCAATTGGCAATCGAGATGGAGTATATGGCCCTGCCGCCCCTTACCGATCGCACCGTGATTCTGATTGACCCGATGCTGGCCACCGGGCAGTCTGTGTTGCGGGTATGTGGCCAGCTGTTGCAGCGCGAAAAGCCGCGGCATTTGCATCTGGCCGCGTTGGTTGCTGCTCCCGAGGGTATTGCGCACATTCAAAAAACGTTGAACACCTCTTACGATCTTTGGACGTTTGCGATTGATGAAAAGCTCAATCAGCAACTCTATATCGTTCCGGGGCTGGGCGATGCGGGTGATTTGAGTTTTGGAGAAAAATTATGAGCTGCGCCCAATCCTGACCAAATTGTGGGGAATTGAAAGTTATGTGGGAAGAAATCCTTAAGGCGATACCGGTGTTGCTCTCGGCTACGCTGAAGTTTATTTTGGGGCCGATCGGTGGAAGGGCTGCCGGCTTGCACCTGATCACCACGATGATTGCCACGGCAGGGGGGATGATGACATCGGTGGTGGCGTTCACCTATTTCGGTGAATTCATTCGGAAGCACATCATTCAGCGATTCTTTAAAGACCGGCCCGAGCGCAACCTGGATGGCCGATCAGCCACGTGGTACTTGAAGTATGGACTACCGGGTATCGCCTTTTTAACGCCCGTAATTCTTACACCGATTGGTGGCACCTTGTTGGCCGTGGGGTTGGGTAGCTCGCGCCAGAAGGTCATATTTTTTATGCTCATCAGCGCCTGCTTGTGGTCAGTGGCGCTTACGACTGCCGTTTACTTTGGTTACGATTTTATCGTAGACTGGGTGCAGGGCATTCAGTGGAATTGAAATCACCGGACATCCTCATCCGGTAACACCTCAATATCCCGGATCAACACTTTCTTGCTGATGGCTTGGCCTGTTTTGGTGGCGGCCAATCCGCCCAGGGCCGTTTCTTTGTAACGCGTTTCCATGCTGGCACCAATTTCACCCATGGCTTCAATTACTTCATCCACGGGAATTACGCTGCTGACATCGGCCAGCCCGATTTGGGCAGAACTGAAGGCAATAGCCGCAGCACTGGCGTTGCGCACCACGCAAGGCACTTCAACCAAACCGGCCACCGGGTCGCACACGAGGCCCAACATGCATTGAATGGTGATGGCCACCGCATTGAATATCTGGTCCGTGTTGCCGCCCAGGCAGAAGACAATCGCTCCGGCCCCCATGGCGGCTGCCGTGCCCGTCTCCGCCTGGCACCCTCCAACTGCCCCGGCAATCGATGCTTTTTGTTCAATGATCAACCCGATGCCGGCCGCCAGTAACATGGCTTCAATAATTTTTTCGTCATCGATTTTGTGAATGTCTTGCAACGTAAACAGAATGCCGGGCATAATGCCACTTGCTCCGGCTGTAGGCGCAGCCACTACGCGACCCATGCAGGAGTTGACTTCTTTGGCCGCCAGCGCACGCGAGATCAGTTGCTGAAATTCCTTGCTGAGTACCGGGGTCGGGTATCGGTACACCTTTTTTGCTCCGTTATTGATCATGCCCGACCGTGAGGTCATGTCTTCTTCCAGCCCGGTCCGCACGGCATCTTTCATAACGACCAACGCTTTGGCCAGCCCTTCGATGATCTCCTGGCGCGTGCGATTTCGTTGATGCTGTTCGTACTCCATCACCACCTCCGGCAAGGCCATGTTCTTTTCCTGGCTATAGGCCTTCCAACCGGCAAAGGACTCAAACAGATACGCCATAAGCTGAATTTTTGACCATTCAAATCTCTCAGATCATCACCGCATTTCAAACGTTTGTTTAAACTACTTGGTTCGGGCGCACGCGATTCTGTATTTTTCGCTGATGATTCGACTTCTGCTTTTTTTCCTGTGGTGGCTTTCGCCCGCTCAGAATGATACTAATTTCTGGCATATTCTCGCTGAGGTTGGTTTTGAGACAAAGAAAGATCCGCAGGGTTACACGGTTGAGGTGCCACGGTTTAGTCAGCATTTGAAGAGCTACCAGGGAAAGAAGGTGAAGCTGAAGGGATATGTGATTCCAGCCGGGGAGGTGGGGGATGTTGAAAAATTCATGTTCTCGGCCCTGCCCTTCAATGTGTGCTATTTCTGCGGGGCAGCCGGGCCCGAGACGGTGGTAGAAGTCGAGACCGATGAAAAAATCAAATTCAGCCCTGATGCCATTTGGATGGAGGGAATTTTGCGGTTGAACGACCGCGATCCGGACCACCACATCTACTTGCTTCAGCAGGCGAAAGTTGTGAAAAAGTAAATGTTGAGACTATGAAATATATTGGCGCTTGTCTGCTGCTGCTGGGGTCACTCGTGGGCGCTGCACAAACCCGCGATGAGTCATCGATCCGGCAGATTTTTGACGAGGCCTTGCGGAATGGTGAGTCGTACGCTATGCTGGACTACCTCTGCAACAAGGTCGGGCACCGCCTGAGTGGCTCACCCGGAGCTGCGGCTGCCGTGGAGTGGGGCCGCCATGTCATGCAGGACTACGGCTTCGATAACGTTTACCTTCAGCCGGTGATGGTGCCGCACTGGGTGAGGGGTCAAAAGGAGATTGGTCGTATTGTGAATTCGCGCAAGATGGGCACCGTGGAAGTGAACGTTTGTGCGTTGGGCGGAAGCATCGGTACGGGCCCATCCGGCATTTCAGCTCCGGTGATTGAGGTCAGGAGTTTTGATGAACTCAAGCAATTGGGCGAAAAGAACGTTAAGGGCAAGATTGTTTTCTTCAATCGGGCCATGGACCCCACGCGGCTGAACACCTTTGCCGGCTATGGTGGCGCAGTTGATCAGCGGGGAAGCGGGGCAAGCGAAGCCGCCAAGTACGGTGCGGTAGGTGCTTTGGTTCGGTCGATGGGATCGAATCTTGAAGATTATCCACATACCGGTGGACTGCGGTATGCACCCAATGTTCCGCAAATTCCGGCCCTGGCCATCAGCACGCGCCATGCCGAGTTGCTCAGTAAACTATTGAAAGACGATAGCGGCTTGCAGTTTTATATGGAGTCGCATTGCGAAATTTTGCCCGATGCCCCCTCGTACAACGTGATTGGAGAGATCAAGGGCTCGGAGTATCCGGAAGAGATTATTGTGGTGAGCGGTCACCTCGATTCCTGGGATCTGGGTCAGGGGGCCCACGATGACGGGGCAGGTTGCGTGCAGGCCATTGAAGTGCTTCGGCTGTTTAAAGCCATGGGGTATAAGCCGAAGCGCACCGTGCGGGCTGTTTTGTTCATGAATGAGGAGAACGGCTTGCGCGGAGGAACCGAGTATGCCCGGCAGGCCCTGGCCAAAAAGGAAAAGCATCTGGCCGCCATGGAATCGGATCGCGGTGGCTTCACGCCCCGTGGGTTCACCCTGAGCATGGATGATGCGAAGAAGGCCAAGGTGAGAAGCTGGAAGCCGTTGTTGGAACCATACGGGCTGGCCGACTTCAGTCAGGAGGAAGGCGGTGCGGATATCGGACCACTGGCTCCGCAGGGCGTACCGCTCATGGGCTATCTGCCCGACTCCCAACGGTACTTCAATTACCACCACACCGCGGAAGATACGTTCGATAAGGTGGATAAACGCGAGTTGGAGATGGGTGCGGCTGCCATGGCTGCCATGGTTTACTTGCTGGACCAGTACGGGTTGTAGAAGCCATCTCAAAAATCAATTTTCAATTGTCAGCCTGAGCTTGTCGAAGGCTATTCGGTACTGAAACCCGGTTTCGACAGGCTCAAACTGACATGGTGAAGTGTTTTTGAGATGGCTTCTAGTATTACCTCACTTCCGCACGATCAGAAATAAATCCAGTGCGTGTTCGGCATCCTCGGTGATGAGGTAGTCGTCATGTCGGATGGACATGACCAGTTCGTCCGAAGTCGTTTTCAATTTGTTTCGGTTGAGCCGGTTCAGTATTTCGTAGGGCACGCGCAGCCACGCTGCCGGCAGTAGGTGTTGCAGATCCAGGATGTCCCATCGCGTAATGCGTTCCACGGATTTTTTGTTACGCTCGTAATATGCCAGTACCTTGTCATTTCCGGTAACACCTTTCATGGTTACCGAAGCAAAATACTTTTGGGCCAGTGAGGTAAGCTCGCTGGCCGTATACTCACGCACGTGCCAGGGGTTGCGGCTGAGCGACAAAGGTCGATTGGGAGTCGTGATCAACGCGAGGCCGCCCGGTTTCAATACGCGGTGAATTTCTTTCAAAAAAGAGTGATCATCCTCGATGTGTTCAATTACCTGGAAACTTACCACACAGTCAAATGAATTATCGGCCAGGTTGCGCAAGGGCGGCAGGAAGTCATCGATGAAGGTGATAGACGGGTAGCGCTTGCGCAATTCGCCAATCACGTTGGTCAGCTTGTCAATAGCGGTGAGGGCGGTTACGCGAGGCAGCAATAAATCCAGGCCACGGCCTTCTCCACAGCCCACTTCCAGGGTATGACCACTCACCAGGTCGGCCGCCCACACATAGGCCTTTAACAAACGCTGGTGAATCGGGTTATCGGATGGGATGGAGCCGGATGTTATCTCGGTAGTAAAGACGGAAGCCATAAAAAAATCCGGTTGCAAATTAACCGAATACTCTCAATTGTTCGTTGTAAATTAACCACCGGTTTGTGTGTATGAAAAGACTGCTGATCACGTTATTCGGGCTTATGGCTGCCGTCTCGTTGAAGGCTCAGTCCATTGCCTCCCTAAATCAAAACTATTTGTACGACCCCAATGAAGAAGTGCAGGTATCACTGCATGCACAACATGAGGAGGGTAAGATGCGGGTAGACTATCGCTTATCTTTTAAGCCAATAGACAATCTGCAACAGGTTTACTTGGTGTTGTGGGAGACGCGTGAAAGTTATACCCAGCGTGTCGGTACCGAGTTCAAAAAGGATAGCGTTGTAATTGAAGCGCAGAGTAAACCGGTGACGGGCCTTGTTTCCGTTGATCTGCGGGAAAAGCCCTACCTGCTGGTTTTGATCATCCGCAATCAGAAAACCGGACGGCAATGGACTTTCCATCATTTGATTGAGCCGATTTTTCCGGTCAGGGGCCGGCTGGAAAATGAAGCTGGAGTCTGGATGTCCAGCTACGTCTCCGTTGGCGAATCCTTTAAGGTGGTGGGCTCCGGGCCCAACACACCGATGTTTGTGTCATTCTACCGTAATCAAAAGTTTCCTCCCGCTTTACCACCGTTTGCCGAAAAGCTTGCACCGGTTGAGCGCTTTCTGTTTCACGACTCACTTTTTCAGGTCAGGAGTGGGGAAACGATTCGGTTCAAATCGCCCGGGCTTTACTTGTTTCAGGAGGATACAGCCGCTGCTGAGGGCTTTACCATGATGGCGGTTCCGCCCCCTTTTCCGAAATTCAACCGCGTAGAACAGATTCGCGATCCGCTCATGTACGTGTGTACGCCTGACGAGTACAAGAGTCTGGAGGCGGCCGGCAGCGATAAGGCGCTGTTCGATAAAGTGATCCTGGAAATAACGCGCGATAAAGATCGCGCCCGGAATTTTATGCGTAGTTATTTTCGCAGAGTTGAGCTGGCGAACACGTATTTCACTTCATATAAAGAAGGCTGGCGGTCCGACCGGGGTATGATTTACCTGGTCTTTGGCTCTCCGGACGAATTACTCTTCAACTCTGGCAACCAGGTTTGGCGTTACCGCGCCCTCGATGTGTCGTTTACGTTTGTAAAAAGCGGCAGCGTGTATGATCCGGATCACTTCATCCTGCTGCGTGACAAGCGTTTTGCGGAAGCCTGGTACAGCACCATTGACCTTTGGCGCAAAGCGAGGTTCTAGCTCTTGAATTCAGACGTAAAATGAAACTGGATTTCCGGGAAGTTGTCTTGTACCATTTGCAGCCATGCTTTTGACTCAGCCATAAATACCAGTTTTCCCTCCTTATCGCGGGCGATATGCCGCTGTTTGCTGTCAATGAACTCCTGCAGTTTTTGAGGATTGCTGCTGCTAATCCAACACGCTTTGTAGATATTTTGTGGTACAAACTCCACCGTGGCGCTGTACTCGTGCTTCAGGCGAAACTGAATGACTTCAAACTGCAGCGCACCCACAGTGCCTACCACTTTGCGTTTGCCAATGTCGAATGTGAATAACTGGGCCACGCCTTCCTCCATTAACTGCTGGAGCCCTTTTTCCAATTGCTTGGTTTTCATGGCGTCCTTGTTCAGCACTTCTTTGAATATCTCGGGCGAAAAACTTGGAATACCCGTGTAGACTGTTTTTTCACCTTCGGTCAGCGTATCCCCAATCTTTAGATTACCCGTGTCATAGATCCCCACAATATCGCCCGGCCAGGCTTCTTCAACGGTTTCGCGGTCTTGTGCCATAAAGGCGGTAGCATTGGAAAACCGAAGCGATTTCTCCTGACGCACATGGTAGTAGTTGTTGCCCCGCTCAAATTTGCCGGAGCAGATGCGGATGAACGCGATGCGGTTTCGGTGTTTGGGATCCATGTTGGCGTGGATCTTAAAAATGAAACCTGAAAATTTAGATTCTTCCGGGTGCACCACGCGCAGCGATGTAGCCCTCGGTTGCGGGGGAGGGGCAATACGAATGAACGTGTCGAGTAGCTCCTTCACACCAAAGTTGTTGACTGCGCTTCCAAAAAACACCGGGGCTACGCGACCCGCCAGGTATTCGTTTACATCGAATTCGGGGTATACGCCTTCAATCAACTCAACGTCAGCGCGGAGTTTGGCGGCATTATTCTCACCCACCAGGTGATCCAATTCGGTACTATTGATGTCCGTGATTTCAACGCCCTCTTCTACGGTAGTTTTGCTGGGCGTAAAAAGGTGTAGCTTCTTTTCGTAAAGGCTGTAGACTCCGCGGAATGTTTTCCCCATGCTAATCGGCCAGCTTAACGGCCGTACCTTAATGTCAAGCTTTTGTTCAATTTCATCCAGCAAGTCGAAAGGATCCTGGCCTTCGCGATCCAGTTTGTTGATGAAACAGAGCACCGGTGTGCTGCGCATGCGGCAAACCTCCATCAGCTTCTCCGTTTGCATCTCCACACCTTTCACGCAATCAATCACCATTATAACGCTATCCACTGCGGTGAGCGTGCGGAAGGTATCTTCGGCAAAGTCCTGGTGACCGGGGGTATCCAGCAGATTGATTTTGAGATCCTTATAGTTGAAGCCCATCACCGATGTGGCCACGGAAATACCGCGTTGTTTTTCGATCTCCATCCAGTCGCTGCGGGCGTGTTCCTTGATTTTGCTGGATTTTACCGCTCCGGCCTTTTGAATGGCACCGCCAAACAGCAGGAGCTTTTCGGTAAGCGTGGTTTTGCCCGCATCCGGGTGACTAATGATGCCAAAGGTTCTGCGCCTGGCAATTTCAGAGGGGAGGTTCATAAAGCGGCCGCAAAACTACTAAAAACAGCCGCAGCGTTACTTTTCTTCCAAAAATAGAAGGGTCAGCTTGCGCTGACCCTTTGGGGCGATTGGTTTGACTGACACAATGGTTCCCCAAAAAATAAACCTGTACTATGAAAAAACCCGAATCTTTAAACCTCTAAAACTTTTCGAAAGGTAGACTTCAGCGAGTTGTCCGGCCGGAAACATCAATTAGAAAAAACTTAAAAGGCCCGCTGCGGGATAGTGATCCGGACGCATGTTCCGGGCTGCCTTTGTTCGAAATGAATCGTTCCGCCATGAAGTGCCACAATTCGGCTAACCAGCGACAGACCGATACCATGGCCTTTTGTTTGCGAGGTGGCATTGCTGCGGAAAAACGGATTCAGGATGTTGGCCAAATCTTCGGGTGGAATGCCGGGGCCACGATCCGAAACCAAAATGACGAACGCACCTGGCTCGCGGTTAAGTTCAATCCGGGCCGTATGGTCGGGCGAAAACTTGCAGGCATTTTCGATGATGTTTTGGAGCGCCAGCCGGAGAAGGTGGCCATGCCCGGGTAATTCCAGGTGGACGGCCTCGTCTGGTAGTTGCAGGGGCACCACGGTGACGTGAAAGTGCTCGTTAATTTTGAGCACGTGGTCGCGGGCATCCCACAGTACTTCATCCAATCGAACCGTTTCCATTGGCTGACCATTTCGTACGGCTGAAAGTCGTGCCAATTCCAGCAAACTGTTGGCCAGTTGGTTGAGGTCGCGCGTATCTTCCAGCAGTGACTCCAGCAATTTTTGGTACTCTTCGGGCGGGCGCGGTCGCAATAGTGTTACTTCCAGTTGCGAGGTGATTTTCGTCAGGGGGTTTTTGAGCTCGTGCGAAACATTGCTGACAAATTGTTTTTCGGTTTCGAATGCCCGTTCGATTCGCGTTAGCAGATCATTGATGATGGTGGTGAGGCGACCGATTTCATCCAAATGGCGGGGCGTTTCAAGCCGCGAGGTCAACTCGCTGGGTGAAATTTGCTGAAGATCCCGAATCATTTTTTGTATCGGGCGAAGTGCACGCCCCGCATAGATCCATCCGGCCAATGCTATAATGAGTACCATGCCGGCTCCAAGTGCTACAAGCGTCACGCGCAAACTGCGCAAACGCTCTTCACCGTCTTCATTAACTGCCCCGGCTACGAGCGTGTAGTGCTTTCCCCGATCGTGAAATGGCACTCCGATAACATCAAAATCTCCCTGTTGGCGAGTGGCTCCCCCTTCGTTTTCCACCTGTTGAAAAAAATCCGGGCCTAGTTTGAAGTGAATCTTATCATTGTTGGTGTAAATCTCTTCCCTGTACTCATTTAGAATCGAAATATTTTCATGGTGCAAGAGGTCACGCTTGGCCAGGTCAATGGTGCGGAGCAATACCGAGTCGACTTCCTCCACTTTCAACAGCAACACCGCAGAAGTTATGGCCTTTTTCCGCAACCGCTCCCGGAAGTCCTCGTGGGTAACCAGCTGCATCTGGGTGTAGATGGCCAGGAAAGCTACAGAGATGATTCCGGTTACCCATAGCGTAAACTGGACGGTGAGGCGGGTGCGGATTTGCACGGACTAGGCTTTTTTCAAGATGTACCCGAGCCCAAAGTGCGTATGAATCAGGCGGGTATCAAAGTCGCGGTCCATTTTGTTTCGCAGGTAATTGACGTAAACCTCCACCATGTTGGTACCGGTATCAAAATCAATGCCCCAAACGTGGCGGGCCAGTTCGGCTTTTGACAGTGTGCGTTCCGGATTGCGCATAAAATGCTCGAGTAGCGCAAATTCTTTTGCGGTGAGCCGGATGATGTTTCCGGCACGCTTGACCACCTTGGTTTCGGTGTCCAGGCTGAGGTCCTCATAGACCAGCGTGCTGTCCCATTGTATATCACCTTTTCTCTTGGTTAACGCCCGTGTTCTGGCCAGCAATTCTTTGAACTCAAAAGGTTTCGCCAGGTAGTCATCGGCTCCGCTATCCAGCCCTGTCACAACATCGTCTGTACTGGAAAGTGCGGTCAACAGCAGAATGGGTGTATTGATTTTGGCTTTTCGGATTTCGCGGCACAATTCAAGCCCACTAAGCCCGGGCATGATGATGTCGGAAATGATCAGGTCGTAGGAGTTACGAAAGGCCAGGTGTTTGCCGGTTTTGCCATCAGTGGTGGCATCTACCGTGTAGGCGTTTTCTTCAAGACCCTTCTTAACCGAAACAATCGTCTTTGGTTCGTCCTCAATCAACAAAATACGCATAGAGCAAAGGTAGCGTGTCACTTATTAAAAATTCATTAGAAGCCTGCAGGCAACGCCCGTTTCTTTCGTGCGGGCTGCCATCTTTCCCCTCACGAAACTAGTATGGAAAACCTGATCATCGTGGTCTTCATCATCGGTTATCTGGCCATTGCGTTGGAGCATCCGATAAAGATCAACAAAGCCGCGACAGCGCTAATCACGGGTGTATTGTGCTGGGCACTTTTTGCCTGGCAACCGCCCAATGCTCAATTTGAACAAACGCCCGGTTATAGCTCATTTGTTGCGGCCCAATCGCCAGCAGACGGTGATCTTTATTCCTCGTTCATTCGGGCGGAGTTGTCGCATCACCTGGGTCAAATTGCAGCGATTCTATTCTTTCTGCTCGGTGCCATGACTATTGTAGAGTTGGTCGATGCCCATGAGGGGTTTCGAATCATTACCGATCGTATCAGAACTACAAATGTTCGCACGCTCATGTGGCTGGTGAGTTGGGTCACCTTTTTTCTGTCCGCTATTCTGGATAACCTCACCACCACGATTGTCATGGTATCGCTGGTGCGGAAGTTGATACCCGATCAGGATAGGCGACTCTTCTTTGCGGGAATGATCGTGATTGCCGCCAATGCCGGAGGCGCGTGGTCACCCATTGGCGATGTAACCACAACCATGCTTTGGATCGGTGGCCAGATTACATCGGGGGCCATTATGAAAGGTCTTTTCTTACCCAGCATGGTTTGCCTGCTGGTTCCTTTATTGGTTCTCAATACAAAGCTAAAGGGGTCGATTGGCGAAGCCCATTCTCCTGCCGGTAATCATCAACCCGGGTTTGCCAGCCGACTGATGCTGTTGGCGGGCATCGGGTCGCTGGTGTTCGTGCCTGTGTTTAAGTCGGTCACTCACTTGCCACCGTACATGGGAATCCTGCTTGGGCTGGGCGTGCTTTGGATCATCTCGGAGATCATCAACCCGGCTGCCGATGAATTTGAGAGACGTAAGTTTTCGGTGGCTACTGCGCTTTCGCGTGCCGATGTGCCGAGCGTGTTGTTCTTCTTTGGAATTCTTTTGGCCGTGAGTGCGCTGGAGTCGATGCAGACGCTGCATCATTTTGCAGCTACGCTCGACCGTACGTTCGGTGATTCCCGCATCATTGTAAGCCTGATCGGGGTGCTCTCCGCTATTGTGGATAACGTGCCTTTGGTTGCCGCCAGCATGGGCATGTATTCACTGACCGAATTTCCGGTGGACAGTACATTATGGCATTACCTCGCTTACTGTGCGGGTACAGGCGGCAGCTTGCTGATTATCGGGTCGGCAGCCGGGGTGGCGGCAATGGGTATGGAACGTATCGAGTTTATCTGGTACGTCAAGCGGATTAGCTGGCTGGCGTTTTTAGGTTATGTAGGTGGAGCTGTTGTTTACCTGTTGTTAAGTGCCTGAAAAAAACAAAGGCCGCGTACGCGGCCTTTGTTTCATGCAAAAACGTGTTTGGCCTAGGCCGCCTTCGGTTGTAGGGCGGGTGTTTCTTCGCCCTTCTTGTCGAAATCATAAACTACCGGAGATGCGATGAAAATGGATGAGAATGTACCCACGCCAATACCGAGCAACAGCGCAAACGAGAATCCGCGCAACGATTCGCCTCCAAAGAGGAACAGCACAATCACCACTACTAATGTTGTTCCTGAGGTGATCAAAGTTCGGGCCAGCGTGCTGTTGATCGCATCGTTGAAGATGCGCTTGCGATCGTGCGAGGTACCCATTTCGAAGTATTCGCGAATCCGGTCAAAGATGATCACCGTGTCGTTGATTGAGTAACCAATAACGGTCAAGACGGCTGCCACAAACACCTGGTCAATTTCAAACGCGATGCCAAATACACGCGCCACGGCAAAGGCAGCAAATACAAACAACGTGTCGTGTACCGTAGCTACGATGGCACCGGCCGAGTACTGCCACTTTTTGAAACGCACCAAAATGTAAATGAAGATGGCGATCAAGGACAAGAGACTGGCTTTCCAGGCCGAGTTCTTGATGTCATCCGCTACCGTGGCACTAACCTTAGACGAAGAACCAATGGTAAACGTTTTATCCGCCACTTCGCTGGCATTTTCAACGTAGGTAAAGCCGGTTTTTTTGGCGACCCCGCTAATCAAGGCACTCTTCACTTTTTCATCTGCGGCATCACTGTCATCATCAATCAGGTAAGCTGTAGTTACTTTAATGGCGTTGTTGCTGCCGAAGTTTTTCACCTCAGTCCCGGCATTTTCAAATCCCTGGGCAAGCGCCACTTTCATTTCGGTGGCCTCTACCGATTCCCTAAAGGTAACTACATACGAGCGTCCACCCTTAAAATCTACCCCGAGGTTCAGGCCCTGAATGGCAATCAGGACGGCTCCCAACACAATGAAAGCGACAGAGCCGATATAGGCGATCTTGCGCGCTCCAATAAAATCAAACTCCCTGCGCTTGCGCACCATGCCAGACAACCCGGTTTCGAAACTGATTTTTGATTCGTCACCTTTCCGGGTGATCCACTCCACAAAAACGCGAGAGATGTAAACGGCCGAGAAGAACGAGGTGCCAATGCCGATCATTAACACAATGGCAAAGCCGCGGAGCGGCCCCTGACCGTAGACAAACAAAGCGATAGCGGTGAGCAGGGTTGTTAGGTTCGAGTCAAAGATGGTGGCAAAGGCGCGTTGGTAACCTTTCTTAATGGCATCCAACAATTTACGGCCATGGCGCATCTCTTCTTTAATTCGTTCATAAATCAGTACGTTGGCATCTACGGCCATACCCATGGTCAATACAATACCGGCAATACCCGGCAGCGTAAGCGCAGAGTCGAGCTGAGCCAAAATTCCCAGGATGAAGAAGATGTTGAACAGCAACGCCAGGTTGGCAATCCAGCCACCTTTCGCATAATACGCAATCATGAAAATCACCACCAGCGCGAGACCGCAAGCCATGGAGATCAAACCTTGATTTTGGGCAACCTTACCCAGCGTGGGGCCAACAATGGCCTCCTCCACAATGCGGGTAGGTGCCGGCAGCGAACCCGCCTTCAGAACGTTTGCCAAATCTTTGGCTTCTTCCAACGCAAAGTTCCCCGTAATCTGGGAGTTGCCGTTGGGAATTTCGCCCTGAACCGTGGGAGCCGTGTAAACAAAATTATCCAATACAATGGCGATGCGGCCTTTCGGTTGGCGCTGGGAAGCCTCGCGCGTTACCTTAGCCCATGTTTTGGTGCCGCTGGCATTCATGTTCATGGTAACGGCTGGTGCGCCCTTGTCATCAAAATCGTTTCGGGCATCGGTAATCACCTCACCGGTCAACAAGGGTTTACGGTTTCGTCCAACATTCAAAAAGTTCAGTTGAATATCTTCTACGCCCGGAGTTACATCGGGATTGGGTTTAACATCCCACGCCCAGTTGATAGACGAAGGAATGAGATTCCGTACATCGGGCCGTCTGAGAATCCGGTTGATTTCCGCGGTATCTTTTACATCATACAAGAAGGGGATACCCTGACTCCACTTTCCAAATAGCGGAGAAGTGGTTGCCCGGGTAAGGGAATCCAACGAGGTGCCCGTGCTGTCCTGGGCTGCCAGTTGTTTCGCCAGGTCTGATTGCGTGGTATCGGCAGGCGTGGCGGCATTTTGGATAGCAGGTGTGCTGGCTTGTTGGGCTTGCAGTTCCTGCGTGAGTTTATCATTTACCGATGACAATGCGCCAATCAAAGCCGGATCGTTGTATTCTGCGACATCCCAAAACTCCAGGCGGGCTACACCCTGTAAAAGTTTGCGTACGCGCTGGGGATTGTCGGCTCCCGGAATTTCGATTTGAATACGTCCCGTGCCCTGAAGCCGCTGGATGTTAGGCTGTGAAGTGCCAAATTGGTCGATACGTGTCTTGAGGATGGTAAACGATCGCTCGATTGCCTGATCAATCTCTTTATCGAGAAATTCGACCACCTCATCATCCGTGGCGCTTTGGGTAATGCGGTCTTTGTTAGCAGCCGAAGCAAAATACAGCGACAGACGCTCATCGGGTTTAGCTGAATTTACAGCTTGCCGGAAAAGTTCAGTGAACTTACCCTCGCCACGCTTTTCACCTTCGCGCGCTTTTGTCAAGGCTGCGCGAAACGTTTCGTCCGTGGCGTAAGAACCACCGAGGCCCCGCACAATGTCAGCTGGTGAAATCTCCAGTACCACGTGCATGCCACCCTGCAAATCGAGGCCGAGTGCCAGTTCGTTTTCTTTGACTTCTTTGTACGTGTATTCTTTAAACCCCAGATCGTACACGGGTTTGTTCCAGAGTGAATCCAGATAAGTCTGTTTCCGGGCCAGGTTAACGGTCCCCTTATCGTCCGTAGCATACGCGATGGCATCTTGCTGCACTTTTCGCGACACGAACGTGAAGGAGAGATAGTACAAGCACAGCGCGGTGATCACCACGGTGAGTACAACAACTATTCCTTTGTTTTGCATATAATATTCCGAATTGATTTTTGAGTTAAGAAAATGAGTAGGCCCGGCCGGATAGCAGTGGTCGGGTTAGGATTGGGGAAGATTCTAATCAGGGTGCCTGTGGCGAAATGGACGCACCTACGAGGTGCCGGAAAACAAACGATGCGGTTTCTGTTACGATAGCCAGCGCCTTCTGCTTTACCTCACGCACCCAAACCTGAATTACCGAGGGTTCAGTTTCGGTTTGAACGGATGCCTGAGGACCGGACACCGTGGCCGGGGCAGTCTGCACGGAGGTTCCGGTCTCCGTTTGTTCCTGAGCTTCGCTGTTTTTCTCTGATCGTTCGGGCTGGTAGCTGAAGCTATGCGAAAACAGGATCGCGAGGGCAGCAAAAATGCCCAGTGTCAATGTTGCGAGACGATTCGTTTGCTTCTGCATGCCCGCCAAAAAGGCCTACAAAAGTAGGGATTGACTTCTAATTTGCAAGTGCCAGCCGGTGCCTCAAAAAACCGGTCAGAACCTCAAGCGCGTGGCTAAAATCCGAGTTGTTGGGTATCACCAGGTCGGCCTGGTGCTTCAGGGGTTCGATCAGGCGCTCGTAAACCGGCATCACGTGGCACTGGTAACGGTAGAGCACGTCATCCAGATCATATCCGCGCTCTACCTGGTCGCGCTTGATTCTGCGGCCGAGTTTAACATGGTCTTTCGCCTCGATAAAAACCTTTAAGTCGAGTTGGGAGGCAATTTCTTCGAAGTATTGGACAAAAAGCCCCTCCACAACCAGAATAGGCGCAACCTTAAACTCAAGCATTTTTGGCCCCGCAGCCGGATTGTTGAAGGTGTACTCGAGTTTCGTGACCGATTGTCCGGAGCGTAATTTGAGGAGATCGGCTTCAAAAGCCTCGCGGTCGATGGAGACGGGTAAGTCAAAATTTTTTACCCCGTTCTCATCTACGGGCTGTAAATCCCGTGGCTTGTAGTAATTGTCTTGTGAGATCAGGCAAATGTGATCAGACCCAAAACTGGCCGACAGGCCTTGCAGAAAAAACGTTTTTCCGGAACCGCTGCCACCTGTAATGCCGATCGTATAAGGTTTCATGTGTTCATATTCATTTACTAATGTCACTTGCCTGCATGCCCTAGTGGCATTTCAGCAGGCAGGCATGGAATGGCCTGAATGATCATTCCGATTAGTATGAAGCATTTACTATGGCCATTTCATAACGAATGACCAATTATAGCGAATTGGTTTGGAAGTAGCTCACCAGCTTTTCAATGGCCCGTGCGCGGTGACTGATTTTATTCTTCTCCTCCAGCGACAACTGGGCCAGGCTTAGGTCGATTCCGTCCGGTTGAAAAATCGGGTCGTAGCCAAAACCATTCTTACCGCGGGGTTCGCGAAGGATATCTCCGCGCAAGATGCCTTCGAACTCCTGAATGCCGTTGTCGGTCACAAGTGTGAGCACCGTCCGGAATTGGGCTGATCGGTGTGTTGTGTTTCGCATTTCACCTAGCACTTTTTGGATATTATCCTCGTGACTTCGCTGCGGGCCGGCATAGCAGGCCGAGTGAACGCCAGGGGCACCCGCAAGTGCGTCAATCTCCAGGCCTGAGTCATCGGCTACACAGGCAACACGGTAATGTTGAAACACGTACTGCGCCTTTTGCAACGAGTTACCCGGAATCGTGTCGGTCGTTTCGGGCAGTTCTTCCGTACAACCAACATCGTCTAATGAAATCAGGCGAAACCGGTTGCCCAGTTTCGCCCGAATTTCTTCCAATTTGTGCGTGTTACGAGTCGCCAGGCACAGCGTCATTGTACATCAAGCAGTTCAATTTCAAAAATCAGGTTTGCGTTTGCGGGAATATCAGCTCGACCTGATCCAAGTGGTGCCGGCCGTGACAAAGTTCCGTAAGCGAACCCGGATGGGAGATAAATCGTTGCCCCGCCTTGAACTGCAGGAACATGACTTGCCACCCAACGATGACGGTAGACAACGAAATGCTGATCGTGCCTTGGTCAAAAATGCCACCAAACTTAAGGGCGCGGGCATCCGGGGAAAGTAGTTTGCCCTTGTACGTTACCAAGATGGGTTTTTGTAAGCATTGGACCTCTCTGCCCCCTCCCTGCCTTTCGATCGTATAGCGTATGCCGGTGGGATCGATGATCGGTACAATTGACCGGGCGGCCAGGGTATCGTCAATAATATCCAGGTCAATTTGCAACTGATCGGCAGGCACGGCAGCAATTTCGGCTGGATTAACTTCTTCGGTGCACGGTGGTGGCGTTAAGGTTTGGGCGCATCCGAACACCAGCAGGAACAACGGAATAAAATTCGCTACTCGCATACTTATTTCTCAATGCCCACCAACTCAACCTCGAATATCAAATTGGCATTAGCCGGAATCGTGGGGGGCGAACCCTGTGGGCCATACCCCAGTGAAGAGGGAATATACAACGTGGCTCGGGTTCCCACCGGGAAGTTAGGAAATGCAATTTGCCAACCGCGAATCAGATTACTGAGCGGATAAACTATAGGCTGTTTGGATTCGTCAAAGACGGTACCATCCAGCAGCATACCCTTATAGGCAAATCGGATTTGTTGTGATAAGTTGGGTTTTTCACCCGTGCCCAATTTGCTGATAACATAGCGAACTCCCTCAGGCGTGCCGGTGGCCGTAATGTTTCGTTCTGCCAGATACTGATTGAGCGCAAGGGTATCTTTCTTCAATTGCTCACTTTCGGCCTTCATGGCCCGGGCATTTTCTTTTTCATAGAATTCGCGCTGAAACTCGTTCAGCCGGTCGGCATTCATAATCTCCTTAACACCCACATAAAAGGTGAAGAAGCTACTGGAGTCCACGTGTGCCGGCACTTCTGACTGCCATGTTTTGGTAAACAGATCTTTCGCCCGCACTTTGAAGGTGATGCTGTCGTTCACCCGAAGTAACTGAAATACTTCACGTACGCCATCCTTCATTGATTTGGGTATGCTGTCCAAAATGGGCAGCAATACCGGGTTTCCGTCTTCGCGGGCAGACGTAAACCACACGGAGTCTTTAGCGTCCCGATAGCTCATATTCATCAAAATGTATTCGCCTTTCCGCCCCGGTTCACCTTTCCCCTTACGGATATAGGTAAACTCTTGCCCGGAGGGCGTCTTCTCGGTTTCCGAACAGGCGGCTACCAGCAGGGTCACGACTAACAACAACAGGATCGATCTCATGTGCTTATTCATTTGGTTATGCGTTCAATTGATTTTTGTATTCTGGCAAAAGTGCCAAAAGTTTTTCAAGCGTTGCCTGCAACGAGGTTTTGGACTGCCCCCCGGCAGCGTTACGGTGACCACCGCCATTGAAATGTTTCCGGGCTAATTCATTCACTGAAAAATCACCCAGGGAGCGAAACGACAGTTTCACCTCATCTTTTCGGTCGTACATCAGAACCGCCATGCGGACGCCCTCAATGGAGAGGCCGTAGTTCACGAGCCCTTCCAGATCGCCCGTCTGGGCGTTGAATCGGCTGAGGTCGCTGCCGCTTAAGGCCATGTAGGCTGTCCGATACTCCGGCACCACCACCAGCTTCTCATATAAGGCGAAGCCCGTTAAACGCAGGCGCTCCAATGTATTATTATCATATATCTTCTTGGCAATCACATGAGGATCAGCTCCATGCGCTACCAACGAGGACGCAATGAGAAATTCCTGGTGACGGGTATTGTTGTGACGGAATCCCCCCGTGTCGGTCATCAGACCTGCGTAAAGACAAGTGGCAATATCGGCATCAATCTTATCGACCGCCTTTAAATCGTGAATCAGATCGAACACGAGGCCGGCCGTAGAGGCTGATTGAATGTTCCATTTCTGGAAATCAGCAAAGTTCTCCGGCTCCAGATGGTGATCAATCACAACTTTCACCCCGCGGGCATCGCGCAGTGGTTTTTCCAACGCGTTTACACGGTTCGGATTGTTGAAGTCGAGGCAAAAAAGAATGTCTGCTTTTTCGATTTCTTGAACAGCTTTCGGCAAGGAGTCGCCAAACCGGTCGTCTACCGCCAATACCTGTTCATTTCCGGGTAGCCAAGCCAAAAACTCCGGGTAATTGCTGGGGGCGATCACCTGGATGCGATGACCAAGCTTTTTGAGGAAGCCCGCCAGGCCCAGCGAGGAGCCCAACGCATCGGCATCCGGCTTGAAATGCATGATAACCACCACATTGCGAGGTGATTGCAGAAGCATTTCCAGCTCTTCCTGATTTTTCATGAGCCGGCAAAAATCGGTAGAAAAGCGCACATTTCAATTCTGGCAGTTTTCGGGCCGAATTGCGGGTTTTGAACGCAATTCTTCATCGTCTTTTGATACCTTTGCGCGCAAATTTTTAAACCCTACAAGTCCATGGCAGGAAAAAGAACGTTCACGATGATAAAGCCCGATGCTGTTTCAGCAGGTCACACGGGTGCGATTACGAAAATGATTGAAGAAGCCGGGTTCCGAATTGTGGCCATGAAGAAAGTAAAACTGACCAGCGAACTGGCCGGTCAATTTTACGCCATCCACAAGGAGCGTCCGTTTTATGGCGAACTCTGCGCCTACATGTCGTCCGGTGCTATTGTGCCCATGATTTTGGAGAAGGAAAATGCCGTGGAGGATTTTCGTAAGCTGATCGGGGCAACAGACCCCAAAAAGGCAGCTCCGGGCACCATCCGCGCACTGTTTGCCAAATCGATTGACGCTAATGCGATCCATGGCAGTGATTCGGACGAAAATGCCGGCATTGAGGGGGATTTCTTCTTCTCCCAGTTCGAGCGTTTCTAACACCTGACGGAAGCCCCGGTGCGGACGGCACCGGGAACCAGGTGCACAAAAAGTTGTTGTTCTAGCAAAATCATTTTCCCAGTAGGTCTATGTCGATTGATCCGTTGTATTTCGAGAAGTTTGAAAGACGCCACAATGCACCCAGTGCCGAGCAGATTGATGAAATGCTGAACGTGGTGAAGGCCTCATCGGTGGATGAACTGATTAGCCAGACTGTGCCGGCTAATATCCGCCTCAAGAAGCCGCTCAATCTGCCCCCGGCTCAATCGGAGTTTGCCTTTTTGAATGACTTCAAAAAGACGATGGGTCGGAACAAACTTTTTCAATCGTACATCGGCATGGGGTATTACAACACCATTACCCCAGGCGTAATTTTGCGCAATATTCTCGAGAACCCGGGATGGTACACCGCCTACACGCCTTACCAGGCGGAAATTGCCCAGGGCCGCCTCGAAGCGCTGATCAATTACCAAACCATGGTCATTGACCTGACCGGTATGGAGATCGCGAATGCTTCGCTGCTGGACGAAGCGACAGCGGCAGCCGAGGCCGTTCACCTGGTGTATGCCGCCCGCAAGGCATCGAAGAAAAATGCCCACGTGTTTTTTGTGGATCACAACACGTTTCCTCAAACGATAGATGTATTAAAAACCCGCTGCGCGCCCATTGGTGTTGAACTACGGGTTGGGGATATCTCCAAAATGGATATAACGGATGCGGACGTGTTTGGCGTTTATATCCAATACCCGAATAACGATGGCGGGGTACAAGATCATTCATCCTTCATTTCGGCCGCGTGCGAACGCGATGTGGCTGTGGTGATGGGTACCGACCTGATGGCATTGCTGGTCTTGAAGTCTCCCGGAGAAATGGGAGCGGATGTGGTGGTGGGCAGCAGTCAGCGTTTCGGGGTGCCCATGGGTTTTGGCGGACCGCACGCAGCGTTTTTCGCCACCCGCGATGAGTACAAACGCCAGATTCCAGGTCGTATCATTGGCGCCTCGGTAGACGCGCAGGGCAATCCGGGTTATCGCATGGCATTGCAAACCCGCGAGCAACACATTCGGAGAGAGAAAGCCACATCCAACATATGTACAGCCCAGGTATTGCTCTCGGTGATGGCGGGTATGTATGCCGTTTACCATGGGCCTCACGGTTTGCGAAAAATCGCGGGGCGCATTCATGGGCTCGCGCAGATGTTGGAGGCCGGTTTGCAAAAACTTGGCATCAAGCAGGTGAATGCGAATTACTTCGATACGTTGAAGGTGGAAGTGGCGAACCCGCAAGAGGTGCGAACCCGCGCAGAAGCAGCCGGAATGAACTTCAGGTACTTCGCAACCCCTCATATCGGAATCTCGCTGGACGAGACCTCTTCGGTCGAGTCTCTGAAATCGATTCTTGCCATTTTTGCCAGCGCCACAGGCCAGGCGGCTCCAACTTCCCTTCAACCCATTTCCTCGTTGAAGTTCTCGGGCTCCCTCGTCCGTACGAGCAGCTACCTGACACACCCGATATTCAACATGCATCATAGCGAGCACGAGATGCTGCGCTACATCAAAAAGTTGGAGAATAAGGACCTCTCGATGGTGCATTCGATGATTTCATTGGGCAGTTGCACCATGAAATTGAACGCTACCACGGAAATGATTCCTGTAACGTGGCCGGAATTGGGCCAGATTCATCCGTTTGCTCCGGCCAGCCAGACACTCGGTTATCAGGAGATGATCAACAATCTGGAGAAATGGTTGATGGAAGTGACGGGATTCACCGGTGTGTCGTTACAGCCGAACAGCGGAGCCCAGGGCGAGTATGCCGGGCTCATGGTGATTCGGGCATATCACCAGCATCGCGGTGACCACCATCGCAACATTGCGTTGATTCCCGCTTCCGCGCACGGAACCAATCCCGCCAGTGCGGTAATGGCCGGTATGGATGTGGTTGTCGTAAAATCAGACGAGGACGGCAAGGTGGATGTCGCTGATTTGAAAGCCAAGGCCTTGCAGTATCAGGACCGTCTCGCCTGTCTGATGGTCACCTATCCATCGACTCACGGAGTTTTTGAAGAAGCCATTACGGAGATATGCGAGATCATTCACCAAAATGGTGGACTAGTGTACATGGATGGCGCGAACATGAATGCGCAGGTCGGACTTACCTCGCCAGCCAATATCGGGGCGGATGTTTGTCACCTTAATCTTCACAAAACATTTTGCATTCCGCACGGTGGAGGCGGGCCTGGCATGGGCCCTATTTGTGTTAACGACAAGCTGAAACCCTTTTTGCCCGGACACGCGGTGGTGAAGACGGGCGGACCGGAGGCTATTCCGGCCGTGTCGGCAGCCCCTTGGGGTAGCGCCAGCATTCTGGCCATTTCCTATGCCTACATTTCAATGATGGGTGGCGAGGGACTGACCACCGCAACCAAGTTGGCGATACTCAGCGCGAACTACATTAAAGAAAGACTGAACGGTCATTATAAGATTCTGTACACCGGAACCAACGGACGCTGCGCCCATGAAATGATTGTGGATTGCCGTGATTTCAAAAAGGCCGGCATTGAAGTGGAAGATATCGCCAAACGCCTGATGGATTTTGGATTCCACGCGCCCACTGTTTCTTTCCCCGTGGCCGGTACTATTATGATTGAGCCCACGGAGAGCGAACCCAAAGCCGAGTTGGATCGATTTGTAGAGGCACTCATTGAAATCCGGAACGAGATACGTGAAGTGGAAGAGGGCAAGTTTAGCCGGGAAGACAACGTGCTCAAGAATGCTCCCCATACCGCTGCGGTAATCACTGCTGATGAGTGGACTCACAGTTACAGCCGGCAGAAGGCCGCCTATCCGCTACCCTTTGTCAGAGAAGCCAAATTCTGGCCTTCGGTAAGTCGTGTTGACAACGCGTATGGTGACCGCAATCTGGTATGCAGCTGCTTGCCGGTTGATGATTATGCCAGGGAAGAGGCCTAGTTCGGCCGCTGGCATTTTTTTACAGAAGCCGGGTCGTGCGTTTGTCTATTTTTACAATTCAGCACGCGTGATGATCGCTCGTACGTTTTTCCTGTGGGCCTTGCCATTATGTGCGTTCGCACAGCCACGAGCTTCGTATACCGGGCTCCCGTCAGAGGTATGGCCAAAGTTGTACCGCATCACGTACGCAAAAGAGAAGACGGAGCAACACCCGTTTGGGAAACCTCTGTTTTCGGCTGAGGCAAAAGCGCTTAGTGGAAAGAAAGTGACGTTGCCGGGTTATATGGTTCCGTTTGAGAACGGGTTAAAGGGAAACCACTTTATGTTGTCATCATTACCGCTCAACGCCTGTTTTTTCTGTGGATCAGGCGGCCCCGAAACTGTTGTTGAGGTTTTCCTGACAAAGGCGATTGCGTACACCGACAAACCCATTGAGGTCAGCGGCACCCTTGTCCTCAATGACCGGAGTGCCCACCAGATGATCTATGTTCTGGAAAACGCCTCGTTCCTGGGTGAGATTGAGTTCTGACTCAGGGTTGAATCCGCGAGCGGATTTCCAGATCATTAAGATGACGCTCGTAGGCATCCTCGTACTTCTTACCCAGTTCGACCTCGCCATGTTCGTATAGCGTGCGATACATCATCCCCAGTATCGACAAGTTGTTTCGTACCTCGCTGGTGATGCCATCTCCACGCCCAATCAGGTAAGTGGCCATTTCATCGGCCCGGTCGCCCATCAGGTTGGCCATGGCTACAGCCTGGTCTTTACGGCCCACCTTAAATAGCAGGTTCACGGTCGAAACATTGGTAGGATCATACCGGAATACGTTGTCCGGAATTACACGCAGCATGAATTGCAGTGCCGAATCGGCTTTGGCAATGTTGCCCTCGTCAATCAGCGCTTCGGCCAGCGTATTGAATGAATGGCGTTGATTGAGCACAAAGCCCCGGTAGTCATCCGAGTAGTAAACGGTAGGATCATCCAGGCCCCGGTAGCTGAACTTATTCAACATGTTGTCATAGGTCTTTTCCGTGTTGACCAACGTCTCGCGGTCGTTGCGAATGTTACGCATGGGGAGAATACGATAGGCGTTTCCCTCCTGAACCACGTAAGGGCTAAGGTCAACCTGAAACTGGTTGAGGGACGTCATGTTAACATAAATCGGGCGATTCCAATTGCTGGTGGCTAATACATCCAGCATGGCCAGGTCTTTCATCTGCAAATGGGAGGCTGTGATGCGCAACTGCATCTGATCCACCACCAGACTATCCATTCCTGCCGGGATGATACCCTTCTTGAGTACTTCCTCCCGGTTCACATTGAGGGTCATCAGCTTGCTGGGAACGATGTTGTTTTCATCGCGCAGCAAGCCTTTATAGTCCTGGCGCAGTAAATCCAGGTACTGATGTAAATCGATGCTCTTGATACCGGTGTTAGCTACGGGCAGGTATTCATTCGGGCCGCCCTGGCGGTATTGGTGCAATGACAGCGTGTAGGGGAAAGGCGTGGACTCATACGAATTGCGCATGGTTTGCCCGATATACCAGTCGGTGTTGTAGTAACTGAGCACAATGACGCGCACATCGGTGCGGAATCCCTCTACTTCCTGAGCGTACCACAGCGGGAAGGTATCGTTATCGCCACCCGTAAACAGTATGGCGTTGGGGGCACATGACGCAAGGTAGTTTTTGGCAGAGTCTACGGAGAAGTACCGGTTGGCGCGATTGTGATCGTCCCAGCCCTCCAGGGCCATGACGGTAGGTGCACTCAGCCCGATGAATGTCGCTGCCAGGGCAGCCATCTTCACGTTCTTTAACAGGCGTTGCAGGCTTTCGGCAATGCCAATCACGGCCAATCCAATCCAGAGGGCAAACGCGTAGTATGATCCGGCATAAATGTAATCCCGTGCGCGCGGCTCCTCAGGGGGTGAGTTTAAGTAAACAACAATCGCCACACCCGTCATGACAAACAAGAGCCCCACCACGGCAAAGTTCCGGGTGTCTTTCACGATCTGGAAGAACATGCCCAAAAAGCCAAGCACAAACGGGATCATCAAAAAGTTATTGCGTCCGCGGTTTTCCTCCAGCAAGGCCGGTACCTTGGTGAAGGCATCCATCGGAGTGAGCCAAGCTGCCATGGGGTCGTCACTTTCGCGGCCGGCAAAATTCCACATGAAATAGCGTACGTACATGAAGCTAATTTGGTGGGTGAACATATAGGCCAGGTTTTGTGCGAATGTTGGTTGCTGACCTTCCGGCAGATCCATAATTCGTTCATAGGCCTTCTTCCCATCGGGGTACCACAACCGAGGTAACATCGTTTCGTTAGCCGGATCGTACTTATAACTAAACTTCCGGGTGGAGATTTCGTACCGGTCTTTTCCTTTGATGTACACCGGTGAGCCGTATTCAATATCGACCGGGCGGGCGGTAAAATAGGCTCCGTAGAGCAGGGGGCGGCTCCCGTACTGTTCGCGTTTGAGATAGCGAACGAAGCTCATCACGTCCTTAGGGGCGTTTTCGTTGATGTTTGTTTCGTAGTTGGACCGAATGACAATGGTGGCGTAGGAGAAATACCCGATGAGGATAAAGGACGTGGCCAGTAAAAAGACGTTGAGCAATGGTTTGTTCCGGAGATGAGTTTGGCGTATGCCAAACGCTAGGCCCGCACCCACTAACACGGCAAAAAACAAAGCACCGGAGCCAAAGGGAAGCCCCAACGTGTTGACAAAGAAGATCTCGAACGAGCCGGCAATGCTGGGCAAGCCCGGCACAATGAAGTCATTGATGAACAAAACGAGGGCGCCACTGATCATCAGCGTTAGTAAAATGCCCCACCGATTGGGTTCATATTTTTTGAAGTAGTAGATCAGGCCCAGTGCGGGTATGGTTACCAGGTTGAGCATGTGAATGCCAATGGATAATCCCATCATGTAGGCAATCATCAGCAACCAGCGGTTGGCTCGGCTTTCGTCCTCTATGTGATCCCACTTCAGCATAGCCCAAACGACAAACGCAGTGAAAAACGATGACAGGGCGTATACTTCGGCCTCGACAGCCGAAAACCAGAACGAATCACTAAAGGTGTAGGCCAGCGCCCCCACCAGTCCGGCTCCTACCAGCAACCAGGTTTGCGATTCGGTGACCGGTCCGTCCTGCCGGATACCCATCATTTTTCGGCCGAAGAGCGTGATGGTCCAAAACAGAAATAAAATGGTAAAGGCGCTGCTAAGCACGCTGATCATGTTGATCCAATACGCCACCCGGGTTACATCGCCCATGGCGAGGAACGAAAACAACCGGCCGAGGAGCATAAACAACGGGGCTCCGGGCGGGTGCGATACCTCCAGTTTGTAGGAGGTGGCAATAAACTCCCCGCAATCCCAATAGCTGGCAGTTTCTTCCATGGTTACCCAATACACCATTAAAGCAATGGCAAAGGTCAACCAACCGGTAATGTTGTTCGTTTTCTGAAAATTCATGCGCGTTGCGGCCGTTAGAAGGGGCGAAAATAGCTAAAATACCCTATTGGGCCGCGTGATCGTTAACGTCACGGCAGGCCTATTTATATACGATCATGTAGAACAACAACCACAGCGAGAAGATGAGCACGTAGGATGTTGTCACAATCCACCACATCATCTTTTTTTGTTTTTGGGCAAAATAGAACAAACCCGTAACGAGCAGATACACGTACGGGATCTCAAAAACGTTAAGTGACTTTAGCGGGTAGTGGTACCGAACATCCACATTGGCGAAGTTCACCAGATTCATGAGCGACAGAGGATAAAACGCCCGGATTTCGGGCAGCGTGGGGTCATTTGTAACGAACAAAAACCAGCCAATTTTAATGAGTTCGGGCAGCAGAAAGACATACTCGGCTGCCAGCGCAACACCCCAGCACTGCCAATAGGTAATCCGAAAGCCAAACATGAAACACCCGATCCAAAGAACAAATCCGATTACCGTGAACTTCCAGGCGTAAATCAGCGGGATGGAGATAAACTGGAGTGTGCTGATCAGTCGCAGGATGCCACCCTCCGGCCGGTCCTGAAGAAATTCGAAGGCGGCTGTTTCATATTCGATAAATTGTTTTTTGATATAAAGCAAAAGAATAGCGCTGATGCAGAGTACAACAAATAGCACACGCTTCTGTGCCCCGAACAACGTGCTCCAACCGGATTCCGCTTGCATGGTGCTAATTAACGTGATTTCTTTCAATTAGATTTGTGGTGATCATGAAGAGCCTGGTTGTTTTGCTGGTGATAGCCGCTGTGGGGACCTGTGCCGCCACACCCGGCCATCGGCCCGACAACCGTGACTCCACGCTCATTCTGATTTCAAATCTCGATATCCAGCTGGAGGCGGCTGAGGCCCTGACCAATCTCTACAACTTCGAATTTGAGAAAGCGGAGACCAAATTCCGCTACTTTAAGATTAAATACGGCTGGCATCCGTTACCCTATTTTTTGCTGGGCCTCAGCGAGTGGTGGAAGATCATGCCCAACACCAAACGCACGGTCTATGACGATCGGTTTTTAGCCTATATGGACAGCGCCATTTTAGTGGCCGAACGACTCTACGACAAACGACCGGAGTATAAAGTAGAGGCTTCCTTCTTTTTGGCGGCCGCTTACGGGTTCAAGGGCAGGCTCTATGCCGATGAGGAGCGAAAGAACTGGCGAAAGGCAGCTGTAGTGGGTAAACGGGCGTTGAACTACCTGGAGGAGAGCAAGGCCGGGAGTGAGCTGAGCCCGGAGCTTTTATTTGGAGATGCCTTGTACAACTACTTTTCGGTTTGGGTTCCGGAGAATTACCCGGCATTAAAGCCGCTGCTGTGGTTCTTTCGCAAGGGTGACAAGAAATTGGGACTGGAGCAACTCAAGGAAGTTTCCTACAACGCATTTTATACGCGCACCGAAGCGATGGTGTGGTTGATGCGAATATTGAACAGCTATGAGAATGATCAGCCTGGCGCGTTCAAAGCCTCGCAGTATTTGCGGCAGACTTACCCGGGCAATCCCTATTTCCACCGGTACTATGCGCGGGTCCTGTATTCGCGCGGGTCTTTTCCGGAGATGGCCAAAGAATGCCACCAGATTTTGGCGCTTATCGATAGCGGGCGTTTTGGTTACGAAGCCACCAGTGGCCGGTATGCCGCATTTTTTCTGGGGCAACACTATGATGTTTTACGAAAATATGATGAGGCTAAAACGTACTACGAACTGGCCGTGAAGTATGCGGAAGAGATTGAGGCTACCGAAAGTGGTTACTACCTCTATTCGCTCATAGCCCTGGGCGAAATCAACCAAAGGCAGGGAAACCGCGAGGCAGCAAAACGGTATTTTAAAGATGCGAAGAAGAAAGCCGGCCGGAAGGATGAGGCTTTTAAGGATGCCAAGAAGCGACTGCGCGAGATGGAAAAGAAAAACTCCGATTGACATGGAGCAGCGCGACCTGATCGTTACCCCGATCGTTATCTTGTTGGTGCTGGCAGCCGCTTATGCAGTTCGGCCACGGTTTACGGATGAAGTCACCCGGAAGTATTTTTTCCCGGCCCTCTTGGTCAAGATGTTTGGTGCCCTGGCACTGGGCTTTATCTACCAGTACTATTACTCCGGTGGCGACACCTACAACTTTCACACGCACGGCAGCCGGCACATTTGGGAAGCGTTTTGGGATAGCCCTGAAAAGGGAGTAAAATTACTTTTTGGCTCAACGAGTTCGGCTGAGGGTGTTTATGAGTATGCATCCAAAATTGTTTTTTATCGTGATCCCAGCAGCTATGCTGTTATTCGCGTAGCCGCTTTTTTCGATTTGTTTACATTTTCCGCCTATAGTGCTACCGCCATTCTCTTTGCTGTGCTTGGGTTCTTTGGAGCGTGGCTCTTGTTTTTGACATTTTATACCAAGTACCCCGAGATGCACCGCGGGCTGGCCGTAGCCTGTTTATTTGTGCCGTCCGTATTTTTCTGGGGCAGCGGGGTGCTAAAAGATACGTTGGTATTGGCTGCTCTGGGAGCCGGAACCTACCTGATCAATCAGATCTTTATCGAACGGAAGCCGACCGCATGGCGGTTATTGATGTTAGCTGCGGCACTCTATACCATTTTTCAAATTAAGGTATTTGTGCTTCAGGCATTTGTTCCGGCTGTTCTTATCTGGGTTTTTGCTGCCCGAATTGTCTCAATTAGCTCATTGATCGTGCGGTGGCTGCTGGTACCTTTTATGGCAACCATTGTGATCGGCAGCGCCTTTTTGGCAGTCAAGGAGATTGGCGCGAAAGATAAACGATATGCCCTCGAGAACCTGGCCAATACGGCTCGCATCACGGCTTACGACATTCGGTTTTGGACGGGTAAAGACGCGGGCTCGGGCTATACGCTGGGCGAGTTGGATGGTTCTTTTGAGTCGATGTTTCGATTGGCACCGGCTGCCATTAACGTAACGTTGTTCAGGCCCTACTTCTGGGAGGTGGTCAATCCGTTGATGTTTTTTTCCGCCCTTGAGAGTCTCTGCTTTCTGTTGCTGACGGTGTATGTTTTCATTTTGTTTCTTTTTCGGCCCACCTGGCGTGTTGTGGATGGAAATTCCCTGTTTGCATTGGTGTATAGCCTGTCATTTGCATTTGCGGTGGGTGTATCCACCTACAACTTTGGTACTTTGTCCAGATACAAGATTACGCTGATGCCCTTCTATGCCCTGGCGTTGGTTATCGTGTTCAGTAAACTAAACAGCGCCAGAAAGTTACCGGTATTAGATTCAACGGAGTAGCGTTCGATTACGGTCCTTTGACCCTCTTCCCCAAGGCGCTTACGCAAAGCGCGATCAAAAATCAGGCGTTCCAATGCTTCGATCCATTCGGTATTGGTGGTGGCCAGGTACCCGTTGGAACCCGAAATAATTTCGGCATTCACACCAACCGGTGATCCCACAGTCGGAATACCCAGCGCCATGTATTGCAAGATTTTGAATCCACATTTACCGCGGGTCCATTCATCGTTTGGAAGCGGCATAACACCAATATCCATCTCCAGCAAATCGTCAATCTCAGTTTCCAGATTCCATTTCTTGAACACAAACGATTTTAGTGCGAACTCTGGATTGCGATCGGCAATTACTAAGAAGCGAAGGTGAGGGTGACGTTCTTCAAGTTGCCGGATAATACCCAAAAACGATTCCAAATACTTAAGCGTGGAATGCGAACCAGTCCAACCAATCGTGATGCCCTCTTGGCCCGGTTCCTTCTCTGGTTTTAGCCGGGCCTGCTGCCGACTCGGGTCAAGGGTGGTGGGGTTCACAACAACCTGCCGAGCGTATTTCGAAGCAAAATCAGCAAGGTAACGGTTGCCACAACTGACCCGATGTGACCAGCGGCAAATCCATTTCACTTTTCCCCGCCATCTCAGAAATGATTCAATTATTGTTTCGTGACGATTGTCCGTCAGCCATATCGCATCATCAAAATCATAGATAATTTTTTTTCGAAAGATCTGAGCTATGATCCATTCCAATACTGGGGGGCCTACGGGGCAAGCCTCCCGGTAAATGAAAACAAAATCAAAACGCAGCAGCTCGGATAAGGTGCGTAACCGGTTGACGACACCCTTCAGCAATGGCCAAAGAAGAGCCCGGCCCGTTTGTTGGCGAACTTTGCGATAGTCGGGCTCTGAAAAAAAGGAAAAAACCTTGAATCTAATCCTGTGGTTTTGGAGTATACCGTAATACTGCTCGAATCGAAACCGTGGCCCGGGAGCGGTATTAGTCGGGTAGGGCGTGAGAAAGGCGATACTCGGACTTTTGCGCGATGGATGAACGTATGTTCCCTGCCCGTGAACGAAAGACGTGATGGCGAAACCATCGCGCAGCGAGTTAGGGTAACGGTTGTCCTCCATGGAATTCAATGGCAAGTTAGCAGGAAGCATTCAATTCGCTGCCGGGTTACGTTCGCTGCGTTGATTCCACTACCTGCAGCGAATTTGAGTCACGTGTCGCCAAAATGTTTCAAATAGCTATATATTTCGAATTGCTGGATTATCATGTCATTCAAAAAGTCGGTCGCCACCACCTTTGGCCTCAATGCTTTTACCTTTCTGGCTGGTTTCTTGAATTCAATCATGGCCGCCCGATTGCTGGGTCCCGAAGGCCGAGGCGTTTTTACGATTTACTCAACTGCGGTGGAGTTAATGGCCATGATGCTCGGACTAGGCCTTCCGCACGCTCTCCTCTACTTTGCCGCCAAAGACCAGTTCGATAGGCCAGGCCTTTTCAATTTTTCGCTGTCTGCCCTTGGTGCATCAACGCTTGCTTTCGTTGCCCTGATGATCATCAGCAATGGCTGGGGCTTTCAACATCTTCTGCTCCCTGCGCCTTACAACAAACTTACCGATCAAGTCATGATGGTTATTTATTTTTTGGGACTGTCGGGTTGGTATCTTTTTGTTTCCGTACTGAATGGCCATCGGCTTTTCCCTCAAACAAATCTGATTAGCTTGGTCAGCATTGGCGGCACGTTGGTAATCTACGCCTTGCTGTTTTTTTATTCTTCCGACCGAGCCAGCCCATCGGTTTTCTTTTTTGTTCAAATGCTGATGGCCCTGGTTACTCTTTTCGGCTGCTTCTGGGTTCATCATCGGTATGTTTCCTCGTCTTACCGCTGGGGTATGCCACCGCGTGACGGAGTGGTGTCTATGGTCCGGTATAGCATGGTTATTTTTGCCAGTAACATCATGTTTTTTCTTACCATGAAACTGGACTATTGGTTTGTTAATCATTTTGCCGGTGCAGCTGACCTTGGCCTTTATTCTCTGGCATCGAATGTAGGATTGACTATGATGTTACTGCCGAATTCCGTGGGTTTGGTGCTCACCGCCTTTACCGCGAATGAGGGTGCGGGGCGGGTGGACAGGTGGTCAGCTTTCCTTTGCCGGCTAACTTTTTTCATTTCATGTTTAATTGCTCTTGTACTTTGGTTAACCGGAGACCAACTTATTCGGTTTTTGTACGGGAGTGTCTTTGATGATTCGTTTTTGCTGCTGAAAATATTGCTGATGGGTATAGTTCCGTACGCGGTTTTCACCGTGTTACGAAACTACTTTGCCGGAGTCGGGTTGTTGAAGGACTTGCTTATTGTCTCCACGCTAGGCTTACTCATAACGGTGGTTCTTGATATCATTCTGATTCCCGCAAAAGGAGCTATGGGGGCAGCCATTGCCTCTGTGAGTACCTATGTTGTGTCCACTGCGTTGCTCGTGTGGCGTTTTCATCGGCACACGAGCACACGTTGGTATCAACTTTTTGTCTTGAATTTGGAAGACATCAAATTTATTCGGTCGAAAATAACGGAACTCTTACACCTCAAGAAATAACGTATGGCGTCTCTGTTGAAAAAAGTTTCGAACTTTTTGCGCATCCTGAATTACAAACCATCTGAAGACTCCAATATTCAGGTGTATGAGTCAGATGAAGTGGTTGACTACTATGTTCAGCAGATTCCCGAACTGCAACCGCCCGAAGCGGCAATATTGGATTTCCTGAAGCCGGAGTTAGGCTCGTTCCGCATGCTCGACATTGGTATTGGCGCGGGCCGAACTACGCACTTTTTTGCCCCACGGGTTCGTCACTACGAAGGGGTTGACTATTCCGATTCCATGGTGTCGGCCTGCAAAAAAATGTTTGCGGCAAATCCTTATACGTTTGCCCAGGCCGATGTCCGGGATTTGTCGCGTTATGCGGATGGAGAGTTTGATCTCGTAATGTTTAGTTTTAACGGTTTGGACAGTATTTCGCCCGAAGATCGGGAGCTTGCGCTGACGGCTATCAGGCGAGTAACCAAAACGGGTAAGTATTTTGTCTTTTCGTCTCATAATCTGCAGGCACTTTCAGATCACGTTCGGTACCAGTTTTGGCCAATCCATCGGCAGATATTGCAGAAAAACTATCGCTCCTTCGTTCTTCGCAAGCTGAACCCACCCATACGTGAAATGCAGCGCCAGAATTTTGCCCGGGTGGTTGACGGCTCACACGCTTATCAAATCAAGAATTACTGGGTGAGGCCGGCCTTTCAGGTGCAAACGCTGCAGAAGTATGGTTTCATCGCGCAAAATGTTTTTGACCTTCAGGGCAAACCGGTGTCTCCCCAAAATTATGACCTCGTGACGGATACCTGGTTGTATTACCTTTGTGTGCGTAATGATTGAGGTGATTACACGAAAAATTCCGTTGATATCTCAAAAGGAGGTTTGGTACTATGACGGATCGCCTGTTGAATTGGCTGGCCGCATTTTTTTTTACGAGGCCATGCAGCCGCCCGCCCGGCCCTACGAGGAGTTTCATACACTTTGGTCAAGTCTCGAGCTTGCCGAAGACGCGTTGCACCGGCAAATCAGCGACACCTTTCGGTACCATATTCGGAAAGCGCAGCAGATTGACCACAAGCCTTGGTTTGCGTTTGACCCCTCCGATGACGTGCTTGAGCGGTTTTTAGACACGCAGAAAAGTTTCGCCATGGCCAAGGAAATCATGCCCTTTGGCCGTAGCCGTTTACATGCGATGATAAGGGCCGGTTGTTTTTGCCTGACAGGCGTGAGCATCGCCAATCAACCCATGATCTACCATGCCTACTTGGCGGACGGTGCTATTGCACGCCTGCTCTCCAGTCACCATGTCGGAGAACAACCCGACACGATCCGTGGCTATTTGAACAAGTCTTTGCATTGGTACGATATGCTCTTTTTTAAAAGTCACGGCTACGTGACCTATGATTGGGGTGGTGTGCCAAAGCCGGGAGAAGGACGAACGTTTTTTAAAGAGTCTTTTGGTGGTCAGCCAAAGGTGTTCTATAACTATACGGTTCAAAACGTGGTGTACAAAGCGTTTGATTATTTGCGTTCCTAACAAGATGGATGCTCTAAAGTCACTTTACTATGTCCTTAAGCCTGCGCGACTGCCCAAGTCCGTTAACTTACATTGTGGGGTTATTTTTCATACGGAGGAGATTCAGCAGCCCGCTACATTTTCGCAGTTAATACACTTCTGTCAGCAATACGTTTCGATTACCGGTAAGCGCGCCCTTTGCACGGTAATGTCTCCGGAGAATCCAAGCATTCGAAAGCAAATGAACCAATTGGGTGTCAGCAGTGACGAGTTTGCCGGACGCCTTCACCAACTGAGGGAATGGGCTGACATCGGATACCACGGGCACTTTTGGAAATCGGTTGACAAGCCATTTTCCGAACCAGGGAACCAAATCAAGGCTGGTAATTTTGAAGCGGCTGATGAACCGGGAACACGAGCGCAGTTCAAAGCCGAAATGGATTGGTTTCAGCAAAACGGATTTACCCTCCGCAGTTATTCAGCCGGGTGGTGGTTTGTGAATCCTTTTTTGATGAAGCTTCTTGGTGAAAATCACCTCGTGCTTGATTTTTCCTTTTCCCAGCAACCCTGGGTTAACAACACCTGGGCGAAAAATTTTCTGGCATCAAACAACATCATGTTCGGCCAGAGTTTTCGGGAGAAAACCGGCCCCGTCTTTGTCCAAACACTGATGGGGTTTACCGGCAGTAACTATCCGATGGACTTTGTTCGAATCCTTAACCGGTTTTTGCCTTCGCAGGGCGTGGTGACCGGGATGATAACCACCCATGACTATAATATTGCCAGCGCGCGAGAATTAGAAAACACGCTCAAGGTTATTCGCCTCTTATCCACTCATTTGAATGTCGCCTTCTGTTCGGAGGCGGATTTTTTGCGAACGAGTGCGCCAATACCGATTGAATGACATGAGCCGGCTGCCCCTACGAACACGTATTTTCAACCTATTCCGAACCGCGTTTATGAATCGGCCGGTCGAATTCCTGTTAACCCGGGCAATTCAGGTTCGGTGGTTACGACTCCTGGCCTTTCGGCTTCTGCCCAATCACTACCAGTACAAACCCGGGAGTTTCAGAAGTGTGGTTCGGTTCGGATTAAGGTTTGAATTGGACATCAGCAACTTAAATGACTGGGAGATTTTTTTCAGCTACACGGACCATTCGTTAGAAAAGTTGATTTCAGAAAGCAAGCCCGGGTTTTGTGTATTTGACGTTGGGGCCAATATCGGTTTTGCTTCGCTTCGTCTGGCAGAGCGAGTGGGGCCTTCCGGAACGGTGATTGCGTTCGAACCCTTCCCGTTCACATTTGCCAAGCTTCAGCGAAATCTCAGCCTCAATCCGAAACTTCCGGTTAAGCCACACCCCGAAGCATTGGGTTCGGCCATCGGGGAGGCGAAATTAGCTGTTGTAAAAGCCGACAATCTCGGACGAAACAAAATTCAACCCCTGCCCAACGGAGACGGTGTGCACGTGAACCTAACTACCGTTGATGAATTTTGCGCGAAGCACCACATTGCGCAAGTGGATCTTTTAAAACTGGATGTGGAAGGCTATGAAATGCAGGTGCTCTTGGGTGCCCGGCAGCTCATCACGCGTTGTAAGCCGGGTTTGTTGGTGGAAATCGGTGACGAAAATTTGCGGGCGCAGGGCTCTTCGCCCGCTGAATTGGTCGAATTTCTGCACAAGTCGGGCTATACCGTTACTGAAGCAGAGTCTGCACGGGTCATTGAGCTTTCTGAAAATTTCAAAAATTGCCACTTTGATGCGTGGTGCCACCCGTGAATACCCCTCGTCCAAAGATTACAGTATTGATACCCGGATTAGGGGTTGGCGGGGCTGAGCTTCAACTGGTGCATGCCATTCCCTTTTTGGTGCATTATTATGATGTTCACCTGGTGCTGTTGTCGGATGAAGAGGCATTACTCGCCCAGGTGTCCCTGTCGCCAGATCGCGTGTCAGTATTGAAGATCGGCCGCGCGCATATCGACAGGTCGAGTTTATGGCGCGGTATACGAGCAGCGTGGTATCTAAGCCGCACACTCGGACGCCATCAGATTCGTCTGCTCGTTGCTCACTTGCCCCTGGCGCATTGGGTTGGCCGGTGGGTTGCCTTTTTCTCAAAAGTTTCGGGGTGGACAATCGCGCTCGTGACCCATCATCACTCGATTTATGAGGCCCCGTATACCCTTTCCGGGAAGTTAACCTGGCAACTACTCCGCTTCTCCTCGGTCATGGATACGGACACAATATCTGTTTCGCGTGCCGTGGCGGCTACTCTTCCTCGGGTGCAAGTGGCAACGAAAGGACGTGTCATCTACAATTTTGTGGTGGACGATCGTTCGTCAAAAGAAAATCCGTTTGGTCGTTCCGGCTTCAAAGTGGTTTTAGCCGGCCGCGTAGAACCGGTAAAAGGCCAGACGTTCTTCCTGAAGGCAATCGCTCAACAACTGAGTGAGGAAGATTTGGTGAGGCCGTCTTTGCACATTTGGGTACTCGGAGAGGGGAGCGATTTGAACGCGCTGCAACAGTGGGTGAAGAACCAGGGATGGAGTGACCGGGTAACTTTTTTGGGTACTGTTGACCATGCTCAGTTGTTGAATTTCCTCGCTTACGCGGATTTGGTCGTTGTTCCTTCTTTGCAAGAGGGTCTCGGTAATGTGGCTATTGAAGCGATCATGCTTGGGTGCAACGTGCTGGCATCCGATGCCGGGGGGCTTCCGGAGGTCGTTCTGCCGGGTCGAACCGGATTTGTTTTTACAGCAGGTGATGCTCGTTCTGCGGCTGACCGCTTTCGTCAAATCCTGAACCAGGGGCTTGGCGTGGATTCGGAGTATCAGCGCAGCCACTACATTCAACACTTTACCGTGATGGCGCATGTTGATGGCCTTCGCGAATGCTTTGATTCTATTCTACGGCATGGCTAAGGTTTTGTATCTCACCTATGACGGGATGACCGACCCCCTCGGACAGGCACAGATTTGGCCATACCTGTCGTGTCTTCGAGATCGGGGGCATTCCATTACGATTGTCAGTTTCGAGAAGCAGGTTGGTGAAGAAAGGTTAACAGCACAGCGCGCACAATTACAGTCGGCCGGTATACGTTGGAAGTCTTTTCCGTATCACAAACGGCCAGCCATATTCTCAACGCTTTGGGATTTGTGGAGGATGCGTCAAGGCGCAAGCCGAATATTGCGCGAAGAAAAATTTGATATCGTTCATGCCCGAAGTTACCTGCCCGCCATGGTTGGGTTAGTGCTCCGGAGAGTACACAAAATCAAACTGGTTTTTGATGCCCGTGGTTTTTGGATTGATGAGCGAATTGAGGGAAAAATCTGGAACCCCCGCAATCCGATCTTTAAACTCGTGATCGGGTATCTCCGCCAGTGGGAGCAGCGGTTGTTCGCCTCGGCTGACCATGTTGTTTTGTTAACCGAACAGGCCAAAAAGCTGGTGACAGCCGGACGGCCAGCGCTGGCCCAACCTGATCGAGTTACGGTTATACCCTGCTGCGTGGATGTTTCGCTCTTCCGGCCGAGCTCAGGTGAACCTTTGCGGCAGAAATGGTTTGATCGCCTCAACATTGCCCCGGCCCGGCAGGTTATTCTTTATCATGGCAGTTGGGGTACCTGGTACCTCACCCGCGAGGTCATGCGATTGATGCGAATCGCCAAACTGGAAAATCAAAATTTCATCTTGCTTGTCGCTACGCCTCAACCGGCTGCCCTGGTATTGGCCGATGCGCAAGCGGAGGGTGTCGCAACCGAAGACGTTCGGGTTGTTTCGGTAGGTCACCGGGATATTCCGGAGCTACTATCGGTGGCGCGGCTGGCGGTTTTTTTTATTGCCCCGGTTTTTTCAAAACAGGCGTCTTCTCCGACTAAGCTCGGGGAGATTGTCGCTTGCGGAGTGCCGCTGATTACCAATACCGGGGTTGGTGATAATGATCGTTTGTTGCGCCAGGAATCAGCTGCAGCATTGGTGGATGATTTTTCACCCGAAAGTCTCAAACGGGCCGTCCGGAAAATGACTTCGATCGATGTGCCGCAGTTTTCGGGTGAACTTGTTGGTTTTTTTGCCTTGGGAAAAGGCGTGGATTCTTATGATAAGATTTACAAAGAACTCACCTCGTAAGCGTTTCCGGGTTACGTCTTACCTTTGAGGTTAATTCATGCAGTGATGCGCCTTTATTTTGCCGGCATCGGGTTGCTGATCAGTAGTCTCGTACCCGCACAGCCCGTTGCGGATTTTTCGCTTGCTGCGCAGGCTTGCCGTGCTCAGGATATTGGCCTTCAGAATCAGACGGCAGGTGCATCTTCCTTTCGGTGGGATTTCTGTAATGGCGGTGCCGAGACAACTCCGATTGGAACAAATTCAACTTTTATTTCGGCTGGTAACTCAACGGAGGGGTTGGTCATCGTTCGGGATGGCACGCAATGGTATGGTTTTATGGCTAATACCAACGCCAACACGCTATTGCGACTGGATTTTGGCACCAACCCGGCCAGCAATCCCACCGTGGTTGATCTCGGTAATCCAGGTGGCTTGCTGGATCGGCCGCGTGATATCAGCCTGGTGAAAACCAACGGTGTTTGGCTTGCCCTGATCACCTGCTTCAATGTAAGCAGTTCAACCACCGGGTTGATCCGATTGAATTTTGGGGCAACGCTTAGCAGTTCTCCAGCCGCTCAGAATCTCGCTAATCTTGGCGGCCGGCTAACCCAGGCTTATTCGGTGGATTGGATGGCCGACCAGGGTGAGTGGATTGCCGTTATTGGTGACCGAAGTCAACGGAAAATACTTCTCGTGAACTTCCGTACCAATCCAACCGGGACCCCTTCGGCACCTACCGATTTTAAGGAACTGATACTTCCGGGCGGAGGATTTCTGAAAGATGTAGCGCTTTTGCGCGATGGTTTCGGGTGGAACGGGTTAGCCTTGATTGAAAACGGAAATGTTTTTAAGCTGGAATTTCCGGGTGGCCTTTTCGAAGTCCCGTTTACAGTCAATCTGACAAGCCAGGTGTCGCTTACCGGCTTTCCGAATAATGCGGTGCTTTTGCGCGATGTTGACCGATACTTCGCTTTTGTGCTGCAGTTTGAAGGCGACCTTTTCCGGCTTGACTTTGGCAGTAATCTCAGCAATAGCTCGCCACTAGTCACCAATCTGGGCCGGTTGGGCACACTTGCCAACGTGCAGGGTCTAGCCATGACCAAGATGGAAAATAACATCTATGGTTATACTTGCTCCATCGCAAGTCAGCTGAAACGCGTGCATTTTACAGCACCCTGCTCGGGCAGTGCCGCATCATCAAGTCTTTTTGCGCCTGCCGTTAATTTCAACCAGTCCGGCACCAAGCGAATCTCACTGGAGGCAACCGATGATTTTGGCGAGAGCCGTGTGGCAATAGAATCAATACAAATTAAAGAAAAGCCAACAGCATCTTTTTCTTTTTCCAGGAATTGCGCGGCTGAAGCGGCCGTGTTTCAGAATACGTCAGTTGACGATGGAGTGATTCTGTCCTGGTCGTGGTTTTTTGATGATCCTTCTAGCGGGCCGGCAAACAGCTCCAATCTGCCGAGCCCCAACCATATTTTCGCGGAACCCGGTACCTATCAGGTCCAGCTAACAGTAACCGATGACTGTGGTGATACTGATACTCTTGTTCGGCCAGTGGTGGTAACGGATCCGACCTCCGTGTCATTGGCCATCTTGCCCGCTGGACCGGTGTGCTCTTTTCAACCCGTGTCCTTCAGCCCTGCAACTTCTGTTGGCCTTGGCGAGGTTTCGGATGTCCAGTGGAATTTTGGTGACGGTAATTCAACAACCGTTGTTCAGCCGGTTCATCAATATGCGAGTGCGAACACGTTTTTGGTACAACTGGCAGCCCGCGTGGCGCAATGCAGCAAAAATGCCACGGCCAGCCTGGTGGTCAATCCCGGAGTAGACGTTCAGTTTTCTTCCTCGGGCATCTGCAGTCAACAGTCGGTGTCTTTTCTAAATTTATCCTCTCAAGTCGGAATTTCGCATTTGTGGGATTTTGGTGATGGGCAAACGTCAACGGCCTTGAATCCGACACATACTTATCCTAATGCGGGTGATTATACTGTGTCACTTCAAATTGTGAGTGCCAATGGGTGTGTCAATCAGCTTTCGGAAAACAAAAAGATATGGAGCCGGCCCGTGCCCGATTTCTCGCTGGCTTTGCCGCCCTTCTCCTGTGCGGGAACGCCTTCTCAGTTCACCGACCTCACGCCTCCGCCCACGGATAGCAACATCACATCCTGGTCATGGGCATTTGGCGATACCGCCAATGGATCATCATTACAGCGGAATCCGGCTTACGTTTATACCACCAGCGGCAGCTATTCCGTGACGCTCACAACTACGACCAACACGGGCTGCTCAGCATTTGTGAATAAGACCGTGACTATCGCGGCATCACCAACCGCCACGTTTACCACCGGGCTTGCCTGCGCGGGTTCGCCTACGCAGTTCACCGATACATCGACTGGCATTGTTGCCCGGCAATGGCAAATTCAAAGCACTACCTACACATCTCTGAATCCTACCCATGTTTTTCCGGCTCAAGGCAGTTTTCCGGTGTCGCTTACCGTCACGGGTATGAATGGCTGTCTGAATCAGCGCCAGCAAGTCGTTAACGTGCCGGTGCCCATCCAACCGGATTTTATTGCGCAGAATCTGTGCGCCACACAGGTGACTACCTTTGAAGATGCCTCCAGCGCATCTCCGTCTGATCCTGCGGTGAATTGGCATTGGAATTTTGGATCACTCGGTTCGGCCCAGGGTACAACGGCTTCACGGATTTTTCCAACACCACAAAACTATAACGTTCAGTTGACGGTAACCGGTCAATCGGGTTGCCAGTACACACGCTCCAGAACGCTTGTGGTGAATACCGTCCCGGAGGCCGCCTTTGTGGCAACGCCTGTTGCCGGCCCCGCGCCTCTCACGGTTGATTTCACCAACACGTCAACGGGTGCAACCTCGTATCAATGGCTTTTTGGTGATCCTGCCGACTCGCAATCCATTGACATATCACCGGTGTTTACCTACCTGTCGTTGGGAACCTATCCGGTGCGGCTCGTTGCTGCGCGCGCTTCGGGCTGCCGCGATACAGCAAGGGTTCAAATCAACGTTGTGGTGCCAGCTGTCGACCTTTCGGTGGATCGGCTCGAGCTGGTTTTGCAACCGGATGGCACGCGTTTGCCACAGGTTACACTCACCAACCGAAGCAATGTACCGATCAGAAATCCTGATTTGCAGCTGCAACTTGGCAACATGCAGTCGGTTGTCGAGGCAGTCGTGCAAACCCTACAGCCGGGCGAGCAATTGGTTCGATTCATGAACGCGCGGGTAGGAGTGGGTCAAGCCGATTATGTATGTGTCAGTGCATCAACGGCCAGTGACCAGATCATGACTAACGACCGGCAATGTGTGTCGCTACGCGATGGCTGGTTCTTGCTTCCGCCTCATCCGAACCCCGCCAGCGATGTGATTTGGTTGCAATGGACCCCGACCACCACACCCCCGGAGGTGCAGGTTTGGAATTCGACCGGGCAGCGCATAGCCGAACTCACCGACTTTGAATCCGGTGGCGGTCAGCGCGGTCTGGACGTATCCGGATGGGCCCCGGGCGTGTACATCATTCAACTGCGTGCTGAGGGCCGCGTGGAGCAGGCCCGTGTGGTCATCGCGCGGTAATGCACCTTTGTATTTGTTTCCTGACTTCCGCACTTTTTGGAGTCGAGTCAAAAAAACATAGAATTTTATTCAAAAACGCGGTTTTTCATTTTGGTTGGGTGTTAAAATCTGGCTTTTACCTTTGTTTTTGTGTTTATCCGAAAACT
>Ga0209985_10000068_pt1 | contig 112596 bp, 99 predicted proteins | sample NOAtaG_FD_187305 | JGI IMG/M metagenome (GOLD analysis project Ga0209985, IMG submission 187305) | Freshwater lake microbial communities from Lake Erie, under a cyanobacterial bloom - NOAA_Erie_Diel6S_1000h metaG (SPAdes) (version 2) | ecosystem: Environmental > Aquatic > Freshwater > Lake ... | reverse complement strand
CAGTTTGTCCTGCTCTTTATCTAGCTCGACCACTTTATATTCGTAGGGATTAGCCACATTCTCCTTGAGAAAGGCATTGCCCCGATCGTCAAAATCTATCGGTAAGTTCTTAAAGCACATAAGGTGTATGGTTTGAAATAATATTCTAAAAAATCTGAACTGACGCCAAAAATCCTGCAAAGCCGACGGCGATGTACGTGAAGATATATCGTCAGGATACCAGCTTTAATATCCTGGCAATTTGTATCAGGTTGTGATCTACGGCGTGAAGCCCTCCGCTGATTTTTCCCATTGCCCCGTGGATAGTATCCAGTTGACTGGAGAGGGGACGGGTATCTTCGGCGATTTGCTTCAGGCCTGAAGCGAGCTCCTCGAGATAGTTGCCGGCTCGTCTGAGTGCGATGATAATCAATACCAGGTAAACAACGAGTACCAGTACAACAATAGCGACGATGGCGAGTGTGATAAAGGTGAGTGTCTGATGCATATTAATCAGGTTTATTTTTGTTCTGCCCTGGTCTTCAGGGCTCCCCCAAGGGTCGCGGAATGTTCGTCAATATTTCCCACAGTATCCAGGATATGGGTGGCTGTGTGAATAGTGGAGTTCAGGACTCCGATATGGCAGGTATTCTGGCTGATTCCCAGGCCCGCATCCCGCATTTCCTTCATGTACTGTTCAATATTCCAGGCAGCACGGAGGACTTTGTGCAAAAAAACGATAATCAGCGGGAGTACCAGCACGGTGACGACCAGCAAGATTATCCAGAGTATGTGTATGGCCGACATATCAATTATATTTTTCCTGTTTCAAAGCGGTTTCAATGGTCTGTGCGAGTGATTGGTCCACTGCTTGCAGGCCTTCGGATACCTGGGTGAGTCCGTTGTTCAATTTGATGACTTCGACCGGCAGGTGCCCGGTTTCGGTTTCTATTGCACGCAGGCCCAGCCGTAGTTTGGCCAGAAAACTGTCTGGGGCACCACCAATGCGCTGCAATACCGAATGAATGGAGGACAGGCTGGATACCAGCACAATCACGAGTGCCAGCACTGCGAGGATCGTGATGCACATGAATACTATAGTCATAGCCGGATTATTTTGATAACATACATGCCGGGCAGCCGGGGCAACCCTCAATATGAGTTCCTACTTTCTGGATACCGGAATAGATTCCCCCGGCATTTTCCAGGATTCCCGCTGCTACCCGGTTAGTAGTACCCAGGGAAATCGGGATATGAATCGTATTGTTGGCAACGAGCTTTCCCTGTGTCCATATTTCTGCTGCTACAGATTCTATTTCCCTGGCAGTCGTCAGTATTTTTTTCAATAAGAATGCCACAACAGCGATTACAACAAGGCCGAGGATCAGCGAACCGCCCCAAACCATCATGATTGCCTCTTGAGAATATTCCATATCGTTTATTTTTTTGCGTCCCGTTCATGCAGGGCATCACCAACAAAGTGAAGATGTGCCTTAATTTCAGCAGAACCTTTCAGGACTTCTTCGGCCACCTGGTTTGTTTGCTGTAAATTCCAGATACAAAGGGTGTTTTCCTTTATCTCGCTCACGAGCTTCAGGGCAGTGGCAGCCAATCGGCCGATACGTTTTGCAGCAGCATTTACGAGCAGCAGGAGTATTGCTGCAGCGATCACGATAACCCCGCCGATCATCAGCGAAAGGTGCCAGGTTTCGAAAAGTGCGATGTCGTTTTGCATAAGGCTTAAGTTATTTGACCACTTCTTTAGGGAGTCGCCTGGTACCGGTTCCAGGCTTTGGAGAACTTGAAAACTGCAATTTCTCGTAGAAGAAATGGGTTATTCGGTCACTTACCCCCAGTTTTCTGACATGACCCCATCCTGTTGGGACGTTTTCGTCCTTCCAGCGACTTGTCCTGTTTTGATACTTTTGGGTGATCCCACGGAGGTTGCGGATCAGTAGCCCTGTAGTGCGGGAGATGGTCGAAGAAACTAACGTTCCCGGGGGTGTCTGATAGAAAGGGGCAAAAGCATCGGGGAAACCTGGCATGGTACAACCAATACAGGGCGCTCCGATATTCATGCAACCACCGGCGTGGTTGATGGCGCCGCGCTTGTTGATATTGCACTGGACCACCGGCCCCCAGCACCCAATTTCCACAAGACATTCCTTATCGCCGTATTTTTCGGCGAAGGTACCTTCCTCATAAAATCCGGCACGGGTACAGCCCCGATGGACGGTTTCGCCAAACAGCCATGCCGGGCGGCCCAGTTCATCAAACTCCGGCAGGGGCCCGAGTCCATGGAGGAACATCAGCACCGCGACGATCGTTTCCGTGATATTATCCCCTTGTGGCGCACAGCCGGGGATATTCACTACGGGAAGCCCCAGTATGCTCCGGTAATCTGCACCCAGAAAATCCATAACCCCCATCGCATTGGTCGGATTACCTGCGGCAGCGGGGATCCCTCCCCAGGTAGCACAGGTACCTACGGCGATAACCGCAGCGGCACCCTTAGAAAGTCGTGTAACCCAGTGTGCTGTGGGGATAGGCTGAGGGTCGCCATTTTCGTCTTCCTCTACGCCAAGCCCCGACCAATAGCCCCCAAAAGGCTGCGTGAGGGTCTCATCCATAACAGAGCCTTCGCAAACCACTACATAAGGTGCACCCAGCTTACCCTGCTCGGCAAGAAAGAAAGGCTCCATGAATTTTTCGCCCACCGTCACGGCAATTGCCGGGTGATGGAGGATCAATTTGGGTACCCCCGGAATGTTCCCGTTCAACAGATTTTCCGCAGATGGAGAGGTAGCGCCTACCGTTGCGATGGTACAGCCGTCACAACTACCCCCGGCAAGCCAGAAAGCATGTACCTCCTTAATCGCATCAGGCATCAAATTCCCTGAAATGTGTTTTACCATGTTCAAGACATGTTCGTTATTGTAACTCTTTTCAAGGGTTTGCAGATGACTGGCGGTATTTATGACCGTTTGCGGCCGGGGCACGAAAAAAATCATTGTAATGAAACTTTCAATTACAGTAGTTGATATTTTTCACTTCCTGCTTTACAAATCGCCCAGCAATCCTTTTTGAGTTACGATGATGACAAAATTTTTCTTTTGATAAAGGTAAGGAAGGGTATTTCTAATGTCAAGATTTTTGCCCACAGCTATTTAGAAAACATTTTCTAATTGTCGGTCGCGTCGGAAAGCTTCCTTTGTGTAATTTTACTCTGTGAAGCTGTAGAAGGCTTTCCTGTGCTACAAATACCAAAGTCCCAAATGATTTTCATGAGCGGCCATACTACAAGGGATAAAATTCTGGAGGTCTCCATTCGCTTGTTTAATCAACAGGGGGTACAAAATGTCCGGCTACAGCAAATTGCCGATATGGCTGGCATTAGCATAGGAAATCTTGCCTATCATTTTTACGATAAAAAAAAGATTTTAACCGATATTGCCCTCGGGATTGATGAGGCTTTCAGCCAGGCCACTGCGGGATGGAAAGATATCCACCAACTCATTGACCTGGATAACCACCTCTCCCACCAATACTACCTGCTAAACACCTATGCCTTCTATTTCCTTGATATCGTTGATATTAAGCGCTTTTATCCGGAAATATACCGGGGCAGAAAAGAGCAAACCAACCAGTTTATTGAACACCTGACCGCATGGCTGGAACGTAGTGTGGAGTCCAGGCTGTTTCTGCCACCCCAGCGACCAGGTCAATATGCAGACCTTAGTAAAATGATCTGGTTTATCAGTGCCTTTTGGATGAGTAAAAAGCGCATTTACCAGGATGAAGAAGACTTCGAATTTGGGTTTAAAAAAATGATCTGGCAGCAATTGGAGCCCTTTTTTACTCCTGAGGGCAAATCGGAATTCGATATCCTGATCGCTCCAGGTTTGTTTTACTAGCTTTCCGGAAGCTTCGGATGAAAGGTGTTTTGCATGAAGCCGTGCTTTGGAACTATACTGAATTTTATGCCGGGCTGCTGTTGCCGCCCGCGCAACTGCAGCAGATAAATATTTTTCACCTCAATACATAATTACGTACATGTGCCTCGCAATACCCGGAAGAATCACCGAAATACTCAATGAAGGGACAGATGAAATGCGCGTGGGAAAAGTTTCGTTTTCCGGCATTCAGAAAAAAGTCAACCTCTATTTAGTCCCGGAAGCCTCCGTAGGAGATTTCGTAATGGTACACGTAGGAGTAGCACTGAGTACCGTGGATGAGGAAGAAGCGAACAAAACCCTGACGTTTCTCAAACAAATGGGAGAACTGGATGAAATAAATATTGAAGCATTATGAAAATAGCAGTTGCCGGAAAAGGTGGGGTGGGCAAGACTACCATCAGCGGTACGCTTTGCCGCATTTTTGCCCAACAGGGGAAAAAGGTTCTTGCGATTGATGCAGATCCAAATCCCAATCTCTCCGTTGTCCTGGGCCTTCGCCCCGACGGCCCTCAGCCCATGCCCCTCAGCACGGAAATTCTGGAAAAAGTGGAAGATGAGGCAGGCAATAGACGCTTCGCCGTAAAATATCCACTCGAGGAAGTTCTACTTAAGTATGGCCAGGTGGCTCCCGATAACGTTTCCCTCCTGATGGTGGGCAAACCGGAAGTTGCCGGCAGCGGCTGTATGTGTGGCGCCCATACCTGCGTCCGGGAATTAATCCATACCGCACTCGCTGAATCCCGGGATCATATCACAATCGTGGATATGGAGGCTTCTCTGGAACAGATGAAACGCGGCACCTCCAGATACGTGGACCTCATGCTGACGGTAGTCGAACCCTATTATCGGTCCCTGGAGGCAGCTTCGAGATTTGCAGTCCTGGCAAAAGATCTCGGCATTCAAAAAATATGGGTTATTGCCAACAAAGTAAAGAACCAGGAGGAAGAACGCGCGATCAGGCAATTTTGTGATAAAATGGGTTTAGAGCTCAAGCTTTTCATTCCATTCGAGGAAAAAATCGGCGAAGCGGATTTTCACGGGAATGCCTTCATTGACCATTCCCGTGAAAACCCCGCCGTAGCTGCACTCTCCAGACTAGCCCGGGAAATTTTGCCGCAATAGCCGGATTTTTCCTTATTTGCCTTTCGTCGGTGGAGTAAAGTGATCCTCCGGGAAGCGGGCTAAAAATTCAAAATCCGTCAGTTTATAGTCTGAGGAAAGGGTAAGATTTTCCAGGATATAATCATCTGTATTAGTACGTCGCCGGTCCTGGTAAAACCGGATGCCCTCCACTTCGGTATAGTTGTAATATCTGTTGTACCCATAACCTTTATCGTGCCGGAGCAGTGAAGCAACGTACTCATGTGTTGCTGCATCAAAATAAAAACGCCAGGTATGAAAAAGAGCTGAAGTACCCGCTCCTTCGTCATAAGTGACTTTTACGCCGAGTACTCTCCTTCCCTCTAGCGTCGTGTCGCCTTCAAATGTCAGGTTTGCTCCTTTGTCTGTAAGCTTAAACGGGATAGCGATAAGATAATGGGATCCAAAGGAAAGGTTCCAGGCACTATTCCTGCTTTTCAGGTCGTTTTTCACTTTTCCATCCACCAGCTTCCATGCCTGCCGGCTATTACAGAGGATAAGGTGCTTTTGACCTTTGGATTCCCATGAAATCCTTGCCCTGAAAGAAGGGAAAAGATTGTATTCGTGCAGTTCTCTGATGGTATCTGTCGCGTTCCCGGTAGAGTCATAATTGATCACAGTCCGAACGTAGCGCAGTGCCTGTTTGGAGGTCCAGGTTTCCCAGCCTCCGGCCTGCGCTATCGCTTTGCGCACCAAATCCCCGGCAGGGCCATCGGGAAGCTGGTCGTACAAAGCAAGGGTACCTGTTGATGCAGTAGTAGTATTTGCCTGCTGTTCCCTGGAGGTACATCCCAGCAGGAATACGGTGCATACAAAACTACAGAATATGGTCAAATCTTTCATGTTACGATTTAATGATGGGGTATAATTGCCTAAAAATTTATCGTCAAGTTCGCATAGTAGAATGTACCGAGGAATCCAAACTGTTGTACGTTGCGCGAATACGGCGTAGTTCCCAGATTATAAGCAGTGTAATCGCTGAATACCCGGTCGGGATAGACATCGGTCAGATTATTGGCGCCGATTGTGAGTACCAGACGCTTGCCCGGCGCATAGGATGCCGTGGCGTCCAGAAGGGTTCTTGCCCCAAATGTTTGAGAACGATGGGGGATTCCGGGACCGGGTTTTTCCCATGCGGTAACTTCGCCAAAATAGTTCCCTCGTAGTGTGACGTTGAATTTACCTACCTGGTACCCCAGCGACAGCGTCGCCCTTTGCCTTGGCTGGGAAGTCTCTATCAGCGACTGGCTAACGGTATCTATGACCAGTACTTTGGCAGTAGTTCCAGCCTGTAACGCTGCCGGCGTATCCTTGAGGTCGGATATTTCTGTGCGGTTAAGCGATAAGGCGAAGCTGGCATTCAACGCGCTTTTTGAGGATAATTCATGGCGGTAGGAAGCGACCAGATCCAGGCCTTGCGTCCTCGTATTTACAAAATTGGTGTAAAAAGCGATCTGCTCAAACCCCTGAAACCGCGACCTCAGTGCTGCTATGCTACTGACCGGCAAATCTTCCGATAACACAATCCGATCCTTTATAGCGATCTCATAAGCATCCAGGGTCAGCAATAATTTTGCTCCCAGCCTGGCCGTAAGACCCAGATTGTAATTCATGGACGATTCGGGTCCCGGCGTCTCAAATCCCAGCTGCCGGAGGCGAGGATCATCACTGCGCAATAGCTTTCTCGAGAGAATCATTCCGGAAACCAGCGCCGGCACTGTCGCTGAGTGATAAATCTGCTGTACCGAGGGTGCCCGGAAGCCTCTGTTCACCGAGCCGCGTAAAGCAAATGCTTCTGCAATTTTATACCGTACCGCCAGTTTTCCTGTAAGATTGCTACCAAAATCGCTGTAGTTTTCATACCGCAAAGCTGCAGCCACCAGGAGTTTGTCTGTAACATCTGCTTCGACATCTGCAAACAAGCCTATGTTGTTGCGGGTATCGTCTGTTGCATCCGCTGGCAAGGTACTTGGGCGAGGAGTAACGCCTACTGCTTTGGTCAGCAATGGTCCTTGTTTGTATCCCAGGGAATCCCCTGCTCCCTGGATAAAGCGCTCAAAACGCACCTGGCTACCCACAGCGATGTTCAAGGATTGCATACCGGCCCAGCCTTCAATATTGCGCGAAAGAACGAATTCGTTGACATTTTGCCCGAACTGATATTTGCCGATATAGAATGACTTTGGAGAAGCAGCTCCGAGAGAAGGGTTAGTCGTATTACTGGCCCACCAGTTGAAGGTATTCTGGCCATAGCTGCTGCTCAAATCAAAATTCCAACCGGATGCAGAGGTTCTTTTGAGCCCCACCACCCCGGAATAATCAAGCGGCACCCCCTCAAGTTCCGGGTTGTACCCATCCGGGAATACAGCAGGGTTTGAACGTGGGTTAGCTGCCAGCGCTGGAACGAAAGCGATATTACCCAGGACTACCCTTTTGGAATACCCCCCAAAAGCATAGAGCTGCATATCTTTACCCACGGGATATCCTGCATTGACAAAGCCCTGATAAGCGGTAATTGGATTCTGCCCATTGCGCGTCACGATTGCCTCTTTACCCGAAGTGGTCGTCGGCCAAACGCCCCTGGCAGCGCGGATGCTGTCCTCCCTGGCTATCGGTAGGTTGGCTGGCACATAAATTCTGCCGGTATAGGAATCCGCACGGTTGGTGGCTTTGGAATCCTGATAGTGTAAGGTGAAATTCAGGTAGCTGCCCTCTTTACCCAGGCCGAAGCCATAATTGAGGGCGGCTAAAAAAGATTCCCCATCCCCCTCTTTGGTTTGGCCATACTGCGTTTTAAAGGTTCCCTGCCCAATCGTCTTTTTCAGGCCAAGGTTGATAATACCGGCAATTGCATCCGATCCGTATTGTGCCGCCGCCCCATCGCGCAATACTTCCATGCGGTCCAGCGCAAGGGCGGGAATCGCATTAAGGTCGGTTAATATTGTTCCTCTACCTACCGATCCAAAAGGACTGATTGCAGAAAGCTGATGACGACGCTTCCCATCCACTAAAACCAGTACCTGATCCGGCCACAGGCCACGCAAGGTTGAAGGGTCGGCAAAACTGACGATCGCATTATAATATTTGTTTGTATTGAACGATGGCGAAGTATATTTTGCCATCATCCCCAACTCCACCTGACCCGTAGATTCAAGCTCTTTTGCAGAAATGACATCAATCGGAACGGCCCGGTTTACGTCGGTCCGGGGTTTACCCCGGGTGCCCAGTACAGAAACCGTACTGAACTGTTGGACTTCTTCTTCCATCTGGATATCCATCTGAATCCCGGATACCACAACTTCTACTTTGCTAAATCCAACATAGCTCAAAATCAATATATCACCCGCCGCCGCATCAATTTCAAAATTACCGGAGGCATCGCTTACAGCAGCCTTATTGCTCCCCTTAACGAGAATGTTGACCCCGGCAAGTGGCGCACCGTTTGCATCTGTCACTTTACCCCGGATGAGCTCTGTCAGAATAGTACTTTTAGCGTAGCTAAAGGTACCTTTTGAGACGTCCATGGTAAAAGCAGGGGAATTGACCAACAGAATAAAAGAAATACAGGTTAGGAAATGGCACAATCCCGATATGCCATAGTTTAAACAGCTCATGCACATCATGTTGAACTTGGTTTTGGTGTTCATAAATCAAACGTAATCGGTGATAGTAAACCTATCGGTTAAGGCGGGTAAAAATACCACGTCAATGTTTTTTTTTTAATCAATTTGAAAAAAATAGACGAAAGATTTAGTTATGTGAAAAATTTAGGTTTTTTGGCGGATGAAAACCTTTATTTGATGGCAAATTCCCTTTTTTCAAAACTGGTGGCGGGGGCCTTTCTCCCTGCTCTCGGCAGTATCGTCAACGCGGTAGCGTTCTTTTCCCCTATTACGGCGGGTGCAATTGCCCTGGACCTTTTCTCCAGGCCCAGGGCAGCAAAGAGCCGCCGACACGATCCGGCATTTCTGGCGAGTGTTTCCTGGCAGCGGGATTATCTTTATGAAGGAACTTCCATCCGCTGTTATGCCTGGGCGGGTAAAGGGCGCAAAGTCCTGCTGGCGCACGGTTGGGAAAGCAATTCCAGCCGATGGGCGCCTATGGTACGGGCTTTACAAGACCGGGGTTATGAAGTCTATGCAGTTGATGCGCCCGCTCATGGTGACTCGGGCGGCAGTATTTTCACCGTAAAACGGTATGCAGAAGTATTGAAGGAAATCGTGGATACCCTGCGTCCGGATATGCTCATCGGCCATTCTGCCGGGGGCATGGCAGCAGTATTCATGTTGCAGCAGGCACCGCAACTGCCCGTTGCACGGCTCATCCTGCTCGCTGTCCCCTCTGAACTGGAGCTGTTGATGGATACCTTCAGGCGGATGACGTTTATGGGGGATCGGGTTTTTAAAGGAATGCAGCGTGCTTTTCATCGCAAATACGGGTGGAGGATGGCAGACTTCTCCCTTAGCCGCTTTATCCGGGAAGTACGGGTACCCGGCCTGCTCCTGCACGACCGCGGAGACTCCGTAGCGCCTTATACCGGGGCACTGGAAATGCACCGGAATTGGAAGGACGGAGAAATCATCAGCTTTGAGGGGCTTGGGCACAGCTTGCCGGGAGATGCCGTCATCAGTGCGGTTATGCAGTACCTGGATGCTGGAGATACCACGCCGTCAGTCACCAAAACTGATTCCGAGTGACCGGGCTACCTGGACGAGGTAATGGTCGGGCGAAACGCGTTTACTGCCCTTGACGACCTCTTCGATAGGGACTGCACCCATTACATTACCCTGATACGAAACCATTTTCCCAAAAGCGCCATCGCGTGCCAGTTCATAAGCTTTGACCCCCATTGCCGAGGCTAGTATCCTGTCAAAAGCAATCGGGCCACCGCCGCGCTGGACATGCCCGAGTACGGTGGTGCGTACCTGGGCAGGGCAATTGCGTGCTTCGAGTTCCATTTGTATAAAATTAGCCACTCCCCCGAGTTTAATATGGGAATCCCCGGTATCTTTAGCCTTCCTGCCAATGACTTCCCCTCCTTCGGGCTTGGCACCCTCTGCTACGACAATGTTCATAAAACCCCTCCCTTTGCGGTAGCGCTTATGGATTTTTGCCAGGATATTATCAAAATGGAAAGGGATTTCCGGGATAAGGCAAATTTCCGCCCCTCCTGCAATTGCCGTATGCAGGGCAATCCAGCCGGCATCCCTGCCCATTACTTCCATAATCATCACCCGGTGGTGGCTCTCGGCAGTGGTCACCAGTTTATCAAAACTCTCGGTAGCAATCTGGACAGCGGTGGAGAACCCAAAGGTCAGATCGGTGGCCATGAGGTCGTTGTCAATTGTTTTGGGCACGCCGATTACGGGGACCCCCTGCTCCAGGAGAGCCTGGGAGATGCGCTGGCTCCCGTCCCCACCAATATTGATTACTGCGGAAAAACCCAGGTCGCGGAGCCGGTTGGCGAGGTCGCCGATACGGTTGACCGTTTTCCAGGAACCATCCGGCTGAAGTACTGGGAAAGCCAGAGGACTGTTGCGATTGGTCGTCTTCAGCATCGTGCCACCTTTTATGTGGATACCAGCGGTTTTTTTCGGAGTGAGGCGTATGAGTTCCGGGGGGTCGGCAAAAACACCGTTAAAGGCTTCAATACTTCCCCAGACTTCCCAGGTCTTTTCCACTTGGGCAGCTTTTACAATCCCCCGGATGACGGCATTCAATCCTGGGCAGTCGCCACCGCCTGTCGCCACGAGTATTTTTTTCATACTTTATGATTATCTGCGAAAAAAAATTGAAGAAATGATACGGCTTTCTTTGTGTCCGCCAGGACCTGTCGCGCTGGGTCAGGGCAGTGGAAAATAGTTGTTTATCCCAAACTAATCCATTTATAATAAGCCTGTTATACAAAATACAACTGTATCCATTGAACGAAAGCCAGCAAGAGGAACAATACGCTGAGGAAATAGTTGGCCCCTCTGCTGATGGCCGGTGCATGGCGGGTGAGATACCCCGCCATATATGCATAAAGCCAAAGTATCGCGTAAGCGCCTACTCCTGCACCCAGGGCTACCCACCATCCGGAGTAAGGTCTGAAGATTATCCATCCCCGCGCCTCCAGGTAGGCGGTCGCCGTAAAGTAAAACGGAATATTGAGGACGTTCATGCCGGATGCCGCAATGCCCCGCAGCATAGGAGAGGCCGCATTTGATTTCCCGCGTTGTACTTTTGGGCGCAGTGCCTGATAAAAAAAGACCGCACTCAAAATCAGGAAAATAAGGATAGCGACGATTTTTATGTTGGTCAGTACCTCGGCATGCACACTCAGGTAATGGCTGAAGCCCACTGCAATTTTTGCCTGCAGGAAAATGACGAAGGATGCCCCGGTACAAGCCAGCAGCCCCGCTTTAAACCCATGACGCATACTTTGGTTGGCCACCGTCATATTGACCAGGCCAGGGATGGCTACTCCGATAAAGGCAAGTGCCCAACCACATATAAAATATTGTACCCACTGCATACCCGAAAGATAAATGCTTTTTTTTAAATGGCCGTACTGCCGAGGAACATAACGCCGGAATAGAATAGTTTTGCCCCCGAAATACGGGTAAAAAAAGCCCCACAGTACCGCAGGCCCGTTAACAGCCGGGATTAACCGCCGTCACAGTTGCGATTCTGAACGGATAAGGACCTTTTTTACATGTTAACCTTACTTTTAATCACCTGGATAGCGGCTGCCCCCGCTGCTTGCAAAAACAATGGACTCCCCGGAGCAGCTATTCCAAAGTCCTTTCGCGGCTGGTATCATCAAGTAATATTTTAATACTGTCAAAATAGCGCATTTCCGTCTAACACTTCCAGGTAATACCGTGGACGAAATACCGTTTTACTTTCGGTTCAAATCCGTATAAAAGATATGCAATCCCAGGTAAAACAGTTTACTTTAGCAAAAGAAATGGTTTTTCCTGCATTGCTATAAATTCGAGCTATGAAAAATATCCGATTCCCTGCATATTTCTTTTTATACTGCTTTTTTCTTGTCGTTCCCCTCCTTGCACAAGATAAGCCTGCTTTTACGGTTGCGCAGGTTCCCGACCCAAAGCGTTCCGGGGTCGGCTATGTCAGCGATCCTGGAAATTATCTGAAGCAGGGGGAAGTTGCGGCACTCAATGCACTTATCGCAGCCATGGAAGACTCGACGACTGCCCAGGTGGCAGTAGTTGTCTTGCCCTCTATTGGCGAGGAAAGCCCCAAAGAATTCGCTACGGAACTCTTTAACACCTGGAAAATCGGACAGGCCGGCACAGATAACGGACTCCTCGTGCTGGTCGTAATGGACCAGCGTCGCACCGAGTTTGAGACGGGCTATGGGTTGGAAGGGGTGCTGCCGGATATTCTATGCTACAGAATCGGAATGGAAGCATTAGTGCCCTATTTTCAGCAGGGGCAATATGGCCAGGGGCTGCTGGCGACTATTACGCGTTTTAAGGACATCCTGGAAAATCCCGAAAGTGTCGAAGAAATATATGCCGCTCCGGAAAAGCAGAAAAAGCGGGGAAAATCAGGTCTATTGCTCAATATTTACCTGCTGTTGAACCTTTTTTCCCACATTTTCGTGCTGGGTTATGCCTTTTTTATCCTTCGATCCAAACAAGAGCTGGTGGATAAATTCCATGCACTGCGCAACGCCAGGAATTTTATCCCCCTCATCCTCTTTCCGCTCCCGTTTATCCTGGTCTATCTTTGGCTCGGGCGCAAACTTCAGCAATTGCGCTACCAGCCGAGGTTCAGTAAGGTTACCGGCGCGGCGATGCAGCTTGTTCCGGAGAGTGAAGAAGATGCTTTCCTGGAAAAAGGCCATATCACCGAAGAGGAAATTGGGTCGGCAGATTATGATGTCTGGGTGACAGAGGCGGGCGACGATATACTCATTCTGCGCTATTCCAAGCGCTTCAGCCATTATTCTAAATGCCCCTCTTGCAAATATTCGACCTACAGCCTGGCAAAAACGGATACTATTCGTGCAGCCTCCTATACGAGTTCGGGCCTGCGTCGGGAAACCTACCTGTGCAAAAACTGCAACTATCAGCAAACAAGGGATGTCATCCTGCCCAAACTGGTGGCCAGCAGCTCGTCTGGCGGCAGGTCTGGCGGTGGTTCCTGGGGCGGCAGTAGCTCCTGGGGTGGGGGTAGATCCGGTGGTGGTGGCGGCGGTGTGAGTTGGTAAGCCTCACAGGGATTTTTGGTAAATCCTGAAACGCTTGTTCAGCCGGGCGCCCAAACGCGCATATTCTGCGAGCATTCGTTCATTGCTTTCCAGTACGAGATGGGTTTCGAATGTACTGATCCCTGCTTTTCGTGCGCTCTGAATGAGCGGCCAGCCCATCAATACGTCAAGTCCCCGCCCGCGGTGTTCTGGGGCTACGGCCCCCAGCATGAGATCGAGCTGTCTGGAGTACCGGGCAGCACGGAGTATGTGCAGTACCCCAAACGGTAAGAGGTAACCCCCCGAACGCCGGATGCCGGGGCTCATATTGGGAATCCCTGCCACAAAACCTACCACATTCATCTTTTGATCCACGGCTATCTTGACAAACCGGGGGTTGAGCAAAGGCAGGTAGCGTGCTGTAAGCGCTTTGATTTCGGCTTCTTCCATTGGCTGAAATCCATATAAATCCGTGTAGGTGACATTCACCAACCGGAACACATGCGGGATCCAGGGCTTCAGCTCCCGGGTTTTTGTAAATTCCAGCAGGCGGAAGGCCTGGTTTCGGGAAATCCGCTCATAGATGCGGGGAAAAACTTCCGGGATACCATGTACCAGGTCAATGACAAAGTCCAGACAATCGGTTTTTTTTTCAAAACCGGCATGCTCCAGAAAGATGGGCAGATAGGGATGATTGGTCGCGGTGACCAGTAACGGTACGGTATCATAGCCCTCGACCATCAAACCCTCAGGGTCTTTATCCGAGAAACCAAAAGGGCCGACCATATCCGACATTCCCTTGCTCCTGCCCCAGTCCGCTATCGCTCCGATCAGGGCAAGGGCCGCCGCTTCGTCTTCCATACATTCAAAGTGCGAAAACCGCACAGTTCGCTCTCCTTTACGGGCGTTATAGGGATGGTGGATAATGCCCATGATCCGTCCTACGGGCTTCCCGGCGCGGTAAGCGAGTAAAAGCAAGGTGTCGCAATACGAAAATGCACTGTTTTTTTTGGGGTTAAAAAAATCCCACTCATCCATATATATGGGCGGCAGCCAGTTGGGGTTGCCTGCGTGGACCTTTGCAGGTAGATGGATGAAGCGGCGCAGCCCTGCCTTATCTTTTACCCCGACCAAGGTAATTTCAGACATCATATCGCTTATTTTTGCGTAGCCGGTGGAAATCCTTCATTCTGTAATACACCCCCCCCAATGCCCCAAAGACAAAGCCGCCGATATGGGCCCAATAGGCTACTCCACCAGTATCGCCGGGTGCTGCCTGTAACTCGCCCAGGCCACTCTGAAACTGAAAATAAATCCAAAATCCCAGGAAGAGGATTGCAGGTATATAATATGGAAAGATGAGGAACAAAATCCGTATCCGCGACTTGGGAAACATTACCATGTATGCTCCCATAACCCCGGAAATCGCCCCACTCGCCCCGATGGTGGGTACCGGGCTGTTGAAGTTGAAGAAGATGTGGGTGAAATGGGCCACCAGGCCGGCCAGAAGATAAAACCCCAGGAAGCGCCCGTTCCCGATGGTCGCCTCGATGTTATCGGCAAAAATCCACATGAAAAGCATATTCCCGGCGAAATGGGCCAGCCCCCCATGTAAAAAAATGCTGGTGAGCAGGGTGTACCAGTCCCTCCCTGCGCTAATCTCACTGGGTACGGCCCCATAGGCCTGTACGAATGCCCAGGGATCTCCAATATACCAGTATTGCCAGGCAAACGCGAGCGCGTTCAGCAAAATAATCAGATAGCTGAACAGAGGGAAATATCCCCCCTTGATGTTATCGTCCCCGATAGGAAAAATCATGGACTTGTTTTTTACTGCTCGAAATATAGGGAAATATCCGCAGTACTTACTGCAACAGGTTATTGCGGTAAAAAAACGATACTATTTTTTCGTCCGGATAAAGGCTTTTTGAGGGAAAATAGCTGGGCTGTGTAACCGAAAAAAGGCATCGTGTGGGTGGAAAAGAGCCATTTTTAGCCCATGTTGATCCTGTCGCAACAATTCTTCCTGTGAGACAGCCTCTTGAACGTCCCTGCCTGGAGTAAAGAATGGATATTTTACGCAACCCCATAAGTCCTGTGGGTAAATATGGCCAAAACCTTTTTATCGGGGCTTTGTTTTTTGAATGCCGTTAAAATGCACGTGACGACACTGCCGGCCAGCACCGCCCCTGGTGATTGCTGCTGCGGGGATCGTCGGCAAAAAATGAATTTTTGTACCCATGTGGTAATTTATGCAGGAAAAGAATACAAGCGCGGAGTTCCCTGGCAACAATACAGACCCAACGGCCTCCGAGAGAAAAAAAGATCATATCCAAATGGCCTTCCAGTCGCAGGTGCCCCCTTCGGTCCTCGACGGCCGTTTTTACTATGAGCCGCTGCTTTCAGGACATCCGGAAAAAGGTTCCTGGCCTCCGCTCCCGATTTTAGGCAAAACCCTGCATGTGCCAATTTGGGTATCGAGCATGACCGGAGGGACCGCTCTTGCCCGTACCATCAATCAAAATCTGGCCAAGGCCTGCGGGGAATTTGGTATGGGTATGGGACTGGGGTCTTGCCGCCAACTCCTTTACAGCGATACCTATCTGCCCGACTTTGATGTGCGGGACCTGATCGGGGAAGGACTCCCCCTGTATGCCAATCTCGGTATCGCCCAGCTCGAACAATTGATGGATACCGGTGAATTGTGGCGGCTCGACCAGCTTATCGGGAAATTACGGGCAGATGGGCTGATTATCCATGTCAACCCTTTTCAGGAATGGCTCCAGCCGGAAGGCGACCGTTTTCGGAGGCCACCAATCGAGACCATCCGCACGATCCTGGAACAAGCCGGCTTTCCCGTCATCGTCAAAGAAGTAGGACAGGGAATGGGTAGGGAAAGCCTCCGTGAACTGATGCAGCTTCCCCTCGCAGCTATTGATTTCGGCGCTGCAGGCGGTACAAATTTTGCACGGCTCGAACTCCTCCGCGCACAGCCCGATAAGGCCGGGATTTTTGCAGCGCTTGCCCATATCGGCCATAGCGCAGGTGAGATGATCGGGTGGGTCAACGAACTCGGTGCCGAACTGGGCGAACGGCAACGCTGCCATGCCTTCATCATTTCCGGTGGGATCAAAGATTTTCTGGATGGCTACCATGCAGTTTCTACGCTATCCTTCCCTGCGGTATATGGCCAGGCTTCCGGTTTTCTCGCACATGCCCGCGGGTGCTACACCGAGTTGCATACTTATGTCAGGCAGCAAATCGAAGGACTGGAGCTCGCCAGAGCCTATCTCCGCGCACGTTGAATCCCGGTGCGAAATGGATTTTTTTTGCCGCCGTCTCGTAAAGGGGTTATGCAAAAAGGCATTTTTGCCACCGAAGGGGGCGAAAGGCGCTTCGCACAACCCGACTTATGAGAAAGTCTCCCGTAGAGAAAGAAATCCTGAACATTTTTCACATAATACCCTAAAACAAAAACTTTATGAATCATAAAGCACCGGATATGCCTCCCGTCGGCCAGGTGGAAGGGTTCTCCCGAATGGGGCGGGATGAAAAAATCACCTGGCTGGAGCGGGTTTTTCTTTCAGGTGAATACCAGGCAAATGAGATTTTGCAGGGGTTCCGGCACAACGACCCCGCCGTACAGCGCGTCCTCGACGGCCTTAGTGAAAATACCCTGGCTAATTTCCCCATCCCCTTCGGGATTGCTCCCAACTTCCTGGTCAACAGCAGATGGTATGCCGTGCCTATGGTTATTGAAGAGAGCTCTGTTGTTGCTGCTGCCTCCAGTGCTGCCAAATTCTGGGCCGCCCGGGGCGGGTTCCATGCCCGGGTCATTTCTACGGTCAAACTCGGACAAGTGCACTTCACCTACTCCGGCGACCCTCAAAATCTGCAAAGTACGAAAGCAGAACTGTTTGAATGCCTGCGCCGGGACGCGGCCCCCATTACTGCCAATATGGATGCCCGGGGTGGTGGCATACTCGATATCGAATTACTGGATTTCCAGGCACTGGAGCCTGATTATTACCAGTTAATGGTGCGTTTTGAGACCTGTGATTCCATGGGGGCTAATTTTATTAATTCAGTGCTCGAGCAGTTTGCCCGCACCCTTATTACATTCGTCGGATCGCATCCCACTTTTTCCATGGATCGTGGGAATATAGAGATTATCATGGCTATTCTATCCAATTTCACGCCGGAATGTCTCGTTCATGTGGAAGTAAATTGCCCGGTCAGTGCGTTGGAAGGTGCCAGTGACCATATAGATGCTGTTTCTTTTGCCGAAAAATTCGAAAAAGCTGTGCGGATTGCAGAAATTGACCCCTATCGCGCCACTACTCACAATAAAGGGATTTTTAACGGGGTAGATGCGGTTGTGTTGGCCACAGGTAATGATTTTCGGGCCATTGAAGCTTGCGGTCATGCTTTTGCTGCGCGTTCAGGCACTTACCGCAGCCTGAGTCATTGTACTACCGAAGCGGGCACTTTCCGTTTCTGGATGGAATTGCCCCTCTCGCTGGGTACGGTTGGCGGCTTGACGCGCCTTCACCCTTTGGCGAAATTATCCCTCGATATCCTTGGGCAACCCTCTGCCGCCCAGCTCATGGAAATCATCGCGGCTACTGGTCTCGCCCAGAATTTTGCCGCACTCCGTTCGCTGGTCACTACCGGTATTCAGAAAGGACACATGAAAATGCACCTGATGAATATCCTACACCACCTCGGTGCCTCAGACCCGGAGGTGGATTCTGCCATACAGTATTTTAAAGAAAAATCCGTGTCCTTCTCAGGTGTCCGGGAATACCTCCAGACCATACGCATTCAGGAGATTGCACCAAACGCAGATGACCAGGGATGAAGCAACAGGAAGGGACATACCGGGCCAACGGAAAACTTCTGATCAGCGGGGAATACTTCGTACTGGATGGAGCCCTTGCCCTCGCCCTGCCCACCCGCCTTGGCCAAACCCTTTCCTGTCAACCTGGCACTGGGTCAGGTATCGAATGGGAGAGCTATGATGCCAATGGCCATTTGTGGTTCCGGGGTACATTCAGCCTTCCCGGGTGGACCTTACTGGAAGGCAGCGATGTAGAAGTTGGCCGGAACCTTGAAAAGATCGGACAGGCGGTACACCGTCTTCGCCCGGAAGGCTGGACGGCACAACCTGCGCTGAAAATCGTCACCCAACTGGAATTCCCCCGACACTGGGGCCTGGGGAGCAGTTCGACACTTGTCACCCTGCTCGCTGCACTCACCGCTACCGACCCTTACGCGCTGCTCGCGGGGAGTTTCGGAGGATCAGGGTATGACCTGGCATGTGCCGGTGCTGCAGGGCCGATTTTATTCCAGCGAGACGCAGGTGTGCCCCATTTCGTACACATCCCTTTCCATCCTGCTTTCAGCAATCAATTGTTCTTTGTTTATCTGGGTAAGAAACAGGATAGCAGGGCGGGGATCAGCCGGTATCGGGAGCTCATGGGAAATGATAATTCCTTATTGGCGCATATTAGCCGCCTGAGCTGGGAAATTGCCGCCGCAAAGGATTTCCGTCAATTCTGCACGCTTTTGCATACCCATGAAAGCTGCGTATCCGAAGTGTTGCAGTTGCCCCGGGCAGGAGAACTATATTTCCCCGATTTTCCCGGGGCGATCAAATCCCTGGGTGCCTGGGGCGGCGATTTTGTGCTCGCAGCTTCTTCCTTGCCTGCTCCCGCAACGATTGATTATTTTCGGGAAAAAGGCTTTGACGTATGCCTGCAATACAATGACCTGATCTTAAACCATTTTTGACCATGCCCACAGCAAACTGGTACGATGGCGTCATTCGGAGGATCGAAACACGCGCCCCCAATACCCGTAGTTTCTGGCTCGAAGTCCCGGAATTGCCTGGCTTTGACTTTAAGCCCGGACAGTTCATTACTATGGATCTTCCCATCCACGAAAAACGCCTGCAACGCTGGAGGAGCTATTCCATTGCGAGTGCCCCCGACGGCTCCAATGTGATTGAGCTATGCATCGTCCGCCTCGAAGGCGGTCTGGCGAGCAATTATCTTTTCGACCATATACACGAAGGCGCTGCCATCCGCTTCAAAGGCCCCGGCGGGGCATTTATCCTCCCCGAAACCTTAGACAAAGATCTTGTCCTTATCTGTACCGGTACTGGTGTAGCCCCTTTCAGAAGTATGCTCCTGGACCTCCTCCACCGGAAACCACCCCATCGGAAGATTCATCTCATCTTCGGGACGCGATGGAGGGCGGGTGTACTTTATGAAAAAGAATTTATTCAATTACAAGACGTACTTCCCGGGTTTACTTACTCCGTGGCCCTCTCCCGGGAGGCTGGTCCACAGCTCCTTCAGGCGCCCTTTGACCTGTATCAGGGTTATGTCCACCAGGTCTATCAGGAATACTACCGGGAAAAGCGGGAGGATTTGCTTTTCTACCTTTGCGGCTGGTCCAATATGGTAGATGAAGCCGTGCGCCAACTGACCAGCGACCTCGGCTATCCAGCGCATCAGGTCCGTACAGAATTATACGGATGAACGCCCCCGTGTGTAAAGGAGCAAAAAGCGCTCAACCATCAATGGCTTTTAAGCGTTTTAGAAAAAAATTGTAAAAACATATCGAATCATGAGCAACCCAATCGCCCAAAGTCCGGTACTGCTGTACACGGAAAATACACCCAACCCGGAGTCGTTGAAATTCGTCACCAACAGGATGCTGTTCAAAGGCACTGCTGATTTCAGGGAGGCGGCCCTGGCGGCGGAATGGTCGCCACTGGGCCATGCCCTTTTCGATCTGCCGTACGTTAAAGGGGTGTATATTTGCAACAACTTTGTGACCATCACCAAGGCCTTCAACTACGAATGGGAAGACCTCAAACTTCCGATCAAAGACTTCATCAAGCATTATGTCGAAGAAGGTAAAACCATTGTCAAAGACGGGTTTACTGAATTCATCGCTGCTGAGGAGGCCGAACGCCACGCCGCGGATTATTCCGGGGAAGACGCTGAACTTGTAAAAAGGATTAAAGACCTCATTGATATGTACGTCAAACCCGCCGTTGAGGGCGATGGCGGCAACATCGAGTTCAAATCGTTCCATCAAGGTACGGTAACGGTAGTCCTTCAGGGTTCCTGCAGCGGTTGCCCTTCCTCTACGGTGACGTTGAAAGCTGGTATAGAGGGGATGCTCCGCAGGATGATTCCCGAGGTACAGGAGGTTGTTTCCGAAATGGGTTAAGCCGGAATAATCCGGCTCAGCCCTGCCTTTCCGGTACCTGCTTCAGGTGAAGAGGGTGCCCTGTGGTGCTGCCGGGTCTATATCAAAGTCAATAGTATCGCCGGCGTGAAGCTTTGCTGTGGAATCGGCAGGTGTATCAATTTCTGCGACATCTCCGAGTTTCTGGTCGCTCAGTTTATTTCCCAGGGCTTTCCATCCTTTCACGTCAATAAATTCTGCTATACTCAGCTCGCCGGGGATTTTTTTGTTGCGTACCCTGACCGAATATTGGATCCGGGGATTGGGTTTCGTTGACGCGAAGAGCAGGCGGGAGTCCTTATGATCGGTGAGGAAGCTAAAGCGTTGGTCGAGGGTAGAAGTTTCGATGTGGAAGCGCTTGACCATGGTCCATCCTTTATGGCCATCGAAGTGGACCGCGCTGATGGTCAGGTCTGGGGCATATTTGCCGATAAAGATCACTTCTTCGGGGTTAAAGCGGCGATTCTGATCAATTTCCATGATTTCATAGGCTCCCTCTTTGTAGAGCAGGAGCAGTCGGTCGCCTGTGTCGAATTCGCCAAGGAAAATACCACGGGCATCGGTATTGAGCTTGCCACTCACTTCGTCCATCCATAGGCGTAGGGCTCCGAGGGTGGACTTTCCTACGGTTTTTAGCGCGATTTTGCGCACCGGGAAGCGGGTCACCATATTGCCCTGGGCACTACGGCCTTTGATGGCCAGCTCGCCAAAATCAAATTCGAAGGCCTTCTTCTTGGCCTTACAGGTAGGACTAAGTATTACATTGACCACCTCGGCCTCCCCATTGGGGCTCACGGAGAAGTAGAACAATTTAGATCCTTTTTCACCCGTCGTCAGGTCGTACTCCCGGTCCCGGGTGATCGCCGTTACGTTGAAGCGCTTCGCATAAGAACGGCCGGTGCTGCCGTCGAGGTAAATCATATTGTAAGTAGTCCGTTCATCGGCTTTTTTCCAGATTGCGACATGGAGGATATCCTTGCCTACAAATGTTTTTTCGGTGATGCGGGTCACTACAAATTTGCCATCGGACCTGAAGACGATTACATCGTCAATATCGGAACAATCACAAACAAATTCGTCTTTTTTCATACCAAACCCGACGAAGCCATCGGTGCGGTTGACGTAGAGCCTGGCATTGTTGGCCACCACCTCTGTAGCCTGTATGGCATCCAATGAGGTAATCCTGGTCTTTCGTTCCCTGCCTTTGCCATATTTTTCCAGCAGCCGCAGGAAGTAGGCGATGGCATAATCTGTGAGGTGGTTCAAGTCGTGCCGGACCTGGCGGAGTTCCTCCTCCAGTGCGGCAATCAGCTCATCTGCTTTGAAAGTATTGTATTTCGAAATGCGCTTGATTTTGATTTCCGTCAGCCGGACAACATCGTCGTTTGTGAAATCGCGCATCAATAGCAGGCGTTGGTCATTGGGCGTGGGTTCTTCGGAGGGGCAGCGCACATAACGTCGGAGCTCGCGATCAATCGTGACGATCACCTCTTCCCAGGATTCGCAAGCTTCGATTTCGTGGTAGATGCGGTTTTCGATAAAGATTTTTTCCAGGCTGGCGAGGTGCCATTTTTCCAGTAGTTCGTGTTCCTTGATCAGGAGCTCCTGGCGGAGCAGCTCCTTCGTCTGGAAGGTACAGCGCCTGAGGATTTCTTCGACCGACAGGAAGTGCGGTTTTTCATCAATAATCACGCAGGCATTGGGGGAGATAGAGACTTCGCAATCGGTGAAGGCGAATAGGGCATCAATCGCCACGTCGGGAGAAACGCCGGTGGCGAGTTCTACCAGCACCTCTACCTCCTGTGCCGTATTGTCGGTAACCTGTTTTATCTTGATTTTGCCCTTATCGTTGGCTTTTATGATACTTTCTATGAGCGAACCGGTATTGACACCGAAAGGCAGTTCCCGGACAGCAATCAGGTTTTTATCCATTTTTTCCAGGCGGGCCCTTGCGCGGATACGCCCACCCCTGCGGCCGTTTTGATAATCCGAAACGTCAATCATGCCGCCGGTCGGAAAATCGGGGAATATGCGCACTTTTTCTCCCTTCAGGATACTGATAGATGCTTCGATGAGCTCGATGAAGTTGTGGGGGAGGATTTTGGTAGAAAGGCCGACGGCGATCCCCTCTGCGCCCTGGGCGAGCAGAAGTGGGAATTTTACCGGGAGTGTTACGGGCTCGCGCTTTCTCCCATCGTAGGAAAGCTGCCACCGGGTAGTCTGCGGGTTAAATACGACTTCGAGCGCGAATTTAGTAAGCCTGGCCTCGATGTAGCGCGCTGCTGCAGCACTGTCGCCGGTCAGGATATTGCCCCAGTTGCCCTGGGTATCTATCAATAAGTCTTTCTGCCCCAGATTGACCAACGCGTCCCCGATAGCGGCATCCCCATGTGGATGGTATTGCATCGTCTGCCCGATAATATTCGCCACCTTGTGGTAGCGCCCGTCGTCCATTTCCTTCATCGCATGCAGGATCCGGCGCTGTACGGGTTTGAGCCCGTCTTCGATTGTGGGAACTGCCCGTTCCAGGATGACGTACGATGCGTAATCCAGAAAGTAGCCCTGGTACATTTTGTTCAGGGAAGAAAGCCCATTTACCACATTCTCTTGACCTTGTTCTGGTATCTCGCTCATGCTTTGACCATTATTTAACTTGCTGCGACGGGATCGCCCCGGGTTGGGAATACTGCTACGCTTCAAGCATTACTGCCCACCATAAAACCCGTCAAATTTAAAACAAAAATAGGTTAAAAAAATTATTTAAAACTTTTTTATTAAAAAATGTCAGAGGGTATCCCGCAAAGCAGTGCTATGCAAAAGGTGTTGTATGTCAGGCAGCGCCTGTCGAACAGGAGACGTTCCATCAAGGTTGTTAAAGTCTGTTTGTTTTGTAAAGCCTCACAGGTAGTTTTCGAATTGCCTCTTGCAAGTTTACGGCAATACGAGTACATTTATGGACGGAATGTTCGCGCCAGGATATGAGATTGCCTGGCCGGCCTAAAAATCCAGGATATGGACTTCGTATTGCCTGCCAATTTTGGGGAAGAGGATGTTATCTGCGCATGTAAACGTCAGGAGCGCTGGGCACAACAGTTGCTGTATGAAGAATACTACAGCAAGTTAATGGTCGTATGCCTGCGTTACGCAAACAATGAACACGATGCGCTGGATATCCTGCACGAGTCTTTTATCAAAATTTTTCAGCACATTGACCGCTATCAAACAGGTACCTCGCTCTTATCCTGGATGCGGCGGATTATTGTTAATACGGCAATTGATTTTTATCGGAAGCGTATGCGCCGGCGGACAGAGGAGTTGGCTCAGGCCGCACATATTTCGCAGGAAGAGATAGATGCCATCAGCCACTGCTCGGAGCAGGAAATCCTGCTTGCCGTCCAGCAGCTTTCCCCGACATACCGGACAATTTTCAACTTGTTTGTTGTTGAAGGTTATTCGCATAAAGAAATCGCCGATTTGCTGGATATTACAGAGAGTACCTCCAGGTCGAACCTGGTGAAAGCACGAATGAAATTGAAAGCGCTGCTGACGCGGGAAATAACTGGAAATGGGTACGAAGAAATTTGATAATATTATACGGAATAAGCTGAAGGGGATTGAAGTGCCCTCACAGCCCGCCCACTGGGAGGCCTTTCAGAAAAAACTGGAAGCGGCCACACCACCTTTGGGGGATCCGGAGTCGGAACAACAATCGGACCGGCTTATCTCCCAAAAGCTCCAACATGTAACTGTGCATGGGTCTGCGTCGGCGACATGGCCCCTGCTGGAGCAGAAAATTCAGTTCCACGCCGTTTTGCGCGAAAGGGTCTTTTTCTACAAGTCGTTGGAATTATGCCTCATCCTGTTTTTTACAATCCTCGTATGGCAATGGGCGAACAGGCCGGTACTTCCTCCTCCTGTATTTGAAAGCCCCACCCAGCCAATTGCTTCCGGGCAATATCGCACTCTGCACGATAGCGCGGATGCGGGTACTATTGTACCGGTCCCTGGAGATGACCAACTGGTCAGCAAGGAAATCCACCCGCACCCAATCAATGCTTCCGATAATGGGGTGGGTGGCCCCACGCTATCTTTTCTACCCGAAAGCCCGCATCCGCAGGGCTTAGTGCCTTCGGCTTCGGATGCGGTTACAAAAATACTGGATATCCTGCCCAGCCATAACGTTGGGCAAGGCCTTACCCTTACTTATAATTTACCGGAAAAGTCAAGGGAGCAAAAGCGGAATGACCCGGCGCACTGGGCAGTACCGGCGATTGCCGTTCCCCAGTTCAAACTGCTGGCCCTCGCACCCGAAGAATATGAGGAAGGGGTCTTTGCTTTAAAAGACTCACCCAAACAGGCGCGTCTCAATATCTCTATGCTGGGGTCTGCCGATTACAACCGGGTAATGACCCCTCCTAATTACCTCTACCGCATCAAAGGTTTTGACCGATACGCCCTGGGCTATGGAGGAGGCTTGCTCTTTGGGCTGGAGTATGGTCGGATGGAAATCGGATCCGGGCTGGTTTATGCAGCAAAACAATATCGTCCGCTGCCGGTAATTTTCATCAGGGGGAATTTCCAGGACGGCTATGTGGGCGAATCGCTGCAAACGGTAGAGCTCAACATGATCAATCTCCCGCTCTACCTTCGTTATGATGCGCTGCGCAAGGACAAATGGCGGGCTTATCTGTCCGGGGGCGCTTCCTTGCAGGTCGCTTTTGAAGCCAACTATTATTTTGCCCCGCCAACCGCTTTCCCTGCTTTTCTCGCACAGACCCCCGCCGGGGAATCCCGGCTCCGCAACCGGATCGAGGGTTGGTTCCAGGGGGGGGCGTTCAAAGAAAATAGTTATGTCACTGCCAATATCGCCCTCGGGGTCGAAAGGTTTGTTTCAGAACGCTGGGGAATATTTTTTCAGCCGACCTACCACCGTTCCTTTGGGTATTTTTCCAACGGCCTCGGGCCTAACCTGGACCGGATACACACTTTCTCCCTTTGGACGGGTATCCGCGTACGTGTACTGGATTAAGGGCGGTCCCTCAATATTACAACAAACGTGAAAGAAGGCTACATAGCGATTGAAGGCGGGAAAGTTTTTTTCCGCAAATCGGGTAGTGGCCATCGCGTGATTGTTGCCCTGCATGGGTTTGGCCAGGATGGAAGTGTGTTCTCCGGTTTGCCCCTATCCCAGGGCTATTGCATATATGCGATTGACCTCCCGTGGCACGGCCGCACTTCGTGGCAGGCACCATTTTTTTTTCAGGCTGATTTGCAGGCCATCGTCCAGGCAATTTTGAGCATGGAAGCAGGCACCAGTGGTTTCGAAGCATTGGGCTTCAGCTATGGGGCAGGGCTTTGGTTAGGCGCCTCGACCCCGGTCAAAACAGCCTGTAGTAGAATGTTTTTGCTATCCCCCGAAGCCGCCGGAGGCCGTTGGCAATCGTGGACTACGGGTATCCCCCAATGGATGCGCAGGGCACTCGGCCTGGTAATTCTTCATCCTGCTATTCTCCTTTTTATCGCCGGTCTTCTTGTCAAAACCAGCCTGTTACATCCTTTCCCCCTGCGTTTTATGCGACATCATCTGGAATCGCCCGACAGACGGCAGCGTTTGTTCAGAACCTGGGTCAGCATGGCCAATTTCCCTGTCCGCAGGAAAGCCCTTATTGAATGGATATCCCAAACTCCTGTACCAATTCACCTGTTTATCGGGGAGAAAGACCCTCTCGTACGCCTTTCCAGTATCAATAAATGGACAGAAGGCATCCCTGGCCTTACCCTGCACACCCTTCCACAGGGCCATCAACTGATCGAAAAGGTTGATTGGGAAAAATTCCTGCGCTGAGTTATCCTTCTGCCAGTTCTCTCAGGCAATGTTCGATCTTGTCAAACCCAAATGTACCGAATATCCTGTCCCATTTGGCCTTGATTTCCGCATTACAAAGGTTCCCGATGCTTCCCTCGTGGGTATGGACGACTCGCCGGTCGGGATTAAATTCACCGGCGGCGATTGCCGCGCCGATTTCCCGATAGGCATCCCGGAACGGAATACCTTCCAGCACCCTGCGATTTACTTCTTCTACACTGAAAAGGTACAGATACCGCGGGTCATCGAGCAATCCCTCTTTTATCTCGATATACCCAAGGGAAAATGCAGCGATGCGCAGGCAAGCCTTTGCACTTTCCAGGGCAGGAAAAATCATCTCTTTCAACAACTGAAAGTCCCGGTGATATCCGGAAGGCAGATTTGTCGTCAATTGCGCGACCTGGGCGGGAAGTGCCTGTAACATATTACAGCGGGCGCGGATCAGCTCAAATACATCCGGATTTTTTTTATGCGGCATGATGCTCGAACCCGTGGTCAGCGCATCGGGAAAGCTGATGAACCCAAAATTTTGGTTGAGGAACAATACAATGTCCATTGCCATTTTGCCCATCGTCTGTCCGAGTGCTGCAAGCGCAAAGGCGAGAAACAGTTCTGTTTTTCCCCTGCCCATCTGGGCATTGACTGTGTTGTAGCTCAGGTCTGAAAAACCCAGTAGCTCGGTCGTCCGCCTGCGCCTGAGGGGAAATGAGGATCCATATCCTGCAGCAGAGCCCAAAGGGTTTTGGTTTGCGATCTGAAATGCGCTGTGCAGCACCAAAAGGTCATCCGCCAGGGATTCTGCGTAAGCCCCAAACCACAATCCAAAAGACGAGGGCATTGCTACCTGAAAATGCGTATATCCGGGCATCAAAGTGTCCTTGTGGGTCTGTGACAGCTCCTGTAGCTGATCAAAAAGGCCCTTCATCAACTCTGCCACGACTTGTATTTCCGACCGGAAGTATAAGCGCAGGTCCACGAGCACCTGATCGTTCCTCGACCGGCCGCTGTGGATCTTCTTTCCTGCTTCCCCCAGGCTTCGGGTGAGCATCAGCTCTACCTGGGAATGAATATCTTCGACGCCTTCCTCAATCCGTACATGGCCTGCTACCGCTTCTCGGTACAATTCTTTCAAAGCGTTATCCAGCAACGCAAAATCTGGTTCGTCCAGGAGTCCCGTCTCACAAAGCATCCGGATATGCGCCAGGGAGCCCAGGATATCAAAAGGGGCAAGGTACAGGTCCATTTCCCGGTCTCTGCCAACGGTAAACCCCTCGATTTCCCGTAGGACGTGATAGTCTTTTTGCCAAAGCTTCATCATTATATTTTTCAACAGATCAGGCTTGTTGCGAGGGTCGGTGCCGTGGGGAACAGGGACTTTTCTGACCTGCGATAATCCCCCTGCAACAAGCCACTTAATTGGGTACAGGAATATAGTGCGCTGCCGGATCCTGCACTTTACCTGTCCATTCTATCCCTTTGATCAGTGCAGTATATTTATTTATGGCATCTTCGATTTCCGCCACTTCAATATATTCATCGGCAGTGTGGGAGCGGGCGGAATCACCGCACCCGATCTTGACCGAGGGAAAAGTCATGAGGGCCTGATCGGACAACGTTGGGGATCCGAACCACGACAGTCCCAGCCGCCGGCCACTTTCCACGAGGGGATGGTCGAGGGCAATCCCCGAAGCGTTCAGGCGCAAAGATCTCGGCTTCAACTCGGACCGAAGATGCTGCTGTAGCCACTGTAGAATCGCTTCATTGCTGTATAGTTCGTTGGTACGGACATCTATCACGAAGGTACAGCGGTCTGGGATGACATTGTGCTGTGTCCCGGCATTGATTTGTGTGACGGTACACTTTACCTTTCCCAGTAGTGGGGAGACCCGTTCAGGCGCGTGATCACGCAGAAAAAGAATATCGGTCATCGCTTCATAGATTGCATTGATTCCTTCCTCGCGAGCCGCATGCCCGGCCTGTCCGGTTGCCGTTGCATCTATTACCAGCAGGCCTTTTTCGGCTACAGCCATTTGCATACGTGTCGGCTCGCCGACAATAGCGGCATCAATATGCCCTAAAGCAGGCAGTAGGGCGGCAATACCATTCGCCCCGGAAACCTCTTCCTCGGCAGATGCGGCGAAGATGAGGTTGACCGGAAGGTCGGCTTCCCCCTGTAACTGCAGGAACACCGCCATGAGCGCCACCAGGCATCCACCGGCATCGTTGCTCCCCAGTCCATAGAGCCTGCCGTCCTCGCGCACAGGGTTAAATGGATCGCGCGTCCAGCCGGCAACCGGTCTGACAGTGTCGTGGTGGGAATTCAGCAAGAGTACGGGCTTATCCGGCGACCAGGCCTCGCTGCGTGCAAATACGTTGTTTCCGGAGCGGAAAGTGGCTACACCTGCTTTTTGTAGGCATTCTTCCAGCAAGGTAGCAGTGTTGCTTTCTTCCCGCGAGAAAGAAGGTATTGAAATTAAAGAACACAACCATTCTACGGCTGTTTCCGCGATACGGCGGGTATCGGCATCTGTTTTCCCCATAACCTACGGTTGAACCGGGTGTGGCCTGACAATGAGCGTACCGCCCCCTTCGGTGAAAGTATCAGGGCCGCAAATACGAACCTTTTCTACCCCGGACTGAACCGCAGCGAACGCATTATCGAGTTTGGGAACCATTCCTGTATGGATCGCACCCTGCCCGCGGTACATCTGGTAAGTTTGCGGTGTTAGTTCGGGGATAAGCCCCTGATCTCCGGTTGGATCTGTCAGGACCCCGTTTTTTTCGAAGAAAAAGGACAGTTCTGTTGCATAAAGCGGTACCATGGCCGTTGCCAGGGAAGCAGCTATCGTATCGGCATTGGTATTGAGGAGCTGTCCCCGGCCATCGTGGGTAATTGCACAAAAGACTGGTACAAAACCAGCTTCCAGTAACTGATGGATACCTGCTGCGCAGACCGATTCGATGTCCCCTACCCAGCCGTAGTCTGTTGTCTGTACAGGGCGCTTTACAGCCCGGATCAAGTTGCCATCGGCACCGCTGAGGCCGGTGGCATTACACCCCCTGGCTTGTAAAAGTGCTACTACCCGCTTATTGAACCAACCGGCATATACCATCACGGCAATTTCCAGGGTTGCATCATCGGTGATGCGGCGGCCTTCCACCATACGGGTAGGAATCCCGAGTTTTGTGCTGAGCTCCGTAGCCCCTTTACCTCCGCCGTGCACCAGCGCCTTTCGGCCCGGGAGCTTTGCGAAGTGGTCGAGGAACCGGGTCAGCATGGTTTCGTCATCCACTACTTTGCCGCCGATTTTAACAATATGGAGCGGTAATTTATTCATCATTTCGAAAATCGCTTACTTTTGACGATATTGGAAGGTGAGCTTTCGGTATAATACTTGTCCAGGCTGGTAAGCAGGTAATGATATCGTTTGCCTTTCTCCCCATGCACATCCAGGAAGGTAACTTTCCCATGAGGCCGGCTTGCGGGGATAATATGCAGGATGCTGCCCGGCCTGGCGATATCCGGGCCAACTCCTTCCGGGAAGCGGTAAACCACCCAGTAGCCTGGCGACGCTGCAGGTATTGTATTCTTCCAAACCAATTCCATGCCCACTTTCGTTTTGTGTACTGTTTTCAGCACGGGTGGGCGCAGTGGCTCCAGTGAGTGCCCTTTGCGCAGCGGCAGCAGTGCGGGGGCAGCGAAATAAGCATTGCTGAGGGAATCGGTCAGCCCCAGAGGGTTTTTGAGTAATTGTTTGGCGCTGAAAAATATATGTCCGTGTACTTTGTCCATAGACCGGTTAATCCGGAGCTGACGGGGGATTTGGTCTGGCTCCAGCCATTCGGGGTAACGGTCAGAACCTACCCGATAAGCTGCCATACCAATATAGAGCTTTGCCCCGTTGGCATTATCGTACCACCATTTCAGCGTTTTTTCATAATCCACCAGTTCAAAGCCGATATGGAAATAAAGCTGAGGTGCGACATAGTCAATCCAGCCCTTTCTCAGCCACTTTCGGATATCGGCGAACAAGTCGTCGTAGTTGGTTTGGCCGGCGCGGGTAGGGGAGCCCTCCGGGTCTTTATCCTGGTTGCGCCAGACACTGAAAGGGCTGATCCCAAATTCCACTGTTGGCCGTAAGTTTTTTATACGGGTGTGCAGGGTCTCTATCAGGGTGTCCACATTGTGTCGGCGCCAATCATCCACGTTGGCAAAGCCTGCGCCGAGGCGTGCGAAGTCGGCAGCATCCGGAAAATCTTCTCCTGTGATCCGGTAAGGGTAGAAGTAGTCGTCCATGTGAATGGCATCCAGCGGATAACGTTTGATAAGCTCTTCTACGACTTCTACGAGATGTGCGCGCACTTCAGGGAGGGAGGGGTTAAGGTAAAATTTGGAGCCGTACTTAAGGATCCAGTCGCGGTGCGTATTGAACAAATGGTCAGGGGAGAGGCCGGCCGTATCGAGATCGTTCGTTGCGCGATAAGGATTGAGCCATGCGTGGAATTCAAAATTGCGTCTGTGCGCCGTTTCGATCATGAAGCCCAGGGGATCCCAGCCGCCAAGCGGTGCGTTGCCCTGCTGTCCCGTCAGATATTTTGACCAGGGGGCCAGTGCGGAAGGGTAAAGTGCATCTGCGGCAGGGCGCACCTGAACGATCACCGCGTTGAGGCCTGCGCGTTCAAAATTATCCAGCAACGCTGTCCATTCCCGTTTCAGGGAAGCGGTATCTGTAGTTGGCCGGACGGGGTAATCAATATTTGCCACAGACGCCACCCACACCCCGCGCAGCTCGCGCTTAGGGCCTGCCTGGACTTGTGCGTCTATTTTGATGGGCACACCAAGCAGCAAAAAGAAACAACCCATGATACTAATTCGGCACATTTCCGGATAATTTCCGCGAAAGATATAGGTTTTTTACCTACCCAGGCAACCTGCACGCAGAAATTCGGTGTCTGCTTTGATGCTTTTAGGCAGTAAGGGGGGAATAAGCCATTTGACGATGCCAGGCTATGTTGCATTCTTCATGTCGTTTACCGTGGCAGTAAGGGGGGGAATAAGCCATTTGACGGGGTTGTATTGGTCAAGCCCGCTCCATCTGCAGGCTATTGAGCTGCTGGATGAATTCCCCGCTGATTTCAGGGGCAAAGATATTCCCCGCCTGGCAGTCGTCGAATACCCCAAGCTTCATTTCTCGGGCAAGGGTCTTTGCGAGGTCCCCCATATTCCGGACGAATTCCCTGTTTTTGCCGAGCGACATATAATGGTCTATTACCCCTGTGCGTATCAGCTCGTAGGGATCTAAAACCAGCAGCATCTGTCGCTGGTTTTTGCCCTTCGCATCTGTACCTGTTGACTCCTGAAATTGTGTGCGCATACCGTCGGTGGAATAGCCCAGTAAGTGTGCCCGGTACCGCCACCAGTTGGCTGCAGAGCCCCCGTTCCGCAATTTGAACATCCGGAGGTGCCGCTGCTCCGCTGCTTCCTGGCAAGACCGGAGGCACATCGCGCGCGTAAGCTCCAAAAGTGCAGACATCGCTTCTTGTGAAAAAGAATGCTGTACCCCCTCTTCCGCTTCGTACTCCTGGAGGCGACGAGAAATACCCAGCTTATCCCGGCTCTTCGAATGCAAAGCAATCAGCTTGGCCAACTCGACAGACAAGTAGAAGTCCTCTATGAATTGTCCCCCTCCCTGTTGCCGCCGGGGCGCGTAGTCCTTCATCACTACCGGGCGGCGGATGCCTTCCCGGAAAGCATATACGTCTTTGAGCCAACGGCGCACCATTACCCCATAGTGCTGGACCGGTAATCCCAATAACTGAAACAATTGGGTCGCCTTTACTACCCTGGTCCCTTTATTGCTGATCAATACTTCCAGTTCCATAACTTGTTTTTTTGTTTTACACAAAGATATATTTTTTGTTTAAAAAAACAAATCGTTTTAAACAAAATATTTTATTTTATGCATTAAATTTGTTGTGGTAAAATTGCCATGCGGTAAAAGCGGCTCTTTTTCGCCTACACGGTGCCTTTTGGGGTCTCGTGGCGCCGCTGTATTTCCTTAAAGATCGGCCATTTACCCTATGTGCCGGACTCATCGCGACAAGGCTGTTTCGGTAACTGTGCGGTATCGAAGCACCTGTATCGCCGGGTTGCTGTTGACCTGAATACGGAGTCGGGCGCAAGGACACGTTAAAGAAACCTTAAATAAACCCGATGCCGGGCAACCTATCGGATATTTCTACGTTCTAAAAATGAGAAGTTGAAAAATTGATCTCTAACCCTTTGATTTATGGTTGCAACAACAAAAAAATTCCCTTCAACAGATCGGATTATCGAAATGATTTCCTGGTCCCTGCACATTCCGGTGTCCCGTATCAACCCTAATACGGATTTCGCAGACGACCTGCACCTGGATCAACTCGACCGGGAATTGTTGATTGCCGATCTGGAAAACCGCCTGGGTATTTATCTGAGCCAGGAAGAGGTCGCCAGTATCGAGACTGTGCGGGATGCCAGCCATTTTTTACAAATTAAAGTTGCCTAAGCCGATTGATCTGATTATGCCGGAGTACGTACACCTTCATTGCCATACGCAGTTCTCGCTGCTTGACGGTGCCTCCAGTATCGGCGATATGATGGAGAAAGCTGCACGCGATGGGCAAAAAGGCGTCGCGCTAACGGATCACGGGAATATGTTCGGCGCGTTTAAATTTGTCGCCGAGGCAAAAAAAAGGCAACTCAAGCCAATCATCGGCTGTGAGTTCTATCTCGTCCAGGATCGTTCCCGCAAGGTATTCTCCAGGGCAAAGGGCGAGCAGGACCAACGCTTCCACCAGCTTTTACTGGCAAAAAACCGGGAAGGATACGAGAACCTCTCCAAACTGTGTTCCCTCGGGTATATCGAAGGCCTGTACGGTAAATTCCCCCGCATTGACAAAAGCCTTCTGCTTCAGTACCATAAAGGGCTGATTGCCACCAGTTGCTGTATAGGCGCCGAAATTCCCCAGGCTATCCTCCACGGCAAACCAGGAGAAGCAGAAGGGCTGCTCCGTTGGTGGATAGACCTTTTCGGCGAGGATTTTTATATCGAATTGCAACGCCACCGGGGCATGGAGGATATTGATGGAACCGGCAAAAGCCAGGAAGACGTCAACCAGGAACTGCTCCGACTGGCCAAAAAGTATAACCTCAGGGTAATCTGTACCAATGATGCGCACTATGTGGAAGAAGACGATGCCCTTCCCCACGATATCTTGCTGTGCATCAACACGGGCGCACACCTGGAAGATTCTTCCCGCTTCCGTTTTCCCAGCTCGGATTTCTACTTCAAGACAAAAGAACAGATGCAGCTCCTGTTCTACGACCTGCCACAGGCCCTGGATCAAACGATGGAAATCCTCGATAAAATCGAAACCCTCGACCTTGCCCGGGATGTCCTCCTGCCCGCGTTTCCCCTGCCCGGTGGTTTCACCACCCAGGATGAGTACCTCCGCCATATCACCTTCGAAGGGGCAAGGCGACGCTATGGCCGGATCGCCCCACATGTCGAGGAACGACTCAACTTTGAGCTGGAAGTCATCAAACAATCCGGTTATCCAGGCTATTTCCTGATTGTACAGGATTTTACCAATACAGCCCGTCAAATGGGGGTCTCGGTCGGGCCGGGCCGGGGATCGGCCGCCGGATCGGCAGTGGCCTACTGTATCGGGATTACTAACGTGGACCCCATCAAATACGACCTCCTCTTCGAGCGCTTCCTCAACCCGGAGCGTGTCTCTATGCCCGATATTGATATTGATTTTGACGACGAAGGCCGTGAAAAGGTCATCGAATATGTCCTCCAAAAATATGGCCGCAACCAGGTAGCCCAAATCGTCACCTATGGTACCATGGCCGCCCGGTCCTCGCTGCGGGATGTTGGCCGCGTCATGAATATCCCGCTCTCCGAAGTGGATAAAGTGACAAAAACATTCCCTGCACACCTGAAAGCAAGCCTTGTAAAAGTCCTCGCAAAAGGCGATGTGGACCCCAAACTCAAAGAGGAACTCAACGCCGACGAACTGGAAAAAGCCTATCAGTTCAGACAACTATCCGAAAACAGCGGCCCCATCGGCCAGATGATCCAAACGGCCCGGAGGCTCGAAGGGTCTGTGCGGAATACCGGTATCCATGCCTGCGGCGTAGTCATCACTCCGGAAGAAGTGGCCAGATATGTCCCGGTCAAGGTGGACAAAGAGTCAGATATGCTGATCACCCAGTTTGACAATAGCGTCGCCGAAGCAGCCGGGCTCCTGAAAATGGACTTCCTGGGCCTCAAAACACTCACTATCGTCAAAGACGCAGTGCGTATGATCCACGAAAATCATGGCATCGCACTCGATGTGGATGAAATCCCGCTCGACGATGAAAAAACTTTCCTCCTCTTTCAACGCGGAGAAACGGTCGGGATCTTCCAGTATGAAAGCCCGGGGATGCAAAAGAACCTCAAAGAACTTGCCCCCACGACCTTCGAAGACCTTATCGCCATGAACGCCCTTTACCGCCCGGGGCCTATGGACTACATCCCCAACTTCATCGCCCGCAAACACGGCAGAGAGCCAATCGCTTTCGACCTTCCGGAAATGGAAGAATACCTGCGCGATACCTACGGCGTGACCGTCTATCAGGAACAGGTGATGCTGCTCTCCCAAAAACTCGCCGGTTTTACGAAAGGCCAGGCGGATAAACTCCGCAAGGCGATGGGGAAAAAAGTAAAGGCAGAACTCGACGCGATGTACCCCAAATTTATCGAAGGTGGTATAAAAAATAAGCACCCGGAAGATATCCTGCAAAAAATCTGGAAAAGCTGGGAAGCTTTCGCATCTTATGCCTTCAATAAATCCCATTCTACCTGCTACGCGCTGCTCGCCTTCCAAACGGCCTACCTGAAAGCAAATTTCCCCGCTGAATTCATGGCCTCGGTACTTACCCACAACAAAAACAATATCTCCGATGTGACTTTCTTCCTCGATGAATGCCGACGCATGGGCCTGCGGGTCTTTGGCCCGGATATCAACGAAAGCCAATCGGATTTCTCTGTGAATAACGACGGATATATCCGCTTCGGCCTCTCCGCACTAAAAGGGGTCGGTGAAGGGCCGGTAGCCGAGCTGCTCGAAGAACGCAAGACCAATGGCCATTTCTCCAGCTTCTTCGACCTCGTACGCCGCCTCCCCATGGGCGCAGTCAATAAAAAAGTACTGGAAAGCCTTGCCCTCAGCGGGGCGTTCGACGCATTCGAAGGTATCCGGCGGAGCCAGTATTTCGCCCCCACCGATAAACACGATTCCCTGATCGAACATGCACTGCGCTATGGCGCCGCCTATCGCCAGGAAAAACAATCCTCCGTCCAGTCCCTATTCGGAAGTATGGGCCAGGATATTAACCTGCCCGAACCCCCCGTACCCTACTGCGAACCCTGGCCGCTCATCGTACAACTCAATAAAGAAAAAGAAGTCGCAGGTATTTATATCAGTGGACACCCCCTCGATGACTACCGCATGGAAATTGCCCACTTCACTTCCTGCCCCATCGGAAAGGTGATGGAATACCAAAACAGGCCCAGCATTCAACTAGCTGGTATGGTCACTAAAGTTACCCACAAAATCAGTAAAAACGGCAACGGCTGGGGGGCGTTTGAGGTAAGCGATTATGACGGTATGCTCGAATTTCGCCTTTTCGGAGAAGATTATCAAAAATTCAAACACCTCCTCGAAGAAGGGATGATTATTTTCCTGAAAACTAAATTTCAAAAGGGATGGCGCAATGAAGAGGAACTGGAACTGAAAGTCACCGATATCCGCCTGCTCGATGGGATTGGCCGTGAACTGGCCGAGGCGATTACCCTCAAATTGCCCGTCGAGCGCCTCACCGAATCCCTGATTGATCAACTGGATGCCCTTTGTAAACAACACCGAGGCCCACATAAACTCCGGATCGAACTGATTGACAGCAGTGCAAAAACAAAGGTGATGATGCGCTCTACCGATTTGAAAGTAAATGCAAATACCGAATTCACGAAACAACTGGAACGTATCGGCCTGGATTACGCGCTGTCCGTCTAATAAATCCTTTAAATATGCCTAAAACACGCTCAATTCCCGCATGGCCGCTTTTAATGGGTGTGCTCGCCCTCAGTAGCTGTAAACCCGCCGCAAATGGGCCCACTGAAGGTGCGAATGCTCCCAGGCCATTGTACACCCTTTGTAAAACCTACGAAGAACTCGCGCCACTCCTCGAAAATAACAGCGATACCCTCTATGTGGTCAATTTCTGGGCAACCTGGTGTGCCCCCTGTGTCGCCGAACTGCCATCCTTTGAATCCCTTTACCAAAATACCCGCGGAAAAAAAATCAGAATCATCCTGGTAAGCCTGGATTTTCAATCGGATATCGTTACCAAACTTGAGCCCTTCCTCAAAGAACGCCGCCTTGGCCCCGAAGTGTTCATGCTGGCAGATAACCGCTACGACTATTGGATAAACAAGGTCAGCCAGGACTGGAGCGGCGCAATCCCCGCTACCCTCCTCCTTAAAAATGGAAAAAAACAATTTATCGAGGACAGCTTCCCTAATTATGCCGATCTGGAAGCACTTGTACAGAAATACCTTTAGCCCCCCTGACCGCATCTCAAAAACAGATTATTTAACCAAAAAAGTAACCTACCATGATGCAACGTTTCTTTGCCTTCCTGATCGCCATGGCCGCTGCGCTTGCCCTCTGGACTGCAGCCTCCCTGCCCGGTGGCCTTAAAGTTGGGGATACCGCACCGGATTTCCGCCTCAAAAATGTAGATGGAAGTATGGTTTCACTCAAAGATTTTAAAAAAGCCAAAGGGTTTATTGTGACCTTTACCTGCAATACCTGCCCATACGCAGTGATGTATGAAGATCGCATCATCGAGCTGCATAAAAAAATGGAGCCTAAAGGCTTTCCCGTCATCGCGATCCAGCCAAATGACCCGGATATCCAGCCAGGGGACAGCTTCGCTAAAATGCAGGAACGCGCGCGTGAAAAAAAATTCCCCTTCGTGTACCTCCTGGATGAAGGACAGAAGGTCTATCCGCTGTATGGGGCAACCCGTACCCCACACTTTTATATCCTGGACAAAAACCTGAAAGTCCAGTATATCGGTGCCCTCGACGATAATCCCCAGGATGCTTCGGCCGTCACCAAACGCTATGTAGAAGATGCGGTAAATGCAATCGAAAAGGGAAAAACCCCGGAAGTGACTTCTACTAAAGCTATCGGCTGTGGCATCAAAGCAAAGAAGTGACGCGCCTTCAGCATAATATTTGGTACCAGTAGCAGCAACATGCCTTATGACGCGATCCCGCGTCTATTTTTCCAGGCGAAAGCAATAATGGATTTTTTTGTTGCGGAAATCTGGTGGGATAGTCACCAGGGAAATATCGCGTATGTGGCTTGCCCCACGGATTTGACCCTCCTCCAGTTTAAACCTGCGGAAATTGGTCGAGAAAAAAAGCACCCCGCCGGGATTCAGTAGCCTCAGGCAGTCATTGATCAGCCCAGGATGGTCCCGTTGAGTGTCGAGTACACCGCTCATGCGCTTGCTGTTGGAAAAAGTCGGCGGATCGAGTACAATGAGATCATATCGCCTGGTACCGGCATTACGGAGCCATTCCAGTACATCGGCGCGAATGAAAAAATGCTGCGGAGCCATCAGGCCGTTAAGCACAAAATTTTTCTTTGCCCAGTCGAGATAAGTATTGGAAAGGTCAATGGTCGTTACAGAAGCTGCACCGCCTGCAGCAGCATACACCGAAAAGGATCCGGTGTAGGCAAACAGGTTGAGGACGGCTTTTCCACTGGATTGTTCCCGGACAAGGCCACGGGTGATGCGATGATCCAGAAACAGACCCGTATCCAGATACTCGCTGAGGTTGACAAGGAATCGCAGACCACCTTCCCGCACCTCTAGTTCAAACTCATCAGACCCGGTCTTTTCATATTGCTGCTTTCCTTTTTGAGGTTGCCGGATTTTGAAAAACACAGCTTCCCGCCCAATATCAAAGACTTTTGTCAGGGCCTCCACACAACCTTCGAGCCATGCGGCGTACTCTGCGGCAGTGCGCCCGTGGGCACGCTGATATTCCGATACGTGCAGGGCTACACCTTCATAAAAATCCACCGCCAGCGGAAATTCAGGGATGTCCGCGTCATATACGCGAAAACAGGAAACCTGCGCTCGTTGTGCCCATTTGCGCAAATGACGGAGATTTTTCCGGAGCCGGTTTTCCAGCATTTCAAACTGGGATATCGGCATCCCTTACATCATGCGCAGAGCCTTCACAAAATAGGTGAGCACAAAGGGCAACGCGACCCAGAACCACTCGTCGGCCCAGACGAAGAATCCGATCATCACGGCGAGGGAAATAAAAAAAATGACCCAGTCCAATCGGGAAGAATTGTTTGCTGCTTCCATGTTTTATTTGTCTTTTTAGTGGCGCAAAGGTAAGCAATGTCGCCTGTTTTACCAAACGTATCCCGCAGACTTGTCGGGGGTGTATAAAAAGTCCTTTCGCTGCCCCGCTGCTACCAGGTAATACCTAAAGCACTTAACTCCTCGCGGAGCAGGTCGGCAGAGCGGAAGTGCAGGCTTTTAAATCCTAGCTGCGCTGCAGCATGTATGTTGCGGAGGTTGTCGTCAATAAATACCGCAGCAGGGGGGTGTATGGCATATCTGCTGGCCAATAGCTCAAAAATTGCCGGGTCGGGCTTTTTGAGCTTTTCCTCCCCGGAGACCAGGATGCCCTGGAAGAGTTGGAGGAAATCATACCGTGCCAATGCCACCGGAAAATTTTCATGGCTCCAGTTTGTCAGGGCAAATAAGCGGTGGGTCCCCGCCTGGTGTAATTCCCGAAGCAGGTGGACCGTATCGTGTATGGGTCCGCCCAGCATCTCTTCCCAGCGGTCGTAAAATGCCCTGATCTGTGCTTCGTAATGGGGAAATTCACTGACCAGCAGCTCCGTAGCTTCCGACAAAGGCCGCCCCGCATCTTGCTGTTCGTTCCATTCATTATTACAAACCTCCGACAGGAAATATGCCATCTCGGCTTCATCCTCAAAAATAGTCCTGAACACATAGGCAGGGTTCCAGTCTATCAGGACCCCCCCCAAATCGAAAACAATCGTATCGTATGATGACATAAAATAGGTTTTTCCCAGTTTCCCGGGATCGTGTGAAACAGTACCCGCGCCGGTTTAAAATCGTTTGCCCCTTTTGGCTTACGAAGTTAATATTTGATTTGGTAGGGTGGAATGGCCGGGGCGAAAAATGGTTTTTTTGCCTCCCTGGTATTATTCTACCCCAGAAGGCGGACCGGCCTTCTGGGGAGAAGCACTGACTTTCGGGAACGTAAGGCCCATTTGTACCCCGCAACGCAACAACGAGGCCAGCATAATCGGAATGGTGGCCGGATGAAGCTGCTGCGGCAGGATATAAAAACCGATCAAAGCGAGCAGGGTGGTCGCAAAAACTGCTTTAAACCAAAATCTCCGTCCATTGAATAGAACGGCAGCTGCCGCGCCTAAAGCGAAGGGGGTTGCCCAAAGGAGGTTCAGGTTGGCATGGGTCGCGAGATGGTCTGTACCTGCCCACATAAAGGTGAACAAGGTGCCGCTGAGCCCGAGGATCCCGAACAGCAGTATATCCACTGCTCTTTGCAGCCGGACGGGTCCTTTCCAGGTAAGCAAAACAATACCCAGGAATACCAGGCTGAAAAATATAAATGGCGGAGGGAGCAAAATACCAGCTGTCGTCATCGGCATCTCTTCCAGCAGCAGCACGGGCTTCCCTGCAATTGGTTTACGGCCCGCCACACCTGCCTGGAGGTTATCGGCGAGATAATCGGGAAGGAACATCTCCGCCCTGAAATCCGCTGTTTGATCCGAGGGAAGGCCAAGAATCAGGTCTATTCCGAAATCTATCCAGGGATATCTTTGAATATATACGTCCAGGAGCTGCCTGAAGGTTTTTTGCTCGCCTAAAGCCGCCGACCGTTTGTACGTCATTGCTGCCGACTGCTCCAAAACATCGCGGATGCGGGAGGCGCAATTATCGAAAAAAAAGTCGTAAGGGTACTGCCGGTGTTCCGGCAGATAATTGTAGGCCAGGAAATCCAGCAGCTTCCTCCTGGAAGCGAGGTCGAGCTGCAGTGGCGTTTCTTTTACCTCCCTGCCTTCCGATTGATAGTCCCACATGAAACTATAAAAACGCTGTACACCAAGCTGATAGGGGAGTTTTCCCCGGATAAATTTCAGGTAAAAATTGGGGGTGTTAAAGTCAAAAAGGCCGTAATTGAATACGATATCCGTTCCATCGTAAGGGTCGTACACCCGGATGGCGCTATGGCCAAACTTGGAGTACAGTTCAGTACCCGGCGAGCAAGTCAGTATGCTTATCGCCGCACTATCGGTATAGGCAAAAAGCCCGGTCTGGCCCCAGAAAAATAATGCCGCCACAAGGGCTGTACATCGAAACCCTGATTTCATACTATTTTATATCTTTTTGACCCTGCTCAGCAAAACAATCCCGACCAGGAAATATCCGCCCAACACCAGTACGCTGATACGCATACTCCCGGTGAGCTGGTCGAGAAAGCCAAACGAAAAGGTGCCGAGTACGATAGCCACTTTCTCCAAAACATCATAAAAGCTAAAAAAGGATGCGGTATCCGTGGTTTTTTCAGGTAAAAGTTTAGAGTAGCTCGAACGCGAAAGCGCCTGGATGCCACCCATGACCATACCTACTCCGATGGCTATCAGATAAAACTGCCAGCGCTCCTGTACAAAATAGGCAAAAAAACAAATACATGCCCAGACCAACAGCATCACCAGCAGCGCATATTTGTTGCCGATCCGACCGGATACCCAGGCGAAAAAATATGCGCCGCCGATGGCCAGCAACTGCAGCAGCAACACCAGCACGATCAGTTCAGAAGTAGGAAAATGCAGTTCTTTTTCGGCAAAAGTTGCCGCCAGGTAGATGACCGTCTGTACCCCTGCGCTATAAAAGAAGAACGCCGCAAGGAAGGATTTTAAATCCTCCATTCTCCAGGCGAGGGAAGCTACTTTTTTTAATTCGACAAACCCCTTTGAAAGCAGGTCGCGCGTAAATGGCATCCGACCGGTATTGGGCAATACGCGGAAAGGGATCAGGGCAAAACCAGCCCACCACAACCCGACCATCACAAAAGCGATGCGCACTGGTAGCGAACCCTCTTCCGGCAAACCAAATAAGCCAGGCTTTTGAATAATCAACAGGTTGGCGATCAATAGCAGTACACTGCCGATATAGCCCATCGCATAGCCCCGTGCACTTATCTGGTCGTATCGCTCCGGACTGGCGATTTCCGGCAGGTACGCATTATAAAATACAAGTCCACCTGCAAAACCGATCATGGCCAGAATGAATGCACCCAGGCCAAAGTATAGCTGTCCCATCCCCTGGAACCCAAATAAGGCCAGGCAGCTTGTCGCGCCAAGAAAGGTAAAGAACTGTAGGAATTGCTTTTTTTTGCCCCCGTAATCGGCGATGCCGGATAGTAGCGGGGATAAGAGCGCAATCACCAGATAGGCACCGGAGAGGGCGTAGGCATACAACGCGCTGTTGCTCGAACGCATCCCGAAAACCGAGAGGTCGTCGTCTGTTACGGCAAGGAAGTAGGCCGGGAAAATTGCTGTCGTGATGACCAGAGCGAAAGCGGAATTTGCCCAGTCGAAAAAAGTCCAGGCACGGATTATCCGTGGTTGGTCGCGCAACACGTTCGGTTCAGGTGTCATAGGTGTATTGTTGTTTTCCATTGCAAAGTAATGATTTAGCATATAAACCAAAGATGCAGGCCTTGTTTTTTTCCCCTGATCCGAGTTTTACCTGTTGCAGATATAAAATAATTGTATTTTCGAACACTGAAAGCAGGCGCCGGCCAGGTATCGGACCTGCCCCAGGGTGTACGATTGTAACCTCAGGTAAGACGATTTTCAACAATCAGCAAAACATGAATATCGCTATATTATCCCGTGGCCCGCTGCTTTATTCCACCCAGAGCCTTTTCCGGGCAGGTAAAGTTCGCGGCCATAATATGCAGGTCATAGATTTAACACGGTGCAGCCTCTTCATGGAAAATGGGAAATTAGAGGTGATACACGATGGGGTGCCGCTTTCTGACCTGGACGCAGTCATCCCCCGAATCGGTACGTCGGTCACCCAGGAAGGGATTTCCCTTATCGGGCACCTCGAAATGATGGGGGTTTTCACGACGACGCGCTCCCAGGGCCTATGGCAGGCGCGCGACAAGCTCCGGGCCCTCCAGCGTATGCAGGGGCATGGCATCCCTTCCCCTAAAACCGTTTATCCTTTCGAAGGGTCGGTGCTTCCCTTGGTCATCGAGCGGCTGGGCGGGCTCCCGGTTATCATTAAAATGACGGAAAGTACCCATGGCATCGGGGTCATGCTGGCGGAAACCGCCCAAAGTGCAAAAGCTACCCTGGATGCGTTCCAGAAACTCAATACCCACGTGATCGTTCAGGAATACATCCGCGAATCACACGGGACGGATATCCGGGTCGTAGTGGTCAATGGACGCCCGGTAGCAGCTATGCAGCGCATCGCGCAGGAAGGAGAGTTCCGCTCCAACCTCCACTGCGGCGGCCATGCCGTGCCGGCATATCTCAGCGCGCACGAACAGGCAGTGGCCGTGAAAGCGGCACGCATTATGGGCCTCGATGTGGCGGGTATTGATTTGCTCCGCAGCAGCAGGGGCCCGCTCGTTATCGAAGCCAATGCCTCCCCTGGCCTCGAAGGTATCGAAACCACTACCGGGGTGGACGTCGCTGGTAAAATCATTCAATTCATCGAACGAAAGGTCAACGCCCGGCTCCGGGCCAGGATCCCCGAATAATCACTTCGTATGGGAAAATCCCAAAGGGTTTCAACCAAACCAGTCCGGATCTTTAATACCTGGGTAGATGCAGGGGAAAATAGCATGATCAGGATACCTGTCGGACGTTTCCCTTCCGGTACCCAGATCGTCGTAAAAGCCCACGTTTTCCGCAGTAGAAAGCCCGGCCCGTGCCTGCTGGCACTGGGTGGTGTCCACGGCGACGAGATCAATGGCATCGAAATCATCCGCAGGAGTATCGAGATGGATTTTTTTTCGAAAATCCAGAGTGGAATGGTCATCGCAATATCGGTACTCAATGTCTATGGCTTTATTACGGCCAACCGCGATGTCCCGGACGGCAAAGATATTAACCGCAGCTTTCCGGGTAGTGCACGTGGATCCCTGGCGGCACGTATTGCAAATATGCTCACCAGGGAAATCCTCCCACATGTGGATGTAGGCCTCGATTTCCATTCGGGGGGCCGCGGCCATTATAACTACCCCCAGATCCGCTATACTAAAGACCATAAAGAAAGCTTCGAACTCGCGAAGGCTTTCGCAGCACCCCTCACCCTTGCCTTCAAGCCAATTTCCAAATCTCTGCGCAAAATAGCACTCGATGCAGGTAAGCCTGTCCTCGTCTTTGAAGGTGGAGAAAACAACCGACTCGACGGCTATTCCATCGAAAAAGGCCTCGAAGGGATACAGCGGGTTCTCGCCTACCTGAATATGGCAGCAACTTCCGCATCAGCTCTGGAGGAGGGCCTTTTTTTCGAAAAAACTACCCGCCAACGTGCTACGCGTGCGGGTATCTTTCAATGGACAAAGAGCGGCGGGCAGAGAATCACCAAAGGGGAACCCATCGGGATGATTACCGACCCCTACGGCCTGGAAAAGGTCATCGTTAAAGCATCCCATAGCGGCCATATTATCGGTCATAACAACAACTCCATCGTCAGCCAGGGCGATGCCCTGTTCCATTTTGCCCTATAATTATAAAAATCCATCTTGTTTATGAAAGAGTCCCTGGCACAGCGCTACCGGAAAACCGTCGAGTTTATGTTCGGTCGCCTGCCAATGTACCACCGTATCGGCGTAAAGGCATATAAAAAAGATATGCAAAATATCCGCTCCCTGCTGGAATTCCTCGGTAATCCACACGAGCGTTGTACTTGTATCCATGTAGGGGGCACCAATGGGAAAGGCTCCACTTCACACATGATCAGTGCAGTGCTCCAGGCACATGGCATCAGGACAGGACTCTTTATATCCCCGCATTACCGCGACTACCGCGAGCGCGTCAAAGTCAACGGTATGCTGGTAGATAAGGCTTTTGTAGTGGATTTTATCGCGCGCATCCAGCCTCTGATCGAAGAAATCCAACCCTCGTTTTTTGAAATGACCGCAGCTATGGCGTTCGAGTATTTTACCCGCCAACAAGTCCAGGCGGCGGTCGTGGAAGTTGGGCTTGGCGGACGCCTCGACAGCACCAATGTAATCTCCCCGGTGCTGAGTGTGATTACGAATATCAGCTATGACCACATGCACCTTCTGGGCAATACCCTGCCCGAAATCGCTTTTGAGAAAGCCGGTATCATTAAAACAGGTGTCCCGGTCGTAATCGGCGAGTCCCACCCCGAATCCGCACCCGTGTTTAAAGCGAAGGCCGCGTCTGTCGGCGCTCCGGTATATTTTGCCGACGAACACTTCCAGGCTGTCATCAGGACGGAAAATTTCCACACTACCGTTTTTGATATCTATAAAGATGGTCAGCTTTTCTTACCTAACCTGGAACTCAATCTCAGCGGGGGGTATCAACGGTTGAACCTGCAGACGGTTCTCCAGGCCACAGAGTTGCTCAAACCGGTTTTTCATTTAGAGGAAGATGGTATCAGGGCCGGGCTTGCACAAGTTAAGAAACTGACCAATATGACCGGTCGCTGGGAACTTATTGGCGAAAACCCACCCGTTCTTGCCGACAGTGCCCATAATGAAAGCGGAATTGCGGCTATTATGGACCATCTCGGGAAAATGTCCTTTCAACACCTCCATATCGTCATCGGGATGGTCAGCGATAAAGATTTGAGTGGCGTACTCCATATCTTACCGCGCACCGCTACGTATTACTTCGCAAAGGCAGATGTGCCCAGGGCAATGGACGCAGAAAAACTCCGCGACGCAGCTGTGACGGCCGGATTTAAAGGCCGCGCTTACCGGTCCGTCCGACAAGCACTCCAGGCAGCGAAACGCCGCGCTGGCCCAGGAGACCTCGTCCTCGTTTGCGGAAGCGTATTTGTCGTGGCCGAGGTTGTCTGACCTGCTACTGAAGGGGTTTAACCCGCGGCATGCTAAAAGGGCTGATTTTCATAAAAAAAGGGCATCTCTGTGGAGATACCCCGGATAACTATAAACAAACAAAAAACATTCTACTTTATAAGCGGTAAACCACGCATAAAAAAAAGTGTTCGCAGAATTTTGGCAAAAAAATATCCGAATGGAAAAAAACCGTACCAACCTACTTTGGCTCTTCCTGGCCCTGGCACTATTGCTGCTGTTCGGTCGCTTCTTTGCTTTTATGCGGGGGATTTCCATCGTTGTTGCCGGCCTGGCAATCGTCGCCCTTTTGTTCTGGCTGAATTCAAGATCAGGCGCCAAGGATAGGGATCAGGACCCCGGTCAGGGCCCCGCTTGAATAGCTTGCCTCCTTCCCAGGGATAGCGCTTCGGGCGTGCCTTGCCGTTCATTCCGAAGCGGCTGCCTTACAGGCCCTTCGGCGGCTGACGCCACCAAATAATATTCTGAACGAACACTGTTTTCATTGATTTTGCGAAGCAAAGTCAATGAAAATAGTGTTCGTTCAAAACTTCCTTTCGCCACCGAAGGCGGCAGAACACTTTTCAAACAACCCCGTTATTTCATATTATTTGGGGGGCAGCTGCGTTATTTTTTCATAAACGCATCGAAAGAAGTCGTTTTATAATGCTCTCCGGTAATAAAATCCAGTTCTTTCAGGAAAGACTCGACAGGCTTATAGCCCGGTGAAATAGTAATCCGTTCCTGCGCTTCGTTCAGATAGACATAAGAGGGGTATCCCAGGCGGCCATCGAGCAGCGCGTACGCCAATTCATGCACTCCCCGGGCACCGGAAGCGACGAATTTGAACGTCCTGCCGCCATAGGCAATTTCGTTCTTCCCTTCGGCATCGAACTTTACCGCATAGAAATGCTTATTGATGGTTTCGGCTACTTTAGGGTCTGCAAAGGTGGTCTTATCCATCTGTTTGCACCAACCACACCAATCGGTATAAACGTCGATAAAGATCTTTTTTGGCTGTTTGGCGCTCGCTTTCATGGCTTCATCCCAGGTAATCCATTGAATACCTGTCTCTGGCTGGGTCTTTGCCGAAAGCCCGTTGCCGCCTGCTTTTTTGAGAGGCAGAGCGGAGGCAGCGGCTACGCCAAATACGGCGAATGCAATCATTCCAAACAGAATGGGTTTCGAGGTACTTTTCATCATGGTCTTTTTTATTTTAAAAAATTTGTTCCCAAAACTGCTGCTTTTTCCTGCCTGAAGTGTTATAGGGGTTTACGGGTGAAAAAACACGGTTTCCCGGCATGATGATGTTGTCGCAACAAACCGGATAAGTTTTTTATGACCTGACAATCCTGTGGTGGAAAGTCTGTTGCACAAAAAACAAAAATACAAACAGACTTGTTGCGACAGGTCGCTATGGCAGGAAAAATGCGCTGTTTTCCATTCACGCGAAGGCTTTTTGAGGAAAAAAGCCTTTCTATGTGACCGAAAAAGGCATCGTTTAGGCGGAAAAGAGCCATTGATATCCCAGGACGATCCTGCCGCAACAAGTCTAATGGTTGTTTCAATAAGCGGTTTGAAAAAACAGACTTGTTGCAGCAGAACGGGGAAAAAGGAATTTTCAGCCGGCGATAATCCGGCGGAATAAGCCGACTGTCCCGTGCGCCTTAATTTGATACCTGAAAAAAAGTAAAAATTATGCAGAAAGTAGTCCTTGCCGTTGGGGGTTCCAGCGGTGCAATTTATGCGAAGGTGTTGATGGACCGCCTTACCGCCCTGCGTGGGCAATGGCAGGCAGTCGGGGTCGTCATGAGTACGAATGCGCGTTTCAACTGGGAGTATGAGCTCGGTAGTACTGGGTACGGGGATTATCCGTTTGATTATTACGACAGCAAAGATTTTATGGCGCCTTTTGCTTCGGGTTCAGCCCGTTACGGTACGATGATTGTATGCCCTTGTTCTATGGGGCTGCTCGGGCGTATCGCAAACGGCACCTCTGACGACCTGGTCACCCGGGCGGCAGATGTCATCCTCAAAGAACGCAGGCGGCTTATTATCGTCCCACGGGAAACCCCCCTTAGCCTTATCCATTTGCAGAATATGCTGCAAATCACACAAGCAGGGGGCATTATCTGCCCCGCATCGCCATCGTTTTATTCCCGTCCGGCAAACTTTGAGGCTCTTGCGGCGACAGTGGTGGACAGGGTCCTGGACCTTGCAGGCTTCGACCCCGATGCTTACCGATGGGGTGAAAAATAATGGCCTGGATACATTCCCGACGGGCTAATCGGCGTTGTTAATACCAGTACCTCCTACCCGGAAGCCAAAGCCCGTTATCGAATAGTATTGCTATCCCAAATTTTTATTAACCTTGCAAAAAATTTTGACTTATGCTAAAATATTTCTTTTTTCCACTCGCCCTGGCAATGGTATCCTTGAACACCCTCCAGGCGCAAAACCCGCCTAAAATGGATTCAGTAAGTTACAGTTTTGGCATTTTGATTGCACAAAACCTTAAAAACCAGGGTATTGAAAGCCTTGATGTAAAGTCGTTGGCTGCAGGGCTGCAGGACGGCCTCAGCAAGACGGATATTGATCCTGCCAAGGCCAATCAAATCGTTCAAAAGCACATGCAAGCCCTGGAATCAAAAAAATATCAGGGTAACCTCGAAGAAGGGAAGAAATTCCTGGAAGAAAATTCCAAACGTCCTGGTGTTGTTACTTTACCCAGTGGCCTGCAATACGAAATCCTTACCCCCGGCAATGGGCCAATTCCCAAATCCAACGATAAAGTCCGTGTGCATTATACCGGATCCCTGATTAACGGGAAGGTATTCGACAGCTCCGTACAACGCGGCGAGCCGGCAGTATTCGGTGTTACCCAGGTTATCAAGGGTTGGGTGGAAGCACTTCAGCTTATGCCGGTAGGGGCCAAATGGAAGCTCGCAATCCCGTATGACCTCGCCTACGGGGAAAGGGGCGCTGGAAGGGAGATTGGCCCATACGCCACCCTGATCTTTGAGGTCGAACTCCTTGCAATTGAGTATTAATGGGTACTGTATAGCCATCGTCCATGCGTATTGATATTATTACACTCCTTCCTGAATTGTTGCATAGCCCGTTTGGACATTCTATCCTGAAACGGGCCAGGGACAAGGGTCTGCTGCAAGTGGAAGTCCACGACCTTCGGGATTTCGGTCTCGGCAGGCACAAGCAGCTCGACGACTATCCCTACGGGGGGGGCGCTGGCATGGTCATGATGGTAGAGCCGATTGTTGAATGCATCGAAGCTCTGCAAGCCAGGCATACCTATGACGAGGTAATCTACCTCACCCCGGATGGTAAAACTTTTGATCAGCCCACCGCCAACCTGCTGTCCATGAAACAGAACCTGCTTCTGCTTTGCGGACACTATAAAGGGGTGGACGACCGCGTCCGGGAACACTTCGTCACAATGGAAATCTCGATCGGGGATTATGTCCTGTCGGGCGGGGAGCTCGCCGCCGCAGTCCTGGTAGATGCAATTGGCAGGCTAATCCCCGGTGTGCTCGGCGATGAAAGCTCCGCATTGCTCGATTCGTTCCAGGATGGACTGCTCGCACCCCCGGTCTATACGCGCCCGGCAATTTTTCGGGGGTGGAAAGTCCCGGATGTTCTCCTCTCGGGCAATTTCCCCGAGATCGAAGCCTGGAGGTACGACCAATCGCTCCTGCGAACCCGGGCGCGAAGGCCCGAACTACTTCAAGATGATTAAAAACTTATGATTATGCAACTCCTTTCTATCTTGCCCGACCTGTCCAGCCCACAAACCTGGATCAGCCTCCTCACGCTGACTTTCCTCGAAATCGTCCTGGGGATTGACAACATCATTTTCATCTCAATCGTCTCCAATAAACTTGCCGCCGGCGACCAGGGACGTGCGCGCAATATTGGACTGGCCCTGGCCATGGTACTGCGCATCATCCTGCTGATGGCAGTGAGCTATCTGGTGGCCATGCAGGCAGCGCTGTTTAGTATCCACAATGATGCCGTAGATGGCGACTTTTCCGGGCAAAGCCTGATCCTGGCGGCAGGGGGCCTTTTTCTGCTCTACAAAAGTACCTCGGAAATCCACCACAAACTCGAAGGGAGCCATGCAGACGACGCGAAAAATACATCTAAAGCCGGTGCTTCTTTTACCAGCGTAATCCTCCAGATCACGCTGATCAACGTGGTTTTTTCCTTCGATTCTATCCTTACCGCAATCGGCCTGACTAAAGACTTCAGTGTGATGGTCATCGCCATCGTAGCTTCTGTATTGATTATGATGGCCTTCGCAGGTGCGGTCGGACAATTCGTCAACCGTCACCCAACTATCCAGATGTTGGGCCTCGCTTTTTTAATCCTGATCGGCTTTATGCTGATCGCAGAGGGCGCACACCTGGCCCACCTGAAAATATTTGATGCAGAAGTCGGTGCAGTACCCAAAGGCTACCTCTATTTTGCAATCGCCTTCTCCCTGTTCGTCGAATTCCTCAATATCCGCCTGCGCCGCAAACCAGAACCGGTACAATTGCACGGGATCCAGCAAACGGCAGTGGAAGAGGGGCTTATAAAACCTTAACTTCATTCTTTTTGCACCACCCCAAAAAAATATTCTGGCGTGGTGCAAAAAGCCCCTGGCCGCTCATTTGGCGGCGCAAGCTGCCAAATAATACTTTTTTAAACGCCGATTTCGTCCATTTTGCGAAGCAAAATGGACGAAATCGGCGTTTTATACTCTTAGGACAGCCCCTTCAAACATTCATTATACAACTCCGTTTAAAATGCTGTGGGAGTGTATCAGAAAGTTTATTCAAAATAATTTTTGGCAGGGTAGGCCGCCGCGGATCATTTCCTGCTGTTCCCGGCTTCAATACCGCTTCAGGATCAATACTTTTTCCACCTCACCGTAAAGCGTTCGCAGCAGCACTGAATCCCGTGGCCCTGCCATGCTGGCGGGCATCAGGTAATATTGATCCTGCTGGAGTTGATCCTGTAGCAGGACTGGTTGTTTGCGCTGCCGGTTGAGGTAAAAACAGGTAGAATAAGAAATGACCTTATCTTCGCCATAAAGATACAAGGGGCGATCGTCAGTGAGCTGGTGGATTTGTATCGCGAGGTCTTTATCGCGTTGCGCCCCTGAAGCGTACGCCCTTTGCGGGATGGCGACAAGGTCGAACAACAGCCGCCCAAGCGCCATAGCCAGGAACAAGAGCGCAAGCGGACGGCCAGGGTTCCGCCGCCTGGTCCACCAGAGTACCCAAAAGCCAACCGCGCTACCGACCGCAAGCGGGGTCAGATAAGTCAGAAAATGCAGTTCCCGGAAAAAAATCAATGTGAAGGCCAGGATACCTGCTGCAAAAAATATCCCCCCCATTATCTTTTCCATCCAGATATTTGCCCACACCGGGGCTTCCGCCCGTAATTCGTATGCCCATGCGAGCAATATTGCCATAAAAGGGAACAAGGGATAGACATAACGGATGCGTGTTCCCGGGGAGATCCAATAAAGCAGTAGGTTGGCCAGCAACATCAAGGTACAAAAACGGATAAAGGGGTGTCTTTCCAGCAAAACTTCCCGCACATCGCGGCGCAGCAATAACAGACCCGTCAAACTCCCCGGGAGCATGTCCATCAAAATATTTAATGGAAAAAGGATGAAATGGCCGGGCAATGCCAGCAAAGGCGCACTTGCGGGGGTTCGCCGGACGGATTCCCCGACCAGGTTGCGCAGAAGGTATTCGGGAGAGTGGTACTGGGAATATTTAAAGATGTACCCACCCACCAATATCCCCAGCAGCAAAACCCCCAGTACATGGGCAAGGGAAAATAATTTTCCCACCCGTCGCTGGTCAATGAAATAGACGAGCAGGGTAATCGCCGTAAACACCAGCGAGGGTAGGCCCTTAGTCAGTAAGCCGAGGGCACAAAAACAATAAGCAGACAAAAATAACGCTAAATATGCCTGTTGACGGCCAAAATACCAGGTCGAAAGCATACCGGCAAAAACGAGCAGTGCGTAAAAGAGATCAATTTCTGCAAGTGCACTAAAAAACAACAGGGTTCCGCCAAACGTCAGGAATAACAGGCCGGCCCTGGCCCCAAACAAGCGATGTACCTCGTATTTACCTACCCGATAGATTAACCCTGCAATAACCAGTACCGATAATACGGTCGGCAGACGCAGCCAAAATTCATGGAAAGGGCCATCGCCGAGCATGCGCCCGAATCCCTGAAATACCAATAGCAGCCAGTTAAATACCGGAGGCTTGTTGTAATACCACTCGCCAAATAAGGTAGGGGCCCAGTAATTTCCCGACCAGGCTATTTCCATTGCAATGACCGCACGACGAGGCTCCTCCAGGTACAGGGGGGCTTTCCCCAGAAAAAGCAGCATACCTGCCGAAACCGCTAACCCTGCGAGTGCCAAAAGCCGGAATTCGCCTCTTGTTTTTAACATAGCTTAATGGAATAAAAGGATATTTCGGACACAACCTTCCCAAATAAACAATTGAAGCCGTTGCATTGGCCCCGGCGGCGCGAAATTAGATAAGAATAACCTGATAACCTTACAATTCCTGAATTCTGTGCGTATTTTTACAGCCTTTATTTGATCTACGTTCATAAAAGCCTTTCCTGATGAATCAAACACAAAAAAACGACTACGCATTGTTGTTGTTACGCCTGGTATTTGGGTTGAGCATGGTCTATGGCCACGGCTGGAAAAAAATCGGCCGCTTATTTGGTGGCGAGGAAATTAATTTTGCCGATCCTTTCGGTATCGGCCCTGCCCCCTCGCTTGCATTGGTTGTTTTTGCAGAAGTGCTCTGTGCGGTCCTCGTTGCAATAGGGCTATTTACACGTCTGGCCCTCATCCCACTGATCATCACCATGCTGGTCGCGGCATTCGGTGCCCATTGGGGGGATCCGTTCAGCGATATGGAAATGGCACTTTTGTACCTGACGGCCTACACCGCCCTCATCCTGACCGGGCCGGGGTGGTATTCTGTTGACGCACAATGGAAAGCAAGAAAATAAGCGATAATCATGCGTTACTTCTTCTGTATGCTGATGGCCGTTGCACTTGTTGCCTGCAAAGGCAAGCAGGAGGCCGTCGCTGAGGTGCAATATGTAACCGTTGAAGGGCAGGCACAGGGCACATATTACCGGGTTACTTATGCCGATCCCCGCCAGCGGGATTTCAAAGCTGAATTCGAAGCATTCTTTGAAGCCCTCAACCGGGAAGTCTCTACTTATCTGGATACTTCCCTGATTACTGTATTTAATAAAGATAAAGGTAAGCAATTTTCCTTGCCGTCCGGGGCACGTCATTTCATGGCCAACCTTGAAAAAAGCCGGGAAGTGTATCTCGCCAGCGACGGCGCTTTCGATCCTACCGTCATGCCCCTGGTGGCCTATTGGGGTTTCGGTCCCAAGCCTGGGAAGGTACTGGTGGTGGACAGTACAAAGGTGGACGCTCTGCGCGCATGTGTAGGCTTGAACAAACTTTCCTGGACCCGGCAACCCAATGGCGAGGTCTTACTGGAAAAAGGCCATCCAGGCATACAACTCGATTTCAATGCCATCGCACAAGGTTATGCGGTGGACGAAATCGGGCGTATGCTCGAAGCACAGGGGCTTACCGATTATCTCATCGATATCGGGGGGGAGGTCCTGGCTAAAGGTGAAAACCCCAGGGGCCAGGTGTGGACAATCGGCATCAATGCTCCCAGGGAAGACGGAAAATCCGATGAAATACTGGCAGCCCTGCCCCTGGATAACCGAGCCCTCGCCACTTCGGGGAATTACCGGAAATTTTATGCAGTCAACGGGGTGAAATTCAGCCATACGATCAATCCTGTAACCGGCTTTCCAGAGCGCAATGCCTTGCTGAGTGCCTCTGTGTTTGCTCCGGATGCTATGACCGCCGACGCCTACGCCACGGCGTGTATGGTACTCGGCCCGGAAAAAGCACTCCAGATGATCGAAAAAAATCCCTCCCTGGATGCCTACTTCGTCACCGGTACTGCCGATGGAAAGATGCAGGTCCGATATTCAAAGGGTCTGAAGCCTATCCTCGATAAACAATAAATACATGGACCTCAAACTCGACCGCGACCTGATCTTCCTGGATATCGAAGCTACCGGCCTCAATGTAGCTACCGACCGCATCCTGCAGATTGCCATGGTCAAATATCCAAAAGACGGGACAGCACCCCGGGAGCTTTCTATGCTCATCAACCCGGGTATCCCTATCTCCCTGGAAGCGATGCTCGTACACGGTATTTCTCCAAAGGACGTGGCAAATAAGCCCCTCTTCGCCCAGGTTGCACAAAAACTCCACGACTTTATCGGAAATGCCGATTTCGCCGGATACAATTCCAACCGCTTTGATATCCCGATGTTCATGGAAGAGTTCGCCCGGGTGGGTATAGAACTGGATATGACCCGACGCCGCGCCATAGATGTCCAACGTATCTTTTATAAAATGGAGCCCAGGACGCTGAAGGCAGCCCTCAAATTTTACTGCGATAAAGAACACGGCGATGCCCACGATGCTATGGCCGATGTGCGGGCTACCATTGACGTATTCCTCGGCCAGCTCGAGCGTTACCGGGATGTGGACTATACCGATGAACAAGGCGCTATCAGCCCTGCTCCGATCAAACCTGAAGTACAGATGCTGCACGACTTTACCAACGACCAGCGATTTGCCGATGCTACCCAGAAGCTGCGCTATGATGTGGACGGTACTGTGGTTTTTAACTTCGGAAAGTATAACGGACAGCCGGTGGCCGCTACCCTCGTAAACGACCGCCAATATTATCACTGGATCCTCAACAAGGAATTTTCGACCCAGGTCAAACAACTGGTCAGGCAATTGGTCAAAGACTACGAAAAAGTACAGCGCAATGAACAGGGGTAGTGTATGGATCATGTTTTATGCCCTCTCCCTCGCCCTGCAGCAATGTGCAGAGCCCAAAACAGGCTGCCTGGACGTCCGTGCGACCAACTTCCAGGTGGATGCCGATGAAGGCTGTACCGACTGCTGTACTTATCCCCAGTTGCGCCTCGACCTCCTCCATAAATTCACCATCGGGGATTCCCTTTTTAACTTCATACCCGGAAATACTTATTCAGATGCGGCAGGTAACCGCTTTCGTCTGGGTGACCTCCGCTTCTATCTCACCGAAATCCGCCTCACGCGCAGCGATGGGACTGCCCTTCAACTCGAAAAACAACTCGCCCTTCGAAAAGCAAATGCTAACGGAGATAGTACCCGGTTTTCGGTCGAAGATAACTTTGCCCTCGCTTCGCCAGCTTCCCTACTGCGCATACTGCCCGGTAACTTTCGCGATGGAGGCACTTTTACCGGGGTAAAGTTCAAAATTGGGGTCGCTATGCCTGCCCGGAGCGCAGATCCGGCCTCGGCGCCTGTCACCCATTCGCTCTACCCACAACAAATACCGATGTGGACGGCCCAGCTTGGCTATTTGTCCCAAAGAATCGAAGTCTATTTAGGGCAGGCACCCGCCGATACCCTGCGGCGTATCCTCGAATATGGCGGCCCCGAATCCGTAAATACTGTCGCACTCCCTTTTGATAAAGCCTTCCCCGTGCCTCCGGGATTCCATATTACCCTGACTTTACGCGTAGATTACGCGCGGTGGCTCCGCAATGTAAATTTTGGTGCTGATACCGATTCCGAGATTTTCCGCAAATTATCCGAAAACCTGCCCGGCGCTTTTTCAGTCTCTTCCACAACGGCAACTTCGAACTAAGCAAAGTATTTCCGGGTTCTTAATTAAGGGATTACTGCGTGATTTCGGAGGGTTTTTGAAAAAAGGCACTTTTGCCACCAAAGGTGGCTGGTGCTGCAAAATAATATCTTGAATGAGTGCTTTGGTTATTGATTTTTAGAATTAAAATCAATAAAAATACCATTTATTCAAAACTTTGGTTCGCTGTTGAAGGCGGTGAAAGCCTTTCATACAACTCCAGGTCTTTTGAGACAGGTTTTAAAAAAGCAAATGATACGCCGATGAAAAATTTTTTGTTACTGGGCAGTGTATTCCTGCTGCTCACGGCCTGTGGGCAGGAAGATCCTCCGGTCTCCGGGGAGAAGACAAATCTGACCCTTTATTTCAAAGGTCTGTATGGGGATTCCCCGCTATTGATGTATGCAAAAGAATATCCTTATGAAGCAGGGATGCAGCTCCGCTTCCAGTTGTTTCAGTTTTATATCTCGGACTTTTCCCTGTTGCGCAAAACAGCGGGCGGGATAGACACCGTAAGGGTACTGGACGTGGCGCTCGTAAGCTTCGAAAATATCCAGGACCCGGCAAAGGCGGCCGAAGGGGTCAAAATTGACGTCAAAGGGGTACCGGCAGGTGAGTATGTCGGGGCACATGTAGGGATAGGCGTCGCTCCCCGGCTGAATGCTACCAGTCCGGGCGATTATAAACCACCTCATCCATTGGACGGCAACTACTGGTCCTGGGCCAAGGGCTATATCTTTACAAAAATAGAAGGGAACGCCGATCTCAAAGGCGATGGCAAGTTTGCAGAAAAACTCACCTTCCATATCGGCGAGAACCCTTACTATCGCCAAAAGTCATTTCAGGGTAATTTTGTAATCGGCGACGCGGTAAACCAGCTCCAATTCGATGTGAACCTGCGCCGCGTACTCGTTGCAGAACCGGGTAAATTCCTGGATTTCAGGGTAGTAACTGCCGATCATACGACGAATAAGGACATCGCACGTTTTATTGCCGACAACCTTCAGGCATCTGTCGAAATGCGGAAAAAATGAGGCTCCGCTCATCGGTATGGATATGGACCTGGGTAGGGTATGCCTTCCTGACCAATACATGCCAATCCGGCGGGATAGCAAGTACCGCACCTGTGCCCTTTACCTGGAAAGACCCCGTCGGCTTTCCCCCCATGCTCATCCCTTCGGATAACCCGCTTACGCAGGAAGGCGTCGAACTTGGGCGGCGTCTCTTCTTTGACCCTGTCCTTTCAGCTGACAGTACCGTCTCCTGCGCATCCTGCCATCGTCCGGAATATTATTTCACCGATGGGAAAAAAGTGGGGGAGGGGATTGCCGGCAGGCTTGGAAAACGAAGCACCATGTCCCTGGTTAATGTCGGTTATTATTATTCCGGCTTGTTCTGGGACGGACGTTCGCCTTCCCTGGAAGAGCAGGCTTTCCATCCGGTAAGAGACCCCGTGGAGATGGGGCTTGACTGGGATCAGGCTGCCCGGCGGTTGCGCAAATCACCGTACTATCAGGAACAGTTCAAAAAGGCCTTTTCATTGCGCAGTGCCGACCAGATAGATCGAGTATGGACGGCAAAAGCCCTGGCACAGTTTGAGCGCACCCTGGTGAGCAGCCATGCTAAATTTGACAGTGTAATGCAGGGCCTCGCTGTTTTTACGCCACAGGAAAAACGCGGCTGGACGATTTTTTTTGATGCTGCTCCTGAATTGCCGGTTTCAGAGTGCAACCATTGTCATGTTGACCCCTTATTCACCGATCTCACCTTTCAAAACAACGGTATCCAGCAGGTCCTCCCTTCCGGCCGTTTTCCGGATGATGGACGGGGCAGCCATACCCACAACCGCTTTGACCAGGGTAAATTCCGTGTTCCTACGCTGCGCAATATCATGCACACCGCACCGTATATGCACGATGGTCGCCTCGCCACCATAGATGCCGTGCTTGATCATTACGCAGGTGGGGGCCATCCGGCAATTAACCTCAGTCCCAATGTCCGCCGGCTCGAGCTAAGCCCGGACGACCGCCGGGATCTGATCGCGTTCCTCCATACGCTTACGGATAAACATTTCCTGCATCAGCCACAATTTCAAAACCCTTGGTAGCCCACCGTTGTTGTTTTAATGCATCTGGATGAAAAAAGGTCCGGAAACTTTCCTCTAAGCCCATGCGCTGCGACAATTAGCTAATGACTCGAATAAAATCCAAGGATATGTGCCGCCCAAGCAATAAACGGGTGTTCATCTGTATCGTGTTGGCTTGTTGCCTTTTTGCCTGCGGAAAAGAAGACCTCTGTACGGATTGTGCAGAGAATGAAGGGATAGTGGCCGGGTACGCCCCCAAGCCCTACAGCATTAAAGCGCCTTCCTGGTTCCCCGCTCCGATCGTGCTGGAGGATAATCCCCTCACGGTTGATGGCGTCGAACTTGGCAGGCATTTGTTTTATGATCCGATATTGTCGCGGGATAGTACCCAATCTTGCAGCAGTTGCCACGAACAGAAATATGCCTTTGCAAATAATGATGCCGTGAATAAAGGTATCAGGGGCCTGAACGGTAACCGAAACGCCATGTCCCTCGCCAACCTTGCCTACCATTCCCGTGGTTTCTTCTGGGATGGTCGGGCAGCAACTGTGGAATTGCTGGCCTTCATACCTGTTGAGGACGATCTTGAAATGGACGATACCTGGGAAAATGTCGAGGTAAAGCTCAGACGTCACCAGCAATACCCGGCAATGTTCCGAAAAGCTTTCGGGATAGAAAAACGGTCTGAAATTACCCGCGACCTGGCCACAAAAGCCCTGGGGCAGTTCATGCGCACGCTCGTAAGCGCACAGTCCCGCTACGACCGCGTGATCTGGGGCCGGCAGGGCTTTCCCACCGATGCCGAGCAGCGGGGTATGGAATTATTCTTCATCGAAAACAACCAGGTCGTCAACCACCCTGGCTGCTCTCATTGTCATTTTAATCCCTTTTTTACCGATAATAATTTCCGCAACAATGGGATAACCCCCGCGCCCACCTTAGAGGAATTTCCCGATAAAGGCCTGGGTGGATTCAATAATAACCGCTTCGATAACGGAAAATTTAAAGTCCCTACTTTGCGCAATATTGAATTGACCGCCCCCTATATGCACAACGGGCGTTTCAAAACCCTGGAAGAAGTCCTCGATCATTATCAGTCCGGTGGACATCCCGCACCCAACGTTGATCCCAATATCCGGCCTTTCTCTCTTTCTGCACAAGATAAACAAGACCTCATCGCTTTCCTGAAAATGCTGACGGATACCAGCTTTATCCAAAATCCCGATTTCTCATCCCCATTTCGATAGACCAACAGATTTTTTGTGGCGGCCTCTTTAGCAGATGGCATCGGATCGAGAAGATCTTTTTTTCTCCTGCCTTACCGCACGGTGGCGATAAGTCAGATATTTTTTTTGACATCCGTTAATTATTTTTCACAAAAAATCTAAAATAGATATAATGTATTTTTAATTTGTTTTTTGTAGCCTTATTTAAAAAAGGTTTTAAAAAAATAATCGCTTAATCACATAAAAATTTATTTTCACAATATCATTTTTTTGTTTTTGAAGTGAAAGAAGAAAAACCTGATGTTTGTATCATCAAACGAAGTACCGTGGTAAAAGCGCCCGGTATGAAATTTGGATATGTTCATGGGATCTTTTCCTTGCCATATAGTAAGTCAGTGCGAAAACTGACTTACTATATGCAAGCTTTAAGTGTGTAAGTTCATTTTCCATAATGATATAATAGGTCAAGTTCTAATTTATGTTCATGGGTTTTCAGAGGGCGAGTCTTTCCTAAAGGAGTGACTCGCTTTTTTTTTGAATAGCCTGAAGATTAAAAAATAGCAGTTTAAAAGCAGACCTGCCGGCATATTCTCCACCTGCGATAATCCCCTTCTGCCATAAGCTTATTCAATTATTTTATTTTTTGGTAAACTTTATTTTATCAGGCGGCGTATAGTTATTATGGTGTATTTAGACAGGGAGCGGCGGTTTTTTATAAATAACAGGCTAATTGTAAAATGAGCGCCATACCAAACTAAATGTCATTTCGCTTGGTATATCCGGCTTCCACCGTGACGGTAATAAATGCATTCATGGGATTATAATTTGTTCGTAGCAAGTCGTGCTGCATCGGTAGCACGACTTTTTTTTGCAACTTTGCATAATATGGCCATCAAGTTTGTATATTGTGCCGCGAAAGGTGCATGTAATACCGCACCCTCAACCTCCTCGAAAAAAGCCCTTCCTGAACGCTAATGGAGCCTCCTTCTCCACAGCAACCTTTCACTTTTAACGTCCGTGCACATTGGCGCGCTGAATGCCTGTTTCGGTACTGGCATATGATGCCCGATGTATGTATGCTTTAATGGCCTGCATGCCCAGGCGTTACATTTTTTAAGTAACGCAGTTGGGGATGTTTTGCCGATGCGAAGCTTTAGGGATTTAGTGAAAGGTTATCCAGTAAAAATCAGACATAATTCCAAGATTCCATGAAAAAAACGACACTTAGAAGGTTCCCGGCGTTAAAGGGTATTCTGTTTTCCACCCAAGCCGCAGGGGTATGGTTCCTGTTCTTTATGCTTTCCGTATTGCCTTCCGGGCTTGATGCCCAACTTGGCATCAATTTCGATATCGTTCATCTGAGCTGTAGCAATATCCCTTCGGGGCGGATTACCGCGATGCCTACGGGCGGTGTACCCCCTTACAGGTTTAGGTGGGAAAACGGGGATACGACCGCCACAAGGTCGCGGCTCTTGTCGGGCACTTACTCCCTCACCCTGACCGATGCGGCGGCCAACTCCCTGATTGAATCGGTGACGATCAACAGTCCCACCCCGGTAAAGGTGACGTTTGATGTTTCCGATAGCTGTACATTGCCCGTGACCATTACCGCGAAAGCGAGTGGTGGCGAAGGCCCCTACCGCTATCTCTGGGAGAAAGGTGCAATAGGGGCTACCCAGCTTTTTTCTGCCTCCGGGAAGCACTGTATTACGGTGATTGACAATAATCTGTGTGGCCGGTATGAGTGCATTCAGATTGCTATTTCCCCATTAACCGTATCCTTGAGCACCCGTGCGGTCACCTGCCCGGGCAGCAACGACGGTGCGGTAAACCTGAGCGTATCAGGGGGGACTCCTCCGCTGTCCTATCTTTGGAGCAATGGTGCCACCTCGCAGCATCTGGCGAATATTCCCGGCGGCAATTATACCGTTACCGTCACGGATGCCAGTGGCTGCTCCCTTGTCCGGACGGCAACGGTGCCTTCCCCATCTCCGTTGACCGTCAACCTCACGGCTATTGGGCCTTCCTGTGCAGGCGAGACCAACGGGAGTATCCAGATCAACAATATCAGTGGGGGCACTCCGCCTTATCGCGTTCAATGGCATACAGGGCAAAATACGATGACGATTAATGGTTTGGCCCAAATGACCTATATCCTGACCATTTCCGATGCATTTAACTGCAGGATAATCCGCGAGGTAAACCTTCAGGCGCGTTCGCAGCTACAGGTTACAGCGGCTATACGGGACGAGAGCTGTCCCGGACGAAACGATGGCAGTATCGCGCTGACTATGCAAACCGGTGTGCCGCCTTTTACGGTCGCCTGGAGCGACGGGGGTACAGGGGCTAACCGGACGGGTATGGCCTCCGGCACTTATTCGGCATCAATTACGGATGCTGTTGGCTGCCAAAGATCCATTGGAGCGGTAATTCGTCCTGCCGTGCCGTACACCCTTACTGTGGCCAAAACAGATGTCACGAGCTGTACGGTAAATAACGGCAGTGCAGAAGCGCTCATCACCGGTGGGGTAGGCCCGTTTACTTTTTCCTGGAGCAACGGGCAAACCAGCGCCAGGATTATCAACCTTGTCCCGGGGACTTACTCCGTCACCGTTCGCGATGGGAATGGATGCACTCAGACAGCTAATGTAAACGTCCTTGCTCCGCCTGCGATCAGCGCCCAGGTGACGGCAACAGCACAGGTCTGCCAGGGGGCTGTCAACGGAAGTGCTACGGTATCAATTGTAGGCGGTACAGCTCCTTTTTCTTATGCATGGAATAGTGGGGGCAGCAGCCAGACCCTTCAAAATCTCGCACCTGGACTTTACCGGGTGACCGTAACGGATAGCCGAAACTGTACCGCGATTGCGCAGGCAACGATTGCCCAGGCTCCGCGGCCGGAAGTGGACGTGACTGCCCCTGCGACCGTTTGCGGCGGCCGGGATACGGCCAGTGCACGTACATCGGTTTCAAGCGGAACGGCCCCTTTTACATATTTATGGAATACCGGAGGTACTACTCCTGATTTATCTAACCTGGGTACGGGTACTTACCGCGTAACGGTAACCGACCGCTTCGGCTGCGCTGCTACGGACTCGGCACGCATCCTTGTCGTGCCCGTCATTTTGCTCACTGCTTCTGCTACACCGGTTAGCTGTGCTGGGGAGAGTAACGGGCAGATCAATGTTTTAGCCCAAGGTGGCCTGCCTCCACTCGGTTATGTGTGGAGCAATGGTGCAACCGGCGCCAATATCACCAATTTAAGGGCGGGGAGCTATTCGGCTACTGCCACAGATGCTGCCGGGTGCCGGGCAAACATTGCTGCCCTCGTCACCCAGCCGGATTCCCTGAAATCTGTACTGACCATAAAAAATATTCAGTGTGGCACGCCTGCTACCGGCGCAGCTTCGGTACAAGTACAGGGCGGTACCCCTCCATACAACTTTCTTTGGAATACCAGCGCGGCACGTGATACCATCACCGGCCTCGATGCGGGCAATTATACCGTTGCCATTACTGATGCCAAAGGCTGTGAGATAACTGCTTCGGGAGCTGTGCTCAACTCAACGTCTCCTCTGTGCAGCACTCGGATTACCAGGCCAGTCAGTAGCCCGACCGCCTCGGACGGGGAAGCTGTAGTAACCGTCAATGGAGGGAGGGCTCCTTATACGTTCCGCTGGAGCAATGGCCAGACCAGAGATACCGCCAGGAATCTATCGGCAGGCGAGTATTCCGTAACAGTGACGGATGTAAATGGTTGTACTGGCATCTGCTCAGTTAGGGCAACCCCTGAAACGGCACTGATCGGGGGTTATGTGTGGTTTGATGTCAACCAGAATGGGATTCAGGATGCCAGCGAACGGGAAGTCTCCTCGGTCAAAGTATTGCTGATGCAGATTACCTCTACCCCCCCGCCCTTTATGGATACCGTAATTACAGACGCGTATGGCCGGTATCGGTTCGTTGTAAAACCGGGGTCTTATAAAGTTACATTCATGCTGCCGGATTCGTTTCAGTTTTCTATTCCCAATGCGACGTTGGACCGCTCAAAAGACAGTGATCCGGACAGGATGCTGGGAACGACCCAAGTGATTGATGTTGCAGCAGGGGAAGTCTCATTATTTTGGGATGCAGGTTTGATCAACAATACTAAATTCTTTCCTGCAATAGAGTGCGAGTGCCTAAACAATGCTACCAACCCTGTCAATGGCCAGTTTAGGGAGCTTGTACAGTTGCAGGGATTGAGCGGCGATACCTGGAGGATTATACGGCAAAACGGTATGTTCCTGCGGACCAGCCCGGCACCGCCCGCCGCGCCGATCCCGGTTGTGATTGGTACGGTGATGCCAGAGGTCTCCACAGGGGTATATGTATTCGAATTCCGGCATGTGGACAACCTTGGCTATTTCATCGAAGTGTCAAATGGAGTGGATACCCTCTCGCTCGAAAATCGTTGCGCCTATCCCTTTATTACCGATAATATCCCCGATACTTTTTGTTTCAACGACCCGGTACTGCCGCTGAACCTTCCCGTCACAAGGCCCGGACGTATTACTTATACGATTAATGGCGTTAACGCTACCGCTATCAACCCCCGTGCGCTGGGTGCAGGTCTTTTCCAGCTCGTTGCCCGTTTCGTTCCCGATAACCCCCTGGAATGCCAGGCGGTCAGGACGATTCCTTTCCGGGTCATTACAGAAAGTTGTCAGGTAAAGATCGGCGACCGGGTTTGGCATGACAAAAATAAAAATGGGGTGCAGGACAATAGCGAAGAAGGTATCGGAGGGGTAAAGATTATTTTGAGCAGAGTTGGTACCCAGACTACCCGTGTGGATTCTGTTGTAACCGATTCTACCGGTATGTATATGTTCCTCACCGATCCGGGCAGTTATAAGCTCACATTTATTCCTCCCATCCCGGGGTTCAGGGCTCCCTTTCCTGATCAGGGGGGCAATGACGCCAAAGACAGCGATATTGACACCCTGAATTTTATGACGCCCGTCTATAACGTTGCGTTGCACAATAGCAATTTTACGATTGACGCAGGTTTGATTATCCCGTGCATCAATATTACGGATGCCGGGGAAATTGGATTCAACAAGGCAATATGTTTCGGGGGGGCTACACCGCCGATTGTCAGCTTGCGCGAGGCATCGGGCGGCTATGGTAAGCTGGAATATTTATGGATGTATTCAACCCGTAGTGCGCAGTTCGACCAGCTCCATTTTGTGCCAATCCCCAATTCGAATGTTTCTTCGATCCAGCCTGGTCCGTTGACTGAGACCACTTATTTTATCCGATGTGCACGAAGTGCTACTTGTACGGATTTTCTCGAACCTGCGCCGGTACGGATATTCCTGAAGCCTAAGATCAGCGCAACCCTCACCGTTCGGGATACGTATTGCCTCGACGCCCCTATTCATCTGAAAGCAGAAGTTGCAGGTGGTGCAGCGCAGGTCAGATGGGAATTATCTGCAAAAGAACCAGGTACGTTTGTCGAACCCAATATCGCCTTTGGAGCGGTGGCGACCTTTGTACCCAAAGCCAGCGGGGTCGTTTATGTCCGGGCAACGGTTACACAGGATAGCTGTTCGGAAATATTTACCGACTCATTCCGCATCGTGAATATTCCCGGTTTCTGTGCATCTGCCGGGATTGTACTCAATGCATTGGTTGATCAGCAGAACCGGATTAATCTCCGCTGGCGGATTCCCGATGGAACGCCCTACCGGCAGTTTCAGGTAGAACACGCCCCGGATGGGGAGCGCTGGAAGTCAGTCGGGGAAGTCAACAAGATCATGACCATGTTTGAGAGCTTGCGGTATTATGAATTCATAGACGAGCAAGGTAAAAATGGCCGGAACTTTTATCGTATTGTCGTACAGGATGAGTTTGGTGTGCGCAGGTTTTCCAATGTAGTTTCTGTAGCGCTCCAGCAGGAAGCCCCAAATTCTGTATATGCTTTTCCCAATCCGGTGAAATCTTTGCTTTATTTAGATATCCTCCGGAATTTGCCTGTAAACGAACAGATCCACTTTGATATTTTCAATACCACCGGGCGTTTGATCCGGTCCTGGGTTATCTCGGGTCAGGAAGTACAGGAGCGGGTAGATTTCTCCGAATTCCCTGTAGGGGTATATCTCCTTAGGGTGAGGGCAGGGTCGGCTTCGCCACCACAAGTCCTGAAAATCCTGAAGCAATAGGACGGGCTTATGGTGAGTTTGAGCTTGTATAAAAAGGTGCTTTTGCCAATAAAGGTGGCGGTAGCAAAGCATTTTATTTTCACACAACGCAGGTCTTTTACCAGTCTGTAGAACCTCCTTTCCTTTTTCTGTGTTATAGAGCGGAAAATGAAAAACGTCTCATGGTACAAACAGACATACTGATTATCGGTGCAGGCCCTGTGGGGCTTTTCGCTGTGTTTGAAGCGGGTTTATTGAAGATGCGCTGTCATCTTATAGATATATTGGGGCAACCAGGCGGTCAGCTTACGGAAATTTACCCTAAAAAACCTATTTACGATATCCCGGGCTATCCCTCGATTCTTGCAGGTGAATTGGTGGACCGTCTGATGGAGCAGATCGCCCCTTTCAAGCCGGGTTTCACCCTGGGTGAACGCGCTGAGGTGCTGGAGCAATTGGATAATGGAAATTTTAGGGTGACAACCAACAAGGGTACCGTGCACGAAGCCCCGGTCATCGCCATCGCCGGAGGATTAGGCTGTTTTGAACCAAGGAAGCCACCGCTTGACAACCTCGAAAAGTTCGAAGACCATGGGGTCGAATACATCATCCGCGACCCGGAAATATATCGCGGGAAGCGGGTGGTCCTCGCAGGAGGTGGCGATTCTGCGCTCGACTGGACGATTTATCTCGCAGCGCTTGCGGAAAAAGTAACCCTTGTCCATCGGCGAAAAGAATTCCGGGGAGCGCCGGATTCCGTCGAAAAAGTCCTCGAACTGGCCCACGAAGGAAAGGTAAACCTCCTGACAGATGCACAGGCCGTAGCCCTACAGGGTAACGGGGCACTCACCGGTGTAGTAATCGAGCAGGCGGGAACCCATGTCGTACAGCCGACAGATCACTTTATCCCTCTTTTTGGTTTATCCCCTAAGCTGGGCCCTATCGGCGACTGGCGGCTGCAGATCGATAAAAATGCTATTACAGTCAATACTTTCGATTATGCTACGGATATCCCCGGTATCTATGCAATCGGCGATATCAACACTTATCCGGGTAAGCTCAAGCTGATCCTTTGCGGCTTCCACGAAGCGACGCTGATGTGCCAGTCGGCTTTCAAAAGGGTCTATCCGGACAGGAAAATCAGTTTCAAATATACTACGGTAAATGGGGTAGAAGGCTTCGGTTAAGCTCAGGGTTGCATGGCATCTTCCCGGAGTACCTGCCCGAGAGTTGTTAATAAGAAATCAGCTTCTTTCTCCCCAAAAACCATAGGGGGCTTTATCTTCAATACATTGTGATATGGCCCATCGGTGCTCATCAGCACGCCCAGCTCCCGCATCCGATTGGCGAGATAAGCCGTCTGTACGGGTGCTGGCTGCAGCGAACTGCCATCGCTGACCAGTTCGAAACCACAAAATAGTCCAGGCCCCCTGACGTCGCCGATAATGGGAAAACGCTCCTGGAGCGCCCTCAACCCGGCACTCAGATATGCCCCTGTCCGGGCTGCATTCTCCTGCAAGCCCTCCTCCTGTATTACCCGCAGTACTTCTATGCCAATAGCAGAAGAAACCGGGTTTCCGCCAAAAGTATTGAAATATTCCATGCCATTGTGGAAGGCATCGGCAATTTCCCGGGTGGTTGCCACCGCTCCGATCGGATGGCCGTTACCGATAGGTTTGCCCATGGTCACAATATCCGGTACGACCCCCTGGGCTTCAAAGGCCCAGAAATGTTCCCCCGCACGTCCGAAACCGGTCTGCACCTCATCGGCTATACACACCGCACCAGCAGCCCGGGCAATCCGGAATGCATCCGCCCAATACCCCGCGGGAAGGGGTACCTGCCCCCCACAACTGATTACGGATTCACACAAAAAGGCAGCAGGCTCATTACCCTGATCCCGCATTGTCCCGATCTTATCGCTTAAATGCGAAGCATAGCGGCGACCGATATCCAATCCCCGCCCTCTGTAAATTCCCCGGTAGGCATCGGGTATTGGAAGGACATGGACATGGCCAGGGGCGCCTTTTCCACCAGGACCATCAAATTTATAGGCACTTACCTCTACACAGGCGTTCGTATTGCCGTGATACCCGACTTCCACAACCATCATATCCCTGCGACCTGTAAAGGTTTTGGCCAGGCGCATAGCGAGTTCGTTGGCCTCACTACCTGAATTTACCAGAAAAATGACTTCGAGGGGAGGGGGCAGCGTAGCGCGTAGCGCCTCTGCAAATGCTATTACCGTTGGATGCAGGTATCGGGTATTGGTATTGAGTACCGCCATTTGGCGCTGACCTGCACGGACCACCCGTGGGTGTTCGTGGCCGACGTGTGCGACGTTGTTGACCGTATCGAGGTAGCGCCTTGCGTTAGCGTCATATAGGTAAGCGCCGAAGCCCCTGACAATATGGAGGGGCTTGCGGTAGGAAATACTCAGGTTGGCAGGTAATGACTGCCGCCGACGTTCCATCAGATTTTCAAGTTGATCCTGTTTTACCGCAGGAGCGGCAACCCCACCGAGGAGCAGCCAGGGATCTGGGCATATACTGGTCCATATCTCCCGCTCTTCGGGAAAAGCGACACCTGGAAAATCGCCCACTTTATCTAACATGTCGAGGATTACCTGGAAATGCAGGTGGGGTGGCCAGTTACCATTTTCTGGCCTGGGGCCCATCCGGCACAAGAGTTGCCCGGAGGAAATCTGTTGACCGCACTGCAAGTGGGCGATAGAGGCTTCGTCGAGGTGACCATATAAAGTATAAAACGTCAGCTTATCGCCAATGCGGTGTTCCAGGATAATTGTCGGGCCATAATCGCGCTCACCGGTATTGTTTGCCAGGCTGTGTACCACTCCGTCAATGGGTGCATATACCGCAGTACCTGCCGGCATGAAAATATCCACGCCAATATGCACGCTGCGCCACCTTGGACCATCATTGCCCTCGATGCTGAACTGGTCTGTGGTATATAACGGCCTGACTTCATCGTAATGCCCCAGGCCTACGGTTATATTCCCCTCCCGCATGACTGCCTGCACCCGGTCGTCAAGTTTTTGTGGGTCTGTAATGTATTCGTGATTCCCCAGATCAAGGCTGCCAACTCCGAGATCCAGCCACTGCACATCTTTGCCGGATAGGTCTAAAGCTACCAAAGCTGACAGCCCCGCAGGATTGGCCGTTGCCCACCTCATAAAGGACTTTTTCGTCGGGCATGGTTCCCATCCGCAGGCATGGCGGAACGCGTACCAGGCAAAACGTGGTGAGATTTGCCGAAGCTTCCCGAGTAGCTCCCAGGCAGGCAGATCGCTGATCTGCAGGTATTCGTTTCCTGGATTTTCTACCAGGTTGATCGCTGAACAGGTCACACTGATCAGCAGGCGCGCACCTACTAAAGGGAACAATGCCTGCACTTCCCCCTCTGTTAAGGGATATTTGGCGTGATAGCCACGGATTACCGGGATGGCAGCGCCTATGGGGTCGGCTTTATGCATCATGATGTAGGCAAGCGCTATGGCCAGTTCATTCACCGTATGGGAATAGACCATATCCCCAAAATCAATTACTCCCGGTACACGTAAGTCGTATGGGTTTTCTGTAACGAGGATGTTATAATCGTTGGCGTCCCCGTAGTTCACCCCCTGGCGCAGGGAGGTCAATAGTGGGACGGCTTCGTTTTCGAACAAATCCAGGAAGTATGCGGCCAATGCCCTACGGGTATCCTCCTGAATGGTTTTTAGCTCCGGCCGTGTCCACGCTGCCCGGGTAGGGTCCCACTTGAGGAACCGGTGGGCAGCGGGATGAGAAAAATCTGCCAGCGCCCGGGAAAGCTGCCCCAGCATACTACCGATTGCAAACAATAATTCAGTGGAATGTGGGTTGACTGCTGCAAGTGGCCGTCCGGGCACCCAGGTCAGGAGCCGGGCATACAGGAACTCTCCCTGTCTGGTTTCAAACCTGCTAACCAGTTCCCCCTCCTGGTTTGGAATGGCCTGCGGGATGCAAAGATCCCAGTCCTGGGCAGCAAGATGCGCCATTGCAGCATTCTGCATATCCAGCAGGTCAGGGGGAGTATCCGGATTGGCGATTTTCAGTAAAAAGCAGGCTCCCTGGCCGTCTTTGAGCAGAAAATTGAAATCTACTTCCCCACTAAGGCGGGTGAATGAGGCGGAAACCCCGAAATGCCGCTCTGCCAGATGGGATATTTCGCTATAATCTAACATCGCAATAGGTATTATCGCCTGCTATGACCCCATACCTCTCGCTGCGCCGTAATAAATGAAGAACCAGAACAGCAGTAAAAGTACGATGCCCGTTGCAACGATGGCCAGAAGTACTTTGATCAGGAAAAAGACTTTCTTCCATAACATAGCTTTATTGGACTTTTTACGATTGGATTACCGCATGTTAAAAATCGCTCTTCGCCTGCACTGTGTCTTTTTCGGTCTCGTAGCCCGGCTATGTTCCTCTAAAAAGCCTCCGGTATATCATTTGGCCGCCTTCAGCGGCAGCATACTTTTCAAACGATCCCGTATGGCCGTTCGCAACACCGCAGGAAGGTTGCTACAAAGGAAGCGTATTTGTCAATATGGGGCTACCCGCAGCGTGAATTCTACTTTTTGTCCACTTTGAGCCTTATCTGTACCCGAGAAGACCGCGATGTGCAGGTCGCCGGCATAGGTCGTCGTCCATTGCCAGGCGGTAGCCACAGTTCCTATACTTGCGCCCTGTTCATCTGAAACTGCCAGGGAAATGCCGGTATCTGGGGGGTCGAGGTTGATATGTACTTGTTGATCTTTCCGTACCCTGAGTAAAAACATCTTTCTTTCTCCTGCACCAATGGTGCTCCGCATAAACGTTTCCACTCCATTATAAGCAATCCGCGTACTTTCTGCTTGTGCTTTAGGCTTTACAGCAGGTAAAGCCGGTGGGGGTTCAGGAGCAATCGGTTCTGGTTTGGGGGGGGCTGGTTCGGAGGTGATGGGGCTGGGAGCTACGGGGGCAGAGCGATCCACACTGCTGCCCGTACGCTTGCAGGAACAGAAAACGGCATACAGCGCCAGGACGACGATTAAAGGTACCCGGCCACGACCTATCGGATAGCTCATCAGCTTTGAGCGGCGGTTTCTTCCTGTAAGACATTCATTGCCTGGCCGACGATCGCTTCCTGTTGCTGGTCGTGGACTTTTTTGAAGCCTGTTGCGGGTGACGACCCGGCTTTTCGGGAGATTAGCCTGATCTGGCCCGGGCGGTAGTTGAGGGCTACAAAGGACCAGGCGCCCATATTTGCCGGTTCCTCCTGGACCCATACCAATTCGGGGTTACCGTATTTCGATACGAGGGCATCCAGTTGTTTTTCCGGAAAAGGGTAAATCTGCTCAACGCGTACGATGGCGACATTGCGCGCGTCTATTTCCCGTTTTTTCTGCAGTAAGTCATAATACACTTTTCCTGAACACATTACCATACGAGTCACCTCTGGTGCTTTAGACTTTACGAGGTCTGGATCCTGGATGACTTCCTGGAAACGTTTACCGGTCGTCATATCATCGATTGACGAAGTACATTCCGGATGGCGCAGTAAGGACTTCGGCGACATGACCACGAGGGGTTTACGGAAATTCCATGCCAGTTGCCTGCGAAGCAGGTGGAAAAAGTTGGCAGGTGTTGTGACGTTGGCCACTATCATATTGAGATCGGCACATGCCTGGAGGAAGCGTTCCATCCGGGCGCTCGAGTGTTCCGGACCCTGGCCTTCATACCCGTGTGGCAGCAACAAGACCAGGCCGCTCATGCGCTGCCATTTGCTTTCTGCGGCGGTGATGAACTGATCCACCATGGTTTGTGCACCATTGTGGAAATCGCCGAATTGTGCTTCCCAGAGTACCAGGGAGTGTGGGGTGCCGAGGGAGTAGCCATATTCGAAGCCCATGACCCCGAACTCGGAGAGCAGGGAATTGAAGATGCGGAATTTTCCCTGACCATCCCGGATATTGGAAAGCCGGTTGAGTTGCTTGCCGGTTTTTGCATCATACATAACCGCATGGCGGTGGGAGAAAGTACCCCGTTTGACGTCTTGTCCGCTCATGCGCACGTCTTTTCCTTCCAGGAGGATACTTGCGTAGGCCATGAGTTCGCCCATCGCCCAGTCGAGTTGGTTATCGGCGAGCATTTTCTGCTTATCTTCCAAAAGTCGCTTCGCTTTAGGCAGGGGGGTGAAATCATCGGGCAGGTGGAGCAGGTGTTTGGTAATTACTTCCAGGGTTTCGTGTGGCAAACCTGTTTTGGGAGACTGGTCGAAATCGCCGGGGCCTGCTTTTGAAAGGGATTTCCAGGCTGCTTCAGGTGCCTGTAGCACATAAGGCAGCGCTTGTTGGCGGACGTTATCGAGCCGTTCCTGGAGGGTTGCCCAGAATTTTGCCTCCATTTCGTCTGCGAGTTGTTTCTCCATCACACCAGACTCGATCAGTTCTTTGATATAGATCTCCCGGGGGTTCGGGTGTTTGACGATAATATCATACATATCCGGCTGGGTGAATTTGGGGTCATCCCCTTCGTTATGTCCGTGCCGGCGGTAGCAAAGCATATCAATGAATACATCCTCATTGAATGTCTGGCGATACTCGAGCGCGAGTTCCACTGCAAAAACGAGGGCTTCCGGGTCATCGCCGTTTACATGGAAGACCGGGGCATCCACCACGCTCGCTACGCCAGTACTGTAGGTAGAAGAGCGGGCATCATCGAAATCGGTCGTAAAACCGATTTGGTTGTTGATGACCAGGTGTAGGGTACCCCCGGTGGCATAGCCCTCCAGCTTACTCATCTGAATCGTTTCATAGACCACGCCCTGTCCTGCGACGGCGGCATCGCCGTGGATCAGGATGGGTAGCAGGCGGTCATAATCGCTGTTGTAGAGTACGTCGGCTTTTGAGCGGGCAAAACCTTCTACGACCGGGTTTACGGCCTCGAGGTGGGAAGGGTTGGGCACGAGTTCCAACTGAACCATATTTCCGGAAGGCGTCATCATTTGGGAGGAGTACCCCAGGTGGTATTTGACATCGCCATCGCCGAAACTTTGGTCGGGGATTACCGCGCCTTCAAATTCGGTGAAAATTTGTTCATAGGTTTTACCCATGATATTGGCCAGGACGTTGAGGCGGCCCCGGTGTGCCATTCCGATAAATACTTCACGGATACCTGCTTCGCCGGCTTTATTGATTATGGCATCGAGGCCCACAATTGCCGATTCTCCACCTTCGAGCGAGAAGCGTTTCTGCCCGATGAATTTGGTGTGGAGGAATTTCTCGAATACCACTGCTCCATTGAGTTTTTCCAGGATCCGTCGCTTTTTTGCAATCGGGATCTCATAATGCAGTTCGGGGCGGTGGGCTTCAATACGGGACCTCAGCCAGCGACGTTTTTCCCTACCCTGCATATAATTGAATTCGAAGCCGATATGGCCACAATATACCCTTCGGAGATGTGCGATAATCTCCTTAAGGGTAGCAGGATTTTCCATCCCGCATTCTTTGGCCGCATAAAATACGGTATCCAGGTCTTCTTCGCCCAGGCTGAAGTCGGAAATCGTAAGTTTCGCCTGGCGGTCCCTGCGTTTCCGGATAGGATTGGTATCGGATTCCAGGTGGCCACGGAAACGGTACGCGTTGATCATGGCCAGCACCCGGAATTCTTTGGCATTGATCGCACCTTGCACCGCTGTGGCGTCCGGTGTTTTCTCTGCCTGGCCAAATTCGAACCCTTTGAAAAAGACCCTCCAGTCTTCTTCTACTAGATCGGGGTTCTGGAGATAGCGCTCATAGAGCGATTCAATGTACGCAGGATGCGCATTCGCTATGAAAGAATAGTTTGCCATTAGATCCAGTAAATATTTTGTGCTGCAAATATAATCGAAAGTACGGAAAACCGCCCATGCAGATGGTATAAGTGTTTGACGTATTTTTGAACCCTGACGCTACTCCGCTACACGGAACAGTTGGGATATTTTTCATCATAAAACGCTGACAGCAGGCAGTTACGAAAACGGGTAGGTCTGAATCCAGACCGACCTTCCCTGTATCAAAGCTGATAATTCGGCTCCAATTTGCCGCTTTTGCGGTAATAATCGGTAATAATTCGCACTACCTCCTGGGGGTCGTCCACAATCGGCATCAGATCGAGGTCTTTTGCACTGATATTGTTTTCCTGTTCGAGGACGACCTCCCTGAGCCATTGTTTGAGCCCGCTCCAGAAGCTTGTTCCAACGAGGATGACCGGAAAATAGCTGATCTTGTTGGTTTGTATAAGGGTAAGGACCTCAAATAGTTCGTCGAGGGTACCAAAACCACCGGGCAAGACGACAAAAGCCTGGGCATACTTTACGAACATGACCTTTCGGACAAAGAAGTAGCGGAAATTGAGGTTTTTATCGTTCTCGATGAAAGGGTTGGATATTTGCTCAAAAGGCAGGTCAATATTGAGGCCGACGGAACGTCCGCCATACAGATAGGCGCCTTTGTTGCCAGCCTCCATGATCCCCGGGCCGCCTCCGGTGATGATTCCATAGCCCTCTTCGGTAAGTAAATGGGCGATTTGTACCGCCAGCTTATAGTTGGGGTGGTCAGGCTTGGTGCGTGCCGACCCAAAAATGGAGACGCAAGGGCCGATTTTATACATGGTTTCGAAACCCTCTACGAATTCGGAAATGACCTTGAACATCGTCCAGGAGTTTTCTGCTTTCACGCCTCCTGTCCATTCCTTTTTGGGCATCTTTGATTCCTGGTGGGTGTTTTCTTCTGTCATGATATTTTTTTATTTGTACCGCTAAATTTATACAAGCAATTTACTTTGTTGTTCCCGCAAAGGGTATTTGTTTTTGTCAGGATTTATTGCAACCGGGCGGCGCACAGGGAATTGATGGCTAAGCCCGTTCGTCGTGGAAGGCATGATAGGCATCCCGAACGTAAGCAATCACGTCCTCGAGGGAGGAGAATCTTGCGAACAAGTCGTACAGGGAGTTGGGGGTACTTCCTGCAGCAGGCATGGCGTATTTCAGAACATCCTCTTCACTGATGGTTTGCCCGCCAAGGATGACCAGGCGTTCGACGACGTTTCTCAGCTCCCGGATATTTCCACTCCAGGAATAATTTTTGAGGTGTTCCATTGCCTCAGGCCCAAATTTTTTGAGGGGAACCCCGTATTCCTGGCAGACCAGCCGTAGAAAATGGGTCGTCAGATCGGGGATATCGGAACGCCGCTCATTGAGTGCGGGAGTCTCGATAACGATAACGGCGAGGCGGTGGTAAAGGTCTTCGCGAAATCTGCCCAGGGCGATTTCCCTGCGCAGGTCTTTGTTGGTGGCGGCGAGTACCCTTACATCTACCCGGATATCTTTATCCCCGCCGACGCGGGCGATGCGCTGTTCCTGTAACGCCCTGAGTACTTTGGCCTGGGCAGGAAGGCTCATGTCGCCAATCTCATCTAAAAAAAGAGTACCTCCGTTGGCCTGTTCGAATTTTCCGATATGTTGGCGCACAGCAGAGGTAAACGCTCCTTTTTCATGCCCAAATAGCTCACTTTCAATTAGTTCGGAAGGGATGGCGGCACAGTTGACTTCCACGATCGGGTGACTCGCCCTGGCGCTATATTCATGCAACCACCTTGCGACAAGCTCTTTGCCCGATCCATTTGGCCCGGTAATCAGCACCCTGGCGTCCGTAGGGCCTACGCGCGTAATCGTATCTTTTAAGCGGATAACGGCAGGTGATTCGCCAATGATTTCCTGTAGCCCTGCTTTGGCCACTTTGCGTTTGAGCTGGCGCGTTTCCTGAAGGAGACTGGACTTATCCATGGCGTTGCGCAGGGTAATCAGGAGGCGGTTCAGATCGGGGGGTTTGCTGATGAAATCAAAAGCCCCCCGCTTGACGGATTCCACCGCCGTATCTATTGTCGCATGACCGGAAAGCATCACCACTGCAGTACCTGGACGAATTTCCTGAATTTTTTCTAGAGCGTCCATCCCGTCGAGCTCCGGCATTTTGATGTCGAGCAATACAACGTCGAAGGCCTGTTGTTTGATCCTGGCCAGGCAGTCCATACCGTTGGTCGCTTCCTCCACACTAAATTGCTCAAGTTCGAGGATATTGCGCAGGGCACGTCGGATGCTGGCTTCATCATCCACGATCAATATTTTTGCCATAAGTGCGGTTTTGTATGTTCAGGTGACGCCTGGGAGGGGGTCGTCAAAAGTAAAGAATTTGTATGGGAGTTTTCTGGTTGTAAAATAGGAATTTTTGGCATTGATTATAGACAGGCGGCTCATACCGGGTTTTTTTCCAGGCTACAAAAAGCCAGCCAGGCCATGAGGCCGGTCGCTGTTTCGAGCGCGGACTCATCAATATCGAAGCGATTGGTATGGACGGGATACCGGATTCCTTTTGCCGGGTTTCCGGTGCCGAGGCGATAGAAGCAGGCAGGGATTTTTTGGGCGTAAAAGGCGAAATCTTCTGAAGACATACGTTGGGGCAGGGTGACCACATGCTGTGGCCCGAGGTATTCCCCGGCGTTTTCCCGGGCGGCATTGGTAAGGGCTTCGTGGTTGTACAAGGTGGGATAGCCCCTTGCAATTTTCAGCTCGCAACGCCCGCCCATACCTTCTGCGATACCTTTAGCTATTTTCGCAATATGTTCCAGGGCCTGGGCACGCCATTCTTCGTCCATGGTGCGGAAGGTGCCCTCCAGGTCCACAGCTTCGACGATGATGTTGGTTGCCCCCCCGCGTGAGTTGATTTTCCCGAAAGTCAGGACGCTGGGGGTCAGCGGGTTGTTCATGCGGCTGATGAGTTGCTGTAAAGCACTGATTACCTGTGCACTGATGGCGATGGGGTCGGTACATTCATTCGGCAGGGCACCATGGCCGCCCTTGCCATAGATGGTGAGGTAGAGTTCGTCGGAAGACGCCATGTATTTTCCGCTGTAAAAGCCCACTTTTCCGGCTTCGAGGGGCGTATGTACATGTTGGCCAAAGATAAGTGCCGGGGCGGGATGCTCAAGCACGCCCTCGGCGATCATGAGGGAAGCACCACCAGGGACGCTTTCTTCCCCCGGTTGAAAAATGAGCTTTACCGTTCCCGGGAGTTCATGCCGGATGGCCTGTAGGATGGCAGCAGTGCCGAGCAGCGATGCCGTGTGTACATCGTGGCCACAGGCATGCATGATACCCGGATGGACAGACTTATAGGGGATGTCGTTCGCTTCGTCAATGGGTAGGGCATCCATGTCCGCCCGCAGTGCAATGATCCTGCCAGATTGCCCCTGTCCCTCGATCATTGCGACGACCCCCGTGCCGGCGATCCCTGTTTGATAGGGTATCCCGAGGCGGTCTAACTCCTGAGCGACAAAGCGTGCGGTGTTTTCTTCCTGAAAAGATAATTCCGGGTACCGGTGCAAATGCCGACGCAGGTAAACGACGTGTTCGTGCCGTTCCCGCGCAAGCTGCCGGATATGTTGTGAAAGTTTCAAGCGTAGTGTTTTTTTGTTGGGTGAGTACCTAGACCGCATAGCCCTGGTTGATGGCGACAGGGACCTCACATATTACCAGCTTCGTATAAATAGGGCAGTAAAGTTTTGACAAACAAGGTAATCAGCAGCACAGAGATGATATTCATGACAAATCCTGCTTTTGCCATTTGTGCGATCCGGACATGGCCGCTGGCAAATACGATGGCGTTGGGCGGCGTGGACATCGGGAGCATGAATGCGCCGCTGGCAGCCAGGGTGACGGGGATACACATTTCTTCTGCCGGGATACCCATACCGACAGCGATGGCACCGACAACCGGCAGGAAAATCGTTACCAATGCGACATTGGACATCACTTCGGTGAGAAACAGGCTGACGGTAGCAAGTCCCAGGATTACCAGCCAGGAAGCAGCGGGCAGGTCTTTAAACTGATTGCCGATCAGATCAATAATGCCAGTAGTCGCCAGGCCGTCCGCCAGGCTGAGACCCCCACCGAAGAGGAGGAGGATGCCCCAGGGCAGTTTTTCGGTATGTCCCCATTCCAGCAATGTGCGGCCTTTTTTCCATTCTGAAGGGATTATAAACAGGCTGATTGCCGCAATTAAAGCTATTGCAGTATCGGATAACTTGAGGAAGGGGACAAAGCGGTTGATTTGAGACTGGAAAATCCAACAAAATGCCGCACCGATAAATACGAGCATGGTACGGCGTTCACCGTTGGAAACTGGCCCAAGTTCGGCAATTTCTTCCTGTACGAGCTCCTGGGCACCGCTGAATTTTCCCAGTCGGTTGGGGTACATTATTTTGACGAGGACGATGTAGGCCAGCACGAGTAGAATTGCCGCAAAGGGTAATCCAATGATAAACCATTCCGCGAAAGATACTTCGATACCCAGGGATTCCTGCATATACCCGGCAAAAACAACGTTGGGCGGGGTGCCGATAATCGTGGCCATGCCCCCAATACTGGAGGCATAGGCGATGCCGAGCATCATTGCAATACTAAAGTGGCGCATCCCGGCCTCCAGATGTGGCTTTATCCTGCGCTGCAGCAAATCTATCACAGAGAGTGCAATGGGTAGCATCATGATGGTCGTTGCCGTATTGCTGATCCACATACTGATGAAAGCGGTCGAAAGGTAAAACCCCAACAGGATCCCATCTGCATTGGTGCCGGTAAGCCGGACGATGTTGAGGGCAATCCGCCGGTGTACGTTCCAGCGCTCCATGGCCAGGGCGATTACAAAGCCGCCCATGAACAGATACACGACTGGGTTGGAGTACGGAGCAGCAGCATCGGCAAGCTTCTGAACGCCCATCATCGGCAGGAGCAACATGGGCAACAGGGAGGTAACAGCTATCGGAACGGATTCCGTTATCCACCAGGTAAGCATGAGCACAGCAAGGGCAATGACCTTCCACCCCTCAGGGCTGATGGGCGCAGGAGCCGGAAAGGCCAATAAGGCCACGAATGCCAGTGGTCCAAGAAAAAGCCCCGTTTTTTTTGTGTCCATAATCCGGATAATAAGATGATAAAAGATGGCTAAGGAAAGAATATGCACAAAATTCAAAAAAAAAGCCTATCTTAATCCTACATAGGGGGTTAATTTTTGTTTGATGGATGATAAGTAGGAATTACTACGCAACTTTGCATGAAAAAACAATACGATTTGCAAAAAGCGCTGCCCCTGGCATTCCCGGTTCTGTTCAGGGTTTTTTGCCTCGGCGCACTCGTTTTTTGGCGCGCCCCGGGGGCTAAAGGCCAGGAATATGGCTTTCCAGGTTTTTTGCCTGCCAACAACCGGCAAATTGACGTGCCTTTTGAATACGAAAATAACTTCATCGTCGTCAAGGTGTTGTTCAATGATATATTCCCCCTGCGCTTCATCTTCGATACCGGGGCAGAATATACAATACTCTCGAAACGGGAAATTACCGACCTTCTTAGTATTGATTACAAAAAGCGCTTCGTCTTACAGGGTGCGGACATGACCACCGAGCTATATGCTTATTTGGCCAGAGGAATCAGTATCACCGTCGGGAACTTACGCAATGCCAACCGCAATATTCTCGTCCTGGAAGAAGACTACTTTCGCTTTGAGGAGTTTTCAGGCATACAAATCCACGGGATTCTGGGTGCGGATATGTTCAGGCGCTTTGTAGTACGGATCAATTACCAGAAACAGATCATTTCCTTTATCTCACCGGACGGCTTTGAGCCCCCCAAAGGCACGCGCAGCTTCAATTACCCGATGGAAATGCAGCGGGGCAAACCCTATATCGTGGCGCAAACCCGGCTTGCTTCCGATACGGTAATCCGTACAAAGCTGCTGCTCGATACGGGCGCAAGCCTGGCTTTACTGCTCTATACCAATACCCACCCCAATCTTCACCTGCCGGAAAAAACTATCCCCAGCAATATCGGCATCGGCCTGGGTGGATTTCTGGAGGGCTACCTGGGTAGGATCAGACAATTGCATATCCATAATGTCCCTTTCGACGACGTAATTACCAATTTCCAGGAATTGCCCCGGGATATGGATAGCCTCAATACCTCCGGTCGCCATGGGATTATCGGTAACCAACTGCTGCGCCGGTTCATCGTCACAATTGATTATATCCGTGAGCAGCTATATTTCACAACGGTCCCGGGCTTCAAAAACAACTATACCTATGACCGCAGCGGGCTTATCCTGATCGTTGCAGGGCCAACCCTCAATAAGTACGTCGTGTTCGATATCGTACCCAACAGCCCTGCCGCACGGGCAGGGATCCGGCGCGGCGATGAGGTCAAATCGGTCAATGGCATCCCGGTTGCTTTCCTGAATTTACAAGACCTTTCTGCTAAATTCCGACGCAGGGCAGGGGCAAAAATGAATGTGGTGATCGAACGCAGCAACGTGCGGTTGAAAAAATCGTTCAGATTGGAACAACTGATATGATTTTCATGACCTTTCTTGGCAGATCACAAAATTAACCCTATATTTGCAGCCAATTTTATCACCACAAAAAGGTTCACCATGTTTGCAATCGTAACGATAGCCGGTCAACAGTTCAAAGTCGAGGAAGGGCAGGAGCTCTTCGTCCACCGGTTAGCCGCTGCAGAAGGGGATTCCGTAGCTTTTGACCAGGTACTACTGGTTGACCGCGACGGTAGCGTCGAATTGGGCAGGCCTGTGCTCCCCCTCCAGGTCAAAGCCACCGTCATAGGTCATCAAAAAGGCGATAAGGTTATCGTCTTTAAGAAAAAAAGACGCAAAGGCTACCGCGTGAAAAATGGCCACCGCCAGCAATTCACCAAAATCAAAATTGATTCGATCGCTTGATTGACAACCCGTCAAGGTACAAGCATCCAAACTAATAAAACGATATGTCATGGCACATAAAAAAGGGGTAGGTAGTTCAGATAACGGCCGGGACAGTAAAAGTAAACGGCTCGGCGTAAAACTGTTCGGCGGCCAGTTGGCCAAAGCGGGTAATATCCTCGTGCGGCAACGGGGCACCAAGTTCCATGCCGGTGAAAATGTATATATGGGCAGGGATTTTACCCTCCATGCCGCTGTTGACGGAAAGGTTTCCTTCAGGAGAATGAAGCACGACCGCACGTTTGTCAGTATCCTTCCAACGAATGGTACGGTTGTGCCCGGCCCTGCAGCTGCAAAAGCTCACGCCGTAGCCGCAGCTCCCGTGGTACACGAGCCTGTTGTTGAAGAAGTGGTGCAGTCCGCAGCAGAGGAAATTGTCGAAGCGCCAAAGGCTAAGGCAAAAGCTATCGTACTGCCCTCAGGAAAAAAAGTGAAGGAAAACGACCTCAAACTGGTTGAGGGTATCGGCCCTAAAATCGAGGAACTGCTCCACAATGCCGGGATCACGACCTGGGCACAGCTCGCTTCCACTTCAGTTGATGCGATCAATGCCATCCTGGACGAAGGGGGCAGCAAGTTCAGTATGCACGATCCTGCTACCTGGCCAAAACAGGCTCAACTTGCAGCCGATGGCCAGTGGGAAGCACTGGAAACTTACCAGGATGAATTAAAAGGGGGTAAGGAGTAAAGTAAATCAGGGGTATATATAAAGCCTGCGGCCTTTCATTTGGCGGCGTAAGCCGCCAAATGAAAGGCCGCAGGCTTTCTTATAAGCTTTCTGCCGCCGAAGGCGGCGGAGTACTTTCTGTACAACCCCATGATATTTTTTGGCGGCTTTTGCTGCCAAAGAACTTGTGAGAGACCCCCCGGCTGAAATATTCTTCGCCAGCATGCCAAAAACTTCGGCGGCACGCCAAAAAAATACCATCTGTTGGTATAAGCTGCCGGAATTCATTGTACAATCCGCTCAATATCCGTCGTAGTTAGCCAGCCTTCGTCGCCGTTCCCTAATCTGATTTTCGCCCATGGAGCGAGTTGATCGGCCACGTGTACTTTGGTGCCTTCGTGTATTTGCCTGATCTCAGGACTTTTACGGTCGGGTGCCTGGAATAGTGTAGTCGCTTCTTTGATGACAATTGCCTGTCTGGGATCGTTTTCCATAAAATCGGTGTAGCCGGCGCTTGCCAATGCGAATATCGCGAGGGTAGTGCAACCGCCTGCCAAAATGCGAAAGACCCGTTTCCCGTCCAGTCGTTGTGCGAGTATCCAAAGGATGAAACCTGTCGATAGCGCAATGATTGCAATGAGCGCCCACCTGGCAGGGGCAATGCGCCGTACGGCTTCTAATGGCGCGAAAACTTCCTTTTCGGCCAGTTGATCGGTCAGCTCCCCGCGTACCTGCACGAGTGCGGTTTTTATGGCTTTTGCACCCGGCTTCAGGCGCAAGGCCCGTTCAAAGGCCAATACGGCCTTCCCTTTTTCTCCATTGCGTAGATAGCATTGTCCCAGGTTGTAGTAAAGCGCGGGGTCGCGATACCCCTGGCGCAACAGCGTTTGATATGCGTTGGCTGCCTCCCCGTAATTACCCTCCTGGTAGGCTATGGCCGCTTTCGACCATGACCCGGGCAGCCGGCCAAAACTGCCAGGTAGCCCAACCGACAGGCAAATCGCGATAAACAGGAGTTGCCGCCTAAAGGTGTCCTTTTTCATTCCGTTGAAGATGCGTTATCAGGTATTAAAAATAGCGATCTGCCCACGATTACAGGGTTTTTTACTGGCTATGCACATATATGTCCTCCCGCCGCAGAGGCCGCCCCTCCTGGATGAGCTTGAAGCCTTTAAGCTTGAGGGCTTCGTGGTCGGTCTGACCCATTGGCAATAATTTAGCGGTAGGCTGTGCAAGGAATGTAATGCGTTGGATCTGGTTGTTGGCCATCCGGATAATCATCTCGCTACAAGAGGTCTGGTTGACGCCGATAAAAGCACCATCGGAATCTTTTGCATAATAGATAACCTCGGCGTTACCAGAGGCATCCATGCGCTGCAGTTTGCTATCCGTAAAATGGGCCACGATATTCCTGCCTTTGATCTGGTCAAAAAAACCACCCTGCCCGGCGATCAGGATGAACCCATTATTGAGCAGTTTGATTTGCTGGATTTTGCCCTCCCGCAGGTACAGAATAATCGTATCCGCTGTAAACTGGCTGGTATCTGACCAGATTACAGGGCTTCCGAACAGGGCGAAGGTAGAATCCTGGCCGTTGTAGGCCATAGAATCGCAAAGGGCCTGAAAATTGCTTTTATACATCCGTACCTGCCCAATGGCCTGCATCGTCCTGGCCGTATCCCCGGCACTGGAATCCTGCCGGGTGACCAGTAGGGTATCTGCAGAAAGGAAAAGCGAATCTCCCTCGAGCATACTAATCAGTTCCGGCCTGCCGGGCAACCCTCCACTGGCTTTGAGGTAATCCCGCGAACGGTCATAGTCTGCCTGGGCACAAAGAATAGTGTATTGGTCACTGGTATCGCGCCAGATGACGTTCCCCTGGGCCCGGCCAAGAGCAGCCGTTTCTGAAAAGTCCACCGAATCGGCCTCGAGGAGCTGCGGCGGGTCACTGATCAATGATCTGCCTCTGGTCGAATAGGTTTTATTTTTGCTGTCGTAACGGATTTCCTCACCCCGGATGTCCTGGGCATCTTCACGGAAGTGTGCGTTTCCCTTGAGATAAATCTGATCGCCAGCCTCATCGTAGCGTATAAAATCGGCTTCGGCCCGACGCGTGCTGTCCACTACGCGGGCATTGCCAACAAGTTCGTAGGATTTATTGCGGTTGTCAAAAGAAATACTGTCGGCAGTTGCAGTTTGGCTGCCTTTCTGATACTGGGCATTGCCAGTGAACAGGGCCTTTTCGGTGAGGGTTTCGTAATAGCCGCCTTCGCAGTAAATTTTACTGCTGTCCGTGGCGAGTAAAGTCGGGCCGAGCAGGCCAACAGTGCGCGAAGGGACAAAATATTTCAAGGAGTCCGACTTCAAAGAAAATCTCGGATCAACGACTCTTACACTATCCCTGAAAAAAACTTCCTGGGTTTCGGCCAGATAGAAGCCCCTTCTGCTGCTCAGTTGCAGCGAATCGCTGATGAGGGTGGCTCCGGTGAAATATCGCGCGATCCTGGTATTGAGGTCGTACTCCAGGGATTCAGTGAAGAGCTGCTGACCGGCATTGATGAGGACGACGTTGCCCTCGAGAATTGCCAGACGGGTCGTACCGTCATAAATGAGCTGATCGGCGAAAATCTGGAGGGAATCCCCCTGCTGGATGAGTACATTCCGGAACGCGCTCAACAGGGTTTCATTTTCAATACGCGCGGAATCGCAGTACATAAACACACTGTCCTGCCGAAGTTCAACTTTTCCCCGGAGTACCTGGATGGCGTTTTCGAGTTCCTGAACGAGCCGGAGCTCCAGGGAATGAACGACCCGGATACGCTGGCCTTTATTCGCGGGCACTTGCCCGGTCTGCTGGCCGCTGGCTGAAAATGCCAGGCAGATTACTGCCACAAAGCTCAACAAACGGATGCCATTCATGCTAATTCCTTGATTCGGGGCACAAAATTACTAAATTTTCCGCTTAACTGTTATAACGCTGCCACAACAACGCTGCGGCATCTTCACCAACGAGTGTGCCGATCGCAACGCCCATGCCGCCAAGCCTGGCTGCAACGGTAATCCCAGGCGAGACATTCTCGATAATTGGCTTCTTCTCCGGCCCAAGGCCAAGGATACCGCTCCACCAACTTTCAATAGTGATTTCCCGGTGGGGCAGGATAATATCGGATAAAAGACGCCGGAGCGCTGCTTTTATTTCAGGTGTTGTGCCGAAAGTATCTGTTGCTTCCCCCAGGGGGTCGAGATTACGGCCTCCACCGAGCAGGATGCGCTGGTCAATATTTCTGAAATAATAATATCCACGGTCATAGTGGAAGCTACCCTGAAACGGGAGATTGGGGATGGGTGCGGTAATCAGGACCTGGTTGCGGGCAGGGCGGATATCGAGCTCCGGCAACAAACGCCTGGTAAGGCCATTTGTCGCAAGCAGGATATGTTGAAAAAAAAGCGGGCCACCTGGGGCACAATGGACAAGGACCCCATTATTTTCCTGATAGATCCCGCTAATCTGCACTCCATTAAGGATTTCGACACCTTTTTCCCTGGCCATGCCGATGAGCGCCCGCATCATTTTTCCGGTATGCAACTGGCCTTCGCAGGTGTTCAGAATCAGTTGGTTGACTTTTCCAAACCCCAAGGCGGGGATGGCTTCGTCAGCAGTCCGGAACGTTGCTTTATGCCCGGTGATCTCCCTAAGGGCTTGGTTGAAGTTGGGCATGGCTTCGAGGCAATCCTGGAAAGCGGGTGCATCTTCCGGGCGAAAGAGTTCATAGCCCCCAAGGGGTTCATAACCAATAGCCCTGTCCCCGAGTTTTTTGCGCAAGTTCAGTAGCCCTTTGTAACGCCTTTCGACAAGCCCCCAGACTGCTGCCGCATCGGTTGTGGAAAGGTCGTCGAGGAGTTCCGTCATACTCCCGAAGCAGGCAAATCCGGCATTTTTTGTACTTGCGCCAGTAGGTAGGGGGCCGCGTTCCAGGACCAGCACCGGGAGCTCAGGTGCCCATGTCTTCAACTGGATAGCCGCACTGAGCCCGACAATCCCGCTGCCGATAATCGCAATAGGAAAATGATCTAAATAACATTGTTTTTCCCAATAACTCCAGGAAAATGCTTCCATTATAGGCAGGGTTGAATAAATTTACACAAAAAAACAGGACTATGATTCAACGTATCCAAACGATTTTTCTGTTGTTGGGCAGTATTTCTATGTTGGCCGTATTGTTTTTTCCTTTTACTTCCCTGGAATCTGGTATCCAAGGAGCTGGGATTTTAGCGGATGGGGTTTATACTGCCCAGGAAAAGCCAGTGCTTCTGGGGCTTTTTAGCCTGAGCAGTTTACTGGCCCTTATTGGGGTATTTTTGTTTAGAAACCGTTCTTTGCAAATGAAAATGGCGATTTTTTCTGCTGATGCCGGCTTCATCGGTACTGTCCTCGCTATTTTTTATCTCTGGGAAGACGAAAAAGTGCGGGATATTTTTGCTTCCCTCAGGCTTGGTGTCGGAGCTATCCTTCCCATTTTGGGATTCGCCGCGCTTCTGCTGGCTTTTTGGTATATCCGAAAAGATGAAAAGCTCGTGCGTTCTGCTGACCGTCTGCGCTAGATACTGACGAAAGACCCATCTTTCACAAACAATAGAGCGGTACCAAATCACTTCGGTACCGCTCTATTATGTTGAAAAGATCTTCCTGTTCACATGCACGCACCTGAGATCAGGAAAAATCCAGGTGCTTCAGGCCGGTGAAAGTTAATCCGGTTTTTTCTTTGCCGAATAGTTTACTTTTAATTGGCTGGATTTCCTGAGCTGTGTTTTCACATCCTGCACGATACCCATGGTCACATCGCCATCCACACGGAGGGAAGAGGTGATTTTGGGGCGCTGTGGTTCAGGAACTTTCACCTTGAAGCGCTCGAGAAAGAGCGGAATTTCGTTGATTTCGGCAAATTTATCTCCTAATTGCATCCTTGGTTTAGTACCATAAACAGCCTGATAGCGTTCAATCGGGCGGCCAATGTAGATGTAGTTGACCAAAGATTTTTCCTCAAGTTTTGTCAATTCGGTCGCGAAAGGCGTAGAAATTTTCAGCTTAAGTTCAGAATCGCGAAGCTTAGTGACTACCATGAAGAAGAACAGGAGCATAAACACGATGTCGGGCAACGAGGCCGTGCTGATCGCGGGAAGGCTTTTTCCCCGTTTTTTAGCAAACTTTGACATAGTTCCTCTTTGTTTTTTTCACCATGTTTAGGCGGTAGGGCTTGCCCTGATACCGGTAAACCTGGCGAAAGCGATAAAAGCGTATTACGCCCTTTAATTATTTTTCTTCACCGAAGGCAGTCGGTTCTGCTTCAGAAAGTACCATAGGGATTTCCTCTTTGATCTTCTTTTTCCAGGCGATTGGGAGGTCTTCACTATAGGGCCTTCCATAGTTTCTACGCGACATTTCGTCCCAAAGTTCATTATACGCACCTTTCAGTTCATTGTAAACGGCAAGGTAGGTTTTGTAATTGGTGCCCCGGTCGTTTTTGAGCATGATAAGGGCTTTGCTTGCCCGTTCGGCATAGTCGTCGCGCTGCGTCGGATTTGAGATGAATTCCTTGGCGTTCATCCGCAATTCATCAATACGCATTGGCTGACCCCTCACGAGGAGTTCATTTTGAGCATTGACGAGTACAGAGTAAACGTTCCGGGTTTTCAACTTGGTAATATCCGGCTCTTCTTCAGACCACGGCGGCAACTTGACAGTAATCCCTTTATCTTCCACGATGGTCGTAGTGACCAGGAAGAATATGAGCAAAAGGAAAGCAATATCGGCCATCGAGCCTGCATTGATTTCATTGCTCATTCTGTCTCTAGGTGATTTTTTAGCCATAGTTACTACATTATTTAAAGAAGTTACGGACTTCGGCGAGGATGAAAGTACCAAAAGCAGCGATAGAAATGATAATAGATGCGGTAACACCGGCACTGATGAACTTTAGCTCATTAGGGGAAATACCACCGACCTTGTCTACAGCCTTGGCGATCTCGCCTGTAGCTTCACCACTGGCCATCATGTAAGCAACGACAAAGATAAGTGCCAATGCACCGAAGCCAATCAGGCCTTTATAAGATTTCTTAAAGTTGCTGAAGATTTGGTAGATACCGAATCCAATCATTGCCAGCGTAGTGGCGACGATGAGGAAGATAGAGGCATTGAGGCCGAAATTAAAGATATTGCTTTTGATCTGTTCTTCTTTAGAGAGACCACTGAATTCTTCTATTTTGAAGTTTACGATCAGCAGGAATATAACAATAATCAGCGTTCCAATCCCAAAGGCCAGGCGCTGGCCATTTGAAGCAAGAAATTTATACATAGTAGTAGTTTCTTATTGTTTGAATACATTGTTGTCCAGCATTATATCTACCATCGCGATAGAGGCATCCTCCATCTTATTGACGATCGCGTCAATCTTGCTCACGATATAGTTGTAGAAAATCTGGAGGATGATTGCGGTAATCAAACCGAATACCGTAGTCAAAAGTGCTACTTTGATACCGCCGGCAACAACCGTTGGTGACAAATCGCCCACTGCTTCGATTCGGTCGAAGGCCTGAACCATACCGATAACCGTTCCAAGGAACCCGAGCATCGGTGCGAGGGCAATGAACAAAGAAATCCAGACCAGGCCGCGCTCGAGGAGACCCATCTGTACGCCACCGTAGGCAACAATGGATTTTTCGACTGCATCGGGACCTTTACCTGCATTCTTCAAGCCTTCGTACAGAATGCTTGCGGTTGGCCCGGGGGTGGACTTACAAACTTCCATCGCACCTTGCATATCGTTGGACTTCAGGCGCTCGTCAATACGGGAGAGGAGTTTGTCTGTGTTGGTAGAGGCAATGTTCAAAGTGATGATACGCTCGATTGCGAAAGCCAACCCGAGTACCAGGGTGATCAGAATCGAGGTCATGAACTCCCAGCCACCGTCAATGAAGTATTTCTTCAACAACTGATAGCCGGAAATTTGAGGCATCACTACTTCTTCAGTGGCAGGTGCTGCTGCCGGAGCAGCTTCTTCTGCGGGTGCAGCTTCCTCCACCTGTTCGGAGGCCGCAGAATCTGGTGTGGCGGGTGCATCCTGTGCATAAACGGCATTTGCGGAGAAAACGGTCATGCAGATCAGGAAAAGAAAAGCAAGCAAATTACGCATGGTTAACAAGGTTTTTCGAATAATTTTGAACGAAATGGTTTACAAATCTGTGTCTTTCAGGGCGGAGAGGGCGGGATTCGAACCCGCGATACCCTTTTGGGGTATACACGCTTTCCAGGCGAGCCTCTTCAACCACTCGAGCACCTCTCCCTAAAACGACACTTGCCCGGCAAAAATAAAGATTCGCTTTCTTTATCCAAGTCGAAGCGGGACAAAATTTGCAAAAAGATATAAGAATTCAAAATTTTTTCGAATAAGCGTAAGGTAAGCCTGCTTTTTTTGGGAATCTGACTATGTGCCTACTCCAAAACGGTTTGCCTCCGAAGCGCAATGGCCCTCTTGCATTAATGCTGTTATTTGATTTCCGGTCAAGGCCAATCAACATTAAACAACTTTTTTGCAGTTTGGGTAGTCTGCCATCCAATGGCCTCCGGGGTCGTATCATATAACCTGGCCAGGTGCCCGGCTATATAGGTGATATAGGTGCTCTCATTTCGCTTGCCCCGGAACGGTACCGGGCTTAGATATGGGGCATCGGTTTCCAGCACGAGGCTGGTCAGAGGTACGGTTTTGAGCACCTCGTCCAAACCGGATTTTTTGTACGTCAGTACACCGCCGATCCCGAGCAGGAAGCCCAGGTCCAGAATGCGTGCAGCCTGTTCCGCTGTGCCGGAGAAACAATGGAAAATCCCCCTGAGCTTCGGTCCGGCAACCGGCTGCAACAAGTCGAGGATAATATCCAGTGCTTCCCGGGCATGAATGACGATGGGCAGGTCAAGTTCGACGGCCCAGCGCGCCTGAAGCAGAAAAGCTTCTTCCTGCTGCGTACGGTAGGTTTTATCCCAATAAAGATCAATACCGATTTCGCCAATGGCGTGAAAGTGCCTGCGGTTCAACCAGTCGCGGACGATGGCGAGCTCCTCCCGGTAGTTTTCACCTACCGAACAGGGATGTAGCCCCATCATGGCAAAACATACGCCCGGATAAGCGGCTTCGAGTGCCAGCATCGGCCCGATCGAGGCACTGTCAACATTTGGCAGGAAAACGGCACGGATGCCCGAGGCGACCGCCCGATCCAGGATTTCGGCCCTGTCTCCGTCAAATTCATCAGAATACAAATGTGCGTGGGTGTCTATAAGTTCCATGTTGTTTTGTCCTTACCTTTGAAAAAAATCTTATGGCTGTCGCAAAGAAAAAATATTACGTAGTATGGAAAGGCGCCTCTACCGGGGTTTTTCACTCATGGGCGGAATGCAAAGCACTGGTCACTGGTTTTCCCGGTGCGCGCTACAAAGCATTTCCCACCCTCCGGGAGGCAGAGGCCGCCTTCAGGGCAGGCCCCGGCTCGCTTTCAACAGACGCGCAGGGCAAAAAAAAGTCAGTCAGGGCAGATAGCCCTGCCCCGGCCCGTTTTGACCCCAACGGGATTTGTGTGGATGCGGCTTGTAGCGGCAACCCCGGCCCAATGGAATACCAGGGTATGTGGATACGGGACAAAGCTCTTCTGTTCCATAAACAATTCCCGATGGGCACCAATAACATCGGGGAATTCCTTGCCATCGTCCACGCGCTCGCCTACCTCAAACAACGCGGGGCTTCAGAAATCCCCATATACTCCGACTCTGCCATCGCACTGAAGTGGGTAGCAGCAAAAAAATGCAAAACCCAACTCCAGGAAAGCCCTGAGACAGTAGAGTTGCTCGACCTGGTACAAAGGGCCGAGGATTGGCTGGCCGGTAATACCTACCGCAACCCCGTGTTGAAGTGGGAGACCGCCCGCTGGGGCGAAATACCCGCAGATTTTGGGAGAAAATAGACGCGTCGCAACAATTCCGGCAGCTCAGGCAAATTTCATCCGGTACTCTGCCTTGACCTTTCCCTTGCGGATGTTTTCCAGCCGGGTACGGATCATCGTCTTTTTGACAGGGCTAAGATGTTCAATGAAAAGGATGCCTTCGATATGGTCGTATTCGTGCTGGATTACCCTCGCGGTAATCCCGGAATAAACTTCCTCCTGTTCGTTGAAGGACTCGTCGAGGTACCTGATGCGCAACTGAGCAGGCCTGCTCACTTCCCCGCGAATGTCGGGGATACTCAGGCAACCCTCTTCATACACCCAGGTATCCCCCCATTGTTCGAGGATTTGCGCGTTGATGAACACTTTTTTGATCGGCTGGCCCACCTGCTTGCCTTTCTCCTCCATCTGGCAGGTGTCCACCATGAACATACGAATGGATTTGCCTACCTGCGGGGCAGCAAGGCCGACCCCATCGGCATAATACAGGGTTTCCCACATATCCCCGATCAACTGGTCGAGGCCAGGGTAGTCCGGTGTGATATCTGCCGCTTTTTGACGGAGCACCGGTTGACCAAAAGCAAAAATAGAGAGCTTCATTATCGTTACTTCTTTTAGCGGAAATGTTCGAGATAGTCCTGTAGGATCAGCACTGCACTCACCTTATCTACCAACCCTTTATCACGTCGTTTTTTTCTGGAAGGTACAGCCTGCAGGATAATTTTTTTCGCCTCCTCAGAGGTATATCGCTCGTCGTGCAGGGCAATTTGGATGCCCTGGAACTGAGCCGCGAGTTTCCTGGCAAATTCAGCAACCGCCCCGGCAAGCTGCGCAGGGTTGCCGTCCGGGTATTTTGGGTCCCCAATGACAATTGTTTCCACAGATTCCTGGGAGATATATGCTTTAAGCACGTCTATGACCTGCTCCGTCGGATAAGTACCCACCGGCCCGGCAATGATTTTTAAAGGGTCGGTTACGGCAATGCCCGTCCGTTTGGTTCCAAAATCTATCGCTAAGATCCTCGGCATTTCAATTAATTGTTCGATATCCCTGGAAGATTCCTGTTTTGCCCAGGCATTGGGTAAACAAGTGGCGCAAAGATAAAGTTTCCCATTATTCCGCAAAGGCTACTTTTGAAAGTATAGGCAGATACCACCTTCCCGGATCGTCAAAAGGGAGGACGCACAACCGGCGTCCTCCTTGCGATATAGAACCAATCAGGAAAGGAATGGCGATAATTCTATTCATCGAGCGTATAAAGGTGGTATTTCTCGATGATGCCCACGAGTGTCCTGGAATACCGCTTCTGGTGCCGATAATCCGTTTTCTGCAGCGCCCTGGCCCAGCGTTTGTAGTCTTTGCCATGTTGCAACAACTCGGGGTATTTACGGGCAACCCACAGGCTGTGCGCACGCCAGTTTTCCCAGGCACTGGGATATACCCTGTCCGAGAATGGCCGGCCAAAGTGATTGTTGCCCTCTACAGCAGCAGGGTGTTCCCCCGCCCAGCTTTCGCTGATGGCCTGCGCCATGAGTACACTCGCCGGAATCCCAAATTTCTGCGATTCCAGTTTTGAAATTTTATAAAAACGCCGGATGTACGCCCGTACTTTCGTGTCTTCGAGCTGGCGGACAGACGCATTGCGGAAATAAGCCCCGTCTTCCGCCTGTCGTGATACCTGATGCACCATCCCAAGTTCCTCGCCCACACCTTGCGAGGACGAAAAAAGCCCCCCAATCAGGCTGACTGCACCGTCTTTCCCCAATACGTAAAAGAACGCAAGGACGAGTACAGAGAGACGAACCCAGGTCTTTTGCTGGAACCTCACAAGCTGGAGCTGCCGGAAAAAGAAGTGGTACCTTATGGCAATCCATATCTGCTGAAGGCCCAGTAAAAACCTCCTGCCCGCTTTGATCAGGGAAAACCCCTCAGGATCCCGGATAGGCCGGGACAGCGATCCAGATCCGCCCCCCTGGCGCCCTGTCGGGCCGTTACCTTCGGCCCGGTGATAGCTGTGTGTCTTCATAGTATCGTTTTTAAATTGCCTGTGATGATATTTTAACAAAGACCCCCGATTCTTTGACAGCAGGTAGTCAGCCTGTTTACTTTGTTAGCCTTTGAACAAGACAAATATAAAACAAATAATTTTATTAAAAAACAAAAAAACAAAATTTGTTTTAATTTTTTGTTGAATTGCTTGGAAAGGACCAGTAAATGCCTCCTGGTGCTACCTGGCCGGGGATGCTCAGACACGTTGCGACGGGGCCAGCGCAGTGAGAAAATAACGCTGTTTTTGGTACGAGGCTACCCCTCGGGTCTTTCCAGGGCAAAAAACGCACATCGTTGTTTTGTTCTGCTGCTGCAGGGGCAAATGGCTTTTGAGCCAGCCCCGGCAAGTCTGATCTGATATATATGGTGACTTTGTGGGTAGAATTTTGTTTTGGCACGGGTATTTGGTCAACTGTTTGAGTTTTTTAGGGTTTATTAGACTTGTCGTGCGGTCAGATGTAGTGGATAAAATGAGCTGTTTTGGCCGCTGCCCCGGCCCATCGCATTAAGCCTGTTAAAATCCATAATGGTCCCATCGCAATGAGTTTAATATCTAGTGATCAAAATGCATGAACAAGCTTCAATTTGAAACGAGTCCTTACTTACTGCAACATGCGCACAATCCGGTACATTGGTACGCCTGGAAACCGGAAGCCTTTGAACGTGCGCGGGCAGAAGGTAAGCCGGTATTGGTCAGTATCGGTTACTCCACCTGCCATTGGTGCCACGTGATGGAGCGCGAAAGCTTCGAAGATCCCGCCGTAGCGGGCTTCATGAACAAGCATTTCATCAATATCAAGGTGGACCGGGAGGAGCGCCCCGATGTTGATCAGATTTATATGGATGCCTGCCAGGCGATCAACGGCTCCGGGGGATGGCCACTCAACTGTTTCCTGCTGCCCGATGGGAGGCCTTTTTTCGCAGGGACCTACTATCCGCCGAGGCCTGCCTTTAACCGTCCTTCCTGGATACAGTTGCTACAGAAAATCGTCGAGGTCTTCTCCGGAGAGCCCGCCCTTGCAGTCCAACAGGCCGAGCGCCTGACCGCAGCGATCTCAGGATCGGAGGGTGCATTGCTTGCACCACCAGTGCAGCATAGCCCTGAGGATGGATTGCACCAGGTTCTACTTTATAATATTTTTCACGGGCTGGAAAAGACCTTCGATAAGACCGCCGGTGGCTTCGGAGGGGCACCTAAATTTCCCGGTGCGATGGCCCTGAGCTTTCTCCTGGAATACCACTTTCTTACGGGAAACAGGCAAGCGCTTGAACATGTTGTTTTTTCCCTGAAAAAAATGATACAGGGGGGTATTTACGACCAGCTCGGCGGTGGCTTTGCCCGTTATGCCACGGACAGTGCCTGGTTGGTGCCCCATTTTGAAAAAATGCTCTATGATAATGCGTTGCTCATAGGGCTGCTTTCCGACCTTTACCGATATACAAAAGACCCCTTCTGCGCAGAAACGATTGTCGAGACGCTCGCTTTTGTGCAGCGGGAGATGACCGGCCCGGAGGGAGGGTTCTATGCGGCGCTGGATGCCGATTCGGAAGGGCAGGAAGGGAAATTTTACGTTTGGACCCGGGATGAGCTTCAGGAAGCACTCGGTGCCGAATCCGACTTCTTTTGCGATTATTATGCCGCAACAGAGGAGGGCAACTGGGAGGGCGTAAATATCCTCTGGCGCCCACGCCTGCTTTCCGAATATGCAGAGGCCCTCGGCCTGCCTGCCGATACTGTTTACCAACGTCTGCAAGCTGCCCGGCAGATACTCTTCACACGACGGGCTAAGCGGGTGCGCCCTGGATTGGATACAAAATTCTTGCTGGACTGGAACGCGATGATGTGTTCCGCGTATGCCCGTGCCTTTCTGGCACTAGGCGATCCCCGTTACCGCGATGCGGCGGAGCGCAATATTAACTTCCTGCTGGACCGCTTTCAGAAACCGGATGGCAATGGGCTTTATCACACCTATTCCGCAACCTCCGATGGCGGTAGGGCGCAATATGACGCTTTCCTCGACGATTATGCCAATCTGATAGAGGCCCTGCTCGAAGTCTATTCCATTACGTTTAACCCGTTTTACCTTAAACAGGCAAACGCATTTTTAAAGTACGTTTTGCAAAATTTTTATGATAACGAGGCAAAATTGTTTTATTTTACGTCTGCAGCACATTCCGACCTGGTCGTCCGCAAAAAAGAACTGATTGATAACGCCACCCCCTCCGGCAACGGGACGATGGCGCTCAACCTACTTCGTCTAAGTACGTTGTTCGGAGAAATGGAACACCGGCAGATTGCGCTGGAAATGCTTGCACGTGTCAAAGACAGCATGGAGCGCTATCCCGGCTCCTTCACAAAATGGGCCTGTGCTGCCTGCCGTGCAGTACACCCCTCGTTCGAAGTGGCCGTAACCGGCCCGGAAGCCGGGGTTTTTGCTGCCCGGATACTACAAAATTACCTGCCAAATGCCGAGGTTATGGCTGCGGAAAAGCCCGTTTCGGGTTTCCGCTTGCTCGAAGGCAGGGAAAGTAGGGAAAAGACACTTATATATATATGTCGCCATTTTTCCTGCAGGATGCCCGAGGAGCAGGTCGAATCTGCCCTCAGGCAATTACTGCCCTCCTGGTTGGCGGCTATTGACGATGCCCCGCCGGGCCAAATTATCTGACATGCGCAATAATCTGTTGTTTAGGCTCCGTCGTTTTTTTACAGCTACAATATGGCTATCGAGGCATTGGGCTAACCACCCGCCCACCCACCGAATAGGGAAAGGGGTGCTGGCCGCTGTTATACTTTGCAGGGCCTTGTTTACCCTCCATGCGCAACAAGCCCCCCAGTCCAGCCTTGCAATGTTCAACCCTTTCCAATGGAGTCCCGCTTACGCCGGATTGCGCGGCAATACGGGTGCTAATCTGGGTGCCCGCCTTCAGTGGACCGGACTGGAAGGAGGCCCTTCTACGCAAACTGCCAATTTTCAGGCACCTTTCGAAATACTTCGCGGAGGCCTCGGGCTGAAACTCTCCAACGACGCACTGGGTGCCGCAAATAGCCAGCGCGCAGTACTCGCCTACAGCTACCACCTGCCACTGGGGGAAGGAATGCTGGGCCTGGGCATCGGAGCAGGGGCCATACAACAGGTACTGGACGGGACAAGCCTGAGGACACCCGAGGGGTTCTATCAGGGAAATATCACCGACCATCGCGATAACCTTCTTTCGGCAGGGCGGATGCAGGGCATGGCACCTGTCTTCGAAGCAGGGGCCTATTTTCAAAACCGTTGGATCGAAGTGGGGCTCTGTGCCACCAACCTGAACCGCCCAGGGGTGGATATGGGCAATTTTACGACAACTCAGATCCCGGCCCTTTTTTTTAATACGTCCCTAAACTTCGACCTTTCGCCAGCCTTCAGTCTCAGCCCTTCACTATGGGTACGCAGCGACGGCATGCAAACACAAACGGATTTTTCGCTAATGTTCCGATATAAAGATAATATCTCGGCAGGCGCTTCGTTAAGGGGTTATGACGCAGAAAGCCTCGATGCCGCCTCCTTCATCACCAGCTTTCAGCTCAGCGAAAAACTAAGGCTCGCTTACGCCTACGATCTGTCGCTCTCGCCGTTACGGCAGGTGAACAACGGCAGCCACGAACTGCTGCTGATGTATGCGCTGCCCAAAATATTCGGACGGCTCAGATTGCCGCCGGTTATTTATAACCCCAGAAATTTATAGTCAACGCCACCTGTGCAGAGATATTAACAAACTTTGTAAAGATTTGTGATAATAAGTTTTGATACACCGTCGTTAGCAATTTGCCTGATTGATCAAATATTCACGGCTTTTTCGCAATTTCGCATCTTTGCTTTTTTAAATTTTCGAAACCATCTATATTTACGGCGCTTTTTAAAAGCCCGGATTAAATCTGAAGGAAAACTCAGAAGTAAACATGAAAAACGCTCTTAAGTCCTCGCTATTCGTTTTGCTTTTCTCCCTGTATTCCTGCGGCAGCCAGGAAGGTGGCGAGCTCACCGGCGCTCTGGACAGGCCCTCATGGTCCCCGATTAATCCCTACGGGATGGTTTATGTGCCCTCCGGAACGCTGATGGTAGGCCCCAGCGATCAGGATGTCAACAGTACCTACGTCCAACGTCCTAAACAAATTTCCATCCAGGGCTTCTACATGGACGAAACGGAAATTACCAACAATGAATACCGGCAGTTCGTAGAATGGGTCAGGGATTCTATCGCCCGCAAGCTAACTGGCCTGGTAGAACAAGATGAAGATGGTAATGAGGTCATAGACTGGCGGTCCAAGATTGATTGGGAAGCCGAAGAACTTGATGAAATGTACCTCGCTGAGGGCGACTTCTTCCTCGGGAAAAAGCTTATCGACGTAGGCAAATTCAATTATGAATACGAATGGTTCAACTGGGAGAAGGCCGCGCTCGCACCGCGCCGGAATTCCATGGATAAAAACCAGGCGAAAATCAAGGATTTTACAGAAAAGGAGACCGTGAATATCTATCCCGATACCCTGGTCTGGATCCGCAATTTCGCCTATTCCTACAATGAACCAATGGCCCGGCAGTATTTTTCGCACCCTGCCTATGACGATTATCCCGTCGTTGGGGTAAACTGGGCAATGGCCAAGGCATTTACCCACTGGCGTACTCAGTTGTACCTCTCCTCTCTGGCCGGGAGCAAAGCCGCGGTCAATTCCGAAGACTTCCGCCTCCCTTCCGAACATGAATGGGAATATGCTGCCCGCGGCGGCCACGAACTTGCCCCCTTCCCCTGGGGCGGTCCGTATATCCGCAATGCGAAAGGTTGCCTCCTGGCCAATTTCAAGCCCGGTCGTGGGGATTATCCCGAAGATGGCGGCTTCTATACGGTTAAAGCAGACGCCTACTTCCCGAACGACTACGGTCTCTACAACATGGCCGGTAACGTGTCCGAGTGGACGAACAGCGCATTCCACGAAAATTTCTATTCTTTCATGAGCGATCTCAATCCCAACTATACCTACAATGCGGACGATGAAGAGAATATAGCAAATAAACGCAAAGTCGTCCGCGGTGGGTCATGGAAAGATATCCATTACTTCCTCCAGACTGGTACCCGCGATTGGGAATATCAGGATACGACTAAAGCCTATATCGGCTTCCGCTGTGTACTGACATTCCTCGGCAGATCCATTAATGACTTCTAAAAATTGGTTCCGAAAAAAAAATTAAGGATATTGTGCCCCCGGCGCAATATCCTTTTGCATAAATCGTTCACTCATCCGTCAAATCCTTTTCGCTAATCCTTTAAATACCGTATAAAATGGCAAATGTTCTAAAGTCTGCAGGTTTCAAGTATTTCAAAAACCTACTTATTGGTGTTGGGGCTTCGGTCGTCCTCCTGGGGGCGCTCTTCAAGATACAATCCTGGCCACTGGCAGATGAAATGCTGACTGGTGGTATGATTACTGAAGCAATCCTGTTCCTCTTCCTCGGGGTAATCGGTCCGGAAAAAGACTATTACTGGGAAAAATTGTATCCAGGCCTCGATAAGTACAACATTCCGATCGAACCGATTACCGCATCCCCCGTCGGTATTGCTGAAACTGGCAAGACACAGGTGCCGCCACTGAATGGCGAAGTGGTGGAACAACAACTCGGCGGTATGCTCTCCGAGCTCCAGGTCATGTCGAAAAGTCTTTCCTCACTCAAGGCCCTGCAGGAAGTGGACTTTTCCGGTACTAAAGACCAGTTGAAGGCGATGACCAACTTCTATTCAAAACTCAATGAGGCGATGGCAGACTTGCAGGACTCCGTAGAAGAAACAAAAGTCTATAAAGACCACCTCAGCGAGCTGAACAAGAATATCGGCCGCCTCAACAATAGCTATGCTACCCTCAACAACGTCTATGGCAGCGTAATCACGGCAATGGCCAGCGTAGGCAAGCAGTCCTGATTTTCTTCAGAACCCTTTGCCCCGGTTGCCCATCGCAACTATGCAACCAGGCCCCAGGTCTTGATGCCTGATAACAATATCTGGCGTTAGTTTACGTCTCGTACACCTATATGTAGTTGCCCAAATTATTTTAAAACGAAAAATTCCGGACTATGTCTATTCCAAAGGAGCCCCGGCAGTTGATGATCAACCTGATGTATCTGGTGTTGACCGCAATGCTTGCCCTCAATGTTTCTGCTAAAATTATCAATGCCTTCTTTGTCATTGACCGAGGTATCAAGAATAGTAACGAAATCTTCGATAAGTCGAACGAATTCGCTATGTCCTCGCTTGCAAAAAGTGTGGAACAAGATGCCGAGCGATACCAGCCACTGCTTAAAGCTGCACAGGAAACTAAGCTTATGGCAACACAATTCAACGACTATGTGGAATCCCTCCGCGCCGCTATGGTGGATGAAACCGGGGGATATTACACTGCCGAAGAGGACGAAGAGCACGCCGGCCAGCCCAAGGGTATGAAGAACAAGGACGTGACCACCCGCTACCTGGTCAACAATGGCAAGGGTGAGGAACTGGAAAAACGCATCAACGAAACCAGGGAAAAACTGGTGACCCTCATGCGTTCGCTGATCGGTACACCGGGTACGGCAATTACAGCAGAGACAGTGGCCGAGCTGGAAAGAAGTATCTCCCTCAAGGTGGACGAAGCATGGAAAAAGGACAAGGCGGCATTAAAGAAGAATAAAAACATTGACTGGGCATCCTATACCTTCAACCAAATGCCCCTGGCTTCTGTGTTTCCGCTCCTGACCAAGATCCAAAACGATATGAAGAGCTCTGAGGCCGCTATCCTCAACTATCTGGTCGGTCAGGTTGGCGCCACAACGTTCAAAGTGGATCAGTTTATCCCGATTTCTTCTGCGAAAAAGAGTTATATTATCTCCGGGGAAAATTATGAGGCCGAAATCTCCGTAGGCGCAAGCTCCAAGTCTATCACCGACAACGTCGTGATCAGCGTGGATGGCCGGCCACTGAAGGTAGAAGATGGGGTAGCAAAATTCACTGCGGGTTCCTCCAATACCGGCGTGCGGAGCTATAAAGTAGATGTCACCCTCACCAACCCGACGACCAAAAAACGGGAAACGTACTCCAAAGTGTTCGAATACGAAGTGGGCCGCCGCAGCGTGACGGTCTCGGCAGATAAGATGAACGTCTTCTATATCGGCGTGGATAACCCAATATCGGTAGCTGCCGCAGGGGTCTCTACAAACACGCTGAAGGTGTCGGGCAACGGAGGCGGGATTTCGCTGCAGCCCAATGGACTCGGGAAATACATTGTATCCGCCAAAGTTCCAACGAACGACGCAGAGATTATTGTCAGCGGGGAAGGCTTACCCCCGACAACCTTCAAATTCAGGGTTAAGCGCATTCCGGATCCGGTTGCTAAACTGGGGGTTTCCACCGGTGGGGACATCGGCAACGGGGAGTTTAAAGCCCAGGCAGGGCTGGTGGCGCTTCTCGAGAATTTCGACTTTGATGCCCGTTGCAGTATTCAGGGCTTTACCCTGATCTATGCGGCGCCCCGGCAGGATCCAATCGAAATTACTAATCCGAGCGGCGCGTTTGGCGCAGAATCCCGGACAGCCATCAACAAGGCAAAGCCCGGTGACCGCTACTACTTCGATAATGTGCGGGCAAAATGTCCCGGTGACGAAGGTACCCGGAAAATCAACTCCCTCGCATTCAAAATCAGATAGTGCCCGAACGCCCGGAAATATCGGGTATGATTTGGTTAAATTATCCCCGATAACGATGGTGTAAAATACTTTCGAACGGGAATTGCCGTTCTTATGGTTATAAAACATAATATCCGATGAAATTCGCATTAAAATCCCTTGTACTTATCCTGGCCACGGCCGGTATGCCTTACCTTGCAGGGGCGCAGTCCCTGCCCGGGAATATTATGACTACGGAGTCCGGAAGGCAATTGCGCCCGGCACCGCTGGATGATATCACGGAAACGACCACAATCAACAGACGTATCCTGGCTTATGATACGCCCCGGGAAGCAGATGTATTCTGGAAAAGACGGGTATGGCGGGTCATTGATATCCGCGAGAAGGTTAACCAGCCTTTCGGCTATGAGAAGCGTCCCCTGATTCAGGTGCTGCTGGATGCCATCACAAAAGGGGTGGAAGACCCCAACAGCCCCCTGCCGCCCTTGCGCGCGTTCTCCGATGAGGACTTCAAATTAGAACTGGATACAGCTACGCTGAGCTCCAAGCTTTACAGAGTGGATACTGTGCCCGTCACCGACCCGGAGACCTACGAGGTTAAAATGCAGATCGTCAAAAATGATTTCGATCCAAAAGACGTCCAGCGCTTCCGGATAAAGGAAATCTATTACTTCGACAAGGAAGCTTCGGTAATGAAAGTGCGTATCCTGGGCATCGCCCCGGTCAGACAGGTCAGCGCATCCAGCGGGGAAAAAATCGGCGAGGCCCCGCTCTTCTGGATTTATTTCCCCGAGGCACGGGAGTATCTTGCCCGCGAGCGGGTGTTCAACGAAGGTAATGATGCGAGTCCGCTCTCCTGGGAAGATATCTTCGAAAACCGCTATTTCTCGAGCTATATCTACAAAGCATCCAATGTGAAGGACAACCGCCTGGAGGACTTCTTCCCCAACAGCCGTCGCGACTTGCTGATGGAGGCCGAGAAAATCAAAAACGAGATTTTCAACTTCGAGCAGGACCTCTGGACGTATTAAATCTATTGATCCAAAAAGTTTTCGGCCTGTAATAGGGTTGTGTAAAAAGTATTCTGTCGCCTTCGGCGGCAGAATACTTTTTTTTTAACGCTGATTTTGTTCACTTTGCGAAGCAAAATGAACAAAATCAGCGTTAAAAATATTCTGGGGTTATGCAAAAAGCCCTGGCTTTTCATCTGGCGGCTTGCGCTGCCAACCATAATTTTAAACGGACATCGTTTTACCTCACTTTGCGAAGCAAAATGAGGTAAAACGATGTCCGTTTATAAAATTTGCTTAGAGTGCCGTTTTCATTGATTTTCGAAGCAAAGTCAATGAAAACGGCACTCTAAGAAATATCCTTTCGCGGCGCAAGCAGCCAAAGGGAAGGCCGGGTGCATTTTACACAACCTTACCGGGGTGTCAATGCATCATATAGTCCCAGGCCGTTTCATAAGCGCCATACTGCTCGCAGTACTCCATGAACGCCACATAAAAAGGGGAGCGGCAGATCGTCGCGCTGTCCCCGATAACGACGAGTTGTTTTCTTGCGCGGGTCATCGCGACATTCATGCGGCGGTAATCCTGAAGGAAACCGATATCCCCTTTGGCATTGGAACGCACCAGGGAAATATAGACGACGTCCTTCTCCTGTCCCTGGAAGCCATCAATCGTATTTACTTCGATCGGGAGAGGTTTGAGGAGGGGGTCTGCGGATAGCTGTGACTGGATGTAAGTGGCTTGTTCGCGATAAGGGGAAATGATCGCGACGGAGGGATAGTCTTTTTCCAGAAAGGCGTCGGCATACAGATAGAGGTGTTCGCAGAGAATACGGTATTCGTCTGGGTTGTATCGGCTCTGGAAAACGGGGTTGAGCTGCTCTTCGAACCCGCAGCCTGCCGTATCAATAAACAGCAGGGGGCGTTTGTCCCCTGCATGGAGACAGTGTTGTGCTACATCCGGTGCAGCTTCCAGCCGGTTGTTGTAAAAGTAGTGGTTGGAAAAGCCCATAATAGCCTGGTGCATACGGTACTGGATATTCAGGAGGGCCGCTTCCGGGAAGTGCTGCAGGCTTTTTTCCATTTGTGTGACGGCGAACCCCCTGCGCATGGCTTCCAGCGATTTTACGGTGGGGGGCAACTGATGTGGGTCGCCGGTGAGGATGACACGGGATGCTTTGGTGATGGGGATCCAGGTAGCAGGTTCCAGCGCCTGTGCCGCTTCGTCAATTACAACGGTACGGAATTTGCGCCTCTCCAGGACAGGGTGGGCTGCGCCTACCAAAGTACAGGTAATCACCTGGGCGCTATCGAGAATTTGTTCGATTAGCCGTTCCTCCAGTTGATTCGCCCAGGCGGATAGTTCCCGTGCTTCATCGAAAAGGTTTTGTTTCTCTATCCGCTCATCGGCCCCAAAGTGCCGGCGATAGCGCTTTGCCTGGCGCCGGAGCTCTGCTGCCCGGATCTTAACTTTACGGATATTCCTGCTTTCCGGGTGGTTGGCAACGATCGCGTCGAGGGTGTGCTGGAGCAGGGTTTCGTCCACTCGTGAAATGTTTCCGATACGCACGACCGCCAGGCGCTCTTCCGCAAGGCGTTCGGTAAGTAAATCTACCGCAGTATTGCTCGGTGCGGTGACCAGGACGGTTTGCTCGGTCTGGCACAACAAGCGGACAGCCTGGACAAGGGTGGTCGTTTTGCCGGTGCCGGGAGGGCCATGTACCAGAGCCAGATCCTGGGCGGATAAGATGTGCCGTACCGCATCCTTTTGCGAATCGTTCAGTATTTGGATATCGGGAATGGCAGGGGTTTGATAGAACGAAGGGGGTTTTTGCCCCAGGAATACCGCCCGTAGCTCCGCCAGTCGTCCTTTTTTTGCGGTAATTACATGGTTAAGGGCCTTTTCCATTTCCAGATAGGTCCGCTCGTCGAAGGCAATTTGTACGGCGATCTGGCCCTGGTCGAGCCAATCGGGAAAATCCCGGGCATTGAGGATAATCTTCATGCGGTCCTTATCCACAAAATAAACCACTCCGCTGCGCTCCGGATGCTGTACTTCGGGGGCCATAGAAAAAAGACTGACGGTTTTCCCGGAACGAAAATGGTGTGCTTCCCCTTGCAGGGTCGTCCGCTCGACCAGTACGAATGCCCGCTCGCCGATTGCATAGCCTTTTTGCAGGATATTTAGCGGGAACCAGGCATAACCCTCTTTTCGCCTGGCCACCAGCGGCATGCGCTCCATTTTTATCTTGTACTGTTCAAAATCTTCTGCTTTCTCCAGTTTCAGGAGCTCCTGCAGTTCGAGCAACGCGTGGAATTCGCCCATGGCTTGTCTTAAAATAGCACCGGGTTATTTAAAAAGTTTTTTCCACCTTCGGCGGCTGGATAAAATTTTGGGGTTGTATAAAAAGTGGGGTTGTCTAACAAGTCCTGGGGTTGTGTAAAAAGCCTCCGGCACGTCCTTTGTCCTTTGGCGACTGACCCTGCCAAATAATATTTTGAGCGAACACTATTTTCACTGATTTTACGAAGTAAAATCAGTGAAAATAGTGTTCGCTCAAAACTTTCTTTCGCCGCTGTAGGCGGCGCAATACGTTTTACACAACCTCAAATATTTTCTTGAAACGCCGATTTCATTGATTTTGCTTCGTAAAATCAATGAAATCGGCGTTTCAAGAAATTTTATTCTGTCGCCGAGGGCGGCAGCGTTACTTAGGAGACAACTGCATAAAGTTCCACTCAATCTTAATGTTCTCATAACCCTAAATACAGGGAATAGTTGCATACCCATATTGCACTACATTCAAAAACCCCATCCAATCGTCATATTGACGAGCATTTCCTTTTACGGTGACGAAAATCATAGGTACAAAATCATTCCCTTAATAAGTTTACCCTTTGAAACGAGTCTCTATTCAAAAGGAATAAAATAAGTGCCTATGCATTCCCCGGCATCCGATTTGACCAGGCCGACAGATTTATTTGATCACAGTGAGAGTACTGGTGCCATCCGGTCGAAGGTACCGGTGTATAAAGACCTGCTCCCGCCCTGCAACCGTTCCTGCCCGGCAGGGGAAAATATCCAGGCGTGGCTGGCGGATGCACAAAGTGGCAATTTTTATGCGGCATTCCAAAAGCTAATGGAAGACAACCCTTTTCCTGCAATCAGCGGCAGGCTGTGCGTTCATCCCTGTGAGACCGGGTGCAACCGAACCCATATTGATGAGACGGTGAATATCCACGCTACAGAACGATTTATTGGGGATAAGGCGATCGAAGCCTGCTGGCAGGTAAACTATCAGGCCGTTGCGAGCGGGCGGCGGGTGCTGGTCGTAGGGGCAGGGCCCGCCGGACTTTCTGCGGCCTATCATTTGACCCGCATGGGGCATTCGGTTGATGTCTATGAGGCGCAACAACACGCCGGAGGCCTCCTCTACTATGGCATCCCTGCTTACCGCCTCCCGCCCGAAGTCAGGGATGCCGAGATCGGGCGACTGAAAACAATGGGGATTGCTTTCCATTTCGGCAGAAAGGTAGAGGATATCCTTGCGGAAAAGGAGAAAGGGGGGTTCGATGCAGTTTTTCTGGGGATTGGTGCACAGGCCATTAAAAAAGAGGCGATTACATTGCACGAGCCAGTGCCTGTGCTGGATGCTTTCAAAGTGCTTTACGCCATTGCAGGGGGACAACCCCTGCCCTTAGGAGAAAAGGTGATCATCTACGGGGGCGGCAAGCTGGCCCTCTACCTTTCCAGGGTAGTGCGTCGTCTGGGGATAATGTCTTTAGTGTTGTATAGCGGGGATAAAAAACTGATGCCTGCTTACGACTTTGAAGCGGACGATGCGATTGCGGAGGGTATCGAAGTCCAGCTGCTGCGCAGTATCCGCAGGATAGAAGGTAATCGGTTTATAGTGGAGGCCATGCAACTGGATAAAGGGAGGATCACGGGAACGGGGGTTTATGAAACCCTGGAGGCAGATGCGCTGATCCTCGCCACTGGTCAGGAATCGGATACGGCCTTTCTGCAGAACCTGTCCGGGATATCGCTTAAAGACGATGGTACCGTTCAGGTTGACGAAGGCAGGAGGACAGGCTTCCCCGGGGTTTTTGCAGGCGGTGACATGATCGGGGGCGAACGCGGTACGGTCATTGCGATAGGCCATGGCAGGAAAGCGGCAAAGTATATAGATGCCTTCCTGAAGGGGAGGGATTATGAAAAGCCGGAGCAGCATGGGACGGCATTTTTCCGAAAAATGCACCTTTGGTATAAAACCGATGCACCGCAGCAGGCACAGGATAAATTGCCCCCACGTATTGCAGTCAAAGGCTTTGAAGAAGTGGTCGCGGGGCTTTCGGAAAAAGAGGCGCGGTATGAGGCTATGCGCTGCCTGAGTTGTGGTAATTGCTTTGAATGTGACGGTTGCTACGGAGCCTGTCCCGAGGATGCGATCATTAAGCTTGGGCCGGGCAAACGCTATAAATTTGATTATGACGCATGTACAGGGTGCGGCGTCTGTTTTGAACAATGCCCATGTTATGCGATCGAAATGGTGCAGCAAGCCTGATTGTCCGGGGATTCTTTTTTAAAAGCGCAATGATGTCAGAAATGCAACAAGTAAAAATCGCGATGATTGATGGCAACGAGGCCACCGCCTACACAGCATATCGCGTCAACGAAGTCTGTGCAATTTATCCGATTACGCCGTCTTCGAATATGGCCGAGTTTGCCGATGAATGGGCAGCGCGCGGTATCCGGAATATTTGGGGCGCAGTACCCGAGGTGATTGAGATGCAAAGCGAGGGAGGCGCTGCCGGTACTGTCCATGGGGCCCTGCAAACGGGTTCTCTGACGACTACTTTTACGGCATCCCAGGGGCTCATGCTGATGCTGCCGAATATGTTCAAAATCGCCGGCGAACTCACCCCGACAGTCTTTCATATCGCGGCCCGTTCTCTGGCGGCTCAGGGGCTTTCGATCTTCGGCGACCATCAGGATGTAATGGCTGCCCGTTCGACAGGCTTTGCAATGTTGAGTGCGGCAAGTGTGCAGGAAGCCCATGACTTCGCGCTCATCGCCCAGGCGGCCACCTTGCACAGCAAAGTGCCTTTCCTGCATTTTTTTGATGGTTTTCGTACCTCTCATGAGGTAAATAAGGTGATTTTGCTGAGCGACGAACAAATCAGGGAAATTATCCCGGAAACCGAGGTGTTCGGGCATCGGAAAAGGGCAATGAACCCCGACCATCCCTTTATACGGGGTACGGCCCAAAACCCGGATGTGTATTTTCAGGGCCGCGAAACGGTCAACCCTTTTTATCAGGCAACGCCGGATATCGTCGGGGCGGTGATGGAAAAGTTTGCGGCAGTGACAGGTAGGCAATACGGACTTTTCGAATATACCGGTGATCCCGAAGCAGACCGCGTACTGATGATCATGGGGTCTGGTGGGGAAACTGCCGCGGAAACGGCATTGGCACTGAATGCACAGGGGGAAAAGACAGGCGTAATCCAGGTGCGTTTATACCGGCCTTTTTCAGCAGACCATTTTATTGCGGCATTGCCTCCAACGGTTCGTTCGGTGGTGGTTCTGGACAGGACCAAAGAACCGGGAGCCGCTGCAGAACCTCTTTTCCAGGACGTGATGTCGGCACTGGTGCTATCCTTGCAAAGCGGGAAAATTGATCAGATGCCAAGGCTTTGCGGAGGGCGATATGGGCTGTCTTCTAAGGAATTTACCCCGGCGATGGTTAAGGCGGTTTTCGATGAGCTCAAAAAGCCACAACCCAAAACGCAGTTTACTATCGGTATCAACGACGATGTTTCCTTTTTGAGCCTGGAGTATGATCCCGCCTATTCCCTTGACGAGTCCAAATGGACACAGGCGATGTTTTTTGGTCTGGGTGCAGATGGCACCGTAGGAGCCAACAAGAACAGCATCAAGATCATTGGTGAAAATACTGCTTTATTTGCGCAGGGGTACTTTGTTTATGACTCGAAGAAATCCGGGGCCCGTACAGTATCCCATCTGCGTTTTGGCCCTCAACCAATCCGGGCGCCCTACCTTTTACACCAGGCCGATTTTATCGCCTGCCATCAGTTCAATTTCGTCCATAAAGTTGAAATGCTCCGGCGTGCCAAACCCGGTGGTACATTTTTACTCAACAGCCCCTATCCCCCGGAGGATGTTTGGGAAAATCTGCCGGCTAATGTTCAGCAGGCCGTCCTGGATAAAAAACTGAGGTTTTTTGTCATTGATGCCACTGCGGTGGCGAGAGAAAACGGTATGGGTACGCGTATCAACACCATTATGCAGACCTGTTTTTTTGCCCTTTCCGGTGTGCTGCCAAAGCACGAGGCGATCGCGCAGATAAAAGGCGCAATAGAAAAAACCTACAAGAAAAAAGGGAAATCAGTAGTAGAAAAGAATTTTCAGGCGGTAGATGCGACGCTTGACCATTTATACGAAGTGAAAGTTCCCGGAAAAGTTACGGCAAAAGGAATCATCGGAGCAGTGGTGCCTCCGGAGGCGCCCCGTTTCGTCCAGGAGGTCACGTCGGTCATGATGTCCGACAGGGGCGATGAGCTGCCAGTGAGCAAAATCCCTTTCGATGGCACCTTCCCCAGCGGCACGACTAAATGGGAAAAGCGCAATATTAGTGATCAGGTGGCTATCTGGGAACCCGATTTATGTATCCAGTGCGGGAACTGTGCATTTGTGTGCCCACATAGCGTGATCCGGGCCAAATTTTTCAATGAGGGCTTCCTGGAGGAGGCACCGGAGGGGTTCAAAACGGCCCCGATCAATGCCCGGGGCTTCCCGGAAACCAAATATGCATTGCAGGTCTATCTGGAGGATTGTACCGGGTGCGCGCTTTGCGTGGAGGCTTGCCCGGCAACAGATCCGCAGGATCGCACGCGCAAAGCGATCAATATGGGGGATAAAACGCCAATCCTGGAACAAGAACGTGGGAATATCCATTTCTTCGAGGCTATTCCCTGGAACGACCGCTCTAAGGTCAATTTTTCCATCGTCCACGGTACCCAATTCCTCGAGCCATTATTCGAGTTTTCGGGCGCCTGTGCCGGATGTGGAGAAACACCATATATCAAGCTGCTTACCCAGCTTTTTGGCGACCGCCTCCTGGTTGCCAATGCGACGGGCTGCTCTTCCATCTTTGGGGGCAACCTCCCGACGACGCCCTGGACGGCCAATAGCGAGGGTAGGGGGCCAAGCTGGTCGAATTCCTTATTTGAAGACAACGCCGAGTTTGGTCTCGGTATGCGGATTACCGCCGATAAACAGATGGAGTATGCCGGGATGTTGCTGCACAAACTGGCACCGCAGATTGGGGATGAGCTGGTAGATGCGATTATGGGTGCCCCACAAATGAACGAGTCCGAAATCCAGGAACAGCATCAGCGGGTCAGCAAATTGAGGGAGCACCTCTCGCGGATCGAAGACCCCGAGGCCCGCCGTCTGGAATCCGTCGCCAGCCAGTTGGTACGCCGAAGTGTCTGGCTGGTGGGTGGAGATGGCTGGGCTTATGATATCGGGTACGGAGGGCTGGACCATGCGCTGGCCACAGGTCGCAACATTAATATACTGGTACTGGATACCGAGGTTTATTCCAATACCGGTGGGCAAATGTCGAAAGCTACCCCTACTGCAGCAGCGGCGAAATTCGCAGCCGCTGGCAAACGAGTGGGTAAAAAAGACCTGGCGATGCAGGCAATCTCGTATGGCAATGTCTATGTGGCCCGGGTCGCTTTTGGGGCAAACCCACAGCAAACCCTACTCGCCATGCGCGAGGCAGAAGCCTACAACGGCCCGTCCCTTATCCTGGCCTACAGCCATTGTATCGCCCACGGAATCAATATGCAGGAGGGCCTCGACCAACAACGCAGGGCAGTGGACAGCGCCTATTGGCCCTTGCTGCGTTACAACCCGGAACTCCGAAAGAAGGGCAAAAACCCCTTTATCCTCGATGCACCACGGCCAACAATTGCCCTCAAAGACTACGCATATAAAGAAATGCGCTATCGCCAGTTGACCCTCTCCAATCCCGTAGAAGCAGAGGAGTTGATGAAACTGGCCCAGGAACTCGTCAACCTCCGCTGGAAAACATACGAGGAAATGGCAACGAAAACTGCATCCGACTTTACTCCGGTGGCTTAAGGAACAGGTGCTTAAAATAAATACAGCTATGGATTTTCGCACAAAATACATGGGGCTTCCCCTTCGCTCTCCGATAGTCGTCTCGGCATGTCCGCTTTCGGAAGATCTGGATAATATCCTGCGCATGGAGGATGCGGGTGCTGGCGCCGTCGTATTGTTCTCGCTTTTTGAAGAGCAAATCCGCATGGAGGAGATGGCACGCGAGCAGGTACTGGCAGCGACGTCGAATCAATTCGCCGAGGCACAGGGGTATTTCCCGGCATTGGAGGAGTATCATTTTGGGGGCGATCAGTACCTGGAGCATATCCGGATGGCAAAAGAGCGTACGGGGATACCGATTATTGCCAGTCTAAACGGGACCACACCGGAGGGCTGGGCGACTTTCGCCCACGATATCGAAGCTGCCGGTGCCGATGGCCTGGAAGTAAATATTTTCTATATTCCTGCGGATATCCGTCTGACTTCGGAAATCGTAGAACAACGCTACCTCGATATTATCCGGATTTTGAAAAGTACAGTCCACATCCCGGTAGCGGTAAAGCTAAACCCCTACTTCAGCGCTATGGGTAATATGGCATTTCGTATGGCGGGCGCTGGTGCCGATGCATTGGTGCTGTTCAATCGTTTCTACCAGCCGGATTTCGATATCGGGCGTTTACAGGTCCTTTCCGATCTGCAGTATAGTGTTGCCAATGAAATCCGCCTCCCTTTGCTTTGGCTGGCGATTTTATACGGTAAAGTGCCGGTTTCCCTGGCAGCCACGACAGGTGTCCAGGGTGCGGAAGAAGCAATTAAATACCTGCTTGCAGGCGCAGATGTGGTGATGACGGCTTCGGCACTCTACAAGTATGGCATACCCCATCTGCGCGTGATACACAAAGAGATGGAAGATTGGATGCAGCAAAAAGGCTTTGATTCGGTGGAAGCGTTCAGGGCGGTGATGAGCCAGCGGAATATTTCGAATCCATCGGCTTACGAGCGTGCCAACTATATCCGTATCCTCGAATCGGAGAAAAATCGTTAATCTTTTTATTGAAAACTCCTTTTGGTAGCGTCGTCCGCAATCCGTATTTTGGAGGACCCGGATGGTTTTGGCGTTATTATACCAAAAGTAGCGACGCCCGGGAAGATCAGGCTTGTTGCAAGGGGGCAGCGTGCTGGAAATGCAGCTTTTTTTTATCCTGTGATGATCCTGTCGCAATAAATCATTTGTACAATATGCATATTGCTAATCTGAAATGATGCCCTCACAACCATTCAGTAATTCTAATCTTATGATGAGGGGATATACCCTGTTCCTCGACCGGGACGGGGTCATCAACGAGCGGCTTCCAGGGGATTACGTGCGGCAATGGGCGGAATTTCGTTTTATTGCCGGGGTATTGGATGCGCTGAGGTTCTTTGCGGGCTATTTCGGCCGTATCGTCGTAGTGACCAATCAACAGGGGATCGGAAAGGGGCTCATGGGAGTGGCTGACCTGCAGGCTTTACACTTCCAGATGCTGGGGGCGGTCGCCCAGGCAGGTGGGCGGATTGACGGGATATATTTTTGTCCCGATCTGGCAGGTAAGCCGGGTAATTGCCGTAAGCCCGCTCCGGCTATGGCGTTTGACGCACAACGGGATTTCCCGGAGATAGACTTTTCGCGCTCGGTGATGGTAGGCGATACTGAAAGTGACATGGCCTTCGGCCTCCGCCTCAATATGCGCACAGTATGGATTGCAGGTAAAGAGGAGGAGGCCGAAGGGATGGCCAGCATTGGTAGCCGGGTAGATTTCCGTTTTGATAGTCTTGCGGCATTTGCCCATGCCTTACGCTGAACACCGCGCCTTTTCAGGGGTTCAGGATATGGCAAATTTCCTGGATCACACCGCTGTGCTCCTCGATAAACGCGTCGGCAATACTTTTGAGCGCTGCCATATTTGCCTCGGAGACATCAGACATTTCGCTGTTGCCTTCCGGGATATTCGGGTTGAGGCGGTAGTAATGCCTTTTGCCGTCGCGTGTCGGAGGCAGGACATACTGCATCTGATAGTCCACTGATTCCGAGACGCCCTGCATGAGGATATCTACGATCGGGCGAGCCCATCCTACAAGGCCCCAGTCCTTGGCTTCTGAATAGGCATAAGGGCGCATAGCTTGCCCTGTACCCAGCGACAGCATGAAAAAGTCAGGTGCATGTTCGGGAGAGAGGTATTCCGGCAGCCCCGCGCTGAAATCCCTTGATGCGGCTTCAGAAAAAGTATCTTCTGCGACCCCACGGGCGGGAGAGGTATTCATCCCGGACTGATAATCTTTCCACCTTTTGAGGTTGATGGCCTCGGTATAAGCGAGCATGGCCGGGTTATTGGCGAATACGCCCCCGTCCACGAGGGCTAGTTGTTGATAGTGGCCATTGCTGATCAGATGGGGTTCGAAGTAGGTGGGAGCTGCGGAAGTGGCACGGGCAACATCGCGCATGTGGAAGTTTTCTTCATGAGGGCGTAACTTTGCCTCTCTCGAAAGGAAGTAAAACGGTTTGCGCCGCACGATATCATAAGCAGTGACCAATAGCCCGGTTTTGCTGTTTTTTAGTTCGGTTTCTCCAAAGTAGGCATCGAGTATTTCTTCGAGACCCTGGTGCTGGAAAGATTCGTCCACCAGGCTGCCAATCGCCTGGACCCAGTGTCGCTTCTGAAAGATCCGGTGTCCATTCTCCTGGTAAAGCTGGGCAATCCTGGAGGCGGCATAAGGCTGCCCTGTTTTGGGGTCATTGACGTTGAGCCCAACTGCGATGATTCCTCCGGTAGAAGTGCCGGCCAGCAGGTCGAACATTTCGGAGATTTTTTTTCCGGTGCGCCGCTCGATCTCGGTGAGGATGAGCGCGGGGATGAGGCCGCGGATACCGCCGCCATCAATAGACAGGATGTTGATTGCCATAAGGGGTATATGATTAAGCGTTACATAATCAGGATTACTTCCGTTGCCCCGTAACCATACTTAGGGTGGTATTCGTTTTTAAAGGTGATTACTTCCGGGATCCGGAACAGGCTGGAGGCGATGGTATTCCGAAGGCGGCCTTCCCCTACACCGTGGATAATGAATACCCTTTCCATCCCCAGACGGATTGCTTTTTCAATGTATGCTTCGAATACCCGGACTTGTAGCTGCAATATTTGAGCATTGGACAGTTGTTCGTGCCCCTGGACGAGTTTTTCGATGTGCAGGTCGAGTTCTATGGAAAAATCGGCTGCTTCCCTGACCTCATGCTGTGAGCGGTCATCGTTTGCGGATTCATGCCACTGGCGTACGGGCGGGGCTTTTCTTTGGGTATAGGCCTTTAAGTCTTCTGCATGGTTTTTTTTCCGCTCCGCACTCAGCCCTTCGAACAGGGTCAGCACGTGCGCCTGTCGGTGTAGGATAGGCGCCACGGGGGTAAGACTGGAAAAAAAAACGCCGGGTTTAATCCGCATATCTTTTGCGTACCGGCTGCTGGTCCCGTCTTTGACGATTTTCCAACAGGCAACCTTTGCCTCCGGAAATTCATTAAGGTCGTCATATTGCATTTTGCCCAGTTCGGAATACCCCCCGGCATCCAGCTTGCCTTTTTTTCCAAACCGCTTTACCCCGCCAGCAAAAAAATCGAGCTCAAAAAGGATGGGGTCCGGGCAATCGTTGAGCAGGGATACTACGAACCCTTCGGGAGTACCGTCATTTTGCAAAACAGGCTCAAAGGCGAGCAGGATGTTGTTCGGGGAGTTCATATCTTTTCTTTTGCACAGCCGCGCAGTGTTTGCCCGTCGAGCTCCACTTCCACCGAATAGGGATAAACGGTTTCGGACATGCCATCGCTGCAATTGCCGGGTTTAAGGATAATTTTGAGGTTGTTCTTCCCACTTCCACTACCGAGCGAAGTAAAGAACTCAATTACATCCCCTTTGCTAACAGGGGGGGTGAAAGGATAAGTGACCGGGCCGGAATCCGGAGTTTGGAAGGTAATCCCGTTTTCGGCAATATCTAACGACCAGAAAGGCTCTGTACCCGTACAGCGGAAGGAATTATGCCGCTGTACAGATATCCCTCTGGACGTTGTGATTGGCTTTGTTCCCGGGCCACACGCGCAGAGGGAAAGGGTCAACAATAACAGGAGGCAGAAATAGGGCATAAACCTGAGTTTTGTATTTTGCCAATGAAATAGCGAC
>Ga0209985_10000067_pt1 | contig 112767 bp, 92 predicted proteins | sample NOAtaG_FD_187305 | JGI IMG/M metagenome (GOLD analysis project Ga0209985, IMG submission 187305) | Freshwater lake microbial communities from Lake Erie, under a cyanobacterial bloom - NOAA_Erie_Diel6S_1000h metaG (SPAdes) (version 2) | ecosystem: Environmental > Aquatic > Freshwater > Lake ... | reverse complement strand
GTTCTGGCCGCTGATCTTGCCGACGCTGCCGCCGCGGGGCTTGTCCTTGAGGGCCTCGATCCCGCCGTCGCGATAGGCGTAGGCCCAGCGCTGCACGAAGCCGCGGCTGCGGTTGAGCACTCTTTGCTCGGCCTCCGTACCGAGACAACTATGCCACCGATTCACCCCGGCGCAACCCGATCATGCGCCGTACGCGCACGAGATTCGACGGCGATCCGTATCACTCCGGGGGCTTGGTAAGTTGAACCAAAAACAAACAGACTCCCCGTCGGAGCACGGGGAGTCTGGGATCTGCGTCATGCGGTGCCCTTCGCAGGCACCACCACACCCGGAATCACGGGAGCAGGAACGTGTAGTCCGGAGCAAAGTAACTTCGGACCGCGAACGCACCGTCGGTGCTTGCCGGCTGTGCTGCCAGGAAGCCCGCGGGGTAAATGCCTCGCGGCGTCCAAAGCTCCTGGTACTTGGCGGAGCCATCCAAGAAGCCCATCACGCTCTTGTTCAGGTCGCCGAACTCGCTTGGCCAGTTCTGGTACGGGTCCGCTGCGGGCGGATTGAACCCGTTCGGCGTGTTCCACTGGAATTGAAATGCCGTCTTGTCCGTCGCAAAGACAAAGCGTGAAGGCTGGAACGCCGCGGAGTCAATTCGACGCGGAGCCACTTCCCGGGCAAGACGACCGATATATCTGAAATAACTACCATCCGGCGGACTATTGGACTCAGGGAATGAGGGATCCGCAATCAACGGGAATGCCTGTTGGCCAGTCGCAGTTATTCGCTGGGCCATAATCCGATACCACCACTGATTGTTCAGATAGGAGGTGCCCACCTGATCGTAGGTTGACGTTGTGCGATCCTCTGCAGGCTGGCCCAGACCAGGCGGTGATGACGCATCGCGGAAAGGCGAGCCTCGATCAGCGGGAGAGCGGCAAATGCCAATCTCGATCGACCGATCTGACACGGTGACAATATTGCTATTGAGGCTCACGTCCGTCGAAAGATAAGTCGACAGCGTTCGATTACCCGCGGGAATGTCAAAGCCGGGGTTCGTTGCCGCATAGCGTGCCGAGACGTTCTTGCCAGCGTGAGAGTGTCCAGCAGTCGCGGTGTTTGCAAAGCCCTTGCCCGTGCGATCAAAACGGAACACTCCGTTTCCCCACGCGGCGATCGGGAACGGCAACTGTCCTTGGAAGTCCGTGCGATATCCGCTCGCCGCCGCCGACTGCGATCGCACGTTCGAGAGCGAGAGCGCGAGCCGTGCCGTCTTGCGGGCATTGTTCAGCGCCGGCAGCAGGATCGCCACCAGCAGAGCGATGATCGCGATGACGACAAGCAGCTCGATGAGCGTGAAGCCAGCAACAAGCCTGTTGCCAGAGATCCGCGACCGATTCATCTTCGACGACCGATTCATAGATGCCCCTTTCAGACGCTTCCGCGCACGTTCCCGTTCACTCTGTCACACAGCCCAACCGGAGCATGACGCCGCTCCAGTTTACCCAAGCACTCATGAAACTCGAGAAGCCACTGATGGCCTCCGTCACTTCTGCTGCATTGCCGTTCCCGGCGCAATCGGCACCGGCTTGACGCCCATTTTTTCCAACTCCCGCTGACGCTGCGCAACGACCGCCTCGGGCGTTGCCGGCGCCGGCGCGCCCCCCGCACTACCTCCACTCGGAGCCGCAGCCGCAGGACCGCTCGCCGCGACTGCCGGCGCCGGCGGCACAGGCTGACCGGGGCTCGGCCGCGAACCGAAGAGATCCAACTGCCAGGCGATCAGCGCCCCAGCCGCGAGCAAGCAAACGATCGCACCGACGAGCTTGACCTTGTCGGAGTTCCCAGATGAACCGCCGGAGCTGGTCACCTTGGCCTTGCTCTTGGCCGCGAATTCCTTCTCGTCCACCAGGCTTCCGGCGGACTTTAGCGGATTGTTCGTCGTGTTGGCCATCTTTCAGATCGCTCCTGAGTTGTCATCAAACGTCGTCTACTTCCTCAAATCTGCCGCCCGCTTCGCAAAGTGCACCTCGACAGACACATATACGAGGCTCGAGATGTCAATGGATGCCAATTCTCCCGACGCGAATGCGCCGAATACCCAAATACTCACCCTCGGCGACACGCCTACTCAGGCCTACCTCAGGCCCTGTTCTGCCAACACCCTGAATCCCGCCTGGCAGACGTGTACCGAATTGTCCGAACACTTCGTATCTCGTCGGCATTGGTCGCGAATGCGTGCCGACGTTGCCCAAGGACGTGCATTCCATCCGTCAGTACGATCAGGTCGGATCCACGAATCTGATGAAGATTCAAGAAAACCCAATCCACGACTTCAGGGGCATCGGCCCGTCAACCTCCCGAGTATAAATGAAACTCGGTCCAGCGTCCACCATTTGCGCACTTTCTCCACATACCCGCACAAATACCTATTGGCGTCGCGATCCTTCGCGTGTTTTTGCATGAACTTGACGAATCCCGCAGCTTTAGGGTCGTCGACCGCGTCGCGCTGGCTCCCCGAATCCCCTGACCGGGCGAAGTCCCATGGATCACCACAGCGCAATTTCTGCGGGACTTCTATCCGTACCACCGTTCGGCCCTGCCGCGAGTCCCAGAACGGGGCCGACGTATCGGTGGGTTGTCGTGGAAAACTCCATCGCCTGAAACAGCGACGTTCGTCAACCCGTACGTCTTGTGTAGCATGCTCGCCTTGCCGATGCACACTCTCGGGGCGCGTCGTTCTCAGGTCGTCGTTAGCCCCGCCGAACGGTTCGAGACCGGCCCCGCGGCCCGGATCGGACCGAGCGGCTCGGGTGGGTTGGCAAGTGGCGGGTCGATTCCTGTAGTTTGCGACCCTTTGTGCCGACGACTCTTTCTGTGGATGCAGCACGCACCATGAACTCCGGATCCAGCCAGAACGACCCATCCAGCCGATCCTCCACAGGTCTCGGCGACGGCTCGCGCGGGCTCGAGAACGTCAACCACGGCTCAACCCAGCCCGCGGGCATCATCAGCACCGACGCCAGCGGCAGCAGGGTGTCCGGTGCCCCGACCAGCGGCGACTCCCGGTCCGGCTCAAAGGGCGGCGATCCGAACGAAAAGTCCCGCGGAGCGGGCAACGTCGACACGCTGATCGGCCGCATCGTCGTTGATCAGGGGCTGGCCACGCCCGAAGAAGTCCAACTCTGCATCGAACAGGCCCGAACCGCCGAGGACCAGAGCGCACAGACGCTCATGCACCTGCTGGTCACCAACGAGTACATCACGCGACGGCAGGCGCACCGCATCCGTCAGCAGATCGAGGCCGAGCGCAGCAACCAGCAGATCCCCGGGTACAAGCTGCTGGACAAACTGGGCGCCGGCGCAATGGCGACCGTCTACAAGGCCCGCCAACTCAGCCTGGACCGCCTTGTGGCGATCAAGGTTCTTCCTCGCAAGTTCACGCAGAGCCCGCAGTTCATCGAGCGTTTCTACGCCGAGGGCCGCGCCGCGGCGCAGCTCAACCACCCGAACATTGTGCAGGCGTTCGACGTCGGCAAGGCGGGCGAGTACCACTATTTCGTGATGGAGTTCGTCGACGGCCGCACGGTCTTTGACGACATCGTCAAGCACAAGCGCTTCAGCGAGATGGACGCGATCGACGTGATGATCCAGATCGCCGAGAGCCTCCAGCACGCGCACGAACGCGGCCTGATCCACCGCGACGTCAAGCCCAAGAACCTGATGATCACCCGCGAGGGCGTGGCGAAGCTGGCCGACATGGGCCTTGCGCGAGCCATCACCGATAAGGAAGCCGCCGAGGCCGAGGCCGGCAAGGCCTTCGGAACACCGTACTACATCAGCCCCGAGCAGATCCGCGGCGAGATCAACATCGCACCGACGACGGACATCTACTCGCTCGGCGCAACGCTGTACCACATGGTCACGGGCAACGTGCCGTTCGACGGGCGCAACCCCTCGGACGTGATGCACAAGCACCTCAAGAGCCCGCTGGTGCCGCCGGACCACGTCAACCCGAAACTCAGCGCCCGGATCAGCGAGGTCATCGAGATGATGATGGCCAAGGATCCGCGCCAGCGCTACGCCAGCTGCAAAGACCTGCTGGTCGACCTGCGAGCGGTGCGGCAGGGCAAGAACCCGCCTATCGCCCATAAGGAGCCCGCGGGGCTGGAATTGAGCCAGCTCGCCGAGGCGGAGCGTGCCGCGCCGGCGACGATTGTCGAAGATCGCTCGGCCGGATCGGGCAACGGGCTGAATTGGCAGTTCTGGCTCATGTGCGCCCTGCTGGTGGCCAGCGTGGTGGCGAACATCATCCAGGCGGCCAGTTGATCCGGCGGGTCGTGTCGGGGCGAGAGGTCGAATTTGCCGCCCATCCGGATTGTGGGCTTGCACGACGCGGATTTTCGGATATCGTTATGATGACCTTCAGGCCTCCGGCGAACCGGGGAGCCACTGCTTGCCGTTTGCGGAGCCTTGCCGACATGCTCAGGTTTGATCGACGATCGACCGCCCGTGTCGGCATCGCGTCATGACGGCGCGTGAACTGACCAACTCGCGATGGCTCGTCGGTACCGCGTGTGCGGCCCGGGCGATCGCTCGTACTTTCGGAGATTGAACCATCAGCCGTTTCCCTCCCCGTTCTGGCCCCGGCGGCCCGCCGCAGCGTACCCGTGTGAATCATCTCATCCGCATCACCCCGATCCGCGTGATCGGTGCTGATGGCGAGCAGGTCGGCGTCATCGAGACCGCCGAGGCGCTGCGCATGGCCAACGAGGCCGGCCTTGATCTTGTCGAGATCTCCCCGGACGTGCGTCCGCCGGTCTGCAAGATCATGGACTACGGCAAGTTCAAGTACGAACAGAGCAAGCAGAGCAAGAACAAGGGCGCCAAAGCCAGCGAGACCAAGGAAGTCCGGCTCGGCCGCAGCGCCAAGATCGATGAGCACGATGTGCAGATCCGCGTCAACCAGGCGCGGCGGTTCCTCGTGGATGGTCACAAGGTCGTGATCACCCAGCGCTTCAAGGGCCGCGAAATGGCCCACCGCGAGATCGGCATCGACCGCCTCAAGCGAATCATCGAGCAGCTCTCGGATGTCGGCAAGCCCGAAACGCAGATGCCCCGCTGGATGGGCCCGTCGGCCAGCGTGATCATCGCGCCGGACAAGGTCAAGGTCGAGGCATTCAAGCGCGCCGAGGCGAAGAAGAAGGCCCAGGAAGAGGCCCGCCTCAAGGCCGCCGAGAAGAACGCCAAGCCCGGCGATCCCGCACCGCCCCCCCCACCGCCTCCGCCGCCGGAGCCGGAGTTCATCGACGATGACGACGATGATGATGATGACGAAGATTGACCGAGCGTCCACATCGCATCGGACAACCTCGACCACCACACCGACCCGCCGCGGCTTGCCGACGCGGGTCGGTGTCTTTTTGCCCATCCAACCGCCGAGGTGCCCGCTCGGCATGCTCCGGCCGCGGCCGTACCCGGCCCGGCCATCGACCCTTGGCCCCGAGGCTTTCGCCCCTGTTGCGCCTCCCGGAGAGCGGTCTCGTGGTACGCTTGGCACATGACCGCACCAAACGCGCCCGTGTCGTCAGAGAGTCCATCGAGAGTCACACCGCCACGCCCGCTCTCGGGGCTTGAGGTCGGCTTTGGTGCTTCCGGAGCCGATGGCGCGGCGGGGCCGGGAGCAAGCGGCGGCCGCGTCATCCGCGCGCCGCGCGGGGCGATGCGCACCTGCAAGACCTGGCAGGCCGAGGCCGCGATGCGCATGCTGATGAATAACCTCGATCCCGAGGTCTGCGAGAAGCCCGGCACGCTGGTGGTCTACGGCGGCCGCGGCCAGGCCGCACGGTCATGGCCGGCGTTCGACGCGATCGTCGAGAGCCTCCGCGCCCTGGAAGCCGACGAAACGCTCCTTGTGCAGTCGGGCAAGCCCGTCGGCGTGGTGCGAACGCACCCCGATGCCCCCCGCGTGCTCATCGCCAACAGCAACCTCGTCCCCCACTGGGCCACGCAGGAGCACTTCGATCAACTCGCCGCCAAGGGCCTGATCATGTTCGGGCAAATGACCGCGGGTTCGTGGATCTACATCGGCACCCAAGGCATCGTCCAGGGCACGTACGAGACCTTCGCCCAGTGCGCCCACACGCACTTCGCAGGCTCGATGCGCGGCAAACTGGTCGTGACCGCGGGATGCGGCGGGATGGGCGGGGCCCAGCCGCTCGCCGTGACGATGTGCGACGGCGTGTGCCTCATCGCGGATGTTGACCGAGCCGCGCTTCTCCGCCGACAGAAGGACCGCTATCTCGATGAAGTCGCCGACAGCGTCGATGGCGCGATCGATGCCGCGGTGCGGGCCGCCGCCGATGGCCGCGCCGTGAGCATCGGTGCTGCCTGCAACGCGGTGGAGCTGCTCGAGCGTCTGCTGCTGAGGCAGATCAAGGTAGACGTGCTCACCGACCAGACCGGCGCGCACGACATCATGGCCTATGTCCCCGCGGAACTGACGGTGGCCGAAGCCGAGACGCTCCGTCGCGTCTCGCCAGCCGAATACGAGCGCTTCAGCCTCGCGACGATGGCCCGCCACGTGCGCGCGATGCTCGGGCTCAAGGCCGCGGGTGCGATCACCTTCGACTACGGCAACAACATCCGGCAGCGTGCGTTCGATCAGGGCGTGAGCGATGCCTTCGCGTTCCCGGGCTTCGTGCCGGCGTACATCCGGCCGCAGTTCTGCGTCGGGCGCGGACCGTTCCGCTGGGTCGCGCTCTCGGGCGAGGAAGCGGACATCCGCACCACCGACCGCGAACTGGCCAAGCTCTTCCCCGAGAACGCCGGATTGCAGCGCTGGTTGAAGATGGCCGGGGAGCGCATCGCGTTCCAGGGCCTGCCCGCGCGTATCTGCTGGCTGGGCCAGGGCGCGCGTGCCAAGGCCGGCCTGCTGTTCAATGACCTGGTGCGCTCCGGCGCGGTCAAGGCTCCGATCGTCATCGGACGCGATCACCTCGACTGCGGCTCGGTCGCCAGCCCGAACCGCGAGACCGAGGCGATGAAGGACGGCTCGGACGCCATCAGCGACTGGGCGATCCTCAACGCCATGGTCAACATCGCCAGCGGCGCAAGCTGGGTGAGTTTCCACCACGGCGGCGGCGTAGGCATCGGCTTCAGCCAGCACGCCGGACAGGTCATCGTCGCCGACGGCACGCACGAGGCCGCACGACGGATCGAGCGGGTGCTCACGAACGACCCGGGCATGGGTGTCTTCCGTCACGCGGATGCCGGCTATGACGAAGCCCGCGCCTGCGCTGATGCGCAGGGCCTGAAGGTACCGATGAGGAACTGGTGATCAACTCGTACGCCTCACTCGGCAGCACATCGTCGCCGCGAATCGGCCCCGCTCGCGTGTGCCGCACCGAACAACGCGCGGCGAAGCCGCGGCACCAACCCAGTAGTCGCTTGCCCGAATCCGGCGGGAATCGCTCAGAGACAGTGCCCCATCCGCGCTTCTGAATCCCTCACAATGCCCATCCCCTTCACCAATCCGCCGATTTACCCGCCCGTCGCGCCCGGGAAGTACGCCGCGACGATTCAGCGTGCCAGCGCAGACTACGCAGATCGTCCGGGAGGTGCCGAGGACGTCAGCAAGTGCCGGGCCGCCATTCTCGGCTTGGCCGACGATACCGGCGTAATCATGAACCACGGGCGACCAGGCGCCCGCGAAGGCCCGCACGCTTTTCGCGCGGCACTCGTCCGCTTCGGCGTCGCGCAGCCGGCACCGTGGACCCCTCGCGCCGAGCGACGCGCCGACACGAACGCGGGCCATCACGCCGAGCACACCCTGCCGCACATTCTGGACGCCGGCGACATCGTCCCCGGACGAACACTCGAAGAGACCCACGATCGCGTGACGGCCGCAACTGAGGCGATCATCGCGCTGGGGCTTCTGCCCATCGGCATCGGGGGCGGCCACGATCTGACATTCGCGTTCGCTCGCGCCGCGTGCCGAAGATCCGGCGTCCGCGCGGGGCTCTATGTCGATGCGCATCTGGATGTTCGAGCCGAGCCCGGCTCGGGCATGCCGTTCCGCTCGCTGGTGCAGCACGCCGGCGTCGCGGCCCTGAGTGTCGTGGGCCTCAGCCCGCTGGTCAACACGCGCGATCATCACGACTGGTTTACCGATCACGGCGGCGAGCAGCTGGACGTTGCCTTCAGCATCGAACAGGCCCAGCGCCAGATCGAAAGCACCGCAAGCAGAGCCACCCCGGGGCCGGGAGCACCCGCGTCTTCCGCATTCGTGTCGCTCGACCTCGACGCCATCGACGCGGCCCAGATGCCTGGCGTCAGCGCCCTGAACCCCGACGGGCTCACGGTCGCACAGGTCGCGCAATATGCTCACGCCGCGGGCCGTTGCCCGTTGGTCGCGTGCTTTGACATCATGGAACTCAACCCGATGCACGACGCCGATCACCGTTCGGCACGCGTCGCGGCATACCTCTTTCTCCGATTCATCGCGGGGCTCGGCGAGCGTGCGCAGACCAATCGATGAACCCGCATCCCCCGCGGGCACGGGCGGAGCCGTCGCGCGTACGCTCCCCGAAGCATGACCAGCGAACTCGCCACCAGCGTTCCCGGCGTCCACCTCCGAAGCGCAACGCCGTCGGATGTGCCGACGATTCTGCGGTTCGTTCGCGAACTGGCCGAGTACGAGCGCGAGCCGCAGGCGGTCGTCGCGACCGAAGCCATGCTCCACGAATCACTCTTTGGCCGCGGATTCGGCCGCGGGCCGACGTGCGAGGCGATCCTCGGCGATATCGACGGCACGCCGCAGGGCTTTGCGCTCTACTTCATGAATTACTCAACTTGGAAGGGCCGCGCGGGCCTTTACCTTGAGGACCTCTACGTCACACCCGCCGCCCGCGGCCGAGGGCTCGGAAAGGCTCTGCTCACCGCGCTGGCGCGAATCGCTCTTGGTCGCGGCTGCGTCCGCATGGAGTGGAGCGTGCTGGACTGGAACACGCCCGCGATCGACTTCTACCGCTCGATCGGGGCCGAGCCGATGAGCGAGTGGACCGTGTACCGCATGCGTGAGGAAGCGATCGCACGCCTCGCGCGGACCTGATCAGCCCCGTTCCCGCCGATCCCACAACTCCCGTTCGCGCAGTTTGATGCCAGGGCTCATCACCACTCCGGCCCGCCCGTGTACCGTCCGTACACGTCCGCCATGGCCTGGACCATCTCACCCAGCGTGCAGTGCGCCAGTGCCGCATCGATGAGCGCGGGCATGACGTTTGTCTTGTGCATCGCTGTGCCCGTGCCCTGCTGGCGGTCCATGCCGGGCAAGTCGTTGATCAGCGTGTACGCCTTGCCCTGACAGGCGCTGCGGATGTTAAAGAGCGCACGCGCCACATTCGACTTGTCCCGGGCGGCCTTGAACTTCGACAGGCGATCGCACTGCTCGACTTCCACCGTGTGCGGGATCTGGAGGATCTCGATCGGCCGCTTCTCGTCAGGATCCACGTATGCGTTCATGCCGACGGTGATCCGATCCCCCGCCTCGCATTCCTCGCTGAAGCGATAGCTCGCCTCGGCGATCTGGCGGCGGAAGTAGCCCTTGTTGATCCCGTTGACCACGCCCCGCCCGTAGCCCTGCCGCGGCGCGAACACGCCCGCCTTGCGCTCGCCACCCGGCGCCGCGTTGCTGTATGTGCCCATCGCGTCGATGTCCGCGATGTACGCCAGCGCACCGGACTCGACGGTGTCGGTCAGGTTCTCGATGAACCAACTGCCGCCGAGCGGATCGACCACGCGCGTCACGCCCGTTTCGTGCGCGAGGATCTGCTGCGTCCGCAGCGCCACGGTCACGGCCTGCTCCGTCGGGAGGCCCAGCGTCTCATCCATGCTGTCGGTGTGCAGACTCTGGCATCCGCCGAGGACCGCCGCCATCGCCTGATAGGCGACGCGGACGATGTTGTTCATCGGCTGCTGCTCCGTAAGCGAGCAGCCCGCGGTCTGCACGTGGGTCTTCATGAACCACGAGCGCTCGCTCGCGGCCTTGTAGCGCTCACGCATCATCCTCGCCCAAATCCGCCGCGCCGCACGCAGCTTGCAGATCTCCTCGAAGAACTCGTTGTGGCTGTTGAAGAAGAACGACAGACGCGGCGCGAACTCATCGATCGGCATCCCGCGCTCGAGGCACGCCTCCACGTACTCCATCCCATCGCGGAGCGTGAACGCCAACTCCTGAACCGCGGTGCTGCCGGCCTCGCGGATGTGGTAGCCGCTGATGCTCACGCTGTTCCACTTCGGCAGGAACTTGCTCTGGAACTCGATCGTGTCCACGACGAGCTTCACGCTCGGCTCGGGCGGATAGATGAACTCGTTCTGAGCGTGGAACTCCTTGAGGATGTCGTTCTGAAGCGTGCCGCCGAGGTTCGACCAGCTCATCCCGCGCTGCAATGCGTGCGCGAGATACATCGCCCAGATCACACACGCCGGTCCGTTGATCGTCTGCGACACCGTCACCTTGTCCACCGGAATATCGGCGTACAGCCGGTGCATGTCCTCGATCGAACTGATCGCCACGCCGCACTTGCCCACCTCGCCGGCACTGAGCGCATCGTCGCTATCGCGTCCCATGAGCGTGGGCAGGTCGAAGGCCGTGCTCAGCCCGGTGTTGGCGCTCGTGCCCTTGGCCTGCTCGAGCAGGTACTTGAACCGATTGTTCGTGTCATCGGCGCTGCCGAAGCCGGCGAACTGGCGCATCGTCCACAGGCGGGTGCGATACCCCTGCGAGAAAAGGCCGCGCGTGAACGGGAACTTGCCTGGCTCGCCGATGTTCGCCGCGACCGCATCGGGTGTCGAAAGGGACTCCGTTCCGCCTCCGGGCCCTCCCGCGTCCTTGGGCCCGTACGCCGGCGACAGCACGATGCCACTCATTGTCACGGCCTGTGGATCCACACGCCCGGGCTGAACACCGCCGGAGGCGGGGCCGGTGTTCGTGAATACGGCGCCGGCGGGGTGATCCTGGGGTAACTTCGTCGCCGGGGTCGGGGCCGTCGTCATTTGGCTTGCTCCATTCACGGATATTCACCGAACATCGCATCACGGTGCTTTGGGTCTTTCAGAGTAGCCCCACCGGGCCGATCTGCCAGAGCCGGGAACATGATCAGCCATCCACCTGTTTCGGGTAATTTAAGGGCTTCCCATGCACTGACGCATCAGGATCGGTGCCTTTGGTCCAATATTCTGAAACCTTTGCCACTTCTCTGCGCGGATTCGTTGACACCCGCCGCTTCATCGCGCATATTGTGCCTTCACAGACCCGCCCTCGGAGTCGCCCATCGAGTGTGCAGGAGGAGAGAATGTGAAGCTTGCGTCTATCGCCTCCTTTGTTGTTGTCGCCGGTCTCGCGTCGTCCGCCTCGGCGTTCGTCGTTCAGATCGATGACTATCAGTCCGCAGCGTTCACGCTGACCGTGGACTACACCAACGCCCCGATCTCCACCACCGCGTCCGCTTCCCAGGCCGGAGTTTCTGGCGTGCTCGGCGGCCATCGTTCGTCGATTCTTGAGTACATCGGTCTACCCCCGGCCGATGTCGAGCCCGAGGATCGTTCCCGCCTCCGCGTCGTGACCAAGCTCTCCGGCTCGCTCAGCCTGAGCACGGACACGGGCGTCACGCCGAAGGTGACCATGACCTACGGCGGCCCGGCGTTCAACATGTCCACCGACCTGTCGACCGGCGCGGCCACTGCTATCGCCATCGACTTCCTCCGCAACGACCAGGCGATGCCCGTCACGATCGTGCTCTCAAGCGCCCTGGGCACGCCCAACGCCGCGACCGCCTCGGTCACGGTGAACGTCCCCGCCTCGACCAACCCCTTCCAGTCGCTCTTCTCGTTCGCCGACTTCGTCGCGAGCAATCCGACGATCAACTTCGCGGACATCGACCGGATCGTGGTTGAGTACAACGCTCCCTCGGGCTCCGACTTCGCCGCCGATGGCATCGGCACCATCCCCACGCCGGGCGTCGCCGCTCTGGTTGCTCTGGGCGGTCTGGTTGCCTCCCGTCGCCGTCGCGCCTGAATCCGCGAGACAACCGAATCTCGTACTCCATCGCGGACCCGGCTTGATCGCCGGGTCCGTGTTTTTTTGATCGGCGCGAACACGGAGCCGGTCTGCCACGCCGCCGCGCATACGCTCCCGCCCCGTGGGCCGCCCCGTCTCGACACGCCGTGCCGATCTCCGTCGCAGCATGATCGACGGGACCGCGTACAGCGTGATGGTCGGCGTCGGCGAGCTGTTCATTCCCGCGTTCGCCTTGGCCCTGAGCATGGGCGAGGTCGTCAGTGGCCTCATCGCAACGGCCCCGGCGCTGATCGGCGCGTCCCTTCAACTGCTTTCGGCTCAGGGCGTTCGATGGCTCGGCTCGCACAAGCGATGGACCGTCCTCATGGCCGGGATCCAGGCCGCGTCGTTCGCGCCGCTTATCGTCGCCGCCATGATCGGCCCGATCCCCGCGTGGGCCCTGCTCCTTGCCGCTTCGATCTACTGGGCCAGCGGCCAATCCGCGGGCTCCGCCTGGAGCACCTGGATCGGCACCAACGTCCCCCGTCCCGTGCGTGCCAGGTTCTTTGGCCTTCGATCCCGCTCACTTCAGGCCGGCACGCTCGCCGGATTCCTCTTGGGCGGCGCCGCGCTCGGCATGGCCACGAACTGGCAGCCTCTGCGTCAGATCGCCGACCCGGCGTCAGCACTGCCGTACTTCGCGATCATTTTCGCCCTCGCGCTGCTCTGCCGGGCGCTCAGCACCGCCCTGCTCATGCGCCAGACCGAACGCGACCCGCTCCCCAGCGGCATGCGCTACGTCAGCCCCCTGCAGATGATTCGACGGTTCCGCTCCCAGAAGTCGGGACATGATGGCCGTCTGATCTTCTACATGCTCTGTGTCACCTTCGCGGCCAACGTCTCCGCGCCGTTCATGAACCCCTACTTCCTCGAGCATCAGGGCCGTTCGTACATCGTCTACGCGGCTCTGGTTGGCACGGTGCTGCTCGGCAAAGTCCTGGCGCTCGGGCTGCTGGGCAAAATCGCCCGTCGCTCCGGTCCGATTCCGCTCCTGCTCGTCGGCGGCATCGGCGTCGCGCCCATCAGCGTGCTCGTGCTGCTGAGCGACAACATTTACTACATCCTGCTCATTCAGCTCTTCTCCGGCGTCGTATGGGCATGCTTCGAACTGGCCACATGGCTGCTGTTCCTGGATCACTTGCCCGAGGAGGAACGCACCGCCATCTTGAGCAGTTACTTCTTCTTCAACACGCTCGCCATGACCCTCGGCTCGCTTCTGGGCGGCTGGATTCTGGCCGTGCTGGGCAAGGACTTCAACGCGTACTTCTGGGCCTTCTCGCTTTCAACGTTCCTCCGCTTCACAACGGTCATCCTCCTCTGGAAGCTGCTCCGAGTACTCAAGAACGAGCCGCCGGCCGAGGTCAAGCCTGAGAATCTCGACGGCCCCGAGAGTGCCGCGTGGATCGACGAGCGCTCCATCGGCAAGTAGGCCGCGCGCCGCGACGGTCTCTTGACTCGCCGATACACTCGTGCGGACCGCAGGAGTTCTTCATGCAACTGACGTTTCACGGCGCGGCGGGCGGAGTCACCGGTTCGTGCACGCTGGTTCAGACCGAACGCGCTCGCGTGCTGATCGACTGCGGCATGTTCCAGGGCGGCGCGGCCGCCGAGGCCCTCAATCGCAGACCTCTGCCCTTCGACCCCGCCACGCTCGACGCCGTCATCCTCACACACGCGCACCTCGATCACTCCGGACGGCTCCCGCTGCTGACGCGTCGAGGCTTCCGCGGCAGGATCTGGTGCACCCCTCCCACCATCGCACTCACCGAGATCCTCCTGCGCGACTCCGCTTACCTGCAGGTCGAGCAGTCCACCCGCTGCCTCCGCCGGCGGACCCGCGGCGGACGACCGCTCCAGACCCGCTGCATCGACCCGCTCTACACCGATGAGGACGTCTCCGCGACGCTCCGCAGACTCGCATCGTGCGCCTACGGCAAGACGCAGGAAGTCGCCCCGGGAGTGTCCATGCGCTTCGTTGATGCCGGGCACATCCTCGGCTCGGCATCACTCATGCTCACACTCAGCGATAAAGGCCAGACCCGCAACGTCCACTTCTCCGCGGACATCGGAGAGAACGGCAGCCCGCTCCTGCCCGATCCGCATCCGCTGCCAGATGCCGATGCGATCATCCTCGAGTCGACCTACGGCGATCGCGACCACCGCCCGCTCGACGAGACCCTCGTGCAGTTCCGATCCGTCATCGATCAGGCGCGCAAGTCAGGCGGCAAGATCCTCATCCCCACTTTCGCCATCGGCCGCACGCAGTCGCTGATCTACCACCTCAGCCAGATGCACCACCGCGGCGAACTCAACGGCATGCCCGTGTTCGTCGACAGCCCCATGGCCGTCGATGCCACACGCCTGTACCAGAGCCATCGCGAACTCTTCGACGACGAGTCCAAGGCAGCGATGGCCTTCGGCTGCAATCCGCTGACGTTCCCCTCGCTCCGCCTGACCCGCACCGGCGATGAATCACGCGCGATCAACAATATCTCCGGACCCGCGATCATCATGGCACCCGCGGGCATGTGCACGGGCGGACGCATCCTGCACCACCTGCGCCACGGCCTGTACAAGCCCCAGAACCACGTCATCATCGCCGGGTTCCAGTCGCACGGCTCGCTCGGTCGCAGACTGGTCGAAGGTGCGGCACAAGTCCGAATCATGGGCGAGGTCATCGCCGTGCGCGCGTCGATCCACACCATGGGCGGGTTCTCGGCGCACGCCGGACGAACTTCGCTCATCGCCTGGGCCCGCGCCGCATCCGCCGGCCGAATGCCCCGGCACTGGTTCCTCAATCACGGCGAAGATCGCCCGCGTCAGGCCCTCGCCGACGCGATCAGTCGCACGCTCGGCGTATCGCCACACCTGCCGAAGCTCGGACAGACATTCACGCTCGACTGATCATCGCCCCGCACGCCGCGCGACCTGGCTGGCGCGCACGTGCACCCGCATCGACGGACCGCGATCACCTTCATGCGTCGCGCGAACGCGTCGACACCCCAGCAGCATCCCGCACTCGCTCCGCTCGGCCACGCGCACCACGCGCATCAGCAGCGCCGGGCCATGCTCCTGTGCCGGACGCACCTCGATCGTCTGGCCCTGCCATGATTCCGATGCACCCTCGACCCGGAGCAGGCACCCGGATCGCGAGCGATCCGCGAGAGACGCGGTCGCCGCGAGGCCCTTGCCATGGACAACGACCTCGATACCCACGGATCTCTCCCGCGGCTCGGCCCGCTGCTGTCGCCCGTGAACTGTGCTGACCGGGTCATTCATCGTTCAGCTCCACAAAGCCCGAGCCGGGGCTTGTCGATCATCCGGTTCGCGAAACGCAAAGGTCGAGAACACGCCACTCACGCAGCGCTCATCGACGACAAGCCCGCATCACCCTCGCCGTCACTGGTTCCCGCTGCGACCATCTGCGCGATGGCGTCGACGCAGTCGGGGTCGAACTGACGCCCCTTGCCGCGGATGAGTTCCTCGACGGCCTCCTTGGCCGAACGCGCCGCGCGGTACGCGCTGGGAGTGGTCATGCTCACGAAAGCGTCGGCGACCTGCACCACGCGTGACTCCATCCGATGGCAGGCCTCGTTCTCTCCCGCCGCGACACGCATGATCTCCGCCGCATCGAAACGAACGCACTGCGTGCGTACGAGTTCGACGATGCTCTCGCCGACACCCAGACGCTGCGCGAGGATCGCGCCCTCTTCGCCGGAGCGATGCACGATGTTCCACTCACCCACGTGCAGCCCCGTCGGCTTGTTCAGCAGGCTCTCGGGAACGACGCACTTGCCCAGATCGTGAAGCAGCGCGAGGTTCTCCGCGGATTCGACAACCGACGTCCGGCCGCCGAGACGACGGGCGATCCGACGCGCACACGCGGCGACAAGGTTTCCGTGCTCGCGAACGTGCTGGGTCTGCGTCGGACCGAGCCACGACTGGCAGCGTGTCAGGAAGCGGTCGCGCAACTGCCTCGGGGAACACGAGTCATCCTCGGGCTTGAGGTCGAGCGCCACCTGCTCCGCGGCACGCTCCATCGCGACCATCTCCCACGTACAGACGCGGTTGCGGCCGCGCTCCTTGGCCAGATACATCGCGTGATCCGCGAGATTGATCGCCTCTTCGCCGAAGTCCTCGATGTTCAGACGTGCGACGCCGATGCTCACCGTCACGTTGACGCGCTGCCCGCCGACGATCACCCGCGCGTCGGCGATGCCGTGCCGCAGGCGCTCGGCCCATAGCCACGTGTCAGCGGTGTCGCTGCTCGGGCGGATCGCCAGAAACTCCTCGCCACCCCAGCGAATAGCCGAGTCCGAGGGCGACAGCGACTGTCGGAGCACTCCCGCGACCGCGCGAATGACCTCGTCACCCGCCGCGTGACCCATGGTGTCGTTGATCTGCTTGAAGTGGTCGATGTCCATCATCACGACGCACAGGTGACGGCGACGGTCTTTGCGGAACCTGTCGCTCTGCACCAGTCGCTCGAGGTGCCGGCGGTTGAACAGTCCCGTCAGCGCATCGGTCTCCGCCAGGGCCGCCAGCTCCTCCTCGCGCCGCTGGTGCGTCCGTCGATCCGCAACGCTTCGGCGAGACTCCGCGACCGCCCGCTCGATCCGCGTCAGCAGCGCGCCGTCGGTCAACGCCTCGATCTTCGGCAGAAAGTCCGTCACTCCGGCCCGCAGTGCCGCGATCACCACGGCCTGGTCCTCGCTGCTGGAGATCACCACGACCGGGCACGAGGCCAGCGAATCGGCGACCTCGATCAGCAGCTCATCCGCGCGCCGCGGCTTGAAGTTGAAGTCCACGACGACGCAGTCGTTCTGCTGAGTCCGCACCAGCTCGATGAACTCGCCGGGCGTGCCAACGCTGTGAATTCGCACCGAGCGCCGTCCGCGCTGCAGCGCCAGACCGAGCAACTCCCGATGCTCCGCGTCGTCATCAGCAAGGAGAATCCGAAGCTCGTCCATAAGGCTGGTTCCCGTTCTGAGATTCCTGCTGTCGGCCGACCGGGACATCCACGGGCGGTCATCTGCCTCCCTCTTGACTTTGGTCGGCCAAAGCGCCGCCAAACTTGGGTCAACTTCCCGGTTTTTATCAGCATCCGGAATCTCGGGCCCAAGTCAGTGGGTTTCACCGCGACTTCGTCATGGCACTCCAATGATTGGTCATAGTGATTGCCCCGCATAGACTAGGCGAAACCGCTTGGTTCTATAGATTCACATTGCTGAGACCCGGAATCATCAATATCGTTCCGATACACGTTATGGGCCTCGTAGGGAGCACTTTTGCAGTGGGCCAAGCCTCTACGTGAAGGCCCATTCTTGAGCCTGAGTCTTATTCTCCAGTGTCAAAACGCATCCGCCCATCCCGTCGAACCGCCCTCCTCGCCGGACAGGCGATCACCTACTTTGCGGGGGTGACCACAACCGCTTTGGCGGTTGAGGCGAACTCGGTCTGACTCGGCGCGCTCGGCGGTGCACTGCTTGCCGCCGCGGCTGCGCTCCCAACTGCGTGGATCTATCGCAAAATCCAGGCTCGCCGCGGACAACGCCCCACCTCCGCGCAATATGTGCTCGCCGAATTGGCGGAACTCGGGCTCGCGACCCTCTCGACTGACCTGCTGATGCATCGCGCGGTCCGATTGCTGTCGGATGTCCTTCAGGCCCGGTACGTCAAAGTCACCAATCCCCAGCCCGATGGCAGCGGTCTCTTGGTGCGGGCGGCTGTCGGGTGGCCGTCTGGCATTGCCGGTTCCGCGACGATTCCTCTGGATGATCGCTTCGCGGCGGCTCGGGCCTTCATGACCCGGGAGATCGTCACCGAACGGGGGCAGATCCGCGCGACGGTGCCGACATCAGAAGACGTGCGCTTATCGGCTCACGTGCCGATCATCGCCGGGTGCGAGACGCTCGGCGTGCTCGGTATCTTCTGGGAAGATGATCGCGAACTGACTGCGGCGGAAGTCGATCTGATCACCGCGGTCGCACGCGTGCTCTCGCTGGCAATTTCGCGGCATCGCACGGAGAAGGCGGAACGCGAGAATCGGGAACGCTATCGCACGGCCGCGGAGGGCAGCCTTGACGCCTTCTACCTGCTTGAAGCCGTCACCGGCTCTGATGGTGATGAACCCGTGGACTTCGTCTTCAGCGATGTGAACTCCCGCGGCGCCGAGCTCATCGGGCGGAGTCGCGACCAGATCGTGGGCCAGCGTCTGTGCGAGTTGATCCCGATCAATCGGACCGGTGGCTTCTTTGACAAGTATGTTCGCGTCATGCGGACCGGGATCCCGCTCTCCGAGGAGTTTGCGATCAATATCCCCGAGCTGCCGGACAGGTGGCTCCAGCATCAGGTCGTGCCGCTGGGCAACGGTGTAGCGATCACGACGCGCGATATCACTTCACGCAAGCGCGCAGAGGCGGACTTGAACGACTTGAACGCTCGCCTGCGCACGAAGAATAAGGAGCTCGAGCAGTTCGTGTACACGGTTTCGCACGATCTCAAGAGCCCTCTGGTGACGATTTCGGGGTTCATCGGGCACATCATCCGCGATGCGGATGTGCAGCGCTGGGACCGCGTCCGCTTGTTCGCCGAGCGGATCAGCTCCGCGACGACCAGACTCTGCCTGACCATCGACGATCTGCTGGAACTCAGCCGCATCGGACGCGTGACGCACAAGTCATCGACCGTGGACGTCCATCGGCTCGTGACAGGCCTGGGCGAGGACTATGCCGAACGCCTGGCGAGCGTCGGTGCATCGCTGGAAGTGCAGTGCGGCATGCCGCTCATCACGGCCGACCCGATCCAGATCGGCGAGGTGTTCGACAACCTGATCGGCAATGCGCTGATTTACGCCTGCACGAAGCCCGGCGGGCGCATCGTCGTCGGCTGCGTACGGGGCGAGGGAGAGCTTCGATTCTTCGTGCGCGACAACGGTCCGGGCGTGCCGCCGGTGCATCACGAGCGGATTTTCGGGCTCTTTCAACGCCTAGACTCGTCCTCTCCAGGAACCGGTGTGGGCCTTGCGATCGTGCGAAAGATCGCGGGCCTTCATGGCGGCAGGGCGTGGGTAGAGTCTTCACCTCCGGACGGCGCGACCTTCTGGTTCTCGCTTCCAGAGACACTTCTGGCCAAGGAGCCCAGTCATGCCGAGGTCGCATGAACGACCCGTGCATCTGCTGTTGGTTGAGGACGATGACTCGCACGCCGAACTGGTGCTCCTCGAACTTCAGGACAAGGGCGCGGCCCACAGCGTGGCCCGGGTGCGTGACGGTGCAGAGGCGATCGCGTACCTCACTCGAGCGGAGCCCTTTGCCGACGCTCCTCGCCCGGATGTCGTGCTGCTGGATCTGAAGCTGCCCAAGATCGATGGTCACGAGGTCCTGTCCTTCATCAAGGACAATCCCTCGCTCTGCACAATACCTGTCGTCGTGCTCACAACGAGCGAAGCCGAGTCTGATCGCGCTCGCGCGTACGCCCATCGCGCAAACAGCTACGTGGTCAAGCCCGTTGACCTCGAGAAGTTCCAGCGGCTCGTCAATGAACTCGACCGCTACTGGGGCCAGTACAACGTACCGCCCCCGGGCCGGACCTGATGGACCGTGGTCGGCCGATCACTGATCGACGACGAGCTTTGCATCCTCGATGATGTACAAGCCGAGCAGCCAGCCCTGATCCTCGTACGGATCCACCTTCATCCGGCCCGTCAATGTGCCGTGGACACTCATTCGCTGCGCGGGAGAGGCCGGCGACGCGAGCTTCACTTCCGCGGCGTCGTACGCCGTGGGCGGCACGCCGAGACAGCAGCCGTCCCACTGATTGAGCATGACCAGCAGTTCTTGCGGGTTGTTGCTGGCGATCGGAAAAGCGATGAAGCCGGACACCCGCACGTGCTTTCCGTCGAGCCACGCGACCCGCTGCGGCAGCCGCGTCTGACCAAGCCGCGGCTTGTAGGTCTCCTGGGCCGAAACGAGAAGATCCCACGACAAGCGGTACGGATCCTCCACCGTGCCGGAACCCGGAACAGCAAAGCGACCGTCGAGCATCACCGCGCCGTCACTCGTGCGCTCGGCCTTGGCGGGAAACAGGCGCTCAACCGGGAATCGCTCGCTCATCGGCAGCGCAAACGCCGAAGCAGAGACCTCCGCCGCCGGAGCACCGGGCGTGTCGCTGGTCAATCCAACGGGAACCTCTCGAAGGATCATTGTCGAGCCACTGGTCGAAAGCCCTTCCGGGTCGTAAGCCGTCGGCGAGGGGAGCAGTTCCTCGATCCGCGGCGGCTCGGTCGCCGATGACGCCGCCGTCGCGACGGGCGCGAGCGCATCGTCGGCCGGCCCGCTCTTCGGGGCGACCCGATCGGTCCCAACGCTGGTCGCAGGCGGCTCCGGTGTTCGCGTGTCGGTGGCCACCGGCATCGCTCTGGCCGATGGCGGCTCGGAAATCGGAGTCGTCGCCCCGCCCGGACTCTGCGACCGCATGCGCAGGCCCAGCGCGGCTCCGCCAGCGACGATCAGCAGCAAGATGAAGACCCAGAACACTCGCATGGTTCGCCCCGTCTGTCCGCCTCCCGGTGAGCGTAGCCGAGTTTATCCGATCGGCCGAAGACTGCTGATCACCGGCGTGCGATACGCGCGAATCGCGGGCACGAGCCCGGCCAGAGCGCTCAGCAGCACGGCACCCGAAACGACGATGATGGCCCACACAGGATCGACAGCCCCGGAAATCGGCACGCCCAGCGCGCCGGACAGAAACGCCGCCGTGACCTGACCGGCGATGGCCGCGACGACAAGCCCGATCACCGCCCCGATCAGCCCGATCGCGGCGCTCTCGGACAGCACGAGGCTCAGCAGACGCTCCTGACTCGCGCCGAGCACGCGCAGCACCGCGAGCTGTCGCCGGCGATGCTCCATCGAGTTGTACAGGGCCAGCATCACGCTCAGAGCACCGGAGAGCATCACGATGATCGCGATGCCGATGAGCACGACGTCGGCGTTGCCGACGATGCCCAGCAGCCGACGGATCTCGCTGGCCGGATACGCCGCGGTGAGACCGAGTTCGTTCCGGACAATTGTCGCGACCTGCGCGATCGTCGGCGTCGCACGCATCTTGACATAGATCGCGGTCACCGGCTTTTCCGCGGGTGTGAGGTTCGCCGTGGTCGGCTCCTCGTGCTCGCTTTTGCCCGCGGCTCGCGCCGCTTGCGCCCGAAACTCATCGGCGTGGACGATCCACTTGCTCTCAGCGGTCACGAACACAACGCGATCGTGGGCCGTGCCCGTCGGCGAGAGTACACCCGAGACCGTGAACTTGAACTCGTCGTGAACGTGCCCCTTCTCGTCGGTGCCGTGCGTGATGGTCAGCGTGTCGCCGACCTTCAGTCCCGTTCCCGCCGCGGCGGACGAACCCAGCACGACATCGAACACCCCGGCTTCACCCGCGCGGAAGAAAGTCCCCGAGGCCAGCGTCATGGGCGACGCGCCATCCGGCAGAAACTTCTCGAAAAACGGAGACTGCACGCCCATGGTCGCGTAGCCGCGGTAGTTGTCCCCCTGCACCGTTGCCAGCGCCCAATCCACCGGCGGCAGCGATGCGACGGCCTGAAACTTGTCCCACGTGACAACGCGCTGCGGAATGCCCGAGTGGAACACGGAGTTCAGCACGCTCTCGAGCCGGCTTTCCTGTGCGCTCACGAGCAGGTGCATGTTGCCCGTGCCGCGAAGGAACGCGCGGGATGCCGAGTCCCGCACGGTCAGCAGCACCATCAGCAGCGCCACACCGATGGCGACCATCAGCGCGGTCACGATCGTCGAGAGCCTGTGGGCCCGGAGCGACCGCGTGACCAGGGACATATCGGTCATGGGCATCAGCGGGCCTCCTGCGGGTTCGACTCACCAGCGAACGTCGCGATGGACTCCAGCGCAAGACTCCGCGGGAACCGCGCGACCATCGACGGGTCATGGCTCGTGCACAACAGCGCGGCGTTCTGATCGCGGCAGGCCGACTGAATCACATCCATCGCCCTGGCCGCGTTCTCGGGATCGAGGCTCGCGGTGGGCTCATCGGCCAGCACGAGCGCGGGCCCGCACGCGACGGCTCGCGCCACCGCGACGCGCTGCTGCTGCCCGACCGACAGCTCGCCCGCGGCCGCATCGATGCGCTGCACGCCGAGCCGGGCGAGCAGATCCGCCGCACGCTGATCGTGCTCGCGCGGCGGGATCGAGCTGAACATCAGCGCCGCGAGTACGTTTTCCCTCGCGGTAAAGCCTTCGAGCAGATGAAACGTCTGGAAGATCATGCCGACATGCTGGCCGCGGAACAGGTCTCGCTTTGCGCCCGCGAGCGCGTGAACACTCTGCCCGGCGATCTCCACGCGGCCCTCGGCGGGATCGATCAGACCGGCGATCAGATGGAGGAGCGTGCTCTTGCCCGTGCCCGAACCGCCGGTGAGCAGCACCTGCTCGCCAGCACCGATCTCGAGCGTCGGCAACTGCATCGTCCATCCCCGCCCGTACCCGAACCGCAGCCCGCGCAAGCTCAGTGCAGCGGGCGCATCAGGCGTTACGCGCTCATGGTGTTTTCCCATCGTCAATGCACGCTCCGATGCTGGCATCAATGTGAATCCGACGCGCTATGGGCATCATCAGATGACCCGGCTGCGCGTTCGCATCTTGACCGACCAGCGATCGTTGTACAAATCCGCCCATGTTGCGATTCAGAATCCGTCGATCCAAGACGCGAGGGTCGAGCGAATCGACCGATGGCCACTGAGCGGCAGAATTCGGCGGACGTCGGTGCGTCGCACACCCGAAGGTGAGCGGGACACGCGACCCCCCGGCGAAACCGGGAGGGCCTGCACAATACGGGCGAAGGGAGTCGAACCCCTAACCTCCTGATCCGTAGTCAGGTGCTCTATCCAATTGAGCTACGCCCGCAGGGAGAGCAAGCGTAAGGGCGTTACGGCCCGGAGGCAAGCGCGGGCACATTTCCCGATCGAGGGTTCCTGCACGAACGCAGATATTCGGGCTTGAATCGGGGTCGGTGGCGCTCTATCGTTCGGGCCTTTCCCGACGAGCCTCCGTGTGGAGCGCTCGACCCCGGCCGATGCGCCGGTTTCGGGAAGCCGACCGAGGACCTGGATCGCTATGGCTCACTCACTGTCCGCGAAGAAGCGCGTTCGTCAGAACCTCAAGGCCCGTGCCCGTAACAAGTGGCGTCTGAAGGCGATGCGCACGGCGGTCAAGGAGCTCATGGACAAGCTCGCGCACGCGTCGCTCGCGGACGCCGAGGCGGCGTTCAAGGCCGTCAGCAAGACCATCGACCGCACCGCGGCCAAGGGCGTGATCCACAAGAATCAGGCCGCTCGCCGCAAGAGCCGCCTCGCCGCCCGCATCAAGGCTCGCAAGGCCGCCGGTCAGGTCGATGCGCCTCCCGCGAAGCGCTCCGGCGCCGACAAGGCCGCCGCGAAGAAGTAATCTCGCCCCCACTGCCTCTTTCGCTCGCGTTCGCCGGGCTCATGCCGGCACTCCGCGGCACCGCCGAGCCGCCGGGCCGCTGCGCTGAAGGTACGCTCACCGCATATGGCCATGCGCCGAACGCCAAGGCGGAGCGACCGGGCCACCCTCCGAGGGGCGAGCGATGACTACTGGTCGCTCTCTGCGCGCCCGCTGCACAGCCTTGTGCTCCTTCTGCCGCTGGTCATCGCCTACGAAGTGATGGCCCTGACCTATCTCACCGAGTGGTCTTCGGGCATTCAGCGCACCGTTCTGGCTCATCGACTGCTCAGCAGCTTTCTCGAGCTCTTTGGTGTCATCGGGCTCATGCTCCCCGGGCCGCTGATGCTCCTGGTCCTGCTCGCCTGGCACATCTTCAGCAAGGACCGCTGGACCCTCCGCCCGCTTGTGCTGGTCGGAATGGTGCTCGAGTCGATTCTCTGGGCGTTGCCACTGGTGGTCTTCGCCGCGTTGCTCCAGCGAGCCGAGGCCGCCGCAGCATTGGCCGCGGGAACGGACCTGCACACACTCTCGACCGGGGCTCGCGTCGCGATTTCGCTCGGCGCGGGGCTGTACGAAGAACTGCTCTTCCGCCTCATCGCGATCGCGCTGCTGCACGCGATCGTCAAGGACCTGCTCGACCAGAGCGAGAGCATCGCCCGGGTCGTGGCGATCGTCGTCTCATCGCTGCTCTTTGCGATCTATCACCCGATCACCGGCCCGGCGGGGATCGAGTGGTGGAAGCTGATCTTCTACTTCACGGCGGGCGTGTTCTTCGCCAGCCTCTATCTGGCCCGCGGCTTTGGCGTGGTCGTCGCGACGCACGCCGCGTACGACATCATCGTGCTCGTGCTGCTGCACCGTCCGTGACCGCAGATCGACGCGTACTGCCGCGGATCGATCGTGACACCCATGATGCGTTCAGTCGTCATCGCGCGAGATGCCCTGCCGCTCTTCATGCCAGAGTTGCTGGATCGTCTCAAGGATCCGCTCGTTGACAGGGTGGTCCGGATCGGGCGTGAATCCGGGAAGTTTCTCGACCAGCCCCCGCAGCGCCGTAAATCGCAGCGTCAACGGATCGACATCTCGGTGATGAGCCGCGAGCAACTCCGCGATCATCTCGACATCCAGCCAGCCGAACTCATCGCTCCGTGCCATGCATCGGCTCCCATCGATCGCCTTCGCGGGGTCCTGGTCCGCGTCAGGCCGCGGCGTATCAGTGCGCGTCTTCCTTCACCGCGTTGCGGTTCCACGACGGCACGCGCATGTGGATCGGGCCGTCACCCTTGATCATGCACTGGCAGCTCAGTCGGCTGTTGCGCTGGAGGCCCGGGGCCTCCTCCACTCGATCCTCCTCGGCCTCGGTGGATTCGGAAATCTGATCCTCGCCCTTCTCGATGTACACGTGGCACGTCGAGCAGGCGCACACCCCGCCGCAGGCGTGCTCGATGTTGATCCCGTTGGCCATGGCGACCTCGAGCAGGCTCCAGCCCTTGTGGCCCTTGACGACCATCGTGGGCTGGGCCTTGCCGCAGAGCGACTCGGGGTCCTCCATGTGGACATGAACCGAGACGGACGCGGTGGCGGGATCGATCGGTCGAACGTGCATGAACAACTCCGGACTTTCGGGCTCCGCCGCGGCCGCCGCGAACAACACGCGGCTCGGTCGGGGACAGATGCTGGCCCGATTCTAGAAGCCCTTTCCGCCATCGGCTCGGCACCCCTGCCGGCGCGGCCCCATCTCCCATCGGCATAGACTCCGACTTCATGGCCGACGCCGATCAAGACGACCCCGCGGGCGACGCAAATTCCGCCTCCACGCCCGGAGGGCCCACGCTCTCCGTGGTGGCCCCGGCCCACAACGAGGCCGAGAACATCGCCCAACTCGTCGAGCAGACCGGTCGTGCGCTCAGCGTCGCGGGCGTGAGTTTCGAACTGATCATCGTTGACGATGGCTCGACCGACGCGACGCGCACGCGCATCGCGGAGCACATGCCGACGCGCCCGTGGTTGCGCGGCCTGAGCATGCGCCAAACGCCACCGGGCAAGGGCAACGGCCAGTCCGCCGCGTTTCACGCCGGCATCCGCGCCGCCCGCGGCGTGTTCATCGCCACCATCGATGCAGACCTGCAGAACGACCCCGCAGATCTGCCCGCGATGCTCGAACTCTCGCGAGAGCGCAACGCGGACTTTGTGCAGGGCGACCGCTCGCACGCTCGGCGCGACAACTTCATCCGGCGCGCCAGTTCCCGCGTCGGGCGGTTCTTCCGCCGGCTGATCCTGCGCGATGTCGTCCGCGATACCGGCTGCTCTCTCCGCATCATGCGCCGACAGGTCGCGCTGCGCCTTCCGCTGGAGTTCCGCGGCGTGCACCGCTTCATGCCCTTTCTCGCCCACTCCATGGGCTATGTCGTCGTCGAGATGCCCGTACGCCACCGCGAGAGAGCCGCCGGGGTGAGCAAGTACGGCATGGGCATCACCCAGCGTGCCATCCCCGGGCTTATCGACTGCTTCGCGATCCGATGGATGACCAGCCGCCGCCGCGGCGTGCTCTCGGCGGACATCACCACCGCTCCGGCCCGTCCGGGGCGCATCGAGCAGATCGCCGCGAACAGCACGAGCCACGCCGCGTCCGCGGGGTCGCACGCATGAAGTGGGAACCGCTACTGGCGATGGTCGCTCTGCTGGCGCTCGGGCTCTGGATCGTCATCGGGCCGCAGGTGCGGCACGAACTCCGCCCCGATGCCCAGACCGCCCGCCTGACTATCGGCTCGCTCAAAGGCGAACTCGAGGCCGCCCGAGAGTCCGACGGGCGAACGACGTATCGCCTGCTCTTTCGCGATGCGCCCCCCACCGGCCCGTTCGAGGCCGATGAGCTTTCGCGGATCCTCGGCCCGGAGGGCCTTGCGCAGGCCGGCCAATCGCTGGGCAACACCGCCTTCCGCGCTCTGAACGTCACGTCGTGGGTCGGGGTGGCGTGGATCGTGCTTGGCTTTGCCGGTCAAGGGCTGTTTTTCGGGCGGATGATGATCCAATGGATCGTCAGCGAACGCCAGAAACAGAGCGTCGTGCCCGAGGCGTTCTGGTGGTTGAGCCTTGCGGGAGGCATCGCCCTCTTTGCATACTTCGCATGGCGGCAGGACATCGTGGGTGTGCTGGGCCAGACCAGCGGTGTCGTCATCTATGCACGGAACATCCGCCTCATTCACAAGCGTCGCCGGCGCCAACCCGCCATCGAGACCGGAGCATCCGCATGAAGGCCTTCCTTGACGGTGCAGAACTCAAGCTCCCAAGCCCCACGCTTCGCGTCGCCCTGAGTCTGGCCCGCGAGAGCGCCGAGGCGTCACGCCGCGTCATCGTCGAGGCCACCATCGACGGCGAGCCCTGCCGGAACGATTGGCTCGAGTCCCCTCCAGAAACAGAGATGCCCAACGCCGAGGTGCGGTTCGTGTCCGCCGAACCGACCTCGCTCGTGTCGACCACATTCAGCGAACTCGCCGATGTGCTCTTGAGCGCCAAGACCGCACAGATCGAGGTCTGTGAGGATCTCCGTGGCGGCCGGTACGACAAGGCCTTCACCCAACTGGAGGAGATTGTCGGCGTCTGGGAAATGGTGCGCCGAGGCGTTGAAGAGGGCACGCGTCTGGTCGGCCTGCCCCTCGAGCACTTCCTGGTCTCCGCCGGCACCACGCCCGCTGGTGAACGCGACTCGCGTGTGGAACTGCTCACCGGACACGTCGGTCGGCTGGTCGATCTGCTCGCGGACCTCAAGTCCGCGGTGCAGTCCAAGGACTGGGCCGGCCTGGCCGACTTGCTCGGCCACGATCTGGTCGACGCGGCCGACACCTGGCGACGGATCCTCAAGGACATGGCAGCGACGGTGCTGAAAACTCGTTAATCTGCTCCGGGTCGGAGCCGCGCATCGTCCCCGGTCTCACGCTCACGCCGTCAACCCTCGGAAGCACGTCGTTGAACAAGACCCGCGAGAACACCCTCCGTCAGATCGACCAGGCCATGGAGTCGGCCAGCGTGTCGCTCATCGCCGGGCGGTACTTCGAGTGCGAGCGGCTCTGCATGGAGGCCCTCGACGCGGCGCACCGCGCCCACGACTACGAGCGCATGGCCAGGATCATCCTGCCGCTGCAGGAAGCACGCCGACAGAAGCGCGACCTGGCACGCGATGCGGGAAACGTGACGGTGATCGACTCGTCGTTGCCGTCGCCGGGCGACCTGAGGCCGGGCTTCTACTTCGTCCGTCCGCCCCGCGTCGGGCTCGATGGGCGGCTGCTCCGCGAAATGGCGGATAAGACCGAGGTTCCGATCATCGTCGTCGTGCGCGAGCCGACCACGCGCGCCGGGCTCTGCCCGGTGGTGGCCCTCGGCCCGGTCACGCTTCGAACGCGAATCGCGCCGCCCAAGCCGCCGGCCCCATCGGCCGCGACGCACGGCGGAAAGTCGAGCAAGGCCAAGGGCTCATCCGCCGGCGGTGCGGCAACAGGACGCGCGGCCAAGGTCAAGGCCGCGGCAGCGAACCCAACAACGGTCGACCCCGAGCAGATCATCCCCGACGCGTGCTGGCTGCTGGAAGCCAACGAAGCGCTCGGGGATGCGGCGATCCGCGATGTGCCGCCGATGCGCTCGAGCGCCGCGCTTGCAGAGGAACTTTACCTCCGCCTCCAGTCCATGCCCGACCACGAAAAACTCCATCAGGCCCTCGCCGATGCCTGCCGACGCGCTCTGCTTGATGGATTCAGCGGCATCGGTCCGCGTGCCGGCGCAACGCTCAGCCACGACGACGACACCGCCGACGACGACGCGGTCGATGCGATCTGAACCGTTGAATCTACATCGTTCCGCGCCGTCGCCGCGGCCAAAAGCAACGCCGCCTCCCGGAGGACCGGGAGGCGGGCGAGGAATCGTTTTCACGTGACGCGATCCGCGATTCGAGGCGGGCACGCTCCGGCGGATCGCATCCGGACTTACTTGGCCTTCTTGCGGGCCTTGGCGTCCATCTCCGCCGCGGCGAAGGCGTCCTCGAACGTCGCGAGGTTCTTGCTGGCGGGGTTCTTCTTCTTGCTCACCGCATCGGCGAACGCGAGCAACTGCTCAAGGAACCGCACGCCGCAGGTCTTGATCGGCGTGACCGTCGCCTTGCCGAGCAAATCCTTGTGAACCAGCTCCTCGGGCTTCTCGTAGTCGTACGCGAGCATGCCCTGATCGCCCAGCAGCGCGACGGTGAAGCGGCTCGTTTCGGCCCAGCCGCTGATGATCACGCCCGTTGCGCCAACGGGGATGTTCACGCCCTTCTTCGTCGCCCGCGTCAGCACCACGCCGCCCGTTTCGGTACGGCCCTTCCACTTGTGATCGAGCGAGGCGCCGGAGATGTCGCTCGGGCCGACCATGAAGTGCAGCAGATCGAACGAGTGGCTGCCCATGTCCAGCAGCGCGCCGCCGCCGGCAACCTTCGGATCGCTGAACCACTTCTTCTCGTGCCCGGGAAGGTCGCACGCAAAGAAGTTCTCGAAGCGCGTCAGTCGCCCCAGCTTGCCCGAAGCCAGCTGCGCCTTCATCTCCAGAATCGCGGGGCTGAAGCGGTGGCAGTAGCCGACAAACGCCGGCGTCTTCTTGAACTTGCGCGACAGCGCCGCGAGCTTCTTCGCATCCGCGAGCGTGTGCGCCAGGGGCTTCTCGCTGAGCACCGGCAGGCCGTGCTTCAGAGCAGCGGTGACGATGTCGATGCGGATGCTCGGGGGCGTTGCGATCAACACGCCGTCGGCGATCTTGCTCTTCTTGTTCGCGGCGAAGAACTCCGCGTGGCTCGGGAACGCCGCCGCACCGAACTCGCCCGCGAGTTTTTCGCGGTTGGCCGCCACCGGGTCGATCACCGCCGTGATCATGAGCCGACCGCCCGAATCCTTCACCGCCGCTGCATGGGCCGCGGCGATGCCGCCCGCACCGATGATCGCCAAACGAAACGCATTGCTCGCCATGGGAATACAGTCCTTGACTGCCTCGACCGACTCGCCCGGGCCGACGCACCCGCGTCACGCCCGCGAACCCGATGAAGCAGCACGAGGGTACACCCATGACCGCGAAGTTTCTTGCTTGCGTCCTTTCGGGCACATTGGCGATGACCGTTGTTCTCGCCGCCTGCGCCGCGCAGAACGCCGACCGCTCCGCCCCCGCCGCTCCACTGGCCAGCCCGGAGGTCCGCGGCACCTGGCTAACCACGACCGCCAACACCGCCATCGCCGGTCCGGCAGAGTCCGCCGCGAGCATGAGAACGCTCGCTGAAATGGGCCTGAACACCGTGTACGTGGAAACGTGGAAGAACGGCTACACGCAGTACCCGTCGAAGGTTCTTCAGCGCACCATCGGCGTCGACCGGCGACCGGCGCTGATGAAGAGCGACCCGAGCGACGACCCGAGCAAGATCAAGGAGCCCGGACGCGACCTGCTCGAAGAGACCCTGATCGAAGCCCATCGGAACGGCCTGCTGTACATCGCGTGGTTCGAGTACGGATTCATGGCCGCGCACAAGGACACGGACAACCACCTTCGCCGGATGAAGCAGGAGTGGCTCAGCCGAGATCAGAAGGGCAACGAGGTCGCGCCCAACGGCTTTGTGTGGATGAACCCGCTCCACCCGGAAGCACGCCGATTCGTGCTGGATCTGGTCCTTGAGGCGGTCGACAACTACGACCTCGACGGCGTGCAACTCGATGACCGCATCGTCTGGCCGTACTACACGATGGGCTACGACGACTACACCAAGAAGATCTACGCCCGGGAGCACAACGGCGCCATGCCGCCGACGGACCCGAAGGACGAGGCCTGGATGCGCTGGCGCGCCGACAAGGTCAACGAGTCGGCCAAGAAGTTCGTGCAGGAAGTCCGCGCCGCTCGCCCGGGCCTGATCGTCTCGCTCAGCCCGGCACCGTACCCCTGGTGCTACGAGAACTATCTCCTTGAGTGGCCCAAGTGGGGCGCATGGACCGGCAAGGACTCGCTCTCGGTCAGCGAGCCAAACTGGAAGGGAGCGGGCGTCGCGCCTCGCTGGGACGAGTTCATTCCGCAGTGCTATCGGTACAACTACAAGGCCTTCGAGGGCACGTGGAACCAGCAGATCGAGATGCTCCGCAAGTACAACGCGGCGGATCGCGTCAAGGACATGCTCGCCGGGATCCTGATCCTCGGAAGCGAGCCGAACCCCGTTCCGTGGGCCGACCTTGAGCGTTCCGTCGATCTTGTCCGCAAGACCGGCGGCGGCGGCCACGTTTGGTGGTTCAGCAAGGGCGTGCTCGAGGTCTACCCCTCGCAGGTCGCCAAGCTCTACGACGTTCAACGTCGCGGCCGGGCCCCGCACCCGGATCGTCCCATGGACTGGCGTTCGCGCTCGATCGTCATGACCGCCGGGGCCGATGGCACGTGGAGTGCCGAAAACCTTCCATCCGGGACCTGGCGTGCGATCGTCCGTAGGGACGGCCGTTGGTCGTACGCCGCGAATCCCGTGACCGTTTCCGGCAGCCGCGCGAGCGTGAAGGTCGACAGCGCCGAAGCCGTCGAGTTGCTCCGCGATCGCCGACCGGAGATGCGCACCGCCGTGGGAAAGTGAGTTGCGATTCGCCGCAACGCGGCAATCGGCTCACTCAAGATTCGCGAGACGATCAGGCGCCTCGAGCACCGCCGAATCCGGAGCGATCAGCCCCGCATCGATGGCGATGCGCGCAAGCTCGACCCGGTTTCGGGCGTTGAGTTTCGCGCCGAGCGCCAAACGATGGGCCTCGATCGTCTTGCGACTGCGACCAAGAACATCCGCGATCCGCTGCGTCGTAAGACCGCGCGCGATGTACGAGAGCACCTCGATCTCGCGGGGCGTCAGACGCGCCAGGTCGCCGCGATCCTCATGACGGATCGTGACAACCTGATGCTCAAGATGCCCCGGCCTCGCCTCATCCGCGGGGACAATTCCGCGGCTGAGAACAAGCACGCTCCTGGCAATGCCCGCGTCATCGAACAGCGGGCGGAAGACCGAACGGGTGCGGATGCCGCGCCAGATCGAGTACGACACGACGGGACGCTGCGACTTGAGCACCAGACGAATGATGCCCAGTCGCTCATCGGCCTTGTCGCGGTCGATCAAGTCATGCATCGTGCGCCCGATCGCCGACTGATCACTCGCGCCCTTCTCCCACCATGAGCACAGCGGTGCGATATACAGGATACGTCCGTCTCCATCGATGACGCAGACATCTGCGCCGCTGTCCAGAGCCAGCGCATCCCAGACTTCCCGGGCGTTGATCCCCAGCGACACCGCCGCCGGAAGTCCGCGAGCCGCGGCCACCGAAGAATTGCCGCTGCCCGGGCTGGAGATCGCCGCCGATGCATGCGGGTGGATGGGATTGACCATGGTCGACCCTCCGATGCTCCACGTCTCCGCCTTGCAAAACGTGGATTGACCAACAAGCCACCGCAACGCCGCGACGCCGCGACGAGGATTGGCAGATACAACTCAGACGCTTTATCTACGAACGAAACGCCAAAAGGTGGCTTCAACACCGGAAGTTGCCCGAATTTCCGCTGCTAAACCCTTGATTATCAGGCTTGTTGCCTAGGGGACCACTTAGACATTCAGCAGCATCCGCTCAGGCTTTTCCAACGCATTCTTGATCGCCACGAGGAACGACACCGCATCCGAGCCATCGAGCAGGCGGTGGTCGTAACTCAGCGCCAGATACATCATGGGCCGGAGGACGATCTCGCCGGGCCTGTCGGGGTTCTCGACCGGGCGGTTCTTGATCGTGTGCATCCCCAGGATCGCCGTCTGCGGCGCGTTGAGAATGGGCGTGCTGAGCAGCGACCCGAAGATTCCGCCGTTGGTGATCGTGAAGGTGCCGCCCTGAAGATCATCGAGCGCAAGCTTCCCATCGCGGGCCTTGGTCGCGAGATCCTTGATGCCCGACTCGATCTGCGCGAAGCTCAGGCTCTGGCAGTTGCGCAGCACCGGCACCGTCAGCCCCTTGGGCGTGCTCACCGCCACGGCAATGTGGGCCGCGTCGTGGAACTCGACCTCCATCGCGCCGTCAGCACCGGCGACGAGATACGCGTTGACCTGGGGGAACTTCTTGAGCGCCTGCGACGCCGCGGTGACGAAGAACGACATGAACCCCAGCCCGACGCCGTGCTTCTTCTCGAAGTCCTCCTTGAACTTGCCGCGGAGGGCCATGATCGCCGACATGTCGACTTCGTTGAACGTCGTCAGCATCGCGGCGGTGTGCTGGGCCTGCACCAGCCGCTCGGCGATACGGGCACGCAGCGGCGAGAGCCGCTCGCGACGCGAACCGCCGGCCGGAGCCGACGGCGCCATCGTCGCCGCGGGCCTGGTCGAAACCGCTGCGCCGCCGCCGGGCGTGGACCGCGCCTGAACCGCGGCGAGCACGTCTTGCTCGCGGACCTTCCCGCCCGCGCCCGTGCCGACGATCACATCGATGTTCACGCCGTGCTCGTGAGCCAGTTTCTCCGCCAGCGGGGTCGCGCGGGCATGATGACCATTGGCCGAGGCGGCATGGGCCGCGGCAGAAGCAACGGGATCCGGGGCCGCCACCGGTGCGGGTGCCGCAGCCGGGGCCGGCGCGGGAGCCGCGGCGGCGGAAGGCGCGGGCGACGCCGCGGCGCCTCCGGCGGGTGCCGCGGCCTTTTCATCGATCGACCCGACCTTCGCGCCGATGAGCACCTCGCTCCCGGCCTTCGTGCTCGTGCTCAACACGCCGCTGGCCGGCGCCGGAACCTCGAGCGTGACCTTGTCCGTCTCGAGTTCGAGGATGCTCTCGTCGCGCTTGACGTAGTCGCCGTCCTTCTTGAGCCACCTGGTCAGCAGGCCCTTGTTGACGCTTTCGCCGGCGGAGGGGATGAGGACATCGACGGGCATGGTGCGATCCTTGCGTTGCGCGGTCGTGTGAACGGGTCTGCGAGAGAACAGTCAATCCTAGATCAACGGACTTCCGCACCGGGCCTCAGCCCCGGCGCTTGGATGATTGCGGCTTGCCCGCGGCCGCGGCGGCCTTGGCGATCGCGGGCTTGCCGGACTCCGGCGCGGGCTTGACATCATGGCTGCCGTTGCTCCCGCCGCCCGTGGGCAAGGGCGCGATCGCCTCGCTGAGCAGCCGATCCTGCTGCTTGAAGTGCGCGTACTCGCTGCCGGTCGCCGGCGAGGCGCTGGCCGGACGCCCGATGTACCGCACGCTGATCCCCGCGGCTTCCCGCAGCGCATCGGCGATGTACAGGAACGCGCCCTGGTTTCGCGGCTCCTCCTGCACCCACACGCGCTCGGCGGCGGACGGATACCTCGCGTCGATCTGCTTGAGCATCCGCGCGTGCAGCGGGTACAGCTGCTCGATGCGAACCAGCGCGATATCGCTCACGCCCGTGGCGTTGCGCCGGGCGACAAGCTCGTGGTAGATCTTGCCCGTGCAGTACACCACGCGCCGGACACCCTTGGCCTTTGCGCCCTCGAACGCGGCGTCGTCGATCAGGTGGCGGAACTCGCCCTCGACCAGCTCACGCGACGTGCTCGTCGGCACCTTCAGCGCCTCGAACGTGTCGCTCCGCAGGTACTTCTTGGGCGACATGACGATCAGCGGCTTGCGGAACTTCCGCAGCGCCTGGCGACGCAGCAGGTGGAACATCTGCGCACCGCTGGACGGGTACACGACCTCCATGTTCTCCTGCGCGCACAACTGGAGGAACCGCTCCAGCCGCGCCGACGAGTGCTCAGGCCCCTGGCCTTCGTAGCCGTGCGGCAGCAGCAGAACCAGACCGCCCCACCGGTCCCACTTGGCCTCGCTCGCGGCCAGGTACTGATCGATCATCACCTGCGCGCCGTTGACGAAGTCGCCGAACTGCGCCTCCCACATCACCAGCGTTCGCGGGCTGCCGCGGCTGTAGCCGTAGTCAAAGCCCATCACACCGAACTCGCTCAGCGGGCTGTCGAACACGCTCAGCATCGCGGTCTGGCCCGCGCGCAGGTTGTTCAACGGCACGTACCGCTCATCGGTCTTCTCATCGCGCAGAACCGCGTGACGCTGCGTGAACGTGCCGCGACGGCAGTCCTGCCCGCTCAGCCGCACCGGCGTGCCCTGCAGCAGCAGCGAGCCGATCGCCAGGATCTCGCCGTCGGCGTGCGCGACCATCGCATCCAGGTTCGCCAGGTTCGCCCGCTTCTCGAGCAGACCCTTGAGTTTGCCGTTGAGGTTGAAGCCCTCGGGCGTCCGCGACAAAGCCCGCGCGATCTGCGCCAGTTCATCTTTGCTGATCGCCGTCGCGGGCGAATCAAAGTCGTACCTGCCCGTGAAGCCCTTCCAGCCGCCCTCGCCCGGCGGCGGCACGGGGTTCACCGGCGCGAGCTGCGCCTGCTTCTGGGCGGCGTCCAGCTCATCCTGCTGCTGCTGCATCATCGCCTCGGCACGCGCGGCCGAGACCACGCCCGCGGCGATCAGCCGATCGCGATAGATCTGCGCCGGGCTCGGGTGCTGCTTGATCTGCGCGTACAGCGTCGGCTGCGTGTACGTCGGCTCGTCCTGCTCGTTGTGCCCGTGCAAGCGGTAGCAGATCAGGTCGACGAAGATGTCGCGCCCGAACTCCGCCCGGTACTCCACGCACATCATCGCCGCGGCGACCACGGCCTCCGGCTCATCGCCGTTGACGTGCAGCACCGGCGTGTTGATCATCTTGCCGATGTCGGTGCAGTAGAGACTGCTGCGTGCATCGCGGGCATCGGTCGTGAAGCCGACCTGGTTGTTGATCACGACATGGATCGTGCCGCCGACGTGGTAGCCGTCGAGCCGGCTCATCGCCAGACATTCGGCGACGATCCCCTGCCCCGCGACGGCCGCATCGCCGTGAATCAGCAGCGACACGATCTTGCGACGCTCGGCGTCGCCGATCCGGTCCTGCTTGGCGCGGGTCCGGCCCATGACGATGGGGTTGACGCTCTCGAGGTGGCTCGGGTTGTTGAGCATCGACAGATGCACCGCACGCCCCGCCGGCCGGCTGGTGAACGGGACCTGATCACCCGAGTATCCGCGGTGATACTTCACATCCCCGCCGAGTTCGGTCTCCGGGTTCTGCCACTTGTCCTCGAACTCGGTGAAGAACTTCACCAGGTTCTTGCCGAGGTAGTTGCGCAGCACGCTCAGCCGCCCGCGATGGGCCATGCCCATGACGATCTCTTCGCAGCCAAGTTCCCCCGCGCGCTGCGTGAGCCACTTCAGCAGCGGGATGAGCGCCTCGCCGCCCTCGAGGCTGAATCGCTTCTTGCTCTGGTACCGCTTGCCCAGGAACTTGTCGAAGACCTCAGCGCCGGTCAGGTGCTCGAGGATCAACGCGCGATCTTCGGCGCTGAACGCCGGCACGACCGGCCCCTGCTCGAAGCGCCTGAGGAACCACGCTCGCTCGCGCTCATCGGGGATGTGCATGAACTCGACGCCGATGGGGCCGCAGTAGGCCTGCTTGAGGTGCGCGATGACCTCTCGCACGCTCGCCGCACGCCCACCGGGCATCACATCGGTCGACACCACACTGTCCAGCTCGCTGTCGGCGATGCCGTAACGGGCATGGCTGAGCACCGCCGGCTCGCTCGGCACGCGGCCGAGCGGATCCGTCTTGGCGGCAAGGTGCCCGAACTCGCGATAGGCAACGATCAACTCCTCGACCTTGGACCCAAGCGGCGAGGCGGCAGAGGTCGTCGAGCCGGGGACACGGGCCGAGGCAAGATCGAACCCGGCGAAGAACGACGCAAGATCGGCCGGGATCGACGCAGGATCGCGACGGTACGCCTCGTATTGCGCATCGATGTACTCGGCGCTCCAGGCGTTCACGGCGGGGGGAATGGCGGCCAGGGTGCGTGCTGCGCTGGACATGGTGCTTCCGTCTTCGTTCGCGGTTCGGCGGGCGGCCACAAGCCGGAGATTCTTCATCGACCGGCGCGTGCGCGGACACCCAAACTTGGCGAGAAATCCGCTCAGCGACCATCGCCAAGCCCCTCGCCCGCCCGGGACAGAAGGCATGCTAGCCCACCCTTCCCGCCCCGTGGACAAGATACTGTGCGCATCGATGTATGGGATTCCGTGGACCCTCGGAATCAATCGCTCGCGCCCCGATGTCGGCAGGAGTCGGGCCTCTTCATGAGGGCTCCCGACTCAACGATCCACCGCCGGACACGCCGCCACACACCCGACCAACCGCATGACCGCCCGCTCAGCCCCCATCCCCCGCCTCCCGCCACCCATCCCCCGCACACCCCCGACCCTGCTCAGATCCCGATCGCGTTCGCCGAGCGGTCGATCATCGGGGCCACCGGGTTGGTCAGGTCGATCAGCGGCGAGAGGTCCATCGCACCCGCCGACACCACGCCGAGCCGCTTGCGGACCTCGGGGTTGAACAGCACCACGCGCAGGTTGTTCATCTTCGTCGTCGCCGACGGCTCGCCCGGCTTGAACTCCGTGCCCGTGACCGACGGCGGGGGCGAGCCCCACAGCACGCGCCGACCCTCGCGGGTCTGCACGATCAGGTGCCGACGGTTCCCCGGCACGTACCGCGAGACATCGATCGCCGTGACCTGGGCGTAGACCTCGCGGTCCTGCTGCAAGTACGCCAGCAGGGCGATCGCCGCATCGACATCGCCCCCCGTCCACTCATCGCCGTAGCCCTCCGGCGGCGGCTCGCTCGCGCCGACGATCGCCCGCAGGCCCGCGCTCATGGCCGTGCCGATGGGGTAGCTCAGTTGCAGCCGCTCGCCGCCGGCGCTGACAAGGTGATCGCGCTCCTGCCACCGCACCACGGCGACGGGCGCGCGCCAGCCGCCGGAGATGATCACGCGCCCTCCCGGCTCGCGCCGCGCCACCGGCCCGGTCATGAACCATCCGGTCCGCCGCAGCTCATTCGCGACGCGCTCGAGCCCCGCGGCGTCGAGCGGATTGGCATCCACCGCCGAACGCGCCACCGTCAGAAGGTTCTCGCGGATCGACCGGCTCATCCACACCGCCACGCGCGTGCGATCCTCACGATCCGCTGGCCAGAGAATCTGCACATCGGCCTGACGGAAGTTCAGCGCCCGCAACTCCGCGGCCCGCGCCGCAAGCGCGTTCTCACCGACGATCAACCCCCCGACAAGACCCACGAGCAACGCCGCGGTGGTCACGCCCGCCACCGCCCGCCCGAGACGCGCCAGCCCGCCCGCGGCAACACCGAACTTGGAGGATGAACCCTTGCCCATACGTCAGAACGGTATCGGCACAGACCCGCCGTCCTCCGCAGTTTCTGCGCTCCCGACCCAAGTGCGGCCCATCTCTCGACCGCCCGCCCCGACCTCCATCCCCCCGGCCCCCGGCCCCCTATAGCCCACCCGCCACCCTCCAACCCTCACGCCCCACCCGCCACCCCTCAAGCAAGCCGAAGGCCTGCCCGTTCCTAGCCGGGGCGTGCGGCGAGTCGTCGAGCGACACCCCCGGAACGCGCTCGCCAACGCGTGCGTGCCGCCCTTTGCCCCGCAGTCTGAAGGGCTGCACGCCACGTTCGCAGCTTCGATGACCCCTTGAGGGTTGAATCACTCCGCGGCCACCCAAGGGTCGCGCTCGCCGACTCGCTCGACCCCCGGCTAGGAACGCCGCAGCCCTTCGGGCTGAATGCGGCGGCGCGGCACCCGTTGCACTCATTGACGTGCCGTCGCTTCATAGGGCCTTGGGGGTGGCGACGACCCGGTGCGTTCTCCCGTGGTCGACGTCATCACAATTTCGTCTATTGCTCATCTCGCAAGCCTCCACAGCGGCACGAAACACACTCGCGGCCCGGGGTGTCGGCGGCACGGCTCCGGTGCCGCGCTCCCGCGGCCAGCAATCACCGTGGCGTGTTGCGAAGAGAATCGAACAGCTCCTCCGGGCGTCCACCGCCCAACTGCCGCACGCGATCTAGCACTGCTGTCTGGGTCTCCAGGGAGACCGCGTCGAATCCGTCGGCGTTCAGCTCCGATGCGGGGGCTTGGACCAGCCAGTCGACAACCAGTTCCCACTCGCTCGCCCAGACGGGCGTGCTGACACTGAGGCCGCGGGTGTTCACGCTGGCCAGGTGTTCGTCCCACACCGCCCATCGGACGCCGTGCGCTGAGCGGAGGACCAGGGCGGACTCTCGGCGATCATCGAAGCCCATGACCGTCTGGCCCGGGTCCAGCACCGCCGACCGGCCCGCCCGCGCAAACACCCGGCGCGACGCCTCGGCCCCGAGCTGTCCGACGAACTCTCGCTGTCGTCCATCGGCCGACTCAACGCGATAGAGCATGCCGTCGGGCCACAGAATCGCGGTGCGCTCGGGCTCGCCGCTGATCCTGTCGATCCGCGTGTACGCGAGGACATCGGGCAGCGGTCCCGGAGATGCATCGCCGCGCTGGCGGACGGTGTCGAACAGCCCGAGCAGTCCTTCGGACTTCGGGAGTGCCGAGAGCCGACGGCGCGCTTCGCCGATTGCCGAATCGTCGGGACGCGAAGCCGGGAGGCTCATGGCGGCCATCGCGAGCGACCGCTCAAGTAGCGACCACATCTGCGCAAAATCCTCGGCACGCTCGCTCGGTCCGGCGACACCACGCCACGCGTTCCATGTCGGCCCGCCGGGCTCCCCCGCTGCGTGCGAGCCGTCATGATCGAGACTGACCAGCCAACCATCCCACCCGTGCGAACGTGCGCTGCGGGTGTCGAAGACCGTCAAGGAGTCGGCGGCCATGCTCCCGGTGTGCCACTCGGCCGCGCCCATCGCACGCGTGAGAACTCCGGATCGCCCGAGCTCGCTGGCGATCGCCGCCGACTCGGGTGTGGCGCCTGCGTTCACGCCACGGGAGAACGGCCCAAAGCTCAGCCTGACGCAAAACCCGTCCGCCCAGAGGATCACGACCGGTCGGCGGGCGCTCCACGAGCCGCGGCCTCCGCCGGGATCATGCGCAACGGCGGTCCAGCCGGCACCGACCGACGTGCCGACGACCATACCGGCGGTACTCGTGCGTTCGGGTGCCACGGCGCAGCCCCCACCGGCTGCTGCAAACACCAAGACAAGAAGCGAGAGCGATTTGAGCAGTTGCAAACTCTTGCTCCGGATCTGGGCACCCACGAACTCGGAACCACTCGGTCATTTTACGCTGATCACTCAACGCGGGATCCCCGCTCCTTTGCAGAAGCCATCTCGGTTGTGCTGCGGCGGGGTCGCGGCACCGCCTGCACCCATTGGCGTGCGACCGGTTCGTCGGGCTTAACGGGAAGTGGTGCCGACCCCGTGCTCGCTCGCCGCGACGCTCGATCAACACAGGTCCGGCTCCGCATTCGGCAGTCCTGCGACGCCGACTCCACGCCAGAGCCCACGACGAGTCACTGACGCGGGACCGGTGCCGCGCGCCCATCTCACGCGCCCTCACCCCCTCACTCCCCCACCCCAGCCGCCGCATCCACAGCCAGCGGTTGCAGCGCCCGGCAGCGCGTTACCCCGGGGGTAAACGGGGGTCGCGATCGCTCGGGAGCTGTCATGTTCGCGTAATGAAAGACGCCGGGAGCTTGCGAAAGTACGGACACTCCAGCCGGCGCGATGCGTCAGGCTGACGGTGCGGACCGCATGCGCGAGCCGCTGATGTTCGCCGATCGCCGCCGAACCAGGAAACCGCACGTGAACGCTCGCCCCCCCCCCCCTCCATCCACCCCTCCGCCCACGCCCCCGCGCTGCTGACCGTGTCATGGCGATCACACATCCCGGCTTGATGGCCTGCGCCCGGAGGCTCGGCGCCAGCGTTCAGCGTCGCCGCTGAGAAAGCGGAACTCAGCCTCCGTCCCGCGCCGTCGCGAGAGCGGCGGTGCGGGCTTGCTGCCGGCACGCGTCGGCACGCTCACCTTTGGCCCGCACTTTTCCGGAGCCCGACATGTCCCTGTTCCCGACCGTCCATCACGTCTCGATCGCCACCGCGCTGCTCTCTGCCAGCGTGAGCGCCGCGCAGAATCTCCCGGCCGGGGCCGAGGAGCGGCCAATCGCCACCGCGCAGCCGGCGAGCACCGACCCGATGCCGCTCACCGAGAAGATCGACGAGCCATCGCTCTCGCTCTCGCTGACAGCGGGCTTCATCGCCTCGGCCAAGACCAAGGGCGGCGGGGAGGTCCAGCGCGCGACCATCGGCATCGACGCGGGCTATTCGTGGTCCGTCAGCGACAAGCTCACGCTCGGCATCAACGCCGGGGCGAGCCGCCAGAGCTACGACTTCAAGAACCCAACGCTGCTGGCCGGCGGCCTCAAGCCGTGGAAGAACGTCAACACCGTCGAGCTCGGCCTCTCGGCGGCCTATCAGCTCGACGAGCGCTGGACACTCATCAGCGGCGGCAGCGTCGTCGCTTCCGGCACCAGCGACGCGGACTTCAACAAGTCGCTGACCTACGGCGGCGCGGTCGGGGCCAGCTACGCCTTCAGCAGTTCTCTCAGCCTCGGCGTGCTGCTGGCCGTGCAGACACGCCTTGAGGACAACACGATCGTGCTGCCGCTGCCGATTCTTGAGTGGACGCTGCCGCTGGATGAAGACGGCCGCTGGAAGCTCGGCCTCGGCTCGACGGGCTCGTCGGGCGTCGCCTCCGGCGGGCTGGCCCTTACCTACAAAGCCAGCGACGAGCTCGATCTGGCCCTGAGCCTGGGCGGCATCGGTTTCGGCGGCGAGTTCCGCCTCGACAAAAGGGGACCGGTTCCCAACGGCGTCGGCCGGGACAATTCCACAACACTGACCATCGGGGCGGACTGGCGGCCAACACCGGCGGTGCAGATCGGCGCCTATGCCGGCGTCGCTCTCAGCGGCTCGCTGGAGGTTCTCAACCAGAACGGCGTCCGCATCCGAAAGCAGGACGTAGAGTCGGCGCCGACGTTCGGTCTGCGAGCAACCATCGGGTTCTGAGCACGAGAATGGAGGCGTGATCCGTGCGCATCTTGATCGTTGAAGACTCTGACAAACTCCGCGGCGCGCTGGTCGCAACCCTTCAGAACGCCGGGCACGCCGTCGACGCGGTCGGCGACGGCCGCCGGGCGGTCATCCACCTGCGCACCAGCGACTACGACGCGGCGGTGCTCGACGTCGGCCTGCCGGTCCTGGACGGCATGGAGGTGCTCCGCGAGGTGCGGCGGCATTCGGTGCGGACCGCGGTGCTTGTGCTCTCAGCGCGGGACACCGTGGCCGACCGCGTCGCCGGCCTGCGCGCCGGTGCCGACGACTACCTCATCAAGCCGTTTGCGATGGAGGAACTCGTGGCGCGAGTCGAGGCGATGATCCGGCGGCGGCACCAGCAGGCTTCAGCACGAATCGTCGTTGGTGACCTGATGATCGACACCGATGCCCGCCAGGTCACGCGCGCGGGCGCACCGATCGACCTGACCAAACGCGAGTTCGCCATCCTGGTCTGCCTGGCCCTCCGGGCCGGCAAGATGACTTCGCGTGCCGCGATCGAGGAAGCGATCTACGACCAGAGCACGCAGGTGCAGAGCAACGCCGTCGACTCGGCGATCTCGCACCTCCGGGCCAAGCTCAACGCCGGCGGCCGACCCGAGATCATTCACACCAAGCGCGGAGTCGGATATGTCCTCTCGCAAACAGCCCCCGCCCTCAATACGTAGACGCCTCACCCGGAGGCTCACCGCGCTGGCCGCCGTTACCTGCGCGCTGTGCGCCGTGGGGATGTTCCTCGGGACGCTGGCCATCATCGACGGCGCCATCCAGTCCCAGCTCGTTGCGACCGCCGGCCGCCTCAGCCTGATGGTCGAACCCGGCCGCGACTCCGCGAGCGATCGCCGCGCGGAACCTGATTCAACCGCCGCGACACCGACGGGCTCGCCCGCGTCGCCCCCGCCGTACGTCTTTCGCTACATCCCGATCGGCACCGACCAGTGGTTCGCCGACAGCAAGAGCGGGTGGTACTTTCAGGTCTGGACCGCCGACGGGACAACCCTCGGCAAGTCCGCCTCGCTCGGCGAGAAGAGTCTCCCGGTGCCGACGCGCGAGATGCTCGACCCCGATTCCCTCCTGCCGACGGCCGAGGAGCTTGAGATCACGGACACCACGCTGCCCAATGGGCGCAGCGCGAGCATCCTGCACATCCGGTGGGACCCGATGGTGCGGCCCGATGGCGTTCGCCCCGCGCCGGCCGATGACCGGCGCATCACGGTCGCCGTCGCCGTCGAAAACCGGGTGACCTGGGCGTTTGTCATCCCGATCATGGCCGCGGTGCTGATCGTGCTGGTGCTGGTTTTCGCGGTTGTCCGCGCCGCCGTCGCGGTGATTCTCCGCAGCGGGCTTTCGTCGATCACCCGTCTCTCATCGGAGGTGCTCGCGCTGGACGAGAGACGGACCGATCAGCGCGTCGCCACCGAAGGACTGCCCGAGGAGATCGCCCCCCTGGCCGGGTCCGTCAATTCCCTGCTCGAGCGGATGGGCAACACGCTCGACCGCGAGCGGGTCTTCTCGGCCAACGCAGCGCACGAGCTGCGGACTCCCGTGGCGGAGATTCGGGCCGTGGCCGATGTCGGTCGAAAGATCGTTACCGAGCAGGCCGGACGCGATGCCCTCGAGAGCGTCCTTTCCACGTCGCTCCAAATGGAGAAGACCCTCGAGTCGCTCCTGCGGCTGGCTCGCCAGCGCCGTGAGCGGGGCCGCAGCGCGCTGATCCAGATCGACACGCTCGTGCAGGAGCTGCTTCGCCCGCACCGCCCACGATTGGCCGAGCGTGGCATTTCAGTCGGGATGGACGTGCCCAAGGCCCTGACGGTCGAGTTCGAAGCCGCGACCTTCGAGATGCTCATCGGCAACCTGCTGAGCAACGCCGCGGAGTACACCAAGCCCGGCGGCACCATGGCGGTGGTCGCGCAGGTCAACGGAGGTTGGCTCACCGTCACCGTCGTCAACTGGCCGGTCGACCTGACCGCCAGAGATCTGCAGCACGTCTTCGAGCCGTTCTGGCGAAAGGACACAACCAGAGGCGACGGCGGCCATAGCGGCTTGGGGCTGCCGCTGGTGCGGTCGATCGCCGAGGATGCTGGCGGAACGGCCGAAGCGTCGCTCGAGCCCGGTACGGGCTTCCGCGTGACGGTCATGCTCCCGACGAAGGAGGCCATGGTTGACCGGCCGAGCAGACCAAGTGGCCGCGGCACCGAAGACTCGGCACCCTGACCGGAGCCTCAGTGTTGGACGCGTTGGTGCAGCCAACAACGCCGACTCCAATCGGCCGTAAAGCCCTCTGCTCGAACCCGAGCGCCGTCAGAGGCACGAGGGAGCCCCCCGCCCGGCACCGACGCAAGCCGCACGGCCTGCTCCTCAAGCTGCGGGGAACAAACCTCTCGGTGCATGCTCAGACTGCTGAGGAACCACGCCGCGGTCCGTCGGTGACCGAACGTCGCGGGCAAGGCCACGAGCAGTCGCTCGCGCAGGTCCGGCACCACGCCGCCGCCGTGATCGCCCGTCACCGGTCGGATGACTCGGCGGGGCTGCGGGTGAAGATCATCGGCGGGGCGTTCGGTCCGACGGGGAGGCTCAGGGTTGCGGCGCGGCCGTCGGGGCCTTTGGTGAAGGTCAGCGGGATGCGGTCCTGGCCGTCGAACATCGTGACGGCGTTCTGGTCGTCGACGGAGAGCGTGCCCCGAGTGACCGGGCCGGCGCCGGTCGAGCCGCCCCAGAGGATGCGGATGCGGGCGGCGCCGGGCTCGATGATCGCCACGCGGCCTCGGGCATCGCGATATTCGCCGGCGAGGGTGGTCGCCAGTTCGGCGGGCAGAGGGACCGGCGGGGTCCAGGTCGGCTTCTCGCCGAACAGAAGGCTCTCCACGCCCGCGGCAACCTCGCGGACCGGAGCATCGTCGGAGTTGGCCAGCACGATCACGCAGGCATCGTGCTGCGGCAAGCGCCGCATCTCGGCAAGAAAGCCGCGAACAGCGCCGCCGTGGCTCTGCGTGGTGCGGCCGCTCGGGCCGGTGGTGATGCGCCAGCCCAGCGCGTAGTCGCCCGGGCCGGGCGTGAAGAGCACTTGCCGCTGGGCGTCGTTGAGCACCGTCGAGCCGGTCAGGGCACGGTCCCAGCGGTAGAGGTCCCGCACGCTGGCGACCACGCCGCCCATGCCCCGGTACTGGAAGCCGTACGCGCCGTAGGGGTGATCGAGCGCAGAGCGGCTCGGGCCTCGGGCCGAGCGGCCGATGGCGACCACGGCGCCCGCGGGCGCGGCGTCGCCGGTGAACAGCGTGCCGCGCAGGCCGGCGGGGGTGAAGATGGCTTGCGTGCAGTAGACGGGGTAGTCCTGTCCGCTGGCGCGGGTGATGATCTCGGCGAGCAGCGCGTAGCCCTGATTCCAGTACTCGAATCGCGTGCCGGGGGTGTGGCGCGGGCCGCCTTCGAGGAACAGCGGGAGCACGGCGGCAAGGTCGCTGCCGGCACCCTGGGAGTTGCCGCCGGGGATGCCGGAGGTGTGGTGCAGCAGGTGGGCGATCGTGATCGATGCGCTCTCCTCGGGCACGCCGGGCAGGTGCCTGGCGATCGGGTCATCGATGTTCAGCTTGCCGTCCTGCTGCAATCGCAGGATGGCCGCGGCGGTGAACTGCTTGCTCAGCGAGGCGATTTCCAACAGCGTCGCGGGGGTGTTGGGCACGGTGCCCGACTCATCCGCGAAGCCGACGCCGGTGGCGGCGATCACCCGGCCGTCCTTGGCCGCCAGCACGGCACCGGAGAATCCGGCGGTGGCGACGCTGCGGGCGAAGGTGACGATCGCCTGGCCGCGATCGCCGATGGCAACGGTGGCCGAGTCGTCGGTTTCGCCGGGGCCGGTGGCCGGTGCCGTCGCCGGCGCGGAGGCCGGTGCGGGACCGGGGTTTCGGGCCGCTTCTGGCGGCTCGGCGATGGCCGCGGCGGGCGCACCGATGAGCGTGAACAGGAGCATCGCAACGGTCAATGTGCGTGGGGGCATGGCAGAGAATGATAGACGCGTGATGGGCACAGGCGCTCGGCCGAATCCGGGATCGTAGCGCCGGTCACATCCCGTGACACGCCACCGGCTCGGGGGGCTTGGGGGGGCTTGGGGGGGCTTGGGGGGGCTTGGGGGGGCTTGGGGGGGTGGCGACGAACCGATGCCTTTTTGCTGAGGGGTTCGATCAACACGGGCTCGGTTCCTTGTTCGCGGGTCCAGCCGCGCCGACTTCCCGCCAAAGCCGGTGGAGTCGGCGGCACGGGACCGGTGCCACGCTCCCGAATCTAAAGCCGCACCGGCAATGGACGGTATTTGATATCTCGGCAACCCAGCTCTTGCATCTTGCTCTGTAACTTACTGCTCATCACAACGATCGTCTCGCACCCTTGAACACGAAACGCGTGGAGCGACTCATGCCGCGAGATCTTTTCCGGATCGACAAAGGTGTTTCTGCCGACGACGCGCTTTCCTCGTCCGCACGCACTGCAAACCTCCGGCCGTTCACCTTCGGCAAGCACATCTGCTCTCGGAAACACGACTCGAAGCCATGATTCACTTTGCCTCTTCATCGGATTTCGAACGCCAAGCGTCTGACACTCCAACGCGATTCCAGCCTCAAGAAGCCGGTCGAATATCGGTCTGGAAATGACCACATCGCCGGATCCGAATTCTACAATACCATATCTTGACGATATCCTGCGATCAGACGCCACACTTAGGCGACCAATCATCGCGCCACCATTCGCAGCAGCCAACTCGGGACACTCTTGAGCAAGCCCACTTCGCAAAGCCACGAATTCTGGCCATGGAATCACCGGCGGAAGCCGCGCAAGGAGTCGCTTGGCCGCAACTGTCAGATTGGCTGTTTCAAAGTACTCCACACCGGCTGTCCGACCGCATGCATCACAGAGTCCACCAGGAAGCACAGCATCGTGCATTGGTCGACACTTCATTTCATAACTTAGCGGCGAAGCCGGGCTAATCCAGCTTGACATAGTCCACTCCGGAAACAGCATTTACCTTGATCCTCTAGGGGCGTGCCACCGGTTCGTCGAGCTTGGGGGGGTGGCGACGAGCCGGTGCGTTCAGGCTTGAGGGTTCGATCACCACGGGGACGGGTCCTTGTTCGCGGGTTTGGGTTCGCCGTGGGGCTCAACGCGTCCCCCACCGCCCCCTCCGCCTCGAAGACTCGGCACCTCCCCCGTTGGAAACGGGGGAGGATCTGGTTGGGACTTCGCCGAGAGTGTACAGGATTCCGGTGGAGTAGGGGCGGTGGGGCGGGCGGATTGGCGGATCTTTGCGGCGAGGGCGAGGAAGACGCGGTGTGCGAGGGTGCGCGGATGCGTGGCGGTGGGCCGCGGCATCGCGGCCGCGGGGTCCGGGGCGTCCGCCGGAGGTTCCGGCGCATCTGCCGAAGTCTCCGGCTCATCAGCCGGAGAGAGAAGTCGTGCGACTTTGGTTCCCGGCAGCGCTGCCGGAGGTTCCGGCTCATCGCCCGGAGAGCAAAGTCGTGCGTCTTTGGTCCTCGGCAGGCCTGCCGGAGGCTCCGGCTCATCAGCCGGAGAGCAAAGTCGCGCGACTTTGGTCCTCGGCAGCGCTTCCGGAGGCTCCGGCTCATCTGCCGGAGAGCAAAGTCGTGCGACTTTGGTCCTCCGCAGCCCTGCCGGAGTCTCCGGCTCATCGCCCGGAGAGAAAAGTCGCGCGTCTTTGGACTCCGGCTGGCCTTCCGGAAGGCTCAGATGGGTGAATCGGACTCCGTTTGGGGCTTCGGAACGGTCCGCGCGGGGGCGAAAAGGCCGCTGAACTGGCCGCGGATTCGGCGGGGGCGCGGCGGCTGAGGGGAAACGACGAAGAGAACGGCGGGCGGACGTGGGGCGGAAAGGGGGCGGGACGGGGGTGAGACGGGGCGCGGAGGGGGCGGAAGAACTCCCTCCGGCTCGAAGACTCGCCACCTCCCCCGTTGGGAAACGGGGGAGGAGCTTGAGGAAACGGGGGAGGAGCTTTGGGACTGAATCACTCCGCCACTCTGCCACTCTGCCACTCCGCCACTCCGCCACTCCGCCACTCCGCCACTCCGCCACTCCGCCACTCCGCCACTCCGCCACCCATGCCCCGCAGCCGAGCGCGGAACCGGGGGACGATCGAGGAGTCGGCATGGAGTGCCGACCTACTCAAGGCGGTGAACGCGGGCGCCGCCGGCCTCGCCGCGGCGGCTCGGCACTACACTCGGCTCGTGGCTGATGCGGTTTCGGATGCTCTGGTGCCGGCGGTGGTCTTTGACCGGGTGACGTTTGTGTATCCGGGGGGCGACGGACAACGCCCAGACGCGGGCGCGGGGGGGGCGGGGGCTGGGGGCGCGGGGGGTGCGGGCGGTGGGCCGGCGGTGCAGGATGTCTCGATCAGCGTCCGCGCCGGCGAGCGGCTGGGCATCCTCGGGCCCAACGGCGGCGGCAAGTCCACACTCCTGCGGCTGGCCCTGGGGCTGCTCACGCCCACCTCCGGGACCGTTCGCATCATGGGCCTCGACCCCGCCGCCGCGCGGCGGCGCGGGCTCATCGGGTACGTGCCCCAGAAGGTCGAGGCCGAGATGGGCTTCCCCCTCTCGGTCCGGCAGGTCGTCACCCTCGGCGCGGCCTGGCGCACGCCCGCGTGGCGGCCCATCGCCCCCGCCCATCGCCGCGCGGTCGAGACGGCGATGGAACTCTGCGGCGCAGCGCCGTTCGCCGACCGGCCCATCGGCTCGCTCAGCGGCGGGCAGACCCAGCGCGCGATGATCGCCCGCGCCCTGGCCGCCGAGCCGCGCGTGCTGGTGCTCGATGAGCCGATGGTCGGCATCGACGCCCTGGGCCAGGCGCAGTTCGCCGAACTGCTGGCGAAGATCCACCGCGAGCGGCGCATCACGATCCTCATCGTCTCGCACGATCTGCGGGCCATCGCCGCGGGCAGCGACCGCGTGGCGTGCCTGTCGCGCAGGCTGCACTTTCACGATTCGCCCGCCGGGCTCACGCCGCAGGTGCTGGCCGAACTGTTCAGCCACGATGTCGCGGGACTCGGCGGCACGGCGCTGTCGGGGATGCACATCCACGCGCACGGGCCCGGCCAGCCCTGCCCCGCCGATCACACGCACCCCCACGCGCACGACGGCCGATCCGGAGGCCCGCGCCCGTGATCATTCTGGAGTATCTCAACGATCCCGATCTGGCCGTGTCGCTGGTCTGGCGTCCGGCGGTCATCGGCCTGGCGCTCGTGCTGCTCTGCGCGGTGCTGAGCGTGCTGGTCGTGCTCAAGCGGCTGGCCTTCGTCGGGCAGGGCATCAGCCACTCGGCCTTCGGCGGCGTCGGTGTCGCCGCGGTCTTGGCCGTGCTGGCGCAGGTCTGGGGACTGGGCGATCTGCTCGCGGCCGACGGGAGCGGCGCGGCGTGGATCGAGTTCGTCATCGTGCTGCTGTTCTGCATCGCCGCGGCCGTTCTCATGGCCTCGGTCTCCGACCGCAAGGCCGTGCACATCGACACCGGCATCGGCCTGTTCCTGGTCGCGAGCATGGCCCTCGGCGGCGTGCTGGTCGAGGTCGCACGACAGGCCGCCGCCGCCCGCGGCCTGCCGACGAGCTCGCGCACGTGGGAGAGCATCCTCTTTGGCTCGATCTCCGGCGCATCGTGGACCGACGCCGCCGTGGCCTGGGGCGTGGCCATCGGCGTGGCCCTGACGCTCTGGCTGCTGCGGAGACCGCTGCTGTTCTGGTCGTTCGATGAGACCTCCGCCGAAGCCTTCGGCGTGCGCACGCGGCTGATGCGGGCAACGCTGATGGTGCTGCTGGCCGTCGCCGTCGTCACGTCGATGCGCCTGGCCGGCGTCGTGCCCGCCACGGCCCTGCTGGTCCTGCCCGGGGCCATCGCGCTGCGGCTGTCCTCTCGCATGGGCCGCGTGCTGGTGCTGGCCTGCGCTGCGGGCGTCGCCGGGCTGCTGGTCGGGCTGTGGGCCAGTCTGCAGTTCGATGTGCAACTGGGCAACTGCATCGTGCTGGCCCTGACGGCGGGCTTTGCGCTCGCCGCGCTGTGGAATCGCGGCGGCAGCACGGGACGGGGGCTGTGACCGGGCCGGGGCCATCAGGGGTGATCGCTGAACGTTGAGCATCCGACCGCGCACTTTTTCTGGAGTCGCCGACCATGAAAGCCGAAGCACTTCTCGCCGAACTCGACCGCCTCCGCAAAGACGTCCCCAAGGACGCGACCGACATCGAGTACCTCACGCTGCACCATGTCTTCTGCTTCATCAGCTACAAGATGACCGAGTTCCGCGCGTACGTCGCCGAGGAGGACAAGCGCGGTGCGTTCGAGGAGTTCAAGCAGGCCGAGGGCGACTGAGCGGAACGATCGAACGCGGGGCACGGTGGGACGGAGGGACGCCGGAGAACGCACGGGCGGCGGCCGGGCGAGTGCCCTGGAGCATGCATAGCACGCACTCTCCGCCGCGCCAACGCCCACCCGCCGCCGCGGTCCTGACGCAACCGCTCGACGGCTTGCACAGATGACCAGTTGCCTCCCCCCCGCCCCGCCACGTCTATCCTCGACAATGCCCTCGATGCTTGACATCCCGGCGGATCTCTCGCCGCTGCAGGACCATCTGGCCGGCTCGCTCTCGCTGGTCGAGCGCCGAGTCGCCGATGCGCTCCGCAGCGACCTGCCCGCGGTCCACAGCCTCTGCCGCCACGTCGCCCGCTACCACGGCAAGATGATCCGCCCGGCGCTGACGATCCTCAGCGCTCTGGCCGCGGGCCAGGCCGCGCAGCCGCACGCCTCCGTCGCGACCGATCCGCACACGCCCACGCCCGATCCCATCCTCGTCGTCGCCACCGTCTGCGAGATGGTGCACCTGGCCACCCTCGTTCACGATGACGTGCTCGACACCGCCGACACCCGCCGCGGCCAGGGCACGATCAACGCGCTGCACGGCAACGAGGCCGCGGTCATTCTCGGCGACTACCTCTTCTCCGCCGCGTTCCACCTCTGCTCGAGCCTGGGCGACAAGGACACCAGCCAGTCCATCGCCAGCGTCGGCATGACGCTCTGCGCCGGCGAACTGCTCCAGAACGCCCACCGCCACGACCTGTCTCTCGATGAGGCCACGTACTTCGGCATCGTTGAACGCAAGACCGCCAGTCTCATCGCCGCGGCGTGCAGGCTCGGGGCCAAGCACGCCGGCGCCCCCGCCAACCTCGTCGCCGCGCTGGAGCGCTTCGGCCTCCGCCTCGGCGTCGCGTTCCAGATCCAGGACGATCTGCTCGACCTGACCGGCGATCAGCGCGTCGTGGGCAAGAGCCTGCTCAAGGATCTGGAGAAGGGCAAGCTCACGCTGCCCATGATCCACCACCTGACCACCGCCGACGCCGTGCAGCGCGGCCGCACGCTGCTGCTGCTGGAGGACGCCGCCGACCGCGCCAGCGACACCGCCGAGGCCCTGCGCCGCGCGCTGGAATCAACCCGCTCGATCGCCCACGCCCGCACAGTCGCCGAAACACTCGTGCGAGAAGCCCGCGAAGCCCTCGGGCAGTGCCCGCCGAGCCCCGCCCGACGCATGATGGAACTCATGGCCGACGCGGTGGTCACGCGGGCGTTCTGAGCAACGCCCCGCGCCCACGCCACGACGGACCGCCCCTCCACGCGCATCCGGAACCGACGAGCACCCTGCTCGCTCCCGGATTCTCCCATGCCACCAACCACCACCGCATCTCTCAGCACGCGTCTGCTTTCGGGCCTGATCATCGGCACGCTGAGCGGACTGTTCGTCATTGTGCTCCTGTGCATCGTCGCCACGGTTTACGCCCTGCTCGGCCCGGGCCTGACCAGCGGGTGGTTCTGGCAGCGCGTCGGGCTGGTCGCTGCCGGCGTGCTGACGATGTCCATTGTCGTATCGATCCTCAAGTCCATCCGCCGGCGTTGAGCCGCGGCCGGCCAAATGAACAAGGCCCGCGGACGAATCCGCGGGCCTTGGATCACTTCACATCGAGCCTCGAACCATCAATCCGCGTCGCGGATCAATAGTCCATGTCCTCGCCGCCGCCGGCGGGGACCTTGGCCTTCTTGTCCTTGATCTCCACGACCGCGGCGTCGGTCGTCAGCAGCAGCCCGGCGATGCTCGCCGCGTTCTGCAGCGCCACGCGCTCGACCTTCGTCGGCACGATCACGCCCATCTTCATCAGGTCGCCGTACTCGTGCGTCAGGGCGTTGTAGCCGAACGCCACGTCGCTCGACTCCTCGACCTTGTTGGCCACGATCGATCCATCCAGCCCGCAGTTGGCCGCGATCTGCTTGATCGGGGCCGCCACGGCGCGGTAGACGATGTCCATGCCGATGCGCTCGTCGCCGCTGGCGTTCTTGCGGGCCTTCTCCAGGGCCTTGCGGGCCTTGAGCATCGCCACGCCGCCACCGGGGAGGATGCCCTCTTCGACCGCCGCGCGGCAGGCGTGCAGCGCGTCGTCGACGCGGTCCTTCTTCTCCTTCATCTCGACCTCGGTCGCCGCACCGACGTTGATCTGCGCAACGCCGCCGGCCAGCTTCGCCAGACGCTCCTCGAGCTTCTCGCGGTCGTAGTCGCTGGTCGTGATCGCGATCTGATGACGGATCTGCTCGATGCGGCCCTTGATGTCGCTCGGCTTGCCGCCGCCCTCGACGATCGTCGTGTTGTCCTTGTCGACGGTGACCTTCGCGGCGCGGCCGAGGTCGCTGAGCTCGATCTTCTCAAGCTCGATGCCCAGCTCCTCCATGATGGCCTTGCCGCCGGTGAGCGTGGCGATGTCGCCCAGCATCTCCTTTCGGCGGTCGCCGAAGCCCGGCGCCTTGACCGCGCAGACCTTCAGCACGCCACGCAGCTTGTTGACCACCAGCGTCGCGAGGGCCTCGCCCTCGATGTCCTCGGCGATGATCAGCAGGCTCGCGCCCTGCTCGGCGATCTTGCCCAGAATCCCCAGCATGTCCTTGGCGCTGGAGATCTTCTTCTCGTGGATCAGGATGTACGGCTTCTCCAGCACGCACTCCATCGTCGCCGGGCTGGTCACAAAGTGCGGCGAGAGGAAGCCCTTGTCGAACTGCATGCCCTCGAGCAGCTCGACCTCGGTCTCCAGGCTCTTGCCCTCCTCGACCGTGATCACGCCGTCCTTGCCGACCTTGTCCATCGCCTCGGCGATGATCTTGCCGATCTGCTCATCCTGATTGGCGCTGCAGGTGCCGACCTGCGCGATCTCCTTGCTGCTCTCGACCTTCTTGCTCATCTTCTTGAGCTCGTCGGTCAGCACCGAAACCGCCGCATCGATGCCGCGCTTGATCTCGTTCGGGTTCGCGCCGCTGGTGATGTTCTTCAGGCCTTCCTGGAACAGCGCCTCGGCGTAGATCGTCGCCGTCGTCGTGCCGTCGCCCGCGTCCTTGCTGGTCTTGCTGGCGACTTCCTTGACCAGTTGCGCGCCCATGTTCTCGAACGCGTCATCAACCTCGATTTCCTTCGCGACCGTCACGCCGTCCTTGGTCACCGTCGGCGCGCCGAAGGACTTCTGAAGGACCACCACACGCCCGGACGGGCCGAGGGTCACCTTCACCGCGCGGGCCAGCTTCTGAACACCACGCAGAATCCGCTCACGAGCGTCAGAATCAAACGCAATCTGCTTCGCAGCCATGTCTTGCTTCCTTTCAGGGTATCGATTCAACCGACTTGATCTTCACACGTCCCGCCCGCCCGCTCGAATCCAGACTCGGCATTCATCGCCGAGATCGACTCAGTCCTCGATCACCGCGAGAATCTCGCTCTCGGTCATCACCAGGTACTCCTCGCCATCGATCTTCACCTCGGTCCCCGAGTAGCTGCTGAAAAGCACGCGGTCGCCCTTGCTGATGCTCAGCGGGATCAGGTCGCCGGTCTTGTGATTCGTGCGGCCCGTGCCCGCGGCGACGATCGTTCCGATCCGCGGCGTTTCCTTGGCCTTCTCGGGCAGATACAGACCGCTCTCGGTCCGGTCGCCCGCCTTGTCACGACGCACCAGCACCTTGTCGCCCAGCGGGCGGAAGCCCACGTTCGCGGTCTTGCCAGCCTTGGTCCCGTTGCTCGCTTCTGCAGTCTTGGCCATCGTGCTTCTCCAATTCTCGAAAGTGAACTGTTCTCGAAACTGCTCGGTCGGCCGTCATCGGCCTCCCGCTCGTCCGCATCCTTCAATCGCCCGGCCGAATCGGCCCACCGACCCGACCGGGCCACGTTTGTTCCCCCCCCACCGCTCACACGTACATCGTCCCGCCTCCGCCCAAACCACCCCCAAGCCCGCTCCCGCCCGGCCAGCGACCCGCATAGAAACGGGCCAGACACCGCTGCATCACGCCGAGCATCAACTCAAGATCCGCCGACGCCCGATCCACCACGGCGAACGCTCCGCACCGCAGCGCCGCGTGCAGATTCCGGTGATCATCCCGATGCGACCGCACGGGCTTGATCACCACCGTCGGCGGCGGCTGATCCAACCGCGACAGCAACTCCAGTATCCGCGTCCCGCCATCCTCGAGGCTCGACTCGCCGTCGCTCTCGTCCAGCGGAATCGTCAGGTCCACAACCGCGATATGCACCGGCTCGCGCCGGATCACCCGCTCGGCCTGTCGTGCACTGCTCACCCGTACGCTGCTGACGCCCATCGGCTCGAGCAGCATCGGCAATCCATCGGCCCACGGTGTCGGCGACCAGCCACCGGTCGATAGCAGCAGCCGCAGCCTGTTCCCCGGGGCACCCGCACCGCCACCGGTCGCCGAATCTCCCGCCGCCCCGCCTCCGCCGCGCGCCCCGTCATCGAACACATCGGCATGGTGGCCCCGCGCCAAGCCACGGCTCAGCCACGGGAGTACCTGCCCAAAATGGAATCGGGACCGACGCATCGTTAAGGCCATGGGCAATCTCAGTACCAGCCACGCGGCGCGCCCTCCGTGCCATCACCACCCCGCAAGGCCGCGAACTGCCCGGTAGAACCGCAAAAACGAGAAACCGACCGCCAGTTTGTTTTATGAATGTTCGGGTTTTTGCCCACCACCGGACGTCGCCCGCGGCCAGCCCGTCGTCAACGGGTGTCGATTTGGCAGACGCCGCGGCGACGATCAACCCCGCCCCTTGGCCGCGCCACTGACACCATGCTGTCAGTCTGAGCCCGCCCGGCGGCCGGGTCGCGGCCATGCCCCGGTTAGCATGGTCCCATGGAAATCGCGGTCATCGTCCTGTCGCTCCTCTCCGCCGCCCTGGCGGCTCTGGCGTTCGTCCTTGTCCGGCGATCGTCCCAGAGCGCCGCACTGCTCGCGGGCATGACCCAGCGAGCCGAGGAAGCCGAGCGGGCCGCGGCGGACTTCAAGGCCGAGCGCGATGCCCTCAGAGCCCAGGCCGCGCTGGCCGGGGACCGAATCGCCCAGGCCAACGCCGAGGCCGCGCGGCTGAACGAACGCCTCGCCGCGCTCGACGAGCAGCGTCGCGCCGACAGCGCCGCGGCGGAGCAACGCCTGCGCGAGTCCCTCGCCTCGCGCGACGCGATCCACGCACAGGAACTTGCCAGCAAGGCCTCGCTCCATCAGGCCCAACTGTCCAGCGTCCAGCAGGCCCAGAAGAACGTCGAGAGCAAACTCGCCGAGTTCTCGCAGATGATGGAGAAGTCCTTCGGCCAACTCGCCGGCGCGGCCCTCGAGCGGAGCCAGCAGCAACTGCTCGAACTCTCGCGTCAGCGGCTGGCCGCCGACCGGGCCGAGGCCGCGACCGATATCGAGCGCCGCCGCGAAGCCGTCGACAAGCTCATCGCGCCCATCGCCGAGACCCTCCGCAAGACCGATGAAAAACTCGCGGCCATGGAGCAGGCCCGCACCGGCAGTTACGCGACGCTCAGCGAGCAGGTCCGGGCCATGCAAACCGAGGGCGCCGCGCTCCGTCAGGAAACGGCACGCCTCGTGCGCTCGCTCCGTGAGCCGCAGATCCGGGGCCGCTACGGCGAGGTTCAACTCAAGCGCGTCGCCGAGCTCGCGGGCATGCGCCCGTACTGCGACTTCAAGGAGCAGGACCAGACCATCAACGATTCCGGCCAGGCACTGCGACCGGACATGATCGTGCAGCTCCCGAACGGGCGCGAACTGGTCATCGACGCAAAGGCCAACCTCAAGCCCTATCTCGACGCGATGGAGGCCACCTCACCTCAGGACGTCGAAACGCACCTGCGCCGATACGCCGATGGCATCGTCGAGCAGGCGACCAAGCTCGCGCGGAAGGACTACTACCAGCAGTACAAGGGCTCGCCCGACTTCGTCGTCATGTTCCTGCCCGGTGATCAGTTCCTCGATGCCGCGCTCTCGCGTCGCCCGGACCTGCTCGAGTCCGCCGCGGCACAGAACGTGCTGCTGGCCAGCCCGGCCTCGCTGATCGCGATGCTGCGCGCCGTCGCGGTGGGTTTCCGCGAGCAGCGACTGGCGCAGGAGGCCGACGCGCTGCTGGAACTCGGGCGCACGCTCCACGAGCGCGCCCGCGTGGCCTTCGAGCATGTCTCGAAACTCGGCGACGCACTGGAATCGGCCGTGAAGAAGTACAACGAGTTCTGCTCGTCGTACGAGTCGCGCCTTGAGCCCACGCTCCGCCAGTTCGAGGCCGCGGGCGTTCGCGGCAGCAAGGATCTGCCGGAACTCGCTCCGGTTGTTGTCCGGCCGCGAGCGCTGGCACTCCCCGATGCGCCGGGCGGCCGGACCGAAGCCTGAACCCAATCTTCACACGCTTGCCATTTCTTCACGTGCCGCTCGGCGAACGATCTTCGTCGCGATTCATCCGCACGCGTTGACCTCGGAGCAGATGCCATGTTCACGAACGCCCTGATCCCCATGCTCACCGTGAGCCTGCTCACGCAGCCCGCGCCGGCCGAGCGTGCAACGCCGGAGAAGATTCCTGCTGACGATCGCGTGCGGCTGCTCGCCCACGCCGTGATTCCCGCAGCGACGAACGACAACTCCGGGCTCACGGGCACGATGAGCGACGGCCAACCCCGCGCGCGACTCGGCGGCTTTGGCTCGGGTCTGGCGTACACGGGCGTCGGTGATCGCTTCATCGCCCTGCCCGATCGCGGGCCGCAGGACGGCGCGGTGGACTTTGACTGCCGCTGGCAGGAACTCGACCTGACCCTGACACCCAAGAAGGACCCGAGCACTCGGCCCTACGACCTGACGGTCTCCATCGGCCGCACCGTGCTGCTGCAAAACCAGACTGCGCGCCGGTTTGTTGGCCTGTCCCGCGCGATCGATGATGGCACATCACCGCTCCGGCTGGACCCGGAAGGCATTCGGGTAAGCAAGACGGGTGAATCGGTGTTTGTCAGCGATGAGTACGGCCCCACAATCACGGAATTCACGCGAGATGGCGTCGCGATCCGTTCGATTGCGGTCCCGCCGATCTTCGCGATCGCCAAGCCGAGTGCGGATGCCGAAGCGGAGATCACCGCCAACGCGGCCGGCCGCGTCGCCAATCGTGGTTTCGAGGGGCTGGCCATCTCTCCCGATGGCTCGACACTCACCGCGCTGCTCCAGTCACCGCTCATTCAGGATGGCGGACGCAAGGGGCTCAATTGCCGAGTGCTCCAGATCGATCTGGCTTCCGGCACCTCGCGCCAGCTCGTGTATCCGCTCAGCGATGCATCCCTGGGCACCAACGAGATCCTCGCGATCAGCGCGACAACGTTCCTGGTGATCGAACGCGACGGCAAGGACGGCGCAAAGTCGAAGGCCAAGCGGATCTACCGCGCCGACTTTACCGACGCCACCGATGTGTCGAACATCCCCAGCCTTCCCGCGGACACGCTCCCCGCGGGTGTTGTGCCGGCGAAGAAGACACTGATTCTGGACATGCTCGACCCGGCCTTCGGCCTGCGCTCGGCGGAGTTCCCCGAAAAGATCGAGGCCCTGTGTTTCGGTCCGACCCTGCCGAACGGGAGCGTTGTCTTGTACATCGTCAGCGATAACGACTTCCGGAAGGACCAGGACACCCACTTCTGGGCCTTCGCGATCCCGGCGTCGGCGCTTCGGGGCGATGCGGCCCAGATCGTCGCGCCCCCCACGAAGGTGAACGCCGAGTCAAGGTAAAGCACTTAGCTCTCGGCGCTGGGGCTCTCAGAGCGTCTCAAAAGTGTCCGCATTTTGACAGAAACGGGTTGTTTCTGCAGGCATTTGCTTGGCTCACGCCGAGTTGGTGCTATTTTGGTACACGTCAGTAAGCGAGGTAGAAGGAGTTCACATGCGATGGGCGTTGTTCGCGACGGCTGCGGCCGCGGGTCTTCCCGCAAGCGTTGCCAGTGCGCAGATCAATCAGGGACAGACCGCCCGCACGCAGGTGCAGTGGCAAGGCACGCCGCCGACCGGCTCGCCGCGGGTGACCAGCTCGTTCAGCGCGTCGAGTGTGGCGCAGGCTCTTCCGTCGCCGCAGCATTCGTTCGTGACCGGGGCGGTGTCGAATCAGATGTCGTTCATGAGCGACGTGCTGGCGCGGAGCCAGCCGTATCAGGGACCGGGGACGGGCGATGAGGGGCTCGCGACCATGCGGTCGCGCTCGGCGTTGTCGCTGACGAACGCGAACGTGCAGGCGGCGTCGTTCACGGCCACATCGACGTCGATCTGGGCGGATGTGATCAGCATTTCGGGGCTTTCGGTCTCGACCGTGTCGGTCACGTTCCGCTTCGAACTTACGGGCGAAATGACGCGATCGGACTCGAGCGGCCGGGCGCAGTCCAGGGTGCTGGTCACCGGCGGCGCGTTCAGCGGAACGCCGACGACGCTGCTCAACACATCGCTCACGGGCGATGAACTCGCCCGGACGTACGTGGCCCTTGAGATTCCGTACACGACCACGATCGCGGTCAACGGACCGGGCACCCAGGTGGCGATGTCGCTGGTCAGCACCGCGTCGTTCAACACCGCGGGTGTGCTGGGCAGTTCGGGCTCTGCGAGCAGCAACTTTGCCGATGACCTGCAGATGACGCCGCGGGGCGAGTCGCAGGGCTCGCTCGGCGGGCTTCGGCTGCGGGCGATTGAGGTTCGCGGCCCGGATCAGCAGATCATCCCGTGGCCCGAGTTTGCCATCACCAGCGGCAGCGGACGCAACTACGCCCCGCTCATTCCCACACCCGGGTCGACGGCGCTGCTGGTGCTCGGCGGCGTGATCGCCGCTCGGCGTCGACGCTGAACGGACCTTCGGCGGACGCTGGGCACCAAGTCCCGAAACGGGTACCGGCGTGTCGTGGCCGCGGCGGTCAGACGAACTGCACGCTCAACGCTTCATCGTTCAGCGCGAGGGTCATCCCGCCGCCGGAGGATCGCGATGCGCGGATGTACGCCTGCAGGTTCCGCCCCGGGCAGGCCGTGGCCATGCGTTCCTGATGCGTGCGAACCTCGTTCATCGGCACGCGGTACTGGCGCATCTGAGACGCAACGAACCGGTCCAGAGCCGATCGCATGGCGTTGGTGGGCGACTGATTGTCGTAGTTGCCCATGCACATGATGCCGAGGTTGTTCTCGTTGTTGTCCTTGACGTGCGCACCCTGGTACTGAACGCCGCGACCCTCCCAGATTCGTCCTGCGGGGTCGATGATGTAGTGGTAGCCGATGTCGGCCCACTTGCGACCCTCGACGTGCGAGCGGCGAATCTGCTCGAGGCGGCGGCGCGAGGCGGACTCGTCCGTGGTGGTGAACGAGTCCATGCCGTCATGGTGGATCGTGATCCGACGCACGCCGCGCATAGGGTTGATCTCGCTCGGGCGAGCGACACCGGCGCGGGTCCAGCGCGTGCGGGGCAGGACGATGATCGGACCGCCGGCGCGAGGAAGCGGCTGCGGCGTCTCGGCGCGAGCGGGCGGCGGCGTCGGTGCGGGGCGGGCGTTCCGGTCCGCACGCGCGCCCCACGGCCCGGGGATCGGGTCCTCATCGCCGCCGGTGCGGTCGGCACCACCGGGCGAGGCACAGCCTGCCAGCACAAGGCTGACGGCGCCCAGACCACCGACGACCAGCACGTGGCGTCGGGAAACGCTGCTGAAGTTGTTCTCGCTCACAAGCTTGGTCATCGGCAATCCTTCGCACCGAGCGTGAACGACGGCGCGGGTGTTTGTTCTCGGCCCCGCCGGCGGCCGACTCCGCTTCATCACCACCAAGATCCCGACCTTCGGTCCGGTCAACCCGCGTCCGCGGATGCCACCCAGCGAGTCCAGATCGCGGCCACGAGCAGAGCGTACAGGCGTTGGGCGTGGTCGGCGGCACCGAATTGATGCTCCCGCACCAGTCGCTCGATAAATGTTCGGTGGATGCTCAGCCCCGGAATCGGGCAGGCCTCGCGGCTCGCGTCGAGCGTCGACGCCAGCAGCGATCGGCGGATTCCCATGGCATCGTCGCGAAAGAAGTGGCCAAGAGGCAGGGCGAAGCCCATCTTGGGGCGATCGAGGAGGCTGGCGGGCACGTGGCGTGCCGCGGCGGCGCGGAGAAGGACCTTGAGCCTGCGCATGGGGAACGCGGAGGGCATGAGCGCATCCAGGTGCGCGGATCGCGAAACGTCAAGCAGTGCGGCCGAGAGCAGGGGCGCGCGGACCTCCAACGCGCAGGACATGGACGCGGTATCGACCTTGGTCAGCAAGTCCTGCGGCAGGTAGCGGTAGCGATCGATCGCCAGGGCACCGGCGGTGCCGCGTGTGCTCCATGCATCGGCGAGCGGGTCGGGCTGGGGGTTGAGCCCTGGGGGCAGCATTGAGCGAGGGAAAATCGCGAGCAGGTCGAGCGTCTGGCCACCTCGGGCCGCGTCGATGAGTCGCGAGAGCTTGCCTCGCGTGGACTTTGGCGATGCGCCTCGGGACAGGACCGCGCACGCCAGTGCGCAGAGCGACGATGGGAGCGCGCGGAGGAGATCGCCCGAGTTGCCCGCGAGCAAGTCCGCCGCGGCCTGACGCTGGTAGCCACCGAAGAGATCATCGCCGCCGTCGCCGCTGAGTGCGACGCCGACGTGCTGACGGACTGCACGGGCCAGCCACGTCGAGGGGAGCAGGGATGAGTCGGCCAGCGGGATGCCGAGGGTGGCGACGAGCCCGGCCAGGTCATCGGCGATGGACTGACCGGGCGCGGGGCCGGCTTCTACGGTGGTGTGATTGGTGCCCAGCGCTTGGGCGACGGCACCGGCGACGCCGGATTCGTCGTACGCCGAAACGGGCATGCGGACGGTGAAGGTGCGAAGCCCCGGGGCGAACTTCGCGGCATGCGCGGCGACGAGCGATGAGTCGATTCCGCCGGAAAGAAAGCAGCCCAGCGGAACGTCGCTCTCCATCCGCTCGCGCACGCTCTGGCGGACGAGCGCGTCGATCGTGGCCGCGTCCGGTCGGTTCGTTCGCTCCGTGGGCTCGAGCGCGGCCGAGGGCGGAGCATCGGCGAATGTCGCCAAGGTGCGCGTTCCGGGGGCGATGGTCAGCCGCGAAGCGGGTGGAACGCTCGAGAAACCGTCGGCCGGGAACGCGGGCCCGAAGCCCATGGCAAAGAAAGACGCGAGCGCGCCGGTGTTGATTCGGAGGCTGACCTGCGGCTGAATGAGCCGACGCAAAGGGACAAGGCCGGCGGCCGATGAGCAGAACGCGACAATGCGCTCGGTCGCGGTTGTGAGCTCAAGAACATGCAGCGGCTTCTCGCCCGCTCGATCGCGGGCGAGTGTCAGCGATGCATCGCTTGCGTTCCAGAGTGCCAGTGCGAACATGCCGTCGAGCTTCGGAAGTGCGCTCGTGTCGCCGGCGAGCACGTGCAGCAGTGTCTCGGTATCGCTGTGGTCAGTGCGAAAGCGATGAGCCGAAAGGGCGGCACGGAGCGAGCGGTGGTTGTAGATGCAGCCGTTGAAGACGATGGCAAACGCGGCGTTGCCGGGCGGGATGTTGGCCAGAGCGCCGGCGGAAAGGTGATCCGCGGGGCGGGCGTGCGCGACGGCGGCGCGGGCGAGGGCCGGCGATGCGGGCGAGTCGGCATCGCCGCTCGGCGCGAGCATGGGCTGCGCCCCACCCTGCGGATCGATCACGCTGAGCCGGCGATGAACAAACGCGACCTCGACGAGATGACCGCTGGGCGCGATGGAGCGTGCACGGAATCGGCCCTGGCCGTCGGGGCCGCGATGGACGATCGCGCGATCGAGCGTGTCGAGCCAGTGATCGGGGATGGACCAGGAAGCCGCGGCGTGATCGCTCATCGCATCGCGGGATGCGATGGGCGTGGCGGAAACGCGATAGATGCCCGCGATGCCGCACATGGTGATTCAGTTCCGCGAGGCATTGGTGGTCGCGGCGCTGCGCGTTGGCGGCGCATCGGCCGGAGCGGGCTTGGGGCGGGGCAGGTTGTTCTGCCCGCGAGCGGCCTGCATGGCCTCCCACTGCTCAAACGCCCTGCGCTCTGAACGCAAGAGCCAGATCGTGTGAAGGATTCGCGTGACGATGACGGCAAGGAGGAAGCCCAGGAACGCCGAGATCTCCCGCCCGAGCCCCTCGTGCATCAGCAGCCACTGCGTGTACAGCGCGATGATGTAGAAGAGCGGACTGAGGCACAGACGCTGCAACTGGATGATCGTCGCATCCTTGACGAACGAGATCGGCGGCGGCGCGGCGTCGATAACGCGGTCGGCCTTGTCCACGAGGGTGCGGGTGCGCTTCCATCGCTGCGGCCAGTGATTGGCCAGCCAGTGAAGCCCGACGGCGATGACAAGGTCGATGATCCAGTCGCTGACGAGCGTGATGATGAGAATGGTGATCTTGTGCTCGTGCGTCACGCCGAAGTAGCGCGAGAGATAGAGCGGGATCGCCGTGAGCGTGATGGCCGCGAGGCTGGCGACGCAGATGTTGACGTTGATGTTGACGATCCGTCTGGCATACTGGTTGGCGAGCCAACGGATCATGGGTGGTTCCACGCGGGTTCCGATGCTAGCCGGGCACGAGGGCGAGAAGTCGGTCAATCACCCGCCGATTCGGGGCGTTGGCGGCGAGGGGTGGCCGCGGCCACCGGGAACAGTCGCCCCCGGGCGACCGTGATCGCTCGGGCGTTGGTGTCAAATCCGACGGCGTGACGCCCAAGCCTTTGCGCGGCGACGAGCGTGGTACCGCTGCCCATGACAGGGTCGACAACGGCGCCCCCGGGCGGACAGAAGGCGTCGATGAGCAGTTCGAGCAACGCCAGGGGCTTCTGGGTCGGGTATCCGGTGCGCTCGCGGGCCATGTTGTTCAGCGCCGGGATATCCAGCACATCGGTTGCCTTCTTGGTCGTGCCGGCGAGGCGGCGGCTGGTCGCGGGAACTCTGGGCGCGAGGAAGTACGCGCGGCGAGGATCGAGGCAGTACACGATGATGTCGTCGTGCTTGCGGGCGAAGCAGCGGGGCGAGGAGCCGCCGAGGCCGTAGGTCCAGATCAGGTGGTTGACAAAGCGATCGGGGCCGAGCATGTCGTCAAGGAGCAGGCGGACAAGGTGGCTGGTGCGCCAATCCACATGGATCGCGATGTTCGCAGTCGGACGGAGCGCCGGGAGCGTCGCGGCCAGACGCTCGCGCAGGAAGCGGATGTAGTCGGCGGAGGACTCGAAGCGATCGGCGTATTGCGTATTGGCGTCCCGGCCGGCGCGGGCGGCGTTCGGCGGGGTGCGTCTGGTCTTGCCGGTGTTGAAGGGCGGGTCGGCGTAGAGAAAGTCGATGCTCGCCTGATCGAGCGACGGGGCGAGGTCGAGCCAGTCACCGTGATCGATGCGAACGCTCACGCCTGCGGCTCAGGGAGTGCCGCGAGCATCTCGCACAGACGCGCCAGCGTGGGGCTCTCGGCGTCGCGTACGTACGCGCCGCTGGTGGCGGTGCCCGCGGCGAGGCATTCCTCAAGGGGCAGTCCCGCGGCCTGCGCCAGCGCGAATCCGGCGTTGAAGTGGTCGCCCGCGCCGGTGCTCAGGCGGGGCTTGGCGACCATCGGGCCGTCGAACCACGCCGCGGCGGTCATGCTGTCGCTCGCGCCGGCGCCGCTGCGCGGATGAATGACCACGCAGCTCAGGCCGGTGGCGTTGCGCAGGACTTCCGCCGCGCTGGCGACCTCCTGACCGGTCGGGCTCGACGGGTGCCTGCACGACGCGAACGCGCCGCTGTTCAGGGCGCGGTCGATGCGTACGGCTTCGGCGAGGTTCAGGCCGAGCGTGACGTCGGCGTGCGCCTCGAGATTTCTGAGGGTCGCCATCGCGCTGCGGATGTCCGGATCGGTGCGCTTTGCGGGGTCGGCGAGGTCGATGAAGATGCGTCGGCGGACGATCGGCATGTGACCGGGGATGTGCAGCACCGGGAGTTTCGGGAGTACCTCATCGCAGAGTCCCTGCCAGATGCCCTGCACACCGCCCATCATGGTCCAGTTGACGATGCCGATGAGCCTCTGGCTGGCGAAGAGATCGATGAGCGCGGGCAGGCCGAAGATCGACTTGAGCGAGGCCCATGTGATGCCCTGAAGGTTGCCGGGCTTGCCGAGCATGAGTTTGCCGTCGTCGAACTCCAGCGCATCGGTGAAGGCGGGTGCGCTGACGGGGTACACCTTCGCGCAGCGGCGTGCGAAGGGCTCGTAGATCGGGTGGAGCGTGCGTTCATCGCCCGGCCGACCGACACCGCCGATGTATGTGACCGGGAGGCTGAGGCTGCCGAGGGCTCCGGCCATGAGCGGGCCGTTGCCACCGAATCGCTCTTCGTGAACGACCAGTTCCATGTTCGCGCTCAGGCCCGCCGCGGCGGCGACACGTCGCGCCAGCGCGTCGATGGTGGGGATCGGCACAAAGTCGCTCGGAGCCATGCTTGCGCGGGCATCGACCACGCGGATGATCGCGTCGATGAAGCCGTCGAACCCGACCAGCGCGTTGATCGTCGTGAGGCGTCCGGCGACGGACATGCTGGAAAGGCGCTCGGCGGCGGTGGAGGCGATTTCGCTTCGGCGTCTGCTCATTGGCCAAGCGTTCGCCGACAGGCGGCGGATATCCACCCCCGGGCCAACATCGGCCTCTCAGAACGCGGCGGGTCAGACCTTCCAATACCAGCCCTTGCGGGCCAGCAACCAGAGCACCAGGAGCCAAATCACGCAGTTGGCCAGCGCATAGATCAGCGACGCGTTGATCGGGACGCCGCCGGAAAGCGGCATCGCGAGGTTCTCGAAGAGCCAGACCTGGAGCGAGGCGACGCGATTGGGCGCGTTGTCGGTCGGCTGCTCAAAGCGGATCGCACCCAGGACACGAGCGACCAACCCCGAGCCGACAAAGAGCAGGATCGCGTTGAGGCCGCAGATCTCCAGCGGGCGAGCGATCGGCCACACCCGGCGAAGGTCGCACACCAGCAGGCAGAGGGTCAGCGCGACGATGGCGCACCCGGCGGTGAAAACAACGTAACTGGGCGTCCACAGCGGCTTGTTCATGGGGATGAACGCGTGCAGGACCAGACCGCAGAGCATCGCCAGGACGCCGACGAGAGCGAGAACCATCGCCGACTCGCCGTTGAGCGGGCGCTGGGTGCGGATGAACATGCCGGTCCAGTACCCGGCCAGAACCGTCACGACGGCGGGAAAGGTCGAGAGCAGGCCCTCGGGATCGGTCGGGTTACCGGAATAGAGGTGCCGCTGGCCGAAGACCAGCAGATCGATGAAGCGTTGCCAGTTGTCGGCGTTGCCAAGACCGGGGCGAAGAGCATCGGCCACGACGACGGCCCCGGCGGGGGTTGGCGGGACAACGGGTATCGGCACGAGCACGAGCAGCGCCCAGTAGACGATAAGCACGAGGGCCGAAATGATCACCTGCCCGCGCACGCGCAAGAAGAGGACCGCTGCGCACGCGAGCACGTAGCAAAGGGCGATGCGTTGGAGCACGCCGGGGAGGCGGATGGTGGCAAAGCCCGATGTGTCGCCGCGGAGCAGCGTGTTGAGTATCGGTGTCGCGACAGCGAGCAGAAGGCCAAGGGCGATGAGCATTCCGGCGCGGCGGAAAATCCGAGGCCAGAGGCCGCGTCGGTCGGCGGGGGATCTGGGCGTGATCGCGCGGGCGAGGGAAAAGGCCATCGCCGCGCCGACGGCGAAGAGGAAGAACGGGAAGATCAGGTCCGTGGGCGTGCAGCCGTGCCAGTCGGCGTGGCGGAGCGGCGGATAGACGTGCGACCAAGTGCCCGGGGTGTTGACCAGGACCATTGCGAGCATGGTGCCGCCGCGGAGAGCATCGAGCGCGAGCAGGCGGGGGACGGCGGGGCTGGGTGGTGGGTTGGTCATGGGGTGACGGGCGTTGAGGCGAAAGTGACGCGCGGCGTGGATGAGCCGGGTTCGTTCGCCGAGCAGTATCGCGGATGTCGAAGCGGAATGCCACGACGCACGGCCGCACGCGATCTCCCTGGAGAACGGGGATTTTGATCAAGTCGATCCGGTTTGCCGTTCCGGACATCGCGTCGCGGAATCGCGGCGGTACCCTCCTGTCATGAGCCACACGCACACTCCGAACGACCATGCCGCACACGCCGCCCACGCCGGCGGCCACGACAAGAAGCACCCGCACACCTTCGGCGATGCGCATCATGCGATCGAACTGCTGAAGTTCGCCGACGGGATGGTGCACGCGATGATGAAGAACTGGCCCGCGGATAAGCAGTGCGCGATTCCGTTTCCGCATGATCAGAGCCTGATGTGGACGGTCGGCCACCTGGCGACCAGCGCGGACTGGTTCCACTGGCTCATGACCGGCGAGCCGGGCGTGTGTCCGAAGGATTGGGAAGCGCTCTTCGGGATGGGCAGCAAGCCGGCCCACGACCCGAAGATGTACCCGAAGTTTGAGGACGTGATGCGGGCCTATCAGGCCAGCATTACGCGCATGAACGAGGCGCTGGCCCATCTGACCGACGATCAGCTTCACCAGCCGGTGATGGGCGAGTCGCACGGAATCGCCAAGACGCGGCTGGACGCGGCGCATCGCACTGCGTGGCACATCGGCTGGCACACCGGACAGCTTTCAACGACGCGTCGCGGCCTCGGCCTGCCGTCGGCGTTCGCGTCCTGAGGCTTGCGGATCTGCGCGGACTTCCGAGTCCTTGACGCGGCCGCCCAAAGCGGCCGGACCCGCTTCAGCGCGGCGCGGTCGCCCGCGCGAGGCGGTCGGCGATCGCACGCCACACGGCGGTTTCGCCCGGCATTTCGCTCTGCGTCGGCGGACGCTCGATGATGATCACATCGGCACTGGCCCGGTCGGCTTGGCGCATCGCGGAATAGATCGCTTGCGCATACTCCATCGCCCTTGCCGGGAGCCGAACCAGTTCATGCGGCGGGGGAACGTGCGTGACGATGCGATGGGTGAGAATCACCGCCCGGCCGGTGCCGGCATCGATCAGATCCTCGAGCGCGTCGCATCCCTCGACCTCGTCGACCATCACCGTCCGCGTTCGCGGCGCGTAATGGCTGGCCATCGTGCCCGGGCTGAGCATCGGTCGGTCGCTCGGGGCGGCCTCGTTGGCTTCTTCCGCAGCGCCCTGCGCGATCGCGGCGGTGCCCGGCCTCGTCGGTTCGGCGTGCCGCGGATCGCCGCCGATGGGCGGCTGTGCGGGCGCGACGTCGTCGACGGGCTCGCCGAGGACGCGGGCGATCTCATCGGCGCCGATGATGCCCGGTCGGAGAATGCGGGCCCGCATTCCGGGAATCACGGGGACGAGCAGCACGGTGCTCTCGATGCCGACGCCGCATTCGCCGCCGTCGATGGCCAGCACATCGCGCGGGCTGAACGTCTCGCGGACGTGGTCGACGCTGGTGGGCGAGACGTGACCGGAGCGGTTGGCGCTCGGCCCGACCAGCGGCCCGCCGAAGAGCATGAGAAGCGCGGTGGCGATCGGATGGTTCGGCGCGCGAACGGCGACGGTCTTGCTGCCCGGACCGCCGGTGACTTCATCGGGCACCGCAGGATCCTTGGGCAGAACCATCGTCAGCGGCCCGGGCCAGAACGCGCGGGCAAGGGCGTCGGCCTTGGGTGTCCAACGGCTGACGACGCGCTGGGCCATGTCGGGCCCGCTGACGTGCACGATCAACGGGTTGTTGCTCGGCCGGCCCTTGAGGGCGAAGACCCGGCGCACGGCATCGGCGCTGAGCGCATCGGCACCGAGGCCGTAAACCGTCTCGGTCGGAAACGCGACGATTCCGCCCTCGCGCAGGCGTCGGGCCGCGGCATGAAGCGCGGCGATGTCGCCGCGGTCCTGGCCTCCGCCAGCCTGCGGCGAGTGGCCCGGACGATGTTCGGGATCGGACTGGTCGTCGGCGTTCACGCGACATTGTTGCCGGGCTGCCGAGAGGCCGGGCGGTGAATCCGGGCGGAATCGCCGGGCGAAGTGGGTAAATGCTCGACCGGGCGGGCGTGTCGGGCCGACACTCCTACCATGGACATAACGGCACGGAACGCCGCGACCGGGTCCGGGGCGACGGGGAAGCCCGCAGCACCGCCCGCACCCGGGCACACCGGGACGACGCACGAAATCTTGGAGAACGCGATGCGCACGCAGAGCACGGTCAGCGAATCAAAGCCCACCACGAACTTCTCGAACGGCGTCACGAGCGCGAGCAGCAACGCCAAGCACGGTCGGCCCGCCCGCCGCGGCGTGGCGGGCTCGGCCCGCGTGTTGGCGATGGCGAGCATGTGTGCCGCGGCGTGCTGGTCGATGCCGACGGTGATCGTCGGCGCGACGCTGGCGGCGACGGTCTTCAGCCGCAGCGCGCTGGCCCAGGCACGCCCCGTCGATCCGTATGTCGCGGTCGTTACGACGGCGACGACGCTGCGCGCGGGCGATGCGACGCTGTACTACCCCGTTGCCAACGTGCCGGTGAACACGATGCTGCGTGTCGACGGCGAGAGCGGCAACTGGCTGCGTGTCAGTTACCCGGCGGGAGGCCGGGCGCTGGTCCGTCCCGATGAGTGCAGCCCGAGCGCGGACAACACGACCGTGCGACTGACCAAGCCCAGCACGCTGCGAGCGCTGAACGTTGAGATCGGTGAGCGTGGCAGTTTCTTCCCGTTGTTGCAGGCACCGCTGGCCTCCGGTACGGAGTTCAAGGTGCTCGACACCCTCAAGGATGATGGGGGCCGAATTTCGGCGTACATCGTCGCGGTGCCGAGCGAGGCCCGGGGCTTTATCGCCGCGGGGAACACCCGTCGAGCCTCGCCGGAGGAGTCGGCCCAGTTCCTCGGGACCGCCAGCACGGCATCGGGCGCGAACGCGACCCCCGCCACAACTCCTTCGGCCCCCACCGCGGCCCCCACCGCGGCCCCCACCGCGGCCCCCGCCGCCACAACGGCCCCCACCGCTCCCGCGGCCACGACGCCTCCGGCAGAACCCGCGAGCACGCCGACCACCCCGTCGCCGGCGGCACCCGCGGGCTCGGCACCGGTCGAGATCGTTGTGCCCCCGACGGGCGATCGAACCGGCACTGGCACCGCCGCACCTTCGGCACCGGCGTTCGTCCCCGCAACACCCGGCGCGGCGGGCGAAGCGCCCGCTGCCCCTGTGGCCACGACACCGCCCACACCACCCGCGCCGCCGGCACCTCCCAAGCCCAACCCGGTGGATGTTCTCGTCCAGCAGTACGAGCGCGTGCGTCAGCAGCCGCTGATGGAAGCCGAGTTGGACTCGGCCATCACGGAGTTCCGGAACTACATCGGCACGCTCGGCGGCAATCCGGGTGATGAGAACCTTCGCCGTCGGCTGGGTAAGTTCGTTGAGGCGATGGAGCTTCGCGTGCAGGTGCGCGAAGCGATGCGCAGCCGTCAGGAAACCAGCCGCACGCTCGACACCCAGCAGCAACGCATCGGCCAGCAGCTCACGGAACTGAGCAACTCGCGCGTGTACGCGTACATCGGGCGGCTGATCCCGTCGGTTGTGTACGACGGCCAGCGCCTGCCGCTGATGTATCGCATCCAGAGCCCGGAGCCCGGCACGGGCCGCACGATCGGCTATCTGGTGCCGGATCCGAAGCTGGACCTGCAGTCGAAGCTCGGTGCGATCGTCGGCATTCAGGGCGAGAGCCGATTCGAGGACTCGATGAACGCGATGATCGTCGTGCCGACGCGGGTGGATGTCGTGAACCTTCAGCCCGTGCGGAGTTCGACTCCGAGCGGGCCGGTGAACCCGGGGACGCTTGAAGGTTCGCCCGTTACGCCGGTGCCGACGCCGACCGAGCGATAATCGGGGCCGGTGCAAGGCAGATGTTGATCTGAGGCAAAATCGAAGACGGGCGGCGCACCTTGGTGCGCCGCCCGTCGATCATTTCCGGGCTCAATGCCCTGATGTGTCGCGACTACTTGGCGCAGCAGCCGCAACCGGCGTCGCAGCAGGTGCAGTCGTCACAGCAGCAGCTCGAGCCCGAGCAGCAGCCGCAGCAGCCGCCGCAGCAGCAGCACGACGAGGCGCAGCAGGCGCACGAGCAGGAGCAACCGGCGCCGCAGCCATTGGCCGCCACGGCGGTCGTGGAAGAGCCGACGCCGGAGAACGAGAGCATGGCGGCGGACATGAGGGCGATGAGCTTCATGGTCAACATGTGATGGATCCTTGAGATCTGGCCCGGGGTGTATCGCGATGCGATCCGCCCGGGAGGGTTTGGATGACTGTCAATCGAAAGACACGCTTGATGGACTTGCACGCCGAGCGTGCCGAGAGAACGTGGCACGGTCGACGCGAGCAACAGCCCCGCCGGGGGCATCATGCATGCTCCGGCGGTGGCAGAACGCACTTTCGAATCAGATCACCCAAACAGAAAGCGCCGCCCGATCGGGAGGAGCAGGCGGGGGCAACGCCCGCGCCAGGTTTGGCAAGTTCGGGACCGTCGGCGGCGCGACCTCCATCACCACACCCGTCGGCAGGTCCGAGGGGTTCGGCACGAGATCCGCCATCGAAGGCGTGTGCACCGGCAATGCCGGTATCTTCGACTCATCAACGGGCAGCAGGCCGCAGGTCTCGCAGGACGAACAGTCGTCCCATGGAGAGCAGCAACCTTGATCGATCTGATCGTGGGCTGGCCCGGTGTCCGAGAGTGCCGAACAGCATGGGTCCGCGACGACGCTCGACTCGATTGGGCAGCAGTCGTCGGCGTCGGCACAGTTCCGGCCTTCGGCCTCGGACACGCACGGTCCCGCGGCCACCATCGCGGACGAAACGCGGGCCATGCAGCGGCACCACTCGCCAGCCGCCAGCGGCTGGACGATCATGAGCAGCGACATGAGCACGCGAAGAATCATGGTGCGTTCAGAAAAGGTACTCAGCGGCTTGATCGCCAAAGTCGATGCCGCCGCGAGACACTTCAAGTGTATCGTCATTCAGAGCTGGTACCAACGCTTCTCCGTGGTCGCGACAGCGGTTCCACCGCCGGGGAACCTGTGCGAACAGCGGCCAGGCCGCAGAGCCGTTGGGCCGGGGACGATTCTCGGACGGACGCGTGGCGGACCGATGGATCACAGCCACATTCGCGGCGGAAGAATCCGCCGCGAGGTTCAACTGATGGGCCTTTGAGGGGCGAACGCCGCGGGTGCGGGGCGTCGGAGAAAACTGGGGATCTAGGATTTGAACCTAGACTAACTGAGTCAGAGTCAGTCGTGCTACCGTTACACCAATCCCCAAGGCACCGGAACTGTATCGGCTTCCCGCGTCGAGTCCACTCCGAGGCGGGGGGTGACTTTTTGGTCCCGATCACGGGCTGGGCGTCGGCGTTGGGGCGGAATCGGGCGAGGTCGCGGGGCTAGGTTCGGGCTTTTGGTCCGACTGCGGGGCGGGCGGCGGCTCGGGCTCGGCGTACTTGTCCATCGATTCGACGAGCGACTTCTTTCGCTTTTCCATGTCCGCGGAAGCGCTGGGCTTTGTGGCCGACCGCTCGCAAGCCGGAATCGCGACCAGCGTACAGATCAGGGCGGCGAGGCCCGCGTGCGCCGTGATCCGTCGGTCCCGCCGCGAGGTCGGCACGCGGCTGGAGGGTCGTTGTTCTTGGGAGTCCATGATCGAGGGTACACGCCCGAGGTGTCGGCGGTAACCTGCTGGGATGAACCAGGAACCTCGTTCACCAGGATCGTCTCACGAGCGTTTGCCTCGATCACGAATGATCGGCATCGCGGGTTTCTGCGCCGCGATGCTCGGAGTCTCCGCGATGGCGACCGCTGGCGGCGAGCCGCGTCTGCGGGCGCTTCTCGATGAGCACGTCGACTTTCTCATGCTCGACCAGCCGACGACCGCCAGCACGCGTGGCGATCTGCGATTCAACGATCAGCTTCGCGACGAGAGCCCCGCGGCGTACATCGCACGCCGGGCGATCTGGGCCGACAGGCTGGCTCGGCTGGAGGCCCTGAGCACCGGCGACGCGGCCAAGTCGTGGAGCGAGGATGAGCTGGTATCAGCTGAGATCCTGATTCTGGAGCTGCGCGACAACATCGCCGCGGCGCGGTTCTTTCAGGAGCAGATGCCGATGGACGACCGCAGCGGCCCTGCGGTGTGGCTGCCGCAGTTGGGCGAGCGCGTGCCGATGAGCACGCGGAAGCATCGGGAGGATTATGTGGCGCGGCTGGAGGCGATCCCGACTCTACTCGGCCAGCAGATGCAGCAGATGCGCGCGGGGCTTGAGGCGGGGCGTGTGCCGCCGCGTGTAACGGTGACGCGGATCGCCCAGCAGGCGCGGGCGCAATCCCGAGCGGAGATTGCCGCGGACCCGACGGCCTCGGCGTTCTTCATGCCTCTGGCGGCTCTGGAAGCGACGGATCCGCTGCGCGAGCGTGCGAAGAAGGCCATCGCCGGCGGGATCGTCCCGGCGTTCGCGGAACTAGCGGACTTCCTCGAGAAGTCGTACGTACCGGCGGCTCGCGCGACGATCGCGGCCGGGGCGTCGGTCGATGGGCCGGCGCTCTACGACCACATGCTCCGCGAGCACACTACCACCGCCATGACGGCGCAGCAGGTGCACGACCTCGGCCTCGGCGAGGTCGCGCGGATCCGCGCTGAAATGCTGCGCGTGATCGCACGAACGGACTTTGCTCAGCGCGACACCCTCGCGGGCGACGAGCTGTTCGCGGCGTTCATCGCTCACCTGCGGAGCGAGCCGCGGTTCTACTTTACCAGCGAGCGTGAACTGCTCGATGCGTATCGCGTCATCGCGAAGCGCGCGGACCCGGAACTGGCCAAGCTCTTTGGCACCCTTCCTCGAAACCCGTACGGCATCCGCGCGATCCCGCGGTTTGCAAGCGAGTCATCCCCGACCGCGTACTACTACCGCGGCTCGCTCAAGGCCGGAGTTCCCGGGTACTTCATGGCCAACACCTTCGCGCTCGATCAGCGGCCGAAGTACGAAATGGTCGCGCTGACACTGCACGAGGCGATGCCCGGGCACCATCTGCAGTTGGCTCTGGCGGATGAACTCGAGGGCCAGCATCCCTACCGGCAACTGGTCGGCTTCACGGCGTTCATCGAGGGCTGGGCTCTCTACGCCGAGCGGCTCGGGCTGGAGATGGAAGCGCCGATCCGTCGATCGGCAGAGCTGACCGGCGGCACGGGCATGTACATCGATCCGTACGACGACTTCGGGCGGCTCACCTACGAAATGTGGCGTGCGACGCGGCTGGTGGTGGACACCGGCATTCATGCGCTGGGCTGGAGCCGCGAACGCGCGATCGAGTACATGCTCGCGAACACGGCGCTGTCGCAGTTGAACGTGGAGCGTGAGGTTGACCGCTACATCGCCTGGCCCGGGCAGGCCTGCGCGTACAAGGTCGGCGAGCTGAAAATCCGGGAACTGAGAACGCGGGCGGAGGAGAAGCTCGGAGAGCGCTTCGACCTGCGAGCGTTTCACGATGTTGTGCTCAGCGGCGGATCGCTGCCGGTGGACGTGCTGGAGCGCAGGATCGATCGGTGGATCAGCCGACGCTGACGGAGGCCGCGACGGCCATTACGGGCGACGGATGGGCGTGGCCTTGCCGTAGGGCGAGCGTGATGGCGCGGGCGTGCTCGGGGTCGATGGCGTCTGCGCCGGGCTTTGCGTCGTGCTCGGTGCGGCGACGGGCGCGACGGGCTGGACCGCCGGGGCTGAGGGGGGAAGCGTCGCCGCGGTGAAGGCGCTGGTTATCGGAGCAAAGTAGCTGGTTGTCGCGGGCATGGCCGCGGCACCGATCATCGGACCCGCCGGCAACATGGCGGGCTCGGCCCGTCGCTGGCGCAGGTTATCGATCCTCTGGTCAAGCTTGCCCAGGATTGACTTGACCTGCTCGAATGTACGCTGTGAAGTCCCCATGGCCGATTGCTCCAGTGCTGTCCGGAGGTACATCGGCGGCTGAGTGCGGAGTCTTGTTCAGACGATTCGCGGAATGTGAGCGGATGCTGCATGTCGTGCGGGTTGTAGCGGCTGGGCGGGTCAGTCCGGTCGCCGAGGGCCGCGCGCAAGACGAGCAAGCCGGCGCGGATCGCTCCTCGTCGCGTCGTTGGTCGCGATAACCCGGGGCAAACCAAAAAAGCCGCCGCGGATGCACTGGGCATCCGCGGCGGCGAAAAGGCACTTTTCGCTCATCCGCAGACGGATGAGGTCATGTCGTGAGCCGATCGCGATCAGGCGCGACGACGACGGCCGGCGACCAGAGCGCCGAGGCCGACCAGGGCGGCGGCGCCCGGGGTGGGGATCACGAAGCGGTTGAAGGCGGTGTAGTCGACCTCGCCCGAGGCGGGCGTCACGCCGCCGAACTCGCCGTTGCCGAAGCCGGGGTTGCCGTTGGCCTGCAGACCGGGGCTGGCGGGCAGGGACTCGTTGGAGCTGTAGCCGCTGTCGGAGACATAGGCGGCGTAGAAGTCAACCTGGCTCGGGTTGCCCAGGAGGGCGAGCGGGATCGAGATGTTCTGCGTGCCGTTGAAGATCTCGAACTGAAGGTGACCGTCGGTGCTGCCAGCGTTGAGCTGGAACAGAACCGAGCCGAAGCCGGCGATGACCAGACCGAAGTCGGCCGCACCCATGCCCGCAGGGCCGTTGTCATTGATGTCGCGGGTCAGGTTGGAGATGGCGCGGCGACCACCGTCGGCGTTGTCGTTCATGTCGGCGTCCGTGAAGCCGCCGGAACGCGTGTCGAGGAAGATCGCGACGAGGTCATTCAACGACCCGCCAGCGGCGAAGGAGATGACCAGATTGCTGCCGACGACATCCATAGAGATGCTGCCGCTACCCAGGGTGCCGCCGAAGCCGGAACCGGCGCCGTTGGCGAACACGGCGGGCGAAGCGCCCTCGTTGAGCGTCAGAGCGGGGGCAGCCAGAGCGCTGCTGGCCAGACCAGCGACAGCCAAAACAGACAGAATCTTCTTCATCTCTCTCTCCTCACGGAACAACTTGCCGGCTCCGTCCCGACGCGACGATGCGTCGGGGCTCAAGCCATGGGCGTATGGGCAGGGACGAAACGCGTTAGCGCAGCGACCCTGTCTCTGGCTCTAACATACCACCACATTCCGCCTCGTCAACACCTGTCGACAGGACATGAGCAATTTGCTGGATCAAGGCATCGTCCGTCGATGCCTCGAGGCACTCGGCACCACTCGAACATGTGTGCCATTGTGGAACAATTGCCGGGCGAAACCACCCGTGGAGGCATCACTTTGACCCTGGTGGGGCGGCCACCGCCGGCAGGCCGGGAATGGCATCTGCCCCTGTAGGCAGCTGCATACTGGACGCCGCGAAGTCGTCCCCGACAGGCTCCGCCTTGCCGCCGAGGTGCTGGGCGAGGAACGCCTCCGCCAGGGCATAGAAGGCCAGCCGGTTTTCCGGGCGGACGAAGCCGTGGCCCTCATCAGGGAAGAGGGCGTAGGTCACCGGGATGTTCTTGCGCTGCATCGCCTCGATGATCTGATCACTCTCGCTCTGCTTGACACGCGGGTCATTCGCGCCTTGGGCCACGAGCAGCGGCCGCTGGATCTGATCGACTTTGAACAGCGGGCTGCGGGACTCCAGGAACGCCCGGCCCTCCGGGGTGCTGTTGTCCCCCACTCGCGCGCGGAGGGTGTTGAGCGCGCTGGCCCAATACGGCGGAATCGTGTTCAGGAGCGTGACGAGGTTCGACGGGCCAACGACCGCGACATGGGCCGCGAAGACCTCCGGCGTGAACGTCGCACCAACCAGGGCCGCATAGCCGCCGTACGAACCGCCGTAGATCGCCACCTTGTCCTTGAGGGCGATGTTGTTGTCCACGGCCCACTTGACGGCGTCGAGCAGATCGTCGTGCATCTTGGCGGCCCACTCGCGGTTGCCGGCGTTGAGGAACGCCTTGCCGAAGCCTGTTGAGCCGCGGAAGTTCACGCTGAGGACCGCGTACCCGCGGTTTGCGAGCCACTGATGCTCGCTGTTGAAGCCCCACGCGTCGCGAGCCCACGGACCGCCGTGAACATTCAGAACCATGGGGACCGGTGCGGCGGGTCGGGCATCGCCATCGGGATCCGACCCTGGCGGGAGCGTGAGATACGCCGTCATTTCCAGCCCGTCGCGCGACTTGATGATCAGCGGGTGCATCCGCTGCAGCGGCGAGTTTGCCAGAGCGCGGTTGGCGTTGAACAGGAACGTGGCCCGGCCCGCGGCACGATCGAACAGAAAGAACCGCGTTGGTCCATCATCGATGAGGAACGCGACGGTCCAGACTTTGTCATCGAGGCTGCGGGACGTGATCGAGATGTCGCCATCGCTGACGGCACGCAGGGTATCGAGAGCGGGCTGGATCGCGGGGTCGAGAACCTGCCACTGTGTGCGGAGGTGATTGAACGCAACGGCCTGCAGTCTGCCCGTCGCTGGGTCGAAGAGCGATGCGCCGGCATCGGCCTTGGGGTTCTGCGCCAGCACACGCGAGAAGCCCGTGTCGAGGCTCACCTCGACCATGCTCGATGTGTCGCGGTCGCGGCTGTCGGTCATGTACAAGCGCTGGCCGGACCGGTCGAACGCGACCGCGGCCGTGGTCGAAGCGTCGTTGAGCGAGACATCGATCCATGGATTCCAGTCCGAATAACCCTGCGGGCCTCGGTCGCCCTGCGGGCGGAGGATCGTGCGGCCGGCGTCGTCGCGGGGCCTGCCGGCCAGGCGGATGTTGAAGTCGTCATCGGTGACAAAGTCGCTGAAGTTCGGGTTCTGCTGCACGAGCGTGCGCTCGGCGGTCAGGAGGTCGATACGGAAGATGTCGTGAAAGCGCGGGTCGCGGCTGTTGAGCGCGATGAGCGCCTGCGTCGGGAACTTCGGGCTCAGGTGCTGGATGCGGGCGGTCGGGCGCAGGGCCTTGCCGCTGGGCAGCATGATCGGCTTGCCGTCTGGGCCTGCGATGGAGTCGATAGGCGTGAGGTTGCGGGAGGTTCCGGTCGCAAGATCGACGGCGAAGATGCGGAAGTTCTCATCTCCGGCATCGTCCTGTGGGTAGAGGATGTGCTTGCTGGTGAAGGCCCACTGGAAGGAGCGCAGGCCGCGGACGGGCTCTCGCGTGAGCGGGCGGGCCTGATCCGGGCGGCTGACGGGCGCGACGAAGATGTTCATCACGCCGTCGAGCGGAGCGAGGAAGGCGATCTGCGTGCCGTCGGGGCTCACGCGCGGTGAAGCGTGATCGGGGTTGCCGAAGAGCACGCTGCGGCTGATGAGCCCGGCGGGGGTCGTGGTGCGCGTCGATCGCTGCGAACCGTCGCCGCTTGCCGCGCAGCCGAGGGCCAATGAAGTGACGGCGATGCCGACGCCGACAAGCAGAGTGCTCAGGTTCATTCTTGGAGCTCCGGGTGTTTGAGGACAGAGACGTATCACCAGGCAAGCGGGTGCGTGAATGCGTGCACAAGATCGCCCACGACCGCGCTGAGGCGGAGCGCCGGGTCGGTGAGCACGCCCGAGTCGTTCAGGCTGCCGATCGGTGTGACCGGCACGCCGGCCTGAGCGCCCATCGCCAGCACACGCTGCACACGATCGGCCTCGACCTCCAGCACATAGCACGAAGGAGACTCGCTGAAAGCCGCGACGATGGCCTCGGCGTGGACCATCGACAAACGCAGGTCCGCGCCGATGGGCCCTGCCGGGGGCGTGTTCAGGCCCAGGCCCGCGTGCGCGAACGCACCGATGAGCATCTCGCTGACGGCGCAGAGCAGCCCGCCATCGGACACATCGTGTGCGCTGCGGACGTGGCCATCGGCGATGAGCGACGCGACAAAGCGAGCCGCGGCGGGCCCGGCGTGCAGATTCGTGCCCGGGACAAGGTTCGAGGCGCTGTGCGGGAATGCGGGCGATGGCAGGCCGAAGAGTTGCTGATAGCGCGAGCCGCCCATGGTGCTCTGAATGTGGCCGATGAGCAGAAGCGCGTTACCCGGTGACTTGGCGTCGCTGGTGACGCAGCGGGTGATGTCCGGGACGATGGCGATGCCCGAGATGAGCAGCGTGGGCGGAATCTCGATGACGCGCTCGAGGCCGGTGGCGGGATCGGTGAACTTGAGTTGGTTGTTGAGCGAGTCCTTGCCGCTGACGAACGGTGTGCGATAGGCCTTTGCGGCGTCGTAGCAGCCGATGCACGCGCGAAGAAGCGAGCCGAGGTTCTCGCCCTTGGCGCAACTGGGCCAGCAGAAGTTGTCGAGGATCGCGATGCGCGAAGGATCGGCACCGACGCAGACGAGGTTCCGCACGCACTCATCGACCGCGGCCAGCGCCATGAGGTACGGATCGCCGCCGAGTTGCGGGTCGCCGACGGGTGTTTGCAGGCCGTTGGCGATAGCCAGGCCGCGGCCGGAGCCGGGGACGGGCTCGATCACGCTCGCGTCGGCGGGGCCGCGGGAACGCGGGCCGACAAGGGGCTTGACGATGGTCGCGCCCTGCACTTCGTGGTCGTACTGACGGATGATGAACTGCTTGCTGGCGATGTCCGGGTGCGAGAGCAGCGATCGCAACGCATCCTTGATGTGCGGCTGGGCCGCGCCGGTGAAAGCGCGCGGAACCTGCTGTGTCCACGTTGCCTCGCGCGTGGGCATCGGGATGCCGTCGTGCAGCAGAGCCATGCTCAGCCGGCCGACCTCGCGACCGTGGAAGTTCAGGATCAGATCCGCCTCAGGCGTGCCGAAGTGGCCTAGGTCGGCGATCTCCACACCCTCCTGCTGGCAGATCGCGCGCAACTTGGCGACATTCTCCGGCGGAACAGCCAGGACCATGCGCTCCTGCGCCTCGCTGATCCAGATCTCGGTGTACGAGAGCCCGGGGTACTTCAGCGGCGCACGCTCAAGATGGACTTCGGCCCCGAGCTTGGAGCCCATCTCGCCGACGGCCGATGAGAAGCCGCCGGCACCGCAGTCGGTCATGGCGGTGTAGAGGCAGCCGTCGGCGTGATCGCGGGCGCGGAGGATGGCGTCGAAAACCTGCTTCTCGGTGATGGCGTTGCCGATCTGCACGGCGTGCGCGAACTCGTCGCTGGCGGTCTGCTCGAGCTCGGCGCTCGAAAAGGTCGCGCCGTGGATGCCGTCTCGACCGGTGCGGCCGCCGACGGCGATGATGCGGTCGCCCGGGCGTGCCGCACCCTTGACCTTGTCGCGCGGAATCACGCCGATGCAGCCGCAGAAGACCAGCGGGTTGCCGACGTAGCGGTCGTCGAACGCGACCGCGCCGTTGACCGTCGGGATGCCCATCCGATTGCCGTAATCGCGCACGCCCGCGACGACCTGCGTCAGCACGCGGCGAGGGTGGAGCGTGCCCGGGGGCAGAGGCTGCCTGGAGTCATCCGCGCCGGTCGCGTTCGCGTCGGCATCGCTGCGGAAGTGATCGGGGAACGCGACGCAGAAGATATCCGTGTTGGCGATCGGCTTGGCGCCAAGGCCGGTGCCGATGACGTCGCGAATGCAGCCGCCCGCGCCGGTTGCGGCACCGCCGTAGGGCTCGATGGCGGAGGGGTGGTTGTGCGTCTCGACCTTCACGCAAACGCCGACGTTCTCGTCGAACGCGATGACGCCGGAGTTGTCCTTGAAGACGCTCAGGGTCCAGTCGACACCATCGGCGATGAGTTCGAACGTCGCCGCGGCGACGGTGCTCTTGAGCATGTTGGCGATGGTGATCGACCCGTCGGCATGCACCATCGTGCCGGGGCGACTCGACCAGTCGATCTGGCGGCGCGAGGATCCGCTGGCGGGCAGGAGCGTGTCGCGGTAGGTGACGGTGCTTTTGAGCGTCTTGTGGACGCAGTGCTCGCTCCAGGTCTGGGCGAGCGTTTCAAGTTCGATGTCCCGCGGCTCGCGGCCGATCGAGCGGTAGTGGGCCTGCACCGATCGCATCTCATCGAGGGAAAGAAACAGGTGCGCCTCGCGCGAGAGACGCACGAGCTGATCGTCGCTCAGAGCGATGATCGGGATCGAGCGGACTTCATGCTCGTGCGATGTGCCGCGGGGGAAACTCGCGGGTGTGTAGGGCGTGTCGGTGACGCGATGGATCACCGGGTTGGCCAGCAGGGACTGGGCCAGCCTGCGGGCCTGATGGGCGTCGAGCCCGGCGATGTCGTAGCGCCAGCCGCTGGCGACCTCGGCATCGACCCCGGTCAGTTCGCGGATGGCCAGGGCGACGGACTGCGCGACGGGGTCCATCACGCCGGGAAGCGGATGAACCTCGACGACCCGCTCGCCGGGCTGGGTCGGCTGCGAGCCGACACTCGCACGCTCGGTGATGGGGTCGGCGAGCAGTTCGCGTGCGATGGTGTCCAACTGGGTCGCCGAGAGCGGCGCGGAGACGAGGTACACGTGCGTGGCGCGGACGCTGGCGGGGGCGAGCCCGATGGCCGCGGCATCGCGAGCGACACTCTGGCCGATGGGGTCTCGCTGGCCCGGTGCGGGCGTGACCTCGAAGCGGTGAACCGGGGCGGCGTTCGCGACGCCGGGGGCGGCGGAGGCGGCGGGGCTGGGCATAAGGCAGTTTAGACCGCGTGCGCGGATACCCGGCGGGCACGCTCAGCCCAGTAAACCAGAACTCAGGAGGACGAAGAAGAGCGCCATGTAGATGATCATGACCACCGCGAGAAATCCGATCGCGTCCTGAGACTCCATGTCCATAAGCGACATCAGCAGCACGTACGTGACCAGCACCCACGCGACAAGCGAGAGCAAGCCCGGAACCCCCATCAGGTCGAGACCCGCGACAAGACCCATGCCGAAGTTCTGAATTCCGAGCAGCCGGAGCGCGGTAAGGTGCCAAGGCGCATCGAAGCCGAGCCACAGAATCCCGCAGATGAAGTACGCGAGAAGTCCGAGCGCGACCGCGACGATGCGGCCAATTATCTCGGCCACCACGTCGCCCGCGCCGTGTTCCATGGCGTACACCGGCACCCACACCGCAAGCCCAACGAACAGCAACGCGGCCGGAATCACGTAGCTCTTGACGTACACCTCCCGGCGCGCCCGCTCGCTGTACAACCGGCGCATCGCGGCGGGGGTGATGAGTTCGCCGCACTCAGGGCAGCGTTCGGACTTGACGCCCTTGAGGTCGTACGAGCATCGCGGGCACTTGGCGGGGACCGCGAATCGCATTCGCGACGGACGCGACAATCGCTCGGGCTCCGCCGGCGTCGCGGGGATGAACCGCTCCGCACCGTGGCCGCAGGCGACGCACAGCACCGCCCCTTCGGACATCTTCGCCTTGCACTTCGGGCATTCCGACGGTGCATCGCCCGCGAGCGGGATCGCGCCGGCGTCATCAAGCATGATCGGGCCAAGGTCCGAGGGGTCGATCGGCGCGGCGGGCACCCGTGCCTCGCGTGCGGCGCAGGCCTTGCACATGTACCGCCCGCTCGCGTCCTTGAGGCGCGGGCGATCGGAGCAGTCTTCGCCGCAGCGGATGCAGATTTTCGCCCCCGGCTGATTCATGGGCGAAAGCGTACCGCGGCCCGCGCGATTACGCAACAATGATCTGAGACTTCACGGTTCGTTGCGTTCAGCGTCGGCGTCGAGTCGCAACGACTCCCGCAAAGCCCAGCAACGTCGCGGCGGCAGGCGTGGGGATCAGACGGACCTGGGCGATGTTGAACTGATACGTCACGTTCGTGTTGGCCAGCGAGGCGGGCAAGGGCAGAATGCCGAACTGGAGCCGGCCAACGTTCGACAGGACCGTATTGAAGAACGCGGGCGTCGGCGCTCCCTCGTTGACCCAGTTCGCGGGACTGTACACCAGCGGAATCGTGATGGTGGTCCATACGCCCGACGGCACGGCGGGCAGTGGCGACGCGATTGTGCCGGTCGTGCCGCCGGGATTTGTCAGCGAGCGGGCGATTCGCAGGAAGATCGGCAGGTCCACGCCCGTGTTCTGGAACACGCTGAACGACACGGCCGTCGCGCCGCCGGCGATCCAGTTGCCGAAGAACTGCCCGTTGCTCGACGGCCCACCGGAGAACGTGTCTTCAGCACGGAGCAGCGTGATCTGAGAGCCCGCGGGGTTGTCGACGAAGTTCATCGACGTGCCGATGAACGGCGCGTTCTCCGGGCCGGCGTTGGCCTGCCAGTTCGGCGACAGCAGGCCATCGGCACGACGCCAGTTCGCGGGACCGGTCGCAAACGTCTCAATGCTCGGAACAATCGCGGCACCGGCGGACGCACAAAACACACCGATCGCGAGGACCGGAACGCACGAACGAACCATGAGCATGGGGATCTCCTTCTTCCCGTGGATTTCGAGGCGGAAAGGCGGAGAAGTCTACCACGCTCTTCGCGTGAGGCAAGAAACCGTGCGATTTCGCGAGAATCTAGACAACTTGGGTGCGTCGGCCCTTACGCCGAGAGCTTGGCGGCCTCGTCGGCGGAAAGGCGGCGGGCCTTGGTGATGGCGATGGTCTCCGTCGGAACATCCTGAGCACCGGTACGGACGGAGCGAATGGCATCGACAACGTCCATCCCTGCGACGACCTTGCCGAAGACCGCATACGCCGCGCCGTCGTTGGGCTGATCGAGGAAGCCGTTGTCGACGACGTTGATGAAGAACTGGCAGGTGGCGCTGTCAGCGATGCGGGTTCGGGCCATGCTGACGGTGCCGCGGGTGTTCTTCAGGCCGTTCTTCCACTCGTTCTTGATCGGCGCGCGTGTGGACTTCTGGCGCATGTCGGCGGTGAAGCCGCCACCCTGGATCATGAAGTGGGCGATGACGCGGTGGAAGATCGTGCCGTCGTAGTGGCCATCGTCGACGTACTGCAGAAAGTTCGCGACGGAAATCGGGGCCTTGTCCTGATCCAGCGCGAGGACGATGTCGCCCTTGGTCGTCTGCATGAGCACGTGCATGATGCGGGTTCCTTCGTTGGTGACGGATGCCGACTGAACGCTCGGCGGTGAATCGGGCCGGATGATAGATGGGTCGCCGCGTGAGCAGAAATGAAAATCGGGCGGCCCGAGTGGGGCCGCCCGCGAACGTGTTCAGGATTTGTGGCGTGGCCGCTGAGGGACCGGCATCACTGACCGGCGGGCTTGCCCGGAGCGGCGGGAGCGGTCGGGGCGGCGGGAGCGGTCGGGGCGGCGGGAGCGGTCGGGGCGGCGGGAGCGGTCGGTGCGGCGGGAGCGGTCGGTGCCGCCGGCGTCGCCGGGGCTGCGGGCGCGGCGGGGGCCGCGGGGGTCGCAAACTTTGCGGCCTCCTCCGGCGTGAGGATCTTCACGCTGTTGATGGTGATGGGCGTTGCGGGGACATTCGCGTGCGGGCCGCTGCGGGTGGTGGGCACTGCGACGATCTTGTCGGCGATGTCCATCCCGCTGACGACCTTGCCGAAGACCGCATACGCCGCGCCGTCGTTGGGCTGATCGAGGAAGCCGTTGTCGACGACGTTGATGAAGAACTGGCAGGTGGCGCTGTCGGCGACCGCGGTGCGGGCCATTGCGATCGTGCCGCGGCTGTTCTTCAGGCCGTTGCGCCACTCGTTCTTGATCGGCGCACGGGTGGGCTTCTGCGTCATGTCGCTGCTAAAGCCGCCGCCCTGAATCATGAAGCCGGGGATCACGCGGTGGAAGACCGTGCCGTCGTAGTGCCCGCTCTTGGCGTACTCGACGAAGTTGTCGACGCTGAGCGGAGCCTTCTCGCGGTTGAGTTCCAGCACGATGTCACCCATGCTCGTGGACATGGTCGCGTAGATCATCTTGTCGGTCGCCGGGGCCTTGGGGGCCTCGGCCGGGGTGTTCGGTGCAGCGGCGGGGGTGGCGGCGGGCGTGGCGGCGGGCGTTGCGGCGGGCGTTGCGGCGGGGGCGACCGCGGGCTTGTCGGCCTGGGCGAACGCGAGGCCGCTGACACTCATCACGCCGAACAGCGCGATCATGGCGGAGGTGGCGACGGTCGAACGGGCTGTCTTCTTCGTCATGCTTGGGCTCCTGGGTTTGGATACTCGGACGGGAACACTCGCTACCCAAGGGTACGTCCGGCCCGTGGGCACGGTGTTTTCGCCAAACTGCGTGCACAAGATGCACACCGACACCCCGGGGCGGCCCCCCACTACCCTTCGGTCACAGCCTTCCAATGACGCGTGGAGCCCGAACCCTTCCCTGTCGCCCGCTCCCCTCGCGGCTCCCGGAGAACTGCTCATGAACCCGGTGTACCTGTTCTTTGCGATGCTCTCCGGTGCATGTCTGCCGCTCCAAGCCGGGATGAACGCCAAAGTGCGCGAGGGTCTGGGCCACGGCGTGCTGGCAACGGTGGTGAACTTCATCGTCGGGCTTCTGGCCCTCCTGGCGCTGACCGCGGTGCTCATCAGCGCCGGACAGGCCGCGATGCCGACGGCGGAGAAAGCCCGCGGCATGCCGTGGTGGGCGTGGCTCGGGGGCCTGCTCGGGGCGTGGATGGTCGCGACGGCGGCGATCCTGGCGCCCAAGATGGGCGTGACGCTTCTTTTTGCCTCGATCGTGCTGGGGCAGTTGATCGTCTCGATGGCGGCGGATCACTGGGGCTGGGTCGGGCTGAACGTCAAGGAGATCTCGGTACCGCGCATCCTCGGCGTCGTGCTCGTCGCGCTCGGCGTAGGACTTGTGGCGTACGGCACCAAGTGACGCGGCCGGGTCGGGCATCGACTTCGCTCGCCTTTGCTCGCCCTTGCTCGCATGCGTCCGCCACCGAGCGTGTCCATCGCGGTAGGCCGTTCATCCCGCGGCACACGCCGCCGACTCAACAGGAGACGCAGAATGAAGACGCGCACACTCGTTCGGACAGGACTGATGAGCATGGCGATCGTCGGAGCGTTCGCCGTCGGTCTTCACGCCGCCCCGTCGCGCGAGAAGCCCCCGGCCAAGCCCGCAACACCGGCCGACGCACCCGCCAAGCCCCGCCTCGGTGGCAAGGCGGCGGACCTGTACGAGCGTGGCGTGACGCTAGCCAAAGCCGGCAAGTTCGCCGACGCCTTGAGCGTCTTCGAGGAGGCGGACAAGGTCCAGCCCGATGACGCGGACATCACGAACATGCGAGCCTTCACGATGCGCAAGACTGGCAAAGTCCGCGAGAGTCTCGACGTGTACGCCAAGGCCTTGAAGCTCCGCGACAAGTTCCCCGAGGCTCGCGAGTACCTCGGCGAGGCGTACCTGCACCTCGCCCACGAGCAACTCAAGACTCTGCGCGACTACGGCCAGGAAGGCGAGCAGGACTTTTTCCGTCTGCAGCAACGCTTCAAGGATTATGCCGGCGCCGCCGAGGGCAAGGACCTGCCCCAGCGGGCATGGTGATCGCAAGACTCGAGTCAGCGGAAACGCCCACGCGTGCTTAGTGCCTGAACCGGCGTGTGCCGGTGATCAGGCATGTCACGCCGCGCTCGTTGCAGAGCGCGAAGGTGTCGGCGTCACGCTTGCTGCCGCCGGGGTGAACGATCGCGCGCACACCCGCATCGACGAGCACCTTCGGGCCGTCGTCGAAAGGAAAGAACGCGTCGCTGAAGGCCACCGCGGCACCCGCATCGAGCAATCCGCGCGAGAACTGGCGGGCCTTCTCCACGCACAGACGGCAACTGGTCACACGGTCAACCTGCCCCACGCCCACACCGATCAGGCGGAAGCTGTCCTCATCTCGAGCCCCGAGCACAACGGCGTTGCTCGCCACGGCTCGGCCCATGATCTCCAGCAATTCGAGATCGGCGATCGATGCGAGTGACTCGCCGAGCGACGGTCCCGCGGCGTGTGTCCACTTCTCGCCCGCTGGCGGGAGCAGGTCCCGATCCTGCACCAGCACGCCGCCGGGAATGCTGCGGAACATCAGTCGCTCGGGCACGCGACCGCGCAGCGGTCCGACCTCCAGCAGCCGAACGTTCGCGCTGCGGGCCTTGAGCACCTCCAGCGCCTCGGGCGTGATGGACGGCGCGAGGACGACCTCGAGGAACGTGTCCTTGCCCGCGAGGCGCATCGCGGTGGCTTCGTTGAGTTCGTGTGAGCACGCGATGATTCCGCCGAAGGCCGCCACCGGATCACCGGCGATGGCGCGATCGACCGCTCGGGAGAGCGTGCCCGCGATGGCTGCGCCGCATGGGTTGGCGTGCTTGATGACCGCCGCGGCGGGACGCTCAAACTTCGTGCGCTCGCTCAGGGCCCAGGCCAGCTCGAGCGCCGCGGACGCGTCGGCGATGTTGTTGTACGAGAGTTCCTTGCCGTGGAGCTGGCGAGCGCCAACGACGCTGGGTGTAACCGAACCCTGTCGCGCATACACCGCGGCACGCTGGTGCGGGTTCTCGCCGTAGCGAAGGGACTGCGCGATGGGCATCGCGACCTCGAAGCGCAGCGGCAAGGGGTCGACGTCGGGAGCGGCGGGGCGCGGCGTCCCACCCGCCGCGGCCGTGTCGGCGAGTTCACGCAGCAGATACGCGCTGATCGCCGCGTCGTACCTGGCCGTGTGCGAGAAGGCCTCGGCGCAGAGCCGCTGCCTCGTCGCCAGGCTCGTGCAGCCGTCGCGGGCTCGCAGTTCGGTGATGATCCCTGCGTACTGCTCGGGAGACGTGAGAACCGCGACGTCCTGGTGGTTCTTGGCCGCGGATCGCACCATGGCCGGACCGCCGATGTCGATGTTCTCGATCGCATCGTGTCGGGTGCAGCCGGGGCGGGCGATGGTCTGGGCGAACGGGTAGAGATTCACGCACAACAGATCGATCGGCGCGATGGCGTGCTGGTTCATTGCGCGAACATGCTCGGGATTGTCGCGCATGCCCAGAAGCCCGCCGTGGATCAGCGGATGAAGGGTCTTGACGCGGCCGTCCATCATCTCCGGAAAGCCGGTGACTCGCTCAACGGGCGTGACGGGCAAGCCTGCATCGGCCAGCGCACGAGCCGTGCCGCCGGTGGAAATGAGCTCGACACCGAGGCGGTGCAGCTCCTTCGCCAGGTCGATGAGGCCGGACTTATCCGAGACTGACAGCAGAGCGCGACGCGGACGGACGAGGTCGGGCATGGGGTGTTCTCGATGAATGTCGGCGATCGTCCCGTTTCCGCCGGATCACCGCGGCGAGTACTTGCGGATCTGCCCGGCGTCGTCGCTGATGTACAGAGAGCCGTCGACGAACGAATCGGTACGCACCTTCAGCGCCGAGCCGAGTTCGCGACGGTCGATGACCGCGCCATCCGCGTCAACGCTGGTGATCGTCGACCCGTTCCAGACGATCAGCGTCCCGGCGCGAATGCCGATGACCGTGCCGTCAACTCCCTGAGCCGCCCAGATGCGATTGCCCGTGGCGGCGTCCAGTGCAGCAAGACCCACGCCAGGGACCGAGACGTACACCCGACCATCGTGGTATGCCAGCCCGTCGCGCAGCTCGCGGTCGGTGCGAACCCGCCAACGCAGCCCGTCTCGCACGCCGATGGCGTACACGGACTGGTCCCGGCTGGCGATGAACAGCGTGTCTCCCGCGCTGGCCATCGGTCCCTCAGAGCCCGCGAAGATCGAGGCGGTGCGGAGGCTTGTGCCGGTGGCGGTCTCGATGATCGCGACATTGCCGGAGTCGCTGAGCACACCGATGACGTTCGGTCCCATCGCGATGGGAGCCGTCGTGATGCCCCCGGTGACGCGGCTTTCCCAGAGCTTCAGACCCGTGCCCAGCGCCTGCCCGACAATGTGACCGTCGAAAGTGGCATAGACGATCCGGCCGTCCTGCAGCAAGGGTGGCGTCGCGGGCAGACGGCTCATCTGCTGACGAATGGGCCTACCCGTGGTCTGCCCGAAGACATCCAGGCCGGTGTCGATGTTGAGCAGCGACGCGGAGCTTCCCGTAACGCTGACCAGCCCGCCGCTGGCGAGGAAGTGGTTCATGAACTTCGTGCTCGATGAGGCGAGCGAGCGCGCCCAGCGGACCTCGCCGCTGGAAGCCGAGATCAGCGCCAGGCCGCCGCGGTTGTCATCGGCGACAAGCAGGTCGTTTCCGACGCTCACGAGGTTCACCAAACGGGCGCCGGAGGGGTTCGGCGCAAAGCCGATCCATCGCAGCGAATAGCCCATCGCGACGATCGGATCGCCGGAATTCTGCACATCGGCCTTCGGGGCGGGTGTCGCGGACTGGGCCGGCGTGGTGACGGCCTGGTCCTTCGCGGGTGCACCAGCCCCGGCTTCGGCGCGTTCCGCCGAGGCGCACGCGGGAAGCACGGCCAACCCCGCGCTCAGAAGCAGCAGCAGCGAAGCGGTGACTTGGCGGGAAAGACGCGGGGCGGGGAAGGCGGTGTGCACGCGGATCTCCGGAACAGGGAAGCCTGACGGGGCGGGTTCGCCCCGGCATAAGCGACCAGTATTGTGGATGTCAAGGGTAGCGGTCAAGCGACACCGATGTGAAGACGCCTTCCGCGTGGTCTGTGCACCCCGAGTGCCCCGCGGCGACCGGCTCGCCGTCGCCCTGCTGTACTTATGACCGGATCATGCCGCTTGTCCCGTACCGGTGCCCATCCTCGCCGCTAACCTCAGGCCATGATGAACAACGGCCCGCTCGTCCTGGTCATCCGAGATGGCTGGGGCATGAACCCCCACCCCCAGCACGACGCGTTCAACGCGGTCAAACTCGCGAGCCAGCGCGGGCTCACGCCCGTCGCCGATCGCCTGATGCGTGAGTACCCCTGGACTCTCATCAAGACCAGCGGCGAAGATGTCGGCATTCCCGACGGCACGATGGGCAACAGCGAGGTCGGGCACCAGAACATCGGTGCCGGGCGCGTTGTCGATCAGGAAAGCGTCGCGATCACCAAGGCCTGCCGCCCTCCTCGCGGCCTGCACGAGAATGCGGTCGTGGCCAAGGCGATCACCCGGACGATCGGCCGGACACGCGCCGACGGAACGCCCAGCGTCGTTCACCTGCTCTGCATCTGCTCCGACGCGGGCGTGCACGGGCAACTCGAGCACCTCTTCGCGATGGTCCGCGCCTGCAAGGTCCTAGGACAGTCCCACGTTGCGGTCCATCTCATCACCGACGGACGGGACACTGGTCCGTACACCGGCGGCGGCCCCGACGGCGCGGGCGGCGGGTTCGTTGAGCGGGTGGAGCGAGAGTTGGTCGCCATCGGCGTTGGACGCGTGCAGAGCGTCATGGGCCGGTACTTCGCCATGGATCGCGACAACAGGTGGGAGCGGGTGCAACTGGCCTATGAGTGCCTCGTTGGCGGCAACGCGACGCCCGAGTTCGATACCGCGGCCGAGGCGATGCGCCATGCGTACGCCAACCCGCCCGCACCCACAATGGCCGGAGACGAGTTCGTCACCCCGTGCCGAATCGGCACCATGGAGCAGTGGCAGCCCATGCTCGTTCGCGATGGTGACAGCGTGGTGTTCGTGAACTATCGCGGGGACCGCCCGCGAGAACTTTCCGCCGCGTTCGCGTTCCCCGATGATCTCTGGGCCAAGGTCAAGCCCAGCCCGGACTCGGGGCGTCACGGCTTTGATCGCGGACGGAAGCTGGACCTGCACTACGTCATCATGACCGAGTACTGGGATGCGCTTCTGCCACACGTAGCGGGCGTGATTTTTCCCAAGCCGCCGAAGATGCGCAAGATCCTCGGCGAGCACATCTCCGCCCTTGGGCTCACACAGTTCCGCTGCGCCGAAACCGAGAAGTACCCACACGTGACGTTCTTCTTCAACGACTATCGCGAGGAGCCCTACCCCGGCGAGCAGCGGCAGAACCCTCAGAGCCCGAAGGTCGCGACGTACGACCTCAAGCCGGAGATGAGCGCCGACCATGTTCGCGATGCCGTGCTCGCTCGGCTCGCCGCGCCGGATTGTCAGGATGTCATCGTCGTGAACTTTGCCAACGGCGATATGGTGGGCCACACGGGCTCGCTCGAAGCCGCGATCAAGGCCTGTGCCGCGGTCGACGCGTGCGTGGGCCAGGTCGTCAAGGCAACACTCGAGCGGGGCGGACAACTCATCGTCACCGCCGATCATGGCAACGCCGAGCAGATGTTCGACCCGGAAACCAACGCGCCCCACACGGCGCACACGACCTACGACGTCCCGATGATTCTCGTCAGCGAGCGTCTGCGAAACGCTTGGCTGCGTGGCGATCAGGATGCATCCGGCTGGTTCTCGCCGGCGGTTCGCGCCCAGCGCGGGCGCCTCGGCGATATCGCGCCGACCCTGCTGCACATGGGCAACCTGCCTGTTCCGCCCGAGATGGAAGGGACCAGCCTGATCGTCGGCTGAAGCCTCAGTCGTTCATCGGCCCATCGGCGCGCCCATCGCCATCAACCCCGCTGCTGCTCGGTAGACCACCCGACACATCGCTGGCGGACTGGCCGTCCGCCCGTCCGTCGGCCCCCGATCGCTGCGCGGCTTCCAGCGCCGCGAGCCTGCGCGTGAGCGCATCCACGCGGCGACCCAGATCGAGCACCAGCGTGTGCATCTGCTCGATCGTGTGCTCGCTGAAGCCAAGCCCCTCCTCGACACGCTGAAGCCGACGATGGATCGGGTGCTCTCCCGGTGAATCCGCCGCGAATGTGGATGAGTCCTCGTTGCTCACGGCAGGACTGTAGCGAATCCGCTATCCTCATGCCCATGATCAAGATCACGCCGCCCGTTGTTGCATCCGTCGGTCTTCTGATGGCGATCGCCGCGACCGCTCGCGCGAGCACCGAGCTTCGTCTCGACCAGTCCGCCGGCGTCGCCAGCGCCGCGGCACAGCAGCCCGGCACCCCGGCCCCCGCCGGCGGCAACGCGGCGCCCGCGACCGACACGCAACTCTCAACACCAACGCTCCGCTTTGGCGACCCCGGCCGATGGTGGCTCAGCGTCGGCGCGGGAATCTCGAGCGATTTCGACGACGCGATCGATGTGCCCGTGACTGTCTCGGCGTTCACCTTCGTCGCGCCGCGGCTGGAAGCAGGCCTCGAACTCGGCGGCTGGTACTTCGACCAGCCCGGCGACAGCACCGGCGGCGTCTCGCTCTCGGGCGTGTTCCGCTATCACTTCCTGCAGGCCGATGATCGCGACTGGACGCTCTTTGCCGAAGCCCGCATCGGCATCCTCGCAGGATTCGATAACGTTCCGTCCAACGGCACGGAGTTCAACTTCCTCCCCGGGATCGGCGCCGGCTTCACGCGTCGGCTCTTTGAAGACAGCGACGCCCGCCTGCTCATGGGCGTGCGGTGGCACCACATCTCCAACGCCAATACCCGCGGCAGCGACCGCAATCCCGGCCGCGATGCCGCGATGCTCTACGGCGCGATCGTGTTCCCGCTCGATTGACAACTCGTCGGAGTTGCGGGCCCGGAGCCCGGCCGCATCTCAGCCTGCCTTGGCCAGCGGCGGCGTGCTGCCGCCGGGCGTTGCCGGGTTGCCGACGACGACCTGATTCCGACCCGACCGCTTGGCGGTGTACAGCGCCCGATCGCTGCCCTCGATGAACGCTTCGGCCGTCAATCCCGGTCCCGGTCCGGCCAGGCCGCTCAGGCCCATCGACACGGTGATCGGCCGCTCGGGGTGCCGGGCCCACTTGACCGCGGCGACCGCCGCACGGATCCGATCGCAGACGGCGCGGGCATCGTCCGGCGCGGTGTTGGGCATGATCAGCGCGAACTCTTCTCCACCGTATCGGCAGGCGATGTCGGTGCTGCGGATACTCCCAAAAACGATTTTGGCGAACTCCTGAAGCACCTCGTCGCCCGCTGGGTGGCCGTAGGTATCGTTGATCGACTTGAAGTGATCCAGATCCATCAGCGCGAGCGACAGCGGGTGGCCGTAACGCGCATTTTCCGAGAGTTCCTGCCGCAGGCGACGATCGAACTGCGGCCTGTTGCCAAGGCCCGTCAGCCCGTCGACCTCCGCCCGTTCGGCGAGCATCTTCATGAGCCTCTGCATCCGCAGCGACGATCGCAACCGCGCCCGCAGTTCGGCGAAGTCGAACGGCTTGGTGACGTAGTCGATCGCGCCAAGATCGAAGGCCGTGACCTTGTCCTGACTTTCGCTGATGCCCGAGAGCACGATGACGGCGATACTCGTCGTGTCGCTGGCGGCCTTGAGCTCGCGCAGCACGCTAAAGCCGTCCATCTCCGGCATGTCTAGGTCGAGCAGGATCGTCCACGGCTGCTTCTCTCGCGCGATCGCGATTCCCTCTACACCCGAGAACGCCGTGACAAGTTCGATCGCTTCGTAGCGCAGCCTCGTCCGCACAAGGCGGTGGACATCCGCCGAGTCGTCGATGAGGAGGACCACAGGCTTTGAGTTACTGTCAACCAAAAGTGTTCCCGGCTTCACCACCGCACCGACCTGCACCACCAACTCAACACGCTGTTCCGCTCACACCCGCCGCCGAGCCGCTCATGCCCTCACGCGACGACACAACGCGATGAGCTCTCCGAACTGCGAGCGCAGCCGCGCGATGTCGCTCTCTAGCCCTGCGCCCGACAAGGCCACGAGCGAATGCTCAAGCTTCCCCGCGGCATCGCTGATCTGCGAAAAGCCGTACCCGCCCGCGGCACCCTTGAGCTGATGCGCAAGCCGCTGGACGGCGTCCAACTGCTGCTGGTCCCACGACTTGGTCAATTGTTCGACCCGACCCGGCATTTCCATCACGAACTCGGCGACGATCTCCGCCATGTCCGGATCGGTCGAAAGACTGCTTGTGAGAGCTTCGCCGGCGATAACCGGCTCCTGCGGCAGGGGATTCGCGGACATGTGGACGTTACCTCCGCTCTGCTCATCGGCAGTTTGGCCCCTCGCGTTGACCCCTCCATAGGTGTAGACCGCCAATCTCCGGGAATTTCACCCTTCACGACCGCTCGAGCCACGCCATCGCGGACCTGAACCGTCCGAGAACCTCGTTGCCTTCGCGCCCCCCTCCCGGGTCCGCCGCTGATGCGGCGCCGCTCGTGACTGGTCAGCCCGGGAGTGGATACAAAGCGAAGGTCACGCCCCAAAAGTGACAAGGCTCCGGGGTCGAGACCTCGGAGCCTTGCCGGAATCGGGCTGGGCGGATTCGAACCGCCGACCTTTTGACCCCCAGTCAAACGCGCTAACCAAGCTGCGCTACAGCCCGGGACAGGGAGCAAGGATAGCCGCGCGTCGGGCCACGGGCCACCCGAGGAAGCTCGATTGATGCCGTGAAGGAATGATGTGAAGTGTCGGCCCCCGGGGCAGGAGCATCGGCGGGCCGGGTATCCTCCACGCGCTATGGGACGACTGCTCATCGTTGGCGGCCGGGTGCTGGATCCCTCCTCGGGGCTCGATGTCGAGGCGGACATTGCGATCGAGAACGGAGTGATCGCCGAGATCGCCCCCGGTCTCTCGCGCGCGGGGCTGCGCCCGGAGCAGGTTCTCGATGCCGGAGGCTGCCTGGTCACGCCGGGCCTTATCGACCCGCACGTGCATCTCCGCGAGCCGGGCAACGAGCGTGCTGAGACCATCGCCTCCGGGACGGCCGCGGCGGTTGCCGGCGGGTTCACCAGCGTCTGCTGCATGCCCAACACCACCCCGGCGCTCGACAACGACTCCATGGTCTACTTCGTTCAGGCGCGCACCGAGGCCACGGGCGTCTGCCGCGTCTTCCCGGTCTGCGCCGCCAGCAAGGGTCGCCACGGCCACGAACTGGCCGAGATTCCGCTCATGGCCCGCGCCGGAGCGTGCGGCTTCAGCGACGACGGCGACTGCATCGCCAGTGCCGGGCTCATGGCCCGCGTGCTCAGCGCGTGCAAAGCCGTTGACCGTCCGTTCATGCAGCACTGCCAGGAACCCACGATGACGCGCAACGCCGCGATGCACGCCGGCGTCGTCAGCACTCGTCTGGATCTCGGAGGCTGGCCGCGGGTCGCCGAAGAACTCATCATCGAGCGCGATGTCCGCCTCAACCGTGCCATCGGGTGCGCGTATCACGTTCAGCACATGAGCAGTGCCGGATCGGTCGAGATCGTCGCCGCGGCACAGAAACTCGGCCTGCCCGTGACCTGCGAAGCCACGCCGCACCACCTGCTGCTGATGTGCGACCTGATCGAATCCTCCGGCTACGACACACGCTTCAAGGTCAATCCGCCGATCCGCGAGCAGAGCGATATCGACGCGCTCAAGGACGCCATCGCCCGCGGCATTTGCACCGTCCTCGGAACCGATCACGCGCCGCACACGCCGGAGTCCAAGGACGTGCCATTCGATCAGGCGACATTCGGCATGGTCGGGCTTGAGACCGCGCTGGCCCTCTACGCCGAAGCGCTGATCGAAGGAAACGTCATCGACTGGCCACGCCTCATCGCCATGATGACGATCGAACCCGCTCGCCTGTGCCGGCTTGATCGGCTCGGGCTCGGCAGCATCACGCTGGCCGGCCCGGCGGACATCACCGTCATCGATCCCAGCGAGCGTTGGACCATCTCCGCGGCCACCTTCGCGGGCAGCAGCAGAAACTCACCCTTCGTCGGGCGGCAGGTCCGCGGACGCGCCGTCGCGACGGTCGTCGCGGGCAAAGTCCGGATGAGCCGCCGCTGACTCGCCCACGGCCGCGATGCGAGAATCCCTCCCGGAGCCGACGCTTGCCCGACCTGGTCCGCATCACCGATGTTTCGCCCCGCGACGGCCTTCAGAATGAGCCCGGCGTCATCGCCACCAGCGACAAGGTCCGCCTGATCGAACTCCTGTGCGCCGCGAACGTCGACGAAATCGAAGTCACGAGTTTCGTGAGTCCCAAGTGGGTTCCGCAACTCGGCGACGCACCGGACGTCATCGCGGGGGCCGCGGCCTTCAAGCCCGCGAGTAGCCGCGCGGGCACATCAGCCATCGCCTTTTCCGCGCTCGTTCCCAACGAGAAGGGCATGGACGGTGTCACGCTCGCAAACTCCGGACGTCACCCGCGTGTGATCGACAAGGTCAGCGTGTTCACGGCGGCGAGCGAGACCTTCGCCCGTCGCAACACCAATGCCAGCATCGCCGAGTCCATCGAGCGCTTCGCGCCGGTCATACGTCGCTCGCACGAGCAGGGCCTGCGCGTTCGCGGGTACGTCTCGACAATCATCGCGTGCCCGTTCGAAGGCCCCATCGCACCCGATGCCGTGCTGAACGTCGTCGATCGTCTGCTCGACGCGGGCGTTGATGAGATCGATCTGGGCGACACCATCGGTGCGGCCACGCCGGAGACCATCGGCGTTCTGCTGCGTCGCACGATCGCCGCGGGCCGCGTCTCGCTCTCGCCCGAAGCGTTCACGCTGCACCTGCACGACACGCGGGGGCTGGCCGGGGCGTGCGCCGCCGAGGCGCTGCGACTGGGCGTGCGATCGTTTGATTCGGCGATCGCGGGTCTTGGCGGCTGCCCGTACGCCAGCACACCCACATCCCGTGCACCGGGCAACATCGACACCTCGCTCCTGATCAGCGTCATCGAGCGAGCCGGCCTTCGCACACGCGTGAACGCCGAGGCGCTCCGCGACGCGGCCGCGTTCGCAACGCGCGTGGTGGGTGAGGCCCGCGCCTCCGCCACGCCGAGGAATCACGCATGATTCGCAGCGAAACTCGAGATCACGTCCGCTCCATCAGCCTCTGCCGCGGCGAGAAACGCAACGCGCTCCAGCCGGCAATGCTCGACTCGCTGCTCCACGAACTCCGCGTCGCCGCGAGCGACCCGGCCGCACGCGTTGTGCTGCTGCTCGGCGAGGGCGAGGTCTTCTGCTCGGGCTTTGACATGAAGCTCGTTCACAATGACGCCGCGGCGTTGCCGGCTTTGCTTGCCTCGCTCTCGGCCTGTGTGCGCGTCATGCGTCGTGCCCCGCAACCCGTGGTCATCGCGGCCCACGGCGGCGCCATCGCCGGCGGCTGCGCCCTGCTCAGCGGCGGAGACATGGTCGTCACGGACGAACACGCCAAACTGGGATACCCCGTTCTTCGTCTTGGCATCAGCCCCGCGGTCAACGCCGCCGGGCTCATCGCCCATGTCGGCGCCGGAATCGCCCGCGAACGGATGCTCGATACCAGCGCGATCACCGGGCGCGATGCGCTCCGCGTTGGCCTGGCCCACCGCTGTGTCGCCACGCCCGCGGACGTTCTGCCCGAAGCCCTGCGCATCGCGGCCGAACTCGCCGCCAAACCCCCGCACGCACTGGCCGCGACAAAGGCCCTCCTCGCGTCGATCGACCGGGTCGACGCCGACGAACCCTTCGACCACGGGTTGGCCGTGTCGATGTCGCTGGTCGGTTCCGACCAGCAGCGCGAGCGCGTCGCGGCTCTGTGGGCCACACCGACACCGACCAAGCCCGCGCCCTAGTCCGGCCCAATCACGAAACGTCTTCTCTCTCCACACGCACGATTCTCGCCCACGCACCGGAGCCCTATGTCCCTGGCCACACTCACCATCGACGCCCGCGTCGCACGCCTGACGATCAACCGCCCGGAGCAGCGCAACGCGCTCTCGCTCGACCTGCTCAACGCGCTGCACGCGCGCGTGGATGAACTCCGAACGCGCGACGTCTCGCTCTGCGTGATCACCGGCGAGGGCAAAGCGTTCTGCGCTGGCATGGACCTCAAGGCCGTCCTTGGCAACCCCGCCGGCTCGCTCGAACTGCTCACCCTGCTTGCAGAACTCACCTACAAGATCCGCACGCTCGAGTGCATCACCCTCGGCGTTGTCAACGGCGCGGCCATCGGCGGCGGCTGCGGCATCGTCACTGTCTGCGATCTGGCCATCACTTTCGCCCACAACACAATGGGCTTTCCCGAGGTCGATCTCGGCGTCTGCCCCGCCGTCGTCGCGCCGTGGCTGGTCCGCAAGATCGGCCCCGGCCGCGCGCGCAGCGTCCTGCTCGCCGGCGGCCTCATGGACGGAACACAGGCTCGCGACATCGGCATCGTCTCGTCCCTGGTCGAACACCATGCCGACCTTCACGAAGCCAGCGAACGCATGATCGCACACCTGAGTGCTTCGGCGCCCAACGCCATCCGCGCCACCAAGAGCCTGCTGAACACCCTCGATGGCTCGCTCGACCGCGAACTGCTGCTCCGAGCCGCCAAACTCTCCGCCGATGTGCTCAATACGCCGACAACCCAGGCCATGCTTCGCGCCAAACTCGGCGCATGATGGAGCGGCTTGCGCCGCAGTTTCGTCCCCCCCACCCGCTCACACGCTCGGCGATATCCTGCGAGCATGACCACCGCTGAACCCCTTCCCGTCTCCATCGGCCCCGATCGCATCGCCATCATGACCATCGGCCCGAATCAAGGCCCGATGACGGTGCTCGATGAATCGCTCATTCTCCGCCTCGAAGCCGCTCTGAAGGCCCTGCCGCCGAGCCTCGCGGGGTTCATTCTCGCCTCGGGATCATCGCGTGTGTTCATCGCCGGCGCGGACCTCAAGGCCATCGAGGCGATGGGCCACGATGAACTCGACCGCTACCTGTCGCTGGGCCAGCGCGTCTTCGGCCTGATCGCCAAGCTCAACTGCCCCACCGTCGCCGCGATCAATGGCGCGGCCCTCGGCGGCGGTCTCGAATTGGCCATGCACTGCGATGCGCTCATCGCCGCACCCGCGGCACCGCGCGACGGCCAGCCCGCCAAGCCCTACCCCATCGGCCTTCCGGAAGCGGGCCTGAGCATCTGCCCCGGCTGGGGCGGCACGAACCTGCTTCCGGCACGCATGGACCCGATCGACGCGATCCGCCGCACGTGCGCTGGCAAGCCCATGTCGCTCGACGAAGCCCACGCCGCGGGCCTGCTCGATGCGCTGGCACCAGCCGCCGAAGCACTGATGCCGACCTGCACCGCGTGGATCGCCGCCAATCCGCGTGCCCACGAGGGCCGTCGCGACGGCGCGCCCCTGCGCTGGATCGGCCGCGATACTCAAGGCCAGACCGGGCGCCGCGCCGCGGTTCTCGCGGCGATCGATCAGGCCGCGGCGGAGTTCACCGGCAATGACCCCGCGCAGGCCTGCATCCGCGCCTGCAAAGCCGGAATGGCCGCGTCCTGGGCGTCGGCTCTGGATGTCGAGCGTGTCGAACTCAACCGCTTGCGTGCAGAGCCCGCGGGCAAGGCCGCGATCCGAGCGTTCTTCGAGAAGAGCGCCAAGAAGTAGAACCCGACCGGCCGCTGAGGCATAGGCAAACTATGCATGAACGGCCCGCAAATCACACGGGCATTGAGCGATTCTCGGGCCTGTGCACGCTCGCCGCGTGGGCACCATCGCGTACACTCTTCTCAGCAGATACCCCGGTCTTGCCGAAGGTATCAGTATCGTTCGTCCGCGCTTCGAGCCACCTCCAGTTTTCGATTCGCGCCGGACCTCTGGGAGCACTCACCATGGCCGACCTCAAGAAACTCAAGGGCATCAGCGAAGCGGACCGCAAACTCCTCGAGCAGGCCGAGGAGTGGCTCGGCGCCGAGCCCAGCAAGATGGGTCCGGTCAAGAATCTCTTCTGGGGCAACATCAAGGAAGAGTTCTACTTCCCGTATCCCGCGGCCGACGCCCGCGAGACGGCCGAGTGCGATCAGTTGCTCGCCCGACTCGATGAGTACCTCCGCACCGAGCACCCGAGCGTGCAGATCGATCAGGAGCAGGAGATCCCTCGCTGGGTCATCGACAAACTCTTCGCCCTTGGCGTGCTGGGCATGACCATTCCCAAGGACATGGGCGGCCTTGGCATGGGGATTACTTCGTATAACCGTGTGCTCGAACGCATCGGGATGTACTGCGGCTCAACCGCCGTGCTCGTCAGCGCCCACCAGTCCATCGGCTGCAAGGCTGTCATGCTCTTCGGCAACGAGGACCAGAAGAAGCGCTGGCTCCCCAAGCTCGCCCGCGAGTGGGTCAGCGCCTTCTGCCTCAGCGAGCCCAACGTTGGCTGCGACGCCGGCGGAACCGAGACCACCTTCGTCAAGGACGGCGACTACTTCGTCGTCACCGGCGAGAAGAAGTGGGCCACCAGCGGCGCGATCTCGGGCCTGTTCACCGTCATGGCCCGCGAGTCCAAGCCGGACGGCTCGGGCAAGATCTCCGCGCTGGTCATGCACCCGTGGATGGAAGGCGTCGAGATCTACCAGAAGAACCGCTCCAAGTGCGGCATCCGCGGCACGTGGCAGGCCCGCATCCGCTTCCACGGCGTCCGCGTCCACAAGAGCCACTTGCTCGGCAAGGAAGGCCGCGGGCTGCAGATCGCCCTCTCGTGCCTGAACTACGGACGCTGCACGCTCTCGGCGGGCATGCTGGGCGGCGCCCGCCGCGCGATGGACCAGTCCATCCGCTGGAGCCAGACGCGCTTCCAGTTCGCCAAGCCGCTGAACGACAAGGAACTCGTCCGCAAGCGCATCGCCCACATGGCGGCCCTGACCTACGCCATGGACAGCGTGCTGTACATGACCACCGGCATGCTCGACCGAAAGGACGACGACATCCAGGTCGAGACCGCCATGTGCAAGGTCTTCTGCTCCGAGATGGGCTGGCGCGTCGTCAACGATGCGCTGCAGATCATGGGCGGCGAGAGCTACATGTCGGAGAACGAGGTCGAGCGGATCTTCCGCGACTCCCGCATCAACCTCATCGTCGAAGGCGCCAACGAGGTCATGCAGTCCTACATCTTCGGCTACGGCGGCAAGCAGCTCGCCGAGCAGCTCCTGGGCATCAAGCAGGCCATGACCAAGGACAGCGACGAGGGCCTCTTCGCGTTCCTTGGCAAGTTCATCAAGAACGCCCTGAATCCGCGTATCGCACGGCTCGCGATCCCCGTGGCGCTGGAGGTCTACATGGGCGTCCGCCGCCCGCTGCCGAAGATCAACAAGATCCTTCCCGAACTCCGCCCCTACGCCGACCGGCTCTCGCGACAGGTCCAGCGCCTGACCTATGAGTTCAAGGTCCTCAGCAAGCAGTACGACGTGGCGATGCTCGAGCGTCAGGCTGTGCAGGCTCGCCTGGCCGATACGGCGATCCTCATGCACGCCTGGGCCTGCACCCTCGCACGCCTTGATTCGGACATCCGGGCTCACGGCGCCAGCGGTGCCAACGGCACGGACCTGGAGTTCAAGCGCGACCGCGCCGCGGCGGTCCACTTCTTCGATCTTGCCGAACTGGAGATCGAGCAGCGCTTCCGCGAGTGCTACTCCAACGCGGACGAGACCATGCTCGCAACCGCCGCCGTCGCCATGGAGCACAACGCCTCCATGCCGACCACCGACTTCATCATCCCCGAGAAGACCCCCACCGCGCAGCGCGGCCAGGGCCGCAAGCCCTCGCAGGTCGGCATCAAGCAGTTCCCGGGCGACGGCATCCCCGCCCACAAGGCTCCGGCCGAGTACGCCTCGACCGGCTTCTGACCTCGGCCATCTTGTCCACGGTCGCGCTGAACCTCCGGCGTCAGCGGTAAGTGAATCGACAGCGACGAAATGCAAAAGGGGCCGGCACTGGTGTGCCTGCCCCTCTTTTGCTTTGCGAACGGTGCAATCGCCGCCCGTGTTCACGGGCAGCCAGCGAAGAACGACTCGAAGAACAGGGAAAAGTCGCCGTTGTCGACCAGAGCGTCCGGCCCGACAACACCGTCGGTGTCGGCGATATCCGCGACCATCTTCCCCGCCGCGCCTTCGGGGAGGAAAAACGCGCTAAAGAATGCCGTAAAGTCGCCCGAGTCCACCGCCTGATCAGACCCGGCTTCGCCGTCGGTGTTGGCGATATCGGCGGGCGAGCAGGCCGCGGGCGGCGGGCCGATGAGGGCCAGCAGGCCGTTCACCGCAAGGTCCGCCTTGACCAGGCCGTGCCCGAAGATGTCATCGCGACCGGGGTCGCCCAGATCCTGCACGGCGGAGATCAGAACCTGCTCGATCTGCGACGGGGCGGCCCGATCCGGGCCGACCGCGGCGACCATCAGCGCCACCACACCCGCCACGTGGGGGCTGGCCATCGATGTGCCGCTGAGGTTCGCGTAGAGCGGCCCCGAAACGGTCCTCGCCGCACGGACGATCGTCGAAGGGCCGGCCTGCAGCGTGTCGCCGTCGGCCTGAGAGATACCCAGCACCGGGATGCTCACCGTGGTGTTGAGCTGCCCCGTCAGCGTGCCCGAGGTGTTGTTGGCGATCAGCACCGCCGCCGCGCCCGCCGCCGCGGCGTTGAGGGCCTTGGTCTGGAAAGTGATCCCGGCGCCCGAGGCGTTCGTTCCGCCGCGACGGATCAGCGCGATCTTCCCCGCGACCGACGGCGGGAAGTCCGCCGCCGTCCCGCCGAAGCCGCAGAACACCGTCGTGGATGTCACATCGCCCGTGCCGGACCCCGTGAACGAGCTCACCGTTCTGCTGCTCCCGGCGATGGTGAAGATGTTCGCGATCGTTAACTGCGGCACGCTCGAGAACACCGCCGTGCCCGGTGCCGTCACGTCCACAGTTGCACCGAAGTTGGAGAACGTTGACTTGTTCAGGGCCGAGTCGACGCTCGCGACGCTGATCACGCCCTCGTACGACGCGGGGTAGCTCGGGACCGAACTGTTGTTGTTTCCCGCCGCGGCCACGATCGTGACACCCGCCGCGATTGCCGCGGCACACGCATCGGCGAACGCCTGATCGAACACCGTTCCGCCAAGGCTCATGTTGATCACGTCGGCGTTGTTCTGCACCGACCAGTTCACGCCGCCGATCGATGAGCTCGTCGGACAGCCGCCGCTGTTGCTGCACACCTTGCCCGTCAGCAGCGTGGCCTCCGGCGCGACGCCGACCACGCCGACGTTGTTGTCGCGACCGAGCGCCGTGCCCGACACGTGCGTGCCGTGCTGGTTGCCGTCCGCGACGGTCTGGCCCGAGATGAACGAAGCGCTGGCCACCGGCGCGGGCAGATCCTCATGCCCGATCGCCCAGCCCGTGTCCAGCACCGCCACCCGCGCACCGGCACCGCGCGTCGCGACCCACGCCTGCGGCGCATTGACCAGGTTGATGCCGTACGGCACCACCTGCGTCGATCCGTAAAGGCTCAGGATCCTGTCCACGTGCGCGTACATCACGCCCGGCGTCTTGGACAGCAAATCCGCGATCGCGATCTCAAACCCGTCGGGCACCTCGACCAGCCGAAGCCCCGGCACGATCGCATAGGTCTCCAGCGTCCCGAGCACGCCCACCGCACTCAGAAGCCCCGAGGCATCGTTCTCGTGCATCGACGGATCCAGCCGCACCAGCACCCGCCGCGCCTGGAACGCCCCGCCCTCAGGATGCTCGATGACGCGGATGTCCTGCTCCAGCGCCGCCACCGCCGGCGCGCCGATCGCCCCGGCGAAGATCTCCGCGTGCTGCTGCGCCTGAGCGCCCACGCACGCCAGCGCGCCCGCGCACGCCGCGACCATCCACGCCCGACCCATCGACGCACGCCCCGACCCCTTGCCGCACTTCCGCTGGTTGCTCATGACGCATCCTCTTGTCTGCCGACGCCGCACGCCCCTGACACACGGTCCAGCGGGAATCCCCGGACCAAGTCTGCCGCCGATTGACGCATCGGCAAGGGCTCCGATACTCCTGTGATGCGCAATCTCACGCACGGTTCCGAGAATCTGGGCAAATCGACCGCGGCCCACCCTCGCGGCGGGACGTCTGCCCCGTCAGATCACTCGCGACTACGCACTCCCCCTACCGCCCCGATCTCCCGAGCCGGCCCCGCAAACCCGCCCCGTGACGCCCCTCCCACCTTCGCCCCCGGGCGATCACCACCCCGAGCGCAGTTCGTTGACCAGGTCGCGGGCGAGCTTCCCGACCGCGGCCCGCCGACCGACCTCCTGACGCTCGCCGACGCCCCGCGCGGGCACGAACGACTCGCTGGCCGAGAACGACCGCCGCGCCGTGAGCACCTTGCCGCTGCGCCGATCGCGCAGTTCGAAGTCCACGCTGACGATGTACGCGACATCCTCGCTCAGGCCGGTATTGCGCCCAAGGCTGAGGGTCTGGATATTCGCCGAGACGATCGAGCCCTTGAGCTCGGCATCGGCCGAGCCGGAGTTGACAACCTTCCACGGCGTGCTCCGCCGCACCTCGCTGGCGATGGCCATGGCCAGTTCGCCCTCGATGCCCTGGACGAACGTCTGGTTCTCGAACATCGGCAGCGCGATGGTCTGCACATCCGCGGGGAACGTGCTCGAGAACGAGTACCCGTCGCCCGGGTTGGTGGCGCAGCCGGGGCTCATCGCGGCGCTCGCGGCGAGCATGACCGCCGCGAGGCCCCGCCATCCCCAGCCGCTTCGGATCTTCGTGCGTGCGTGCATCACTTCTTCCCCTCCGCGTTGCCCGGCCCGGCGGGCACGGCAGGCCCATCTGGCCTGGGCGGCACGGGCGGCGCGTTCACCGCACCGTCGGTCCCCGCCGCGGCACCGGCCGCGGCACTGGCCGGCGTCGCCTGATCGGGAATCATCTCGGCGGGCTTTTCGCCGGGCATGGTCCAGCCGTTCTCGCTCATGATCTCGCGGGCCTGCCGCGCCGCATCGCTGATGGGGTGCTGGCGGATGACCCGCCGCAGCATCGACCGGGCGGAGACGGCGTCATCGCGCCGCAGGTACCACCGAGCCGACTCGAGGATCGACGCCGCGGCGCTCTCATCGATCCGCGTCAGCAGCGAATCATCGAGCCCCGTCGCGCGGGCCTGCTGCGGATACTCGGCCATGAACCGGCGGATCAGCACGCCCGCATCCAGCAGCGCCGAGCCGTCGTACATCGGCCCCTTGAAGCGCCCGATGTTCGCGTAGATCCGACGCATCATCGCCGACATGCGGTAGCTCGACCGCGGGTAGTTGAGCAGGAAGACCTCGTACGCGTCGTTGGCCAGCGACAGCTCTCGCTCGCGATAGAAGTGGTTGGCCAGCTCGATGCCCGCCCGCTCGGCCAGCCGGGAGCCGGGCAGCCGCTCCTGAATGCGGATGAGCAGTTCCTCGCCGACATCCGAGGCATCGAACCAGCGGATCCCGAGCCACTTGCGCTTGAGCCCGCGGACGTACCGCACGGCGATCTCCAACTGCCGCTCGGCCGCGATGACGTACTCCTCCGCGCCGGGGAAGCTCTTGCCGATGACCTCGTAGTCGTACAGCGCCTTGTACTCGTTGCCCGCCGCGGTGATCGCATCGCCGCGAGCGAGATACGCCGCGGGCAGCAGCGGGTTGCCGGTGCGTTCGTTCTTGCTGATCCACCGGTCAAGGTTCGCCTTGGCCGCGCCGGGCCGCCCCTCGGCGATATCCCGCCGCGCCGCGGCGATGAACGCCCCATCGCTCCCGGGCTCGGGCTCCTCGGCGAGGACCCATCGCCCCTCGCTGTCCAGCGCGTAACGCGGCCGCGTGGCCCCTCGCGCCTCGGGCTTGGCCGCCCCCGCCTGCGCCGCGGCCAACGCCGCCATCGAAGCCCGGTTGTCCGCCTCGCTCTCGCCGGAGCCCGGCGTCGGCGCCGATGCGGGCGCGGGCGTGTTCGCCGGAGCGTTCGCCGGCGCCTCGGCCGCCGCCTGCGCCCAGGCCGAGCCCGTCGGCAGCGACACCGCCATCCCCGCCGCGGCCACCATCACCACCACCCGCCCGCATGCGCGCATCTTCATGCCGCCACCATAGCGACCCCCCCGCCCAACCTCAACGAGCCACACCTCAAGCCCCGCGGCCCCGATCGCAACTCCGTTCCGCCGCTGCGACCCTCCCCCCGGTTCCGCGCAGAGGTCCAGGGGACTGGTGGCGGAGTGGCGCAGTGGCGGAGTGGCAGAGTGGCAGAGTGGCACAGTGGCGGAGCCAGAAAGCTCCTCCCCCGCTCAGCGGGGGAGGTGGCGAGTCCTCGAGCCGGAGGGGGTTCTTCCGCCCCCGTCCCGCCCCGTTCCACCCCCTCCCCACCCCACGTCCGCACGCCGTTCTCTTCGTCGTTTCCCCTGAACCGCCACGCCCGCGTCGAATCCGCGGCCAGTTCAGCCGCATTTCCGCCCCCGCGCGGGCCGTTCCGAAGCCCCAAACGAAGCCCGATTCACCCATCTGAGCCTTCCGGAAGGCCAGCCGGAGTCCAAAGACGCGCGACTTTGCTCTCCGGCTGATGAGCCGGAGACTCCGGAAGGCCTGCCGAGGACCAAAGACGCGCGACTTTGCTCTCCGGATGATGTGCCGGAGCGTCCGGCAGCGCTGCCGGGAACCAAAGTCGCACGACTTTGCTCTCCGGCTGATGAGCCGGAGCCTCCGGCAGCGCTGCCGAGGACCAAAGTCGCGCGACTTTGCTCTCCGGCTGATGAGCCGGAGACTCCGGCAGCGCTGCCGAGGACCAAAGACGCACGACTTTGCTCTCCGGGCGATGAGCCGGAGACCTCGGCAGCGCTGCCGGGAACCAAAGTCGCGCGTCTTTGCTCTCCCGCTGATGAGCCGGAACCTTCGGCCGACGCCCCGGACCCCGAGGCGGTGATGCCGCGGCCAACCGCAACGCATCCGCACACCACTGCCGCGGGACGGAGCCGCTCCAACGACGATGGCGGAACGCCGCGTCCGCCCTGCCTTGGTCCTTACGCCCGCCGTCCGCCGCTGACAACATGATGTCAGAGCGGGCGAACGACGGCAATGCGGACGAGCGGGTCAACCAGTACACTCGTGGTCCGCACCTCCAGTGCTCGCGGCGTGCCTGGGGCGTGGATGCAAAGAGGAGTTGCCGGTGGCCAAAGAGCGGAAGCAGAAGACCAATCGCGTCGCGACGGTGAAGGCACGGCGTTCGGCGGTGCCGCCGAGGGCCAGCACCCCCGAGACCACGCGGGAAACCACCGTTTCGAGCGAGGCGGACGCGAAGACATCGGGCGGAGGCCCGTTGCCATCCCCAACTTCGCTGCCCCAACCGCCCCAATCTGTCCGCTGGGGCCCCAACAACCCGCACCCGCTCAGCACGATGAAGACCGAACTGGTGTGGGAAGGGAAGTACGACGAGTGGGGGAACCGGCGGGAGGTGGACATCGCGGGGTGCGCGATGCCGATGCAGCGGATCGAGACCATCGACCAGCCCCGCAGCGAAGCTGCCGCCGCGGGTCAACTGGCGATGTTCGAGAAGAAGACCACGCGGGTGGACGACTTCCGTAACCGACTGATCTGGGGCGACAACAAGCTGGTGATGGCCTCGCTACTGGCGGAGTTCAAGGGGAAGATCGACTTGATCTACATCGACCCGCCGTTTGATGTCGGCGCGGACTTCACGATGGACGTACCTGTGGGGGACGGAAGTGAGGAGGTAACCAAAGACCAGTCGGCGATGGAGATGGTGGCCTATCGAGATATGTGGGGAAGAGGGACTGGCTCGTACCTCTCAACGATGGCCGATCGCTTGGCGATCATCAAGGAACTTCTTACGGAACGCGGGACGTTGTACGTTCATTGCGACTGGCATGTTGGTCATTCGCTCAAACAAGTTTTATCCGAAACATTTGGTGCCGACCGCCAGATGTCGGAGATCGTATGGCCGCGAACGACAAACACTGGAAGCAGCAAGGCCATTGCCCAGCGGTTCTCGTTCGACACGGATTCAATCTTGGTATTCACCAAGACCTCGTCGTACACGTTCAATCGGCAGTTCAAACCGTACTCGCAAGACTACATCGATAGCTACTTCACCAACGACGACAACGACGGGCGAGGCCGCTACCAACTTCAGGCCTTGGCCACGTACTCCGACGAGACGCTGAAGAGACTAAAAGAGGAGAAGCGCTTCGTCCAGCTAGGCGGAAAGCACCCGCGATACAAGGACTATCTCAAGGACAGAAAAGGGGTCGTGGTCAACAATCTCTGGTCTGACATCGAGCCAGTCAACTCAATCGGCGACGAAAAGACCGGGTACGCCACTCAGAAACCAGAAGCCCTGATCGAACGAATCATCACCGCGTCGACCAATCCTGGCGACCTCGTGGCCGACTTCTTTTGTGGCTCGGGGACAACTGGGGCTGTCGCTGAGAAACTCGGAAGACGCTGGATCATGGCCGACCTGGGCCGCTTCGCCATCCACACCACCCGCAAGCGCCTCATCGATGTGCAGCGCACGCTCAGCGCCGAGGGCAAGCCGTACCGCTCCTTCGATGTCCACAACCTGGGCCGCTACGAGCGGCAGTGGTGGCAGCAGGAGGCCCTCAAGGGCGCTGACACGGAACACAGACGGGTCGTTCTGGAGTTCTTCAAGGCCGAGATTCTGGACCCGGCCAAGTCGTCCAGCCCCTTGATCCACGGGCGCAAGGGGCGGGCGCTGGTGCACGTGGACGGGATCGACGGCATCTTCACCGCCGGCGAGGCCCGGGCCGTGGCGCAGGCCGCCGCGGGGATGGGGGCGACGGAGGTGTACTGCCTGGCGTGGGACTTCGAGATGGACATCCGCCAGCGGATGGCGGCGATCGAGGCGGAGACGGGCATCAAGATGTACCCGCTGCCGATCCCCAAGGAGATCATGGAGCGGAACCGCAAGGACCCGCCGCCATGGCTGGAGGTGGCTGTGCTGGAGGCCGAGCCGGTGTACCGGAAGACCAAAGAGGGAACCACGGTCGATATCAAGTTGACCAAGTTCCTGCCGTCGCTGGCGCAGATCGACAACAAGGAACTGGAGGAGATCCGCAAGCGCGCGATCAAGAGCGGGTTCGACTTCATCGACTTCTGGGCCATCGACTTCGACTGGCACGCGGAGGGGGGGAAGCCGTTCAACCACCACTGGCAGGACTACCGCACGCGCAAGGACCGGAGCCTCGTGACGGTGAGCACGGCGGGGTATGAGTACCCGAAGGCGGGCACCTATACGGCGTGCGTCAAGGTGGTGGATGTGTTCGGGTGTGACACGAGCATCACGGTTGGGGTGAAGGTGTAAATCATGGCCAAGACACCCGCTTCCACGCCGCCCCCCTCTCCGCCCCCACCGCCCCCCCCGCCACGTTCGGGCATCGTGCTGTATCAGACCGAGGACGGGCGGACGCGGGTGGAGTGCCGGTTTGAGGCCGAGACCATCTGGTTGACGCAGGCCCTGATGGCTGAGTTGTTCCAGATCGGCGTTGGCACGGTCAACCACCACCTTGGCGAGCTGTACGCCGAGGGGGAACTCGACCCCGCGGCAACTATTCGACGATATCGAATAGTTCGATCCGAGGGCGGCCGCGAGGTCGCCCGGGAAATCGAACACTACAGCCTGCCAGCGATTCTGGCCGTGGGGTACCGCGTGCGGTCGGCACGGGGGACGCAGTTCCGCCAGTGGGCGACGGCCCGGCTCTCGGAGTATCTGGTGAAGGGCTTCACCATGGATGACGAGCGGCTCAAGAACCCGCCGGGCGTGGGCGTGCCGGATTACTTCGATGAGCTGCTGGAGCGCATCCGGGACATCCGGGCGAGCGAGAAGCGGGTCTATCTGCGGGTCAAGGAGATTCTCGCGCTGGCGGCGGACTACGAAGCGAAGTCCCCGGACGTGGCCGTCTTCTTCCAGACGATTCAGAACAAACTGCACTTTGCGGCGACGGGGAAGACCGCGCCCGAGTTGATCGCGTCGCGTGCGGATGCGAAGAAGCCCAACATGGGGTTGACGAGTTGGAAGGGGGACGTCGTCCGCAAGGGCGATGTGACCATCGCCAAGAACTACCTGAGCGCCGAGGAGATCGACGGGCTGAACCGGATCGTGGTCATGTTCCTGGACTACGCCGAGGATCAGGCCAAGCGGCGGAAGCAGGTGTTCCTGAGTGATTGGCGCACGAAGCTCGACGAGTTCCTGAGGTTCAACGAGCGGGAGGTGCTGCCCGATGCCGGGCGAATGACGCGGGAGCGGGCGGACAAGGCGGCTGAAGCCGAGTACGCCGAGTTCGAGGAGCGGCGGCGTGACGAGATCGAAGCCCGGGCGGACGCAGAGCTGATTCGCGAACTCGAAGCCAAGGCCAAGGCGCTGCCCAAGACCAAAGGTGACAAGAACCCCAAGAAGGGCAAGGGCGAGCAACCATGAACGAGGCCACGCCGAGCGAACTGAACATCGACGCGGTCTCGCCCCTGTATGCGCCGTGGGAGGAGCCGGTGGCCCACCGGGCGCGGGCGGACCAGCCGGGCAAGCCCGCGCTGGTGGTGGCCCGCCGCCGACCGAGCAAACTGCCGGTGGTGAACACGCTGCGGGGTTTGGTGCGGGAGTGGCGTGAGAACGAGTACCCCGGCGCGAGCAGGACGACGCGGACGCTGTTGCACTACTGGTTCGAGCGTTCACACCGGGTGCCAGGGCCGGATGGGGACGTGGAGTTCAGGTACTACTTCTGCCAGCGTGAGGCGATCGAGACGCTGATTTTTCTGAAAGAGGTGCGCAAGACTGATCGTGTGAGCCAGATTCTTGCCGAGTACGGCGGGCCGCTGCTCGAAGTTGCGGCCCACGGCGTGCCGCCCGAAGAGGATGCGTGGGCGCGGGCGGCGTTCAAGATGGCCACCGGCAGCGGGAAGACCAAGGCGATGGCGCTGGCCATCGCGTGGTCGTACTTCCACGCGGTCTTTGAGAGCGATTCGCCGATGGCCAAGCACTTCGTGATGATCGCGCCGGGCTTGACGGTGTACGAGCGGCTGAAGGACGACTTCGCGGGGGGGAAGATTTTTGGCCCGCCGGCGCTGCGTGGTGGCGGCGACCCGATCATCCCGCCTGAGTGGCGCGGGGATTGGAACATCAGCGTCGTGGAACAGGATGCGGCAGGCGGCGCGGCCACGGGCGGGGTGATCTACCTCACCAACATCCATCGGCTCTACGACCCCTCCAAGCGCAAGGGGAAGAAGGATGCGGAGTATCACACCTTCATGGGCCCAAGCGTGAGCAAGGCGAGCGCGCTGGATGTGGGCGAGGCCCTGCGCGAGCGCATCGCGGCGCACAGGTCGATCATGGTCCTCAACGATGAGGCACACCATGTCTGGGACCCGGACTCGGCGTGGAACGAGGCGATTGAAGCACTTCACGAGGGCTGTCGGCGGAAGGGCGGCGTCGGCGTCGTGCATCAACTGGACTTCTCGGCCACGCCCAAGGACGACCAGGGGAACCTGTTCAAGCACTGCGTCTGTGACACGCCGCTGGGCGAGGCGGTGGACGGTGGGATCGTCAAGTTCCCGATCATCGGGAAGGCCGAGAAGCTGAAGGAGGGACCGAGCGTCAACGCGGCGTATCGATTCGACCCTCACCTGCGGCTGGGGTACAACCGCTGGCAGGCGTCCATGGAGGATTGGCAGAAGTTCGGCAAGAAAGCCCTGCTCTTTGTCATGTGCAACAGCACGCAGGAGGCCGACGAGATCACCAAGCGATTGAACGATGACCCCGAGGTCTTTCCGCTGCTCAAGGGCCGCACGATCAACCTGCACACGAACCTCAAGGGCAAGATCGTGATGAAGGGGTCCGGCGACGAGCGTCAGGCGGTCTTCGTCGAAAAGGAAGGGGACATTACCGATGAGGATCTCAAGGCCTTGCGCAAGCTCAGCCGCGAACTGGATTCGGGCGACTCGCCGTACCTGTGCATCGTGTCGGTGCTGATGCTGCGCGAGGGTTGGGACGTCAAAAACGTCACGACGATTGTGCCGCTGCGCAAGTACAGCGCCGACTCGAAGATTCTGGCCGAGCAGACGCTGGGGCGCGGCCTGCGGCGTATGACGGGGCCGGGAACGCCGGGGGGGGCGATCGAGACGGTGACGGTCATCGACCATCCGGCTTTCGCCGAGTTGTACCGGGAGGAACTGGAACAAGAGGGTGTGATCCCCGAGATCGCCGATGCGGACAAGCCGCAGAAGACGACGGTGGACATCTTCGTGGACGCGAAGAAGGACGCTGCGAAACTCGACATCGTCCTGCCGCAGTTGTCCGCCGGGGTCAAGCGCAAACCCATGCTCGATGCGCCGTCGATGGCGGACGTGAAGGCGGGCTTCGCGAAGCTCAAGAAGTTACCGCTGGACACCAAGACCGACCGAGTGATCGGCTTTGAGGGACGGTCGCTGACGACGGGCGAACTGTTGACCCGGCTGCGGATCGACATGCCGCTGATGGCCGTGAACAACATGGCCGTGAACTACTACGTCACGCTCATCGAGGCTGAGTGCAAGGTGCAGGGACTGTTCCCGAAGATCGGCGGGCTGATCCAGTCGTTCATCGAGGAAGTGCTGTTCGAGCAGGCGGTGAGTCTGTACGATCCGCGACTGGGGGGTCGGCTGGGTGATCCGGACGTGGCGACGCACGTGCTGCACGTGTTTGTTCCGCTCGTGCGGGACCGGACGATGCAGACCGAAGTGCGGACCCCCGAGTTGCCGCCGGTGTCCCTGAAGGACTGGAAGCCGTACCCGGCATCGCACAGCGAGCGCAACCCGTGCAAGGCCGCTGCCAAGACGATGTTCAACCTGATTCCGTGCCGGGGCGGGTTGGAAGCCGCTCTTGTGCCGGGGCTGGACCTTGCGGGCAACGGCGTAGCGGCGTTTGCCAAGAACGCCGGGCCGCAGGCGCTCCGCATCGACTATGTGAAGGCCAACGGGCAACTGAGTACCTATACGCCGGACTTTTTCGTGCGCGGCGACGACGGGCTGATGTACCTCGTCGAGACCAAGGGGCGTGAGGACACCGACGTCTCCCGCAAGGCGCGTGCCGCGGTGGCGTGGTGCGAGGCGGCGTCGAAGGTTAGTACGAAGTGGCAGTACGTCTACGTCACCGAAAGCGGGATGCAGGCGATGAGCGGCGGGGAGTTCGCGCACTTGGTCCGCGCGTGCGCCCCGGCGCTACAAACGCTTGTCCACGAGAAGGAGATGCAGGAGGCGGCGCCCCTCTTCGCCGAGGCGATCGCCGAGGACGTGAAGGCCGCGCTCCCCGCGTTTGTCGATCAGGCCACGCTCGATGCGCTGCCGGAAGCAGCCCGCAAGGCGGCGGATGAATCGATCCTGTTTTTCGGAATCCTGACCAAGCACGAGGGTGTGAACCTCGCGCCCGCGTTTACGGCGTTGCTGGGCGCGCTGGACAACGCCGCCAAGGCGCTGATCGAGCAGAAGCTCGGGCCGCTCGTGCCGGGGCTGCCAACGGACCAGAAGACCTGGTTTGAGCCATACTTCCAGGGCACACAGGCTCGGCCCGCCGAATGGTACAAGCGGGTGGCCCAGAATCTGCGGAAGACCTTGCTGTTCCAGAGCGGACTCATGCCCATGGGGCTCTTGCGGGACTGTCTGGACTATGCGCTGAACGACAAGGCGAAGATCGGCGGCGTCTTCGATTCGGTGAAGCAGGCGTTCCTTTTCGCGGGAAGCCGCAAGGTGCTCGAAGAGTTGTCCGCCGTGTACGACTACCGCAACAAGCACGTTGCGCATCAGGAGAGCCCGATCACGGACGTCAATCCCGCTGGCTTGGCAATGGGGCGTTGGATCAGGACTTTGCGAATGCTGAGCAGTCCGCCACCGTCGGCTGAGGCGAGTGCGGCAACGAAGGGATAATCGCGCTGCCCCGCCGATGCCGGGGCAGCTGCCCCCGGCACCCCCGCTCAAGGCAGTCGGCTCGGGTGGCGAGCGTGTCGGCACGGTGGGGCGGAACTGCCTCTGCCCCTCCGGGGCAGTCCGGCGCAGGGTCAGGAGGGACGCTTTCCACGGGTTGCGCGCCCGCCCCCCCCCAGCGCGGGCTCCACCCGTGGCGACGGTCCGTGAGGGGCGCCCCGTTGGGGCGAGTGCTCGCGGGCGGTCGGTCTGCCCGTGGTGCGGGGGGCTGGATGGACCGGGCACCGTCCCGCATTTCGTGCGCTAGTGACCTGACTTGAAGGAGGGCGCAACCGATTGTAGGGATGCGCGTATCGACTCCGGGTACTCTGGAGTCGAAGCGATGAGCACACGGACGCCGTTGAATCTGACCAGCACGGAGCGGGAGGAA